>Ga0105104_10001222_pt1 | contig 19356 bp, 14 predicted proteins | sample PPLLaktember2015_3_FD_87034 | JGI IMG/M metagenome (GOLD analysis project Ga0105104, IMG submission 87034) | Freshwater sediment microbial communities from Prairie Pothole Lake near Jamestown, North Dakota, USA - PPLs Lake P7 Core (6) Depth... | ecosystem: Environmental > Aquatic > Freshwater >... | reverse complement strand
GAGAATCGTAACGAGGTTACTCCGGACGCTCGGGGGCACGGTCGAGTTTTCGAAATTCCCTTCGGTCACGTTCTTGTGGAACGCAGCGATGTTGTTGACCGCCCCCTCCTGGTAGATGTTTGGGGACTCGCCACCCTTGTAGAAGTTCTCTCCTCGGATCAGGACTTTTCCGCCGTACTCGGTCTCCAGAACACCTTTGGACCCGAAGGCCCGGTTCCTGATTCCTTCCGGGACGGTTCCGTGCCCGTTGAACTGACGCGAAGTAAAGGCGATTCCCACATTGTTGGGATACTGGAACTGCACGACGAAGTGATCCCAGCAGGTGCCTTTCTTCGGGCGCGCGGTCAACCCACCGGTCCCGACCGCCCAGAGCGGTTCCTGATTCATGATCCAGGAGGCGACATCCAGCGTGTGAATGTTCTGCTCGGTGATGATGTCGCCCGAGATCGCACGATCCAAACCCCAGGCGCGAAGGCGGTTTTCGGAGCTGTGCGGATCGGATTCCAGGTACTGATACTGCTCTTCGAACGGATTCTCTGCGTGGTAGGTCGCTTCAGCGAAAGCAATGTCGCCTATCGCGCCGGCATGAACCCGTTTGATCGCCTCCTGGAAAAAAGGATCGACGCGTGTCTGAAAGTCGACCAAAAAGACACGCTTGTTCGCTGTCGACTTCTTCGCGCTCTCTGCAACCAGGTTGCATCCCGGAACATCGACGGCAATCGGCTTGGCGAGATACACATGAGCGCCAGCCGCGACAGCGGCAGCGGCTTGGTCCGGGTGGAAACAGGGAGGACTTATGATCGCAACCGCGTCTGTTTTTGCGTCGAGGAGCCGCTTGTAGTTCGAGAGGCCCGTGTAGCGGCGCGAAGCGTCAACTCCGATCTTGGTCCCAAAGGTGTCGACCCGGTCCTGGAAGTAGTCCGCCGCTCCGACTATTTCGTAGCCACCGTGCTTCTTGAACAACGCAGCGATCCAGGTCCCTCTTCCCCCGCACCCCACCAAACCGAGCTGGATCTTCGAGTTGGCCGCATAGCCGCGTACTGTTTCGGCCTTCAAAATCGAGACGGCCGCGCCGCCCGCCGCCGCACGCTGTACGAATTGCCTGCGATTGATTGACTTTTCGCTGTCCTGCCTGGGCATGATTCCCTCCTCGTAAGTGAGCACTGAGGGAATTTTGCCACAGATTGCCCGGACTCGAAACGCGTAAGCACTCGGTCAGGCTAGAAGATGGCCTTGAGCAGCAGAATTACCGGACTGAACAAGAGCAGGAGAACGACGCCGAGGACGACGAGCGGCAACAGAATCGCGAGCAACGGTACCCCGACGACAGCAACGAGAACCAGACCCAGGATCCCCAGCACGAGACCGAGAACGATCTTGAAGATCACGACCGTGAACTTGACACTGATCCACACCACCCCGAGGATCAGACCGACACCCAGTAGAACAGCCAGAACGCCAAGCCCCGCTGCAACTTCAAACATTGCTCTTCCCCTCCATTGTTAAACACCGAATACGGAAGAGGAGGCGAGGAAGTTCAGTGCAGAATGCGGAGATTTCGGGGACATAATACTTAATTCCCAAACCGTTACAGTTACTTCCCCGTGTGCAAAAGAATTAAGTTTTGTGTCCCCGAAATCGACGCTGAGAGCGCGCTAACTGGCTGGGAACATCGCGCAAGGTTTCGGGGACACGAAACTTAATTCCTTTGCTGACGGTTACAACGCGCCAGCTGGCTGGGAATTAAGTATCATGTCCCCGAAACGGTTACTTCTTCTTCGGCGCGGGCTTGGCCGCGGGAGTGGTCTTTTCGATGACGATAAGTACCGCCTTGGCATTATCCACGCGCCCCGGATCCTTTCCCAGCTCAACGTACTTGGAGAGCATCTGCCTGGCGAGAGCCGGATCTTTGTGGGCGGGTTCATAGAAGTAAATCATGCCCAATTCGTAGTGAGCCTCCGCGTGCTGAGGGTTGGCCTTCAACGTCTCCTCGAACAGCGGCAGGGCAAGTTTCTTCTTGTTCGCTTTCACGTAGGCAGCGCCCATGGCGTAAAAGGTCTCGTCGAGCGGCTTGGATCCGCCTTTGCCAAATTCGGTCATCACCTGAATGCCTTCCGCCACCATCTCCTTGTTGAAATAGTAGTCGGCAAGCGCCTGGGTATTCTGCGTTTTGTCCGGAGCAACCTCGATCGCCTTCTTGTACGATGCGACGACGTCCTGGTCGCGACCGAGCTTGGCGTAAGCCTTCGCCAGGAGCCCGTGCAATTCAGCCTCAGCCGCCGGATTGGGCGCCCCCTTTTCCTTGGCGCGTTCGAAGCTTGCCAGGGCATCCGGGAACTTGCCGGCATTGTAGGCATCAACACCGGCCTTTACGCTGTCGGCGAATGCATTCACTTCAGCTTGTTTCTGATTGTTCTGGAGGATGGCCTTCAGCTCCTGGAAGCTCTTTTCGTCGGGCTTTGCGGCCAGGGCCTTGTCGATGGACTGCATCGCGGCGTCGTACTTCTTCATCCGCCCCTGGGCTAGCGCAAGATTGTAATATAGGCCCGGGTCCTTGACAGGCGCCTGAGCGATGACCTGCTCCATCTTGGTCGCCGCCTCCTCGTACTTCCCGTCTCGGAGCGCGTTCTCCGCTTCCATCTGCAGCTTGAACAAGGGCATGGCATCGAGCATCTGCTTCAAGCCCGCGATCATCTCGTCATAGCCCGCCGCCTTCGCCGGGTCTTCGGCGTCTTTGAGTGACTGGGTCTTTTGAATTGCCGTCTCCAGCTCCTGCTTGGCCGCGTCCCACTTGAGTTGGGTCATGTAAGCCAAGGCCAGGTTGTGACGGGTTCCGGGGTTCATCGTCGGATTGATCGCCAGCGACGCTTTGAGCTTTTCTTCAGCCGCGGACGCCTGGTTCGCCTGAAGCGCCTGCAAACCGTCTCTGAAGAGCTGGTCGGACTGCTGCGCCAGCTGCGCGTCCTCAAAATAGAAGGGCTTGGCCATGTCTCCCGGCTTCAGTTTGATGGCCAGCGTCTGGGGTTCCTTTGCCCGGAAAACCACGAACTCGTGAACGGCCGGCTCAAAGCCCTGGGCACGCACCACGATCCGGTAGCTGCCTTCCAATTTCTTTAGCTCGGCAACCCCATTCTTTTTCGTGGCCTGTTCGACCACTTTGCCGGTCGAGACGAACGGAAGCGCCCTTACGACAGCTCCCTGAATGGGCTCCCCGGTCTCCTTTGTGACCGTCACATCAAGTTTAGCGTCAGCCGCAAACCCAACTGACATAAGGCCGAACATTATGAGCAGCGCAAGACTGCAAGTGCTTCGTGTCGTCATAGGTCTCCTATTGCACCTCGTAAACGTAGCCTAAAAGTTTAGTTTACGGTAGTCTCCGCGAGCAAGTGCAGTCAGAAAAAAGTGCTGTCGCGGGTACAATAGATGCATCCATGGCCGGAAAGAGGCCCCTCAAGACGCTCGAGCGTATTCTCTCCAAGGCTGGAGTCTGTTCACGCACCGAAGCCAAACGGCTCATCGAGGCAGGGCGCGTGAGCCTGAACGGGCGAATCGTAACATCGCCCGACCAATGGCTCGATCCGGGCCGGGACGTGGTGAGCCTGGATGGACATCCCGTCAAGAGGGGCAGGCGGCTTTACCTGCTTCTCTATAAGCCGACGGGGTACATCACCACGCGGCTAGACCCTCAGGGCCGAAAAACCGTCTACGACCTGATCGGCGGCGTGGACGCCTGGGTCTTTCCCGTTGGCCGGCTCGACCAGGACACGAGCGGGTTGCTCATCCTCACGAATGACACCGCGTTTGCCGAACGGATGACCAATCCAGAATTCAAGGTGCCCAAGACTTACCTGGTAAAGACGACGCCCCGTCTCGATGACGGGCAGCTCGGGCGCCTGCGTGAGGGTCTCGAGCTGAAGGACGGCCCCACCCGGCCGGCTGAAGTCAAGCGTCTGCGGGACTCAGGCAACCATACCTTCTTCGAGATCACGATTACCGAAGGCAGGAACAGGCAAGTCCGACGGATGATGGAGGCCATCGGCGCCACCACCCTGAAGCTTGTCCGGACGGCTATCGGCGACATCAGAATCGACAGCCTCACGATCGGGAGTCACCGGGAGCTGACTCCCGAGGAAATCCGAACGCTGTCGATGTCACGGAGCAACGACTGACTCTGGATGCGCAGACATATCTTCCTCAGAAACTACGAAGCGTGGGGCCACCTTGAGATGCTCCTCGTCTCGGCGGTGGCAGCGGTCCTGACGATACGGCTGTTTCTGGAACTGACCGGCTATCCGCAAATGGGCGGGGCAGGCCTGCATATAGCTCACATGCTGTGGGGCGGGCTTTTCATGCTCACCTCGATTTTTATCCTGCTTTCGTACCTTGGAAAAACCTTCGACCGATGGGCAGCCATTGCCGGCGGGCTCGGTTTCGGCATCTTCATCGATGAAATCGGAAAATTCGTCACTGCGGACAATGATTACTTCTTTCGCCCGGCCGTATCCCTCATGTACGTCTGTTTCGTGTTTCTGTTCCTCGCCATGCATGCCGTTCATGCCCGGCCCAGATATTCGCAGAGAGAATACCTGATGAACGCGCTTCAGAAACTCGAAGATCTGGTCATGCATGACCTTGACCCTGACGAGCGTCGCCAGGTCCTGGCCCTGTTGAAGAGAAGCGATCCCGACGATCCGCTGGTCCGCAATCTGAGACAGGTCCTGACCCAGGCGCAATTGGTTCCGCCGCGCCGGCCAGGGCCGAGTCACCGGGCTCGCCGGATGCTGCGTCGACTGTACCGGAGGATCGCCTTTCTCCCGCAGTTTCCGAGAATCATCATCCTCGTTTTCGCCGTCCAGCTCCTGTTAAAGCTCGCGTACGTCTCGGCTATCGTTTTCCTGGCCGGATTCGGCGGGACGGCGGTCAGCGTCAAGGCCCTCTTCGGCTGGGTCATAGGACGGATCGAGAACCTGACTTTCGCAGACTACGCCCAGCTCGTGTCTTCGCTACTTTCCGGCTTCTTCGTCCTGCTCGGCGTCATTGCTATCAGGCAGTCGCGCGCCAGGGCCTTTCAACTCTTCGAGCAATCGCTGCTGGTCTCAATCTTCCTGACGCAGGTCTTCAGCTTCTACCGGGAACAGTTCTTCGCGCTGATCGGGCTGGTATTCAACATAGCGCTGCTGGTGATTACCCGGTACCTGCAGCGGCAGGACAGGTACGGAGCCAGGGGCTACCGCTTCTCGAACTTGAGGGATGCCGAGTTGATGCAGTAACGCAGCCCCGTCGGTTTCGGCCCGTCGGTAAAGATGTGCCCGAGATGAGCCCCACATTTGCGGCACTGGACCTCGGTGCGCTTCATGAAGTGACTGTCATCTTCCTCGGTTGCAATCTTCTAGGGAAAGGCGGGTTGTCACCGAAAGCACCACCGGACCGGCAAACGACCTGCGAAAGGACTGTGATTAATGTCACCAAATCCGAGGCTTCTCGATATAATGAATCGCGTTTTGACAACACGCTATAAACGCCTCAGTGACTGGTTTTACTTCTTCGGGGTGTTGCCCGTCCTCGCCGCGTTTCCCCGCCGGATCGGCTACGGTCTCGCGATCAAGCAGGGGCGTCATTGCTTCGATGTAAACGAGGGGATCGGCGACGAAGTGACCCGGAATATCAGTCTCGTGCTCGACGATTGTCACTGGTCGGCCCTGAAGAAGACGGAAGCCGCCCGGCGGGTCTTTGAAGCACAGGCCGCACAGGACCTGGACACCTTCTACCTGCCGTTCTGGAAGCCGGCGAATATCCGCTTCAACTGCAGGATCGAGGGCATACGCTTGCTCGATCAAGCTCGCAAGGAGAAGCGCGGCGTCCTCCTGTTCACCGGCAATTTCGGCTCGCCCGATTGTGCCGTCGCCGCCCTCGGCTTGAAGGGCTACAAGCTGCACCATTTTGTTCCGGTGCATTACGAGGATGCACAACCCAGCTCCGCTTACCTGGCGTTCGAGAAATTGCGAAAGAAGTGGATGACAAAGGGCGGGGCGCAGGTCTATGAGCTCGACCTCGAGAACCCGACCAACGCAAACGCCTCGATTGCTGACGCGTGCCGGCTCCTGAGCCAGGGAGAGATCGTCTCGATGAGCTTGGATCTTCCCCCGACGGGGATCAAGAATCGGGCTACGGTGAAATTCCTTGGCAGGGACTGTCTGTTTGCGGCCAGCCTCATTACCCTCGCCCATGTCGCCAAGGCGCCGGTGGTGCCGTTTTTTTCCGTGCGTGAGAAATCGAAGATCTGGCGCCAACGCGTGGTCATCCAGAAACCTGTCCCAATGACCGGGCAGCCGGACGCGGATCTGCAAAGCTGTGTTGACAGGCTTGCCGAGATCATTCTGCAGCACCCGGACCAGTGGCTCGGCTGGGAATTCCTGCGCAGCTTCTGGCACGACGGGGATCAAGCGAACCACCGGGTCGCAAGCTGAAAAGCACTGCGCACTTCCCACTGCGCACTGCCCAGCGACCAGAGTCGTTGCGGCTGGACAAAGGTGCTAACCGGGCCGGTTTCATGTTTGATCACAACGGCAGTGCGCAGTGCGCAGTGCGCAGTGCGCAGTGGGCAGTGCGTAGTGCGCAGTGCGTAGTGCGCAGTGCGTAGTGCGCAGTGCGAAGTGCGCAGTGCGAAGTGCGCAGTGGTTTGGCTATGCCGTCGATTGTCCCTATCATGGATGTAGGGATATGAAGTATTACGCCCTGGCCACCGATTACGACGGCACCCTCGCCACAGACGGAAGAGTAGACCGGAAAACCTTCAAGGCCTTGGAGCGCCTTCGCGCATCCGGGCGGCAATTAATCATGGTCACCGGGCGGGAGTTGGATGACCTGGCGACCGTTTTCAACAAATTCGACCTGTTCGACCGAATCGTTGCCGAGAACGGAGCGCTGCTCTACACCCCACGCACCCACACGGAACGCATCCTCGGCGAGCGGCCACCCGACAGATTCATCTCCCTGCTCCGCGAGCAGGGAGTGCACCCGCTGTCAGTCGGAAGATCCATCGTGGCCACCTGGAGGCCGCATGAAGTAACCGTGCTTGAATGCATTCGCGAGTTGGGCCTCGAGCTCCAGGTAATCTTCAACAAGGAAGCCGTGATGGTTCTTCCCTCCGGCGTGAACAAGGCAACCGGACTGCGTGCGGCGCTGGAAGAACTGAAGTTGTCCGCGCATAATGTGGTCGGGGTCGGCGATGCCGAAAACGACCATGCTTTCTTGAGTTACTGTGAATGCGCAGTCGCGGTGGACAATGCGCTCCCGATGCTCAAGGAGCGCGCCGACATCGTCACGAGTCACCACCACGGCGCCGGCGTGTCGGAACTGATCGAGCGGCTCCTGGCAACAGATCTCGCCGAGCTGGAAGGACAGTTTTCTTCGAGAACCTGATACCCCACCTGGAGAAATTGCGCAGGAAACGCGGCCGTCCTCACTGGCTCGTGCTCGACGAAACCCATCACCTGTTTCCGACCACCTGGGACCTGTCCAATGCACCTCTATCGCGCGACATGTCCGGTTACATGTTCATCACCGTCCATCCCGAGCATGTGTCCAAGGCGATTTTGTCGGCAGCGGATCTGATTGTCGCGATCGGCAGGTCGCCCGGGAAGACGCTTCGCAAATTCATCTCTTGCGCGGCGAATACTCACGCTGGCTTCGCAACGCCCTGAACGACGAAGCTCTGGCCGCCCAGGTCGAAGAAATTGAACGACAGAGCGGAATCGGGCCGGCAGAGAGCAGAGCCCGCATCCGCGCCCGGATCGAAGAACGCTACACTGCCCAGGTGTAGCACGTTTTCTTGCCCAAAATGTCGCCCGAATCACCAAGACTGTCGGGCCTTCTGGTTACCCTGTTGATCGGTTTCACCGAGCGACTTTCGAACGAGTCGTGGATTGTGTCTCCGAAACTCGTTCGAAATCTGTCCGAGAAACTCGGAAACCGTGCGAACATCCCAAAACCTGAAAGGCTTTTCAAAGGCTCATGAAGAATTGCGCGACGATCCGCCCCACCAGAACGCTGTTCCGTCAGATCGCGACCTTGTTCGTCCTGTTAACCACGGTGACGATGGTTCTGCAGGCTGCCTCCCCGCTTGATCCCGGTGCCGGGACACCGAGCATCAAGCGGCAGCCCCCGCCGGTTCAGGTCAAAGGCGTTTACATGAGCTTCTACGCGATTGGCCACCGCGGGCTTCGAACGTCGATCCAGCAGCTGCTGGAAACCACGGAGCTCAACGCCGTGGTGATGGATGTGAAAGGCGACCGGGGTTTCATCCCGTATCGCAGCAAAGTGGATCTCGCTCACAAAATCGGCGCCCAGAACGAGATCATGATGAAGGACTGGGCCGGATTCATGCGATGGTTCCAGGAACGAAACGTCTACACGATCGCCCGGATCGTTGTTTTCAAGGACAACCCGCTCGCAAACGCGCATCCGGAATGGGCGGTCAAGGACAGCCGCACCGGGAAGCCGTGGCGTGACAGCGAGGATCTCGCGTGGGCCGATCCGTTTCGGCAAGAGGTCATAGACTACAACGTCGCGGTAGCCGTGGAGGCCGCGCAACAGGGTTTCGACGAGATCCAGTTTGACTATGTTCGCTTCCCGACCGATGGCGAAATGTCAGCTGTCCAGTTCTCCAGGGAAGCAACTCCCGAGGCGCGTCGGGACGCAATCATTGGATTGCTGAAGCGAATTCGAACGGCGCTCAAACCGCATGGCGTCAAAGTCGCCGCAGACATTTTCGGCTATACGAGTTGGCGAGACGATGATACCGGGATCGGACAGAAGATCGAAGAGATGGCCCCCTTCGTCGATGTTCTCTGCCCGATGCTCTATCCCTCGGGCTTTCATGCCGGCATTCCCAAGTACCGCCTCGCGGTGCCCCACCCTTACGAAATCGTTCATTACAGTACCAAGAAGGCGCTTTCCCGACTCAAGGGAACACCGGTCGAGATTCGCCCGTGGTTGCAGGACTTCCGCGATTATGCCTACGACAAGCGCAAGTACACGGCGAAGGAGATAAGGGCCCAGATGCAAGGCGCCGTGGAGGCAGGTGCGACCGGCTGGATGCTCTGGAATCCGCGCGTTCAATATACCCGGTCGGCGCTCTTGTCCGAGGAGGAGGCAGACGATTGACCCGGGGTGGGCAGGAGCGCTGCGTCCGGCAGTCACTCTTCATGAGGCTAAACTCAATCGGACCTTTGGCCCTGAAGAGAGGAGCTCGACTTTTTCTGTTTGACCTTCGCCTATCTGGGGTTACAATCCATAAGTTCCGAAACATCAGCCTGTTCACTGGTGAAGTATGGGGCCCAGAGGGTCAACTGTATGGAACGTTTCAAGAAGGTTATCCTGGCGAACTTTGAACGTTTGCTGGTGACAATCATCCTCGTGATGGCTTTTCTGGGAACGTATTACATCGAAGCAACCACCGTCCTCATGAACTTCTACTTCCTTCCAGTGCTCGTCGCCGGCTACTTTCTCGGCCGACGATCCGGCCTTCTTGCCGCGGTTCTTTCGATTCTGCTGGTCTCCCTCTGCACCATTCTCTTCCCTGACCGGATGCTCAGCGCAGATCGGTTTTGGGAAGGCGTTGCCGGGATTTCGGGCTGGGGCGGATTCCTGATCCTGACAAGCGTCGCGGTGGGCAGCCTTTACGAAGTCAAAGAGCTGCAGCTGAAGGATTTAAAGAACGCTTACGTGGGAATCCTCGAGATTCTCTCTAAGTACCTCGAAGCGTCTGATCCCTACACGAAGGGCCATTCTACCCGGGTGGCAGAACTTGCGGTCGCGACGGCATCCGAGATGGGTCTGCCCGGGGCCGACATCGACACCATTCGGGTCGCTTCTTTGCTGCACGACGTGGGCAAGATCGAGATCAGCGGCGAGGTTCTGCACAAGGCAGCGCAATTGAGCGAATCCGAACGGGAGTATGTCGATTCGCACTCGGAACGGGGGGCGAGGCTGCTTTCGACGGTAGGCTCCGTGCTTCAGGAGGTCGTTCCCATCGTCCGCTCCCATCACAAGTACTTTGCCGACAGCCTTACGAACGACGGGCAGCCCAACTCGGAGACAATCCCGCTGGGGGCTCGCATTGTCGCTGTGGCCGACTCTTTTGACGCAATGACCAGCGACCGGCCTTATCGCAGGGCAAAACCTCCGTGGGAAGCTCTCGAGGAGATCGCGCGAAATTCAGGCAAGCAGTTCGATCCGGAAGTTGTCGACGCCTTCAAGAAAGTAGCCGCCGGCCGTCTCGAGGTCATGTAGGAATCAGGCGCGTTGGGACGGATCGCCTTCCCGGTGTGGAAGCCGATCAGGTTCGCGAGCGGGCAACCGCATCGACGGCATCCACAGCACGCTCGATATCTTCCCAGGAAATCGCAGCCCAGATCGTCTACGGTGAAATCCTCGACTCCAAAGGCGTGCACGCCGTCGACGCCTAGCATGATCCTGTCTCGCTCTTTGCGTCCGGCGTTCGCTGCCTCGACCACCTCGGCAATCTGCCGGACAGGCAGCTTCAGGCCCTTTCGGATGTATGATTGGTACTGCACGTATGCGCGGGAGGTCAGGGTCCATGTCAAGAATCAGTCCGTTTGTCGGTCTTCTTCTCTGTTCGCTCATGCTCTCGGTCGCCGTAGCCCAATCTTCGTCCGAGTGGCTTTCGTTGTTTGACGGAAAGAGCCTCGAGGGGTGGCGAGCCTCCGAGAAACCCGGATCCTTCCGTGTCGAAGACGGCGCCATCGTATGCGATGGACCACGCTCTCACCTGTTCTACGCCGGCAAGGACGGAGCGGCCAGCTTCAAGAATTTCGAGTTCACCGCCGAGGTCATGACAACCCCGGAGGCCAACTCCGGTATCTATTTTCACACCGAGTACCAGGACGCAGGGTGGCCCTCCAAGGGATACGAGTCGCAGGTCAACAACGCCAGCCGGATCGATCCCGGAAGCACGTACGTCGAGCGCAAAATGACAGGCAGTCTCTACGCCGTGCGAAACGTCTGGAAACCAACCGCCGCCGACAACGAGTGGTTTCGATACAGGATCCGCGTCGAAGGAAAGACGGTCCGGATATGGATCAACGATGCGATGACGGTCGACTACACTGAACCGGAGGACCCGTCTCGGCCGGCCGACATGAAAGGTCGGGGCCTGTCGTCCGGAACGTTTGCGCTACAGTGCCACGACCCGAAGAGCATCGTCCGTTACCGAAACCTCCGAGTCCAGAAGCTGCCCGAAGACCTCCCGTCCCCCGGTAAACCTCCGTCCAACCTGGAGTTAGATCGCCAGGTCGTGGAACTGTCAGCGAAGAACTTTCCGCTCTTGGATCTTCATGTCCATCTGAAAGAAGGACTTAGCCTTGAACAGGCCCTCGAGCGCTCTCGCGTTTACGGGATCACCTACGGGATCGCAGTCAACTGCGGGGTGAACATGACGCTGCCCAATGAAGAAGCACTGAGGGATTTCCTCGGGAGCTACACCCGCACCCCGCTGGCCTATCTGGCAATGCAGGCCGAAGGCCGTGAGTGGCTCGATCTGTTTTCCAAGGAGTCGATCGCGAAGTTTGACTATGTCTTCACCGATGCGATGACGTGGACCAACGACGCGGGCAAGCGGATGCGCCTTTGGATCAAGAGCGAGACGGAAGTCGGCGACCCCGAGCAGTTCATGAACATGCTCGTCGACCGGATCGAAAAAATCCTGGACAACGAACCGATCGACATTTACGTGAACCCGACCTTCATTCCCGACGAAATCGCCAGCCGATATGACGAACTGTGGACACAAGCGCGGATGGACCGGGTCATCGCCGCCCTCAAGAGGAACCAGATCGCGCTCGAGATCAACGATCGGCGGAGGATCCCCAGTGCGGCTTTCATCAAAAAGGCAAAAGCCGCCGGCGTCAAGTTCACTTTCGGAACCAATAACGGCGGACCGGGAGACCTGGGCAATCTCGAATACTGCTTCGAAATGATCAAGGAATGCGGACTCCAGGGGACGGACATGTGGCTGCCGGCGAAGCGGTGACCGCCAGCCGGGGAAGCGGTAAGGTGGTTGCCGGCCCCAAGGACCTCAGGGACCACAAGTCCGTCTTGGGGTCGGCTGGCTCATTGGGGTCGCAAACCGTGCACCGTGCGGTATCCCGGGCCTCGCAGCGCCCGTCCCGGGCGTTCCGCGGTGATCTTGCCCTCCGCCACGACAGCTTTCCCGTTGACGAACACGTATTTCACGCCTTCCGAATAGTGATTCGGGTCCTGGAATGTCGCCACGTCCCGGATGGTCTCCGGATCGAAGACGGTGATGTCCGCAGCCATGCCCGGGCGGATGATTCCGCGATCTTGCAGTCCCACCCGGGTGGCGGGCTGAGAAGTCATTTTTCGGATGGCTTCCTCTAGTCGCAACACCTTCTCCTCGCGCACATACTTGCCCAGGATGCGAGGGAACGTGCCCCAAGCCCGGGGATGCGACTTGGATTCAGACAGCGGACCGTCCTCCGCTTTTGCGCCCGAATCGCAATCCACCGAGACAAACGGCTCTTTCATGCACGTTTTGACGTCCTCTTCGTCCATGATCGAGATGACGCAAGAGGTCTCCGAACGATCGGCGATCACGAGGTCCATCAACGCATCACGAGGGTCCTTTTCCATGGCCCGCCCGATCTCGGCAAGATTCATGCCTTCATACTTGCGGAGCTCCGGCTTGAGGACCGACGACACGAGGACCCCTTCGGCCCCTCCGGATCCGTACCACTGGTTCTCCCATTCGGTGACATTCGGATCGGCCATCTCGCGCTTGATGCGCTCGCGAAGGGCCAGGTCCTGCAGTCGGGGCAGCATCTTCTCGAGGCCTCCCTCGCGCACCCAGAGAGGCAGACAGGAGCTCAGGCTGTTGGAGGCGCGATTGTAGGGATACTGGTTCGCCGTTACATCCAGGCCTCGGGCACGAGCCGCATGAATTCGCCGGAGCGCCTCCTCCATCTTGCCCCAGTTGGCCTTGTACGCCACTTTGAGGTGCCAGATTTCGGTCGGGACATCCGCCTTCTCCGCGACCGTAAACACTTCATCGAGGGACTGGAGGACCAGGTTGCCCTCCGATCGCTGGTGAGTCAGGTAAACACCGCCGAAACCGGCACCCACCTTGACCAACTCGATCAGTTCATCAGTCGTGAAAAAGCGGTCAGGCGGGTATTGCAGAGAGGAACTAACTCCAAGCGCGCCATCCTCCATGGCCCGGGCGATCAGTTCCTTCATCTGACCCATTTCGGCAGGAGTAGGCCGTCGGCCTTCCTTGCCCATGACGTAATCGCGGACTCCGCCGACTCCAACGAACAGTCCCATGTTGATGGCCGGGCGGGTTCGCTTCTCGAGCCGTTCGAAGTATTCGCCCAAGGTGTGCCAATCGACGCTTACCTTGTAGTGCTCCAGGTTCGGTCGCAAGTCTTCGATCATCCGGTCGTTAATCGGGGCGAGCGTCGTGCCTTCGCCTGACACCTCTGTCGTAACGCCCTGCATGATTTTGCTCGCGGCCCGATTGTCGACGAGCACGTTAAACTCGGACTGCCCGAGCATGTCAATGAAGCCCGGGGCGACCACCAGCCTGGCGGCATCAACACGGACGCGCGCTTTCGCGCCGCTCAGATCACCCACTGCCGTGATGCGGTCGCCGGTCACGCCAACGTCGCCGCGAAACCAAGAGGCGCCGGTGCCGTCGACGATCCGACCGCCGGAAATGACCACGTCGAAGCTCGTGTCGTTCTGTGCCTGGCTGCCGATCCAGGGCGGCCCCCCCAGAAAGACCGCTGCAACCAAGGCCAGAATCAGCAGAGGAACCAAAGTGCGCGCTATTGCCATAGCCGGATCGTAGCATGCCGAAGCGCTAACGTCTCGCTCTGGATCGCGGACGTCTTCCTGGAGCGCGGATGTCTTCCTGGAGCGCGGACGTCTTCCTGGAGCGCGGACATCTTGTCCGCACTGGGATCGCGGACGTCCCGTCCGCCCGGCGGGCATCTTGCCCGCCGTTTTAGTCTGTGTCGAGTTCCGGTGCCCGCGCAGCACTTCCAAACTGCCACTCTTCAGCGGAAGCGACCAGCCCCGCCTTTACAGGGTTCTGCCGGATATACTCGACCGTTCGGCAGTAATGCTCTTCGTCGCGAATAAGCCGATCGAAGTAGTCCTCTTGCCAGAAGGTCCCGTGCAGGCCCAGCAGTTTGTTCGCCTCTTTTGCCATGTACGACTTCCAGCTGTGAAGGATCGTCTTAAGCCTCCACTCCCTCAGTGTCTCGAATAGCGTGTGCACGTGGTTCGGCATAACAGACCATTCGTGCAGCTCATAACGCTTCCCGTCAAAGAAAAGGAGCGCATCTTCAACCATCCGTGCGACGCGTTCTTCCTTCAGGTGGCAGGCCCCATATCCTTTGTCCAGCCACGCTTCGCCGGCCTGCATCCTGGCGCGACGGCCGAATCGGCGGCCGATAGCCTCCAGTTCGAGTTCAACCTCGGGCGGAAAAGCATCAATGAGACGAAAGGTGACGGATTGGATTCTTCCCGGCGAGTCGAAGTGAGGCAGGTACCCGCGGTAAGACCATGCACTTGTGTTGTTCATCGGATCGATTTCCTTTCCGAGGCGAAAACGTGCCCCTTATCTCTAACGCTCGGGGAGGGAAAAATACGAAGTTATTGAGCCGAAAATCGTGAAATTATTGTGCAGGCAGGGGACAGAACGCCGGGCAGGATGCCCGGCGCGCGGGCAAGATGCCCGCGATCCCAGTGCGGACGGGACGTCCGCGCTCCAAAAAGACTTCCATGAGAGTTGTCTGGCAGCCGGTTCCCGGTTAGTATTCGCCCATGAAAAAAGCTGGATGCCTTCTGGGTCTGGTGCTTGCCCTGGGCGTCGTCTGGTTGATTTACCGCAGCGCCGTGAATCGCGGCATGGAAGCCCCGCCGGCGCAGCAGATCGACACGGTCGCCATACGAATGGACCTGCTCGGCATAGCGCGAGCCGAACGTATATTCGTTGTCACCAACGGCAAGTACGCAAGCCTCGAAGAGCTGCGCGAAGAGCGGTCTATCTCTTTCGACCCGGACAACCGGTACGGGTACCGTTACGAAGCCGAAATCGACGGCGACCAGCATTTCCGCATCGTCGCTTCACCCGTCGATCCAGCCAGGGCTGCCTGGCCAACCCTTGCAGTAGACGAGACAATGCAGGTGACCCAGGTCCTCGAGGAATAGCGGGCTAGCGCAGCGCAACAGGACCCTCCAGGCCCGCCGGGATCGGCGGAAACCAGTGAGCCCACCGCCTGGCGACCGGGTTGGTCTCTCGAATGGACTTGCAGTAATTCCCCAGCATAGTCGTCACCCGGATCTCCAGCTCGTTCGTCCCGGAGTTCAACGCGTCTCCCACGTCGTAGACATGCCGCCCATACCACCGGACCCCGAGGGGACGGCCGTTGAGAAGCACCTCCGAGATGCCATGCACTTTTCCAAGATCGAGCAGCCTGTTTCCCTGCCCACTTGCTCCGCCGTCGAATTTGGTCCGATAGACGGCTGTCCCGCCAAATGTGCTCAGCTGGGCATCGTCCCGCGCCTTGGACAAGTCCAGTAGGACGTCTATCTTTCGGGTGAAGCTCAAATCGTTCCGGACGTGTTGGAACTCGACGTCCCAGCCCGCAATAGGCCCCTCTGACCCCACGGCGGCCGGGTGCAGCAGGCCGCCTGCAACAGGGCTGCCGGCGAGTGGCGTGTCGCTCCGTCCGGAGGTTGCCTCCATGACGAGCAGCAAAGACTCGGCCGGACCCAAGACCACCGGCAATGCGCCGAGCTTCGCGGCATCGCCAACGACGAACCGTCCGCCGGTCTCCGGGTCCCATTTCCAAGGAACTCGACTCCCCAGGTTGAACCGGGCCTCGACTTCGATTGTCCGGTCGCGGCTGTCGTTCGAAAAAAAGAAGAAGTCCCGATCATCCGTGCGGAAATGAGCCGCAGCGACGTAGATGCTGGGACGCGCGATCTCGAGCCTTCGCGCCAGCTTGACGCGGGTGAGGAGCGAACCCGTCCATTGCAGCAGCCCCTCACGATCGTCGTCCGCCAGCCCGGTCCGAACGAAGTCCTTCTTCCCGACCACCCGGTGGTCCGGGGCGGCAAGCTGAACGACCTTTCCCTTGCCGCTGTCGAGCAGCCTGCGGACCTTGGACTTAATCAGTGCTCCCGTGCTCTCGACGTCTCGTAAGCCCGGTGACCGGCTGGGGACCTTGCCCACGAAAGCGACCTGCCCGCCACTCGCGACGTAACGCTCCAGCGCTTCGACCGCGCTCAGTTCGATCGACTCCACGTCGAGCAGCAGGAGAGCCTGGTAGGATTGTGCTCCGTACTGCAACTGCCCCTTCGTGAACTTTGCCTTCTCGAGAATCCTCTCGCTCACAAAATCTGCCGCGAGTCCGTGCTGCTGCAGGGCTTGGGGCAGATGATACTGGTACCAGGGCAGTGCGACTTCGGGGAAAGGCTGGTACAGGAGACCGTGGCGAGACCACTCGTCGGGGCGCGGGCCGAGCAACGCGATCTCGGCTCGCGTTTCCGCCTGGCTGAAAACAGCGCACAGGCGGGCCGCATAGTCCGAGAAGCGCCGAAAATAGGGCCACCAGGGGTTCTTCTCGTTGAGGTAAGACCCAAAGCGTACCCATCCAGGGAAACCGGCCTCAGGCGGCGCGCAGTTGAACCCGTGAAGTATCGGATGCATGACCCCGGTGAGGAGGCTCTGGTCGTAGCAAACCTTGAAATCCTCGGGCAATTCACGGAAGACGGGCACCGCATTCGTCATGGCTTCGTAGCTGACCCGCCGCTTGCCCGACAGGTGGGCGGCCGAGGAAACGTACCGATTCGCGACAGTCGGGCTCCGCGAGACAAGCGGGTCCTGGGCCCAGAGCCAGCTCTCGCCTTCGGGCAGATCAACCAGCAGGCTTCCTTCCAGTGGATGACTTTCGCGTCCATAAGCCTGTATCCGGCTCAGAACGCCGTTTTCTTTGCACCATGCTGCATAGGTCTGGAGGAAGCGCTCGCCAAAGAGCTCGACCAAGGTCCGATTGAAATCGTAGCGAGCCCGCCGGGCGGTATCGCCCAGGCCGGTCTCAGAGGACGCGTTTGACATGTCGAGGATGAAAGGCAGATACGGCTCGAGCCGATAGCCGCGTCGTCTCTCGAACTCGGACGGCAGGTCCGACGTCCAATTGGCGTGGTCCAGTTCCAGGCTGTCCACGAACATCGCCCGGATGCGATCCCCCAATCTGCCGCCCAGCTCGGGGGAAAGCGTGGACGACATATGTTGCAGGTATTTGCGCACCGCTTTGGCGTTGAAGTGATCGACAACCGGGCCGTCCGCGCCCGGGGCGCCGAGTTTCACGTGGGTAAAACCGGTTTGAAGGACGCCGCAGTAAATGTCGTACTCTCCCGCCGGCACCTCGATTTCGAGCCGGCCGTCTGACTTCACCCGTGGAAGAAGATCTTCGCCCGGCTGGAATTCGGTGGCGTCGGCGCGCAGCAGGCGTGCAAACTGCCACCGCATCGTGCCCTGCACTTCATCCCCTCCACGGCGTCCTTGTGGAACCAGTGCCTTCAGATCGGCTTGGAAAGTCGAAGGGCCAACCACACGCTTCTTGATGAGGCTTACCCTTTGAGTCTGCTCATCTTCAGCAAGGAAGCGTCCACCGAACGGCCACCCGGATCCGACGATGAGATCGGCGATCATTCCTCTGTCGCGTACCCCGTCGGCGGCAATGCGCACCATCCGGTTCCACTCGGGACTCAGCCAGTCGAGCGCTTTAAATCCCGCCAGGCTGTCAGCCGGAACAAACTCCGGCATGCCTATGGTATTGATCTCGACTCCGCCGATGCCCGCTTGCTTCATCACGTCAAGCTCTCGCAATATCTCCTTCTGCGTGACGTAGCTTCCGTTCCACCACCAGCGTGCAAAGGGCCGGGTGTCGGATGGTGGGTTCTTGAACTGTTCGTACAGGTCGGCAGCCACCAATGACGGGAGAAGGAAAAGACAGACAAGAAGAGCAGACAGTTTTCGGGCCATAGGAGCGAAAGACTACCACTGCTCTGCCTGGGTTTCACGCCTCGCGAAAAGCGTTGCGTTGCTTTTTTCGGAGCCGCGCACGAAGCGTTTTTCAGCGGAGTAAGCGGGTTCCGCTTGCCAGGCGGGCGATCTCGCCCGAAAGCAGAACCCGCATATGAACAGCCTCTGGCTGATCGAGGTGAAGTAACTGGTTGGGAATTAAGGACGGAGAATTTCGGGGACACAAAACTTAATTCCTTTGCTTTCGCGGGATAGCGGTAACTGGTTGGGAATTAAGGGACGGGAATTTCGGGGACACAAAACTTAATTCCTTTGCTTTCGCGGGATAGCGGTAACTGGTTGGGAATTAAGTATTATGTCCCCGAAATTCCTACGGCACTTCCTCCAGTGACACCCAGAGGTCGTCAATGTAGTAGGTTCGGGGTGTTTCCCAGGTACCCCAGACACCGACCACGACATAAAGAAGTCCATCGGGGCCCGATTCCAATTCCTGTTCGTATGCCTTTTCCACCCAGACATACCCGATGTCGTTAGGACCGCCGTGCCCGCTGTTTCCCTGGTAGGGGAGCTCGTCTCGCGTTTTCGGCGGCTGCGCCAAGGCGCCGGCGATGATCCTCCAGACATTGAAATCACCGTATTCGTTCGTGGCAAGCGAGTAGCGGATTCCCACCCGGTATCGGGTGTTCGGCTCAACAGCGAATGCGCGCTGGATCCAGACCTTCCCTGCGTCGGTCAGGTTATCGAGGAATAGCTTGAGCGACTGACCACCGTCTGCCGACCGATCCGAAGACGGTTGGATGGACCACTGGGCAACACTGCCACCATCGTTGACATCAATCGCCAGGGGCTGCCATCCGAGCAGTCCTCCTTCAAAGGAAAACAGCGCGTCCTGTCCGAGTGGCTGGACAGGTATCGCTGATAGCCGGAAGCCGCTCGAGTGCGCCCCGATTCCCGAAAGCAACCGGCTGCTTTGGATCTCCACGCTGCCTTGCAGCGAACTTCCGGCCAGGGCGGGAATTGCCTCATCGACGAAGACGGCTTTTTGCCCATGGCCGTTCACCTCGACGGTGGCCTTCCCGTTGGCCAGCTCACTGCCGTCCGGGCCCCTGGCCGTCAGGTTAACGACCGCGGGATCGTTTCCGACGACGGTGATGGCCATGGCCGTGCGAGTCTGCGTCGTGGGGTCCTGTTCCACCGGCAAAACGGCGCGGTGGAAAAGCCGGGCAGCGGCGAAACCGGCCGGCCCGGTCGCTCCGGAG
>Ga0105104_10001220_pt1 | contig 19393 bp, 16 predicted proteins | sample PPLLaktember2015_3_FD_87034 | JGI IMG/M metagenome (GOLD analysis project Ga0105104, IMG submission 87034) | Freshwater sediment microbial communities from Prairie Pothole Lake near Jamestown, North Dakota, USA - PPLs Lake P7 Core (6) Depth... | ecosystem: Environmental > Aquatic > Freshwater >... | reverse complement strand
AGTAATGCAAAGAGGCGAGGAGGTCACCCGTGATCGCCTTACCGAGGTGGGAAATGAGCTCCGCCACCGCTCGGGTAACGGGTACCTGGCCCAGAAGATTCTCAGCCGGCTGCAATTTGACAAGAACTACGTGGTCGATTCGTTTCGTCACCCCGATGAAGTGAATGTCTTTCGAACCTCCTCTCGGTTCTCTCTCATTGCGGTGGTTGCCGATCCTTCCGTTCGTTTCATGCGCATCCGAGCGCGGGGCCGTGAGAAGGATCCGGCGACGTATGAGGAGTTCCTCGTGACCGAGCAGCGGGAAGCGGCGAATCCCGGGTCCGAGCGCCAGCAGCTCGAGGCGACTGAATGCCTGGCGGATGTCAAGATGCCGAACGAAGGCAGCTTCGAAGAGCTGCATGAGAAAGTCCAGGCAGTACTGGCGCAGCTTTCCGGGAAGCTGGAGCGTCCCTGCTGGGACGAGTATTTCATGCGCCTCGCCAAGGTCGCTTCTCTGCGCAGCAACTGTATTAAGCGGAAAGTCGCGGCAATTATCGTGCGTGACCGGCGCGTGATCTCGACCGGGTACAACGGGACTCCGAGAGGTACGCGCAACTGTTATGAAGGAGGGTGTCCGAGGTGTAATGAAATGGCGGACAGCGGCACACGCCTGGACGACTGCCTGTGCTCGCACGGCGAGGAAAATGCCATTGTCCAAGCTGCTTATCACGGGGTCAGCGTCAAAGACGCTACTTTGTACACCACTTTTGCGCCTTGCCTGATGTGTACGAAGATGATCATTAACGCGGGGATTCGAGAGGTTGTTTACAACGTGGACTACCCCTTGAACGAAGCATCCTTTAGACTGATTCAAGAGGCTGGGATAATCTGCCGGCAATTCAAAGTGGAATAGGCCCCCTCGGATTACCCCTCGATTCAAACCGGAACCTCATCGGCCCTACTTAAGCCTGAAGCATGTGGGAACAAATCCTGAGTCTTGCCGCACTATTCTTCTTCACCATGGCATCCGCCGGCTTTGTGATCGTGATGATCCGATATCCCTTCGGCTCGACCCTGCGGGCGTGGGGCATTCGTTTCTGTCATCTGCTCGGTTTTCTAGGCGTTATATTGATGAGGTTGTCGAGAGGCCATTTCTCGGAATCCTCGCTGCTGGTCATTTCCTCCCTGATTGTCTCGCTGCTCAGCTTTGAGATGTCGAGAAAGTACCTGAAGGAACCACCGACGAGGCGGTAGAGCGCTGACGGCTGACGGCTGACAAAAACAAGGATGCTGGAAGCGTTGTTTTGTCAGCTGTCAGCTGTCAGCGACCCTCCCAGCTCCTCCCGCGCCTTGATCAGGTCCCGGCTGAATTTTACCGGGTACTCCTGCGACGAATGGAGCAACTTGTGCGCGGTCGGGAGCGAATCGAGTTGTTTCTGGGCGTATGCCTTGATGGCTCGGATGTCGGGCAGATCGCGGCACAGCTCCCCGGCCTTCACATACTGAGCGAGCAAGGGCTGGTACTCCGTATCGCGACCAGCCGGCGGCACCTCATCCCACCGGCAGATTACATCGCCGGCGAAGGCCGCCCGGGTCAGTCGCCGGTAAACTTGCTTCCGAAAAGGCGTTGTCGACTTGGAATGGCTTGTTTTCATTCGAGGCCTCGCCCGGCCGGCCTCGAACACCTCGACCAGCTTGTACACCATTTCGCAGGAAGGGGCGTCGCTCGAGACAACCAGGTCTGTTCCAACGCCGAACCCGTCGATTGGCACGTCTCCTAACGTGAGGGCGTGGATCTTCCCTTCGTCCAGGTTTCCGCTGGCAAAAATCCGGATGTCTTTACGGCCACTGCGGTCGAGCAGCTCCCGCGTTTTGACTGCCAGATCCTGGAGGTTCCCGCTGTCCAGACGCACGCCGCTGATCTTTCCGCCCAGTTTCACAACCTTCTCAACTGCCTCGAGAGTGTCATAAGTGTCGACAAGGAAGATGGTGTGATCGGGAAAAACGGCTTGGAAATGAGCGAACGCCTCCGACTCCCTTTCGAAGAACTGAACAAAGGAGTGAGCCATGGTGCCGACAACAGGAATGCCTGTCTCAAATCCGGCAAGCACGTTACTCGTGCCCGCGCAGCCCCCGATGAACGCGGCTCTCGCGGCTTCAACCCCCGCTTGAGGACTGTGGGCGCGGCGCATCCCGAAATCGAAGACCTGCCGCTGCCGAGCGGCGAGGCTCAGCCGGGCCGCTTTAGATGCCACCATCGTCTGAAAATTGAGGGTGTTGATCAGCAGCGTTTCCAGGATCTGGGCTTCGATCACCGGACCCTTCACCTGCAGGAGCGGCTCGTGACTGAAGCAAATCGTCCCTTCCGGCAGGGCATACACATCTCCCGAGAACCGGAAGTTCTTCAGATAATCGAAGAAGCCTTGCTCGACACGCTGGAAGATCGGCAGGGACTTCAGGTAAACGAGGGTCGGATCTGAGAAGGTGACATTCAGAATGAAGTGGAGGGCCTGCTCGAGGCCCGCAGCCACCAGGAAAGACCGGTTAGTCGGAAGCCGGCGGGTGAAAAGCTCGAACGTCGCCTGTTTTTCGGTGCACCCCGCCTCGAAGTACGCGGCGGCCATCGTCAGCTCATAGAGGTCGGTGTTAACCCCCAGGGTGTCTGTTGTAGGAAACAGCGGATTGAGTTTCATAGGTCGAAAGTAGCGGAGTGGCACGGATTCAGGCCAACGGATCACACGGATCACACGGATCAGGCGGGGCAGCCGTTATGGATCCAACCGCTCTGCAGGCTGCCCCGCCTGATCCGTGTGATCCGTGTGATCCGTTGGCCTGAGTCCTCCCTACTCCCCAAACAGGCGCTTGAAGATGACGTCCACGTGACGGAGTTTGTTTTCGAGGTCGAACGTCTGCCGGACTTCTTCCTCCGACATATACTTGCGGACGTCCGGGTCCTGCATGATCAGCGTCTGAAAATCCGCCCCTTCATCCCAGACCCGCATCGAGTTCCTCTGCACCCACACGTACGCTTCCTCGCGCAGCACTCCCTTCTTGGTCAGCTCCAGCAAAAGCGTGCCCGAGTAGATGAGGCCTCCCATCAGCTCCAGATTGGCCTTCATCTGGGCCTCGTCCACGACCAGGTCGCGGATGATCCGGTTCAGCTTGGTTGTCAGGTAGTGTGCGAGAGTTGTGCTATCCGGCAGGATGATCCGCTCGACTGACGAATGTGAGATGTCACGCTCGTGCCACAACGGAACATTCTCGAGTGCGGCAATCGAATTCGAGCGCAGGAGCCGCGCCAGGCCGCTGATTTGCTCACACGTCACCGGGTTGCGTTTATGCGGCATGGAGGAGCTGCCCTTTTGCCCCCGGCCAAAGGGCTCGGCTGCCTCACGCACCTCGGTCCGCTGCAGATGACGGATCTCGGTGGCGATCTTGTCGTACGTGGATCCGATGATTGCGAGGACGCACAGGTATTCGGCATGCCGATCACGCTGGAGTGTCTGAGTCGAAACGGCCGCGAACTCAATGCCCAGCCTGCGGCAAACCTTCTCCTCCACTTCAGGCGGCAGGTGCGAGAACACTCCAACCGGGCCGCTCAGTTTCCCGACCTCCATGCGTTTTCGAGCCTGCCTGAACCGCTCCAGATTGCGGTTCATTTCTGAATACCAGACGGCCAGCTTGAACCCGAGAGTGATCGGCTCAGCGTGGATGCCGTGGGTGCGGCCGATCATCGCGGTTTTCCTGTAACGCAGGGCCTGCGACTTCAGGGTCTCTATGAAATCGACCAGGCGCGCCTCGATGAGTTCGGATGCATCTTTGATCTGCAGGGCTTGCGCCGTATCCACAACATCGGTCGATGTCAGCCCGAAGTGGACAAACCGGGATTCGGGACCGACTCTCTCCGCGACCGCGGTCGTGAACGCAATGACATCGTGGCGGGTCACTTTCTCGATCTCGTCAATCCGTTCGACCGAGAAGTCGGCCTTTGCTTTAATCTTCTCCACGGCATCGGCCGGGATCCATCCGAGCTCCGCGAGGACCTCGCAAGCGGCTATTTCAACGTCCAACCACTTTCGGAAGCGCGTCTCGTCGGACCACACCCGGGCCATTTCCGGCAGTGTGTAGCGAGCGATCATAAATTTAAGACTATCGAAGGTTTGACCTGATCAGTCAAGTGGACGCAGGGGGAGTTTGAACTAAACCTCATGTCCAGCGCCGCCTGAGCGCTCTCGAGGGCCAGCGCAGGCGTGTTGTTGTTGCGGCTGAGATGGGCGAGAAAAATGTGCTGCGCTCGTGTGTCTAGGGCGTTACCCAAAAACTCGGCGACGGCGTGGTTCGACAAGTGGCCCACAGGGCTGAGCAGGCGTTGTTTCAAGGCCCACGGGTAAGGGCCCAGCCGGACCAGGTTTTCGTCGTGGTTGGATTCGAGGACCAGCCAGTCGCATCCGGCCAGATGGTCGGCCACTTCCGGAGTCATTTCCCCCAGGTCGGTCGCCAGCGCCCCGCAGACTCCTTCGGCCTCGAAACGAAACCCTACCGGTTCCGCTGCATCATGGGATATGGCGAAAGGTGTCACGCACAGGTCGCCAAGAGTGACCGGGCAGCCGGGGCGCATCAGCTCCACGCGGGGAAACGCGTCGGGATTCGGCAGTTCCTGAAAAGTCCCCTGAGTTGCATAGACGGGGATATTCCTTTCGACCGCGAGGGCGGAAACGCCCTTGATGTGGTCGAAATGGGCGTGGGTAAGGAAGATCGCGCTGATCTCCTGCTCGGGGAGGCCGGCCGAGTGAAGGCGCCGTTGGAACGACCGTTTGCCGAAGCCCAAGTCCGTCAGGACCGACACCTTGCCCGTTGAAACCAAGGTGCAGTTTCCACTGCTGCCGCTTCCCAGTACACAAATTCGCACGCTGGCATAAAATGTATCAGCCGGGTATGAAAAGCAACCTGCTAGGCCTGAATCAGGAGGAAATTCTCGAGCTCGTCGAGTCGATAGGAGAAAAACCGTTCAGGGCCAAACAGCTCTATCACGAGATCTACCGGAGGTCCGAGCTCGACTTCCTCGAAATGACCGAGTTGTCGAAAGCCTTCCGTCAACGACTGGCCGACGAATTCCGTATTTGTTTGCCTGAAATCGCCCGCCGATCCGCTGCCCAGGATGGCACGGTCAAATATCTTTTTCGGCTGGAAGATAACCGGTACGTGGAGTCGGTCTTTATCCCCGAGGAGGATCGCGACACTCTTTGCATCTCCTCGCAGGTCGGCTGCAATATCGGCTGTCGGTTCTGCATGACGGCCCAGATGGGCCTGGAACGTAACCTCAAAGTCGAGGAGATACTCGGGCAGGTCTTCAGGGTTGCCAAGGAAAGAAACCTGCAGCGCGGAGGTTTCAGCGTCGTCTTCATGGGCATGGGCGAACCGCTGCAGAACTACAAGAACGTGATGAAGGCTTTCCGCCTGATGGCCGATCCGTTGGGTATGTCGATGTCTCACCGCAAGGTGACGATCTCGACTTCCGGCGTCGTTCCAGCTCTTCGGAAGATGCATCACGAAGAGATCTTCCCGAACATTGCGATCTCGCTTAACGCGACTTCGAACGCTCTGCGCGACGACCTCATGCCGCTCAACCAGAAGTGGAACCTCGAGGAGCTTATCCAGGCGTGCCGGGAGTTCCCGATCGAGCCGCGCCGGCGCATCATGTTTGAGTACGTGATGCTGGCGGGGGTCAATGACTCCGACGAGGATGCCCACGCCATGCTGCGGCTGTTCAGAGGGCTCAGACCCAAAGTCAATCTGATTCCGTATAACCCGAACCCTGGCCTTCCTTACCGGCGGCCATCGGAGGAGAGAATCGCCCGCTTTCGCGACGTCCTGGTCAACGAAGGAATCGCAGTGTTCATGCGAAAGACGCGCGGAGACGACATCGCCGCAGCGTGCGGCCAGCTGGCCTATATGGAAGGAGCGAGCGCCGGTGCCTAAGAAGCTCTACCTGGCGACTTTCGGATGCCGCACCAACCAGGCGGACAGTGCTGCCATCCGCGACAGCCTCTTCAGCGAAGGATTCGAGGAGACCGAGCGGTGCGAAGAAGCCGACGTCATCGTCGTGAACTCCTGCACCGTGACCCAGCGCTCCGACCAGCAGGTGCGGCAATTGAGCCGGAAGCTTCGGCGCGAGAACCCCGGCGCCCGGCTACTGGTCACCGGCTGTTATGCACAACGCGCGCCCGAGGTCCTGTCCCGAATAGCCGGCATCGACGCCGTTGTCGGAAACTCTCATCGCTCTCAGATCCCGCAAATCGTGAGGGAGCTGACGCCGGGGAGGCCCGTCTCGGCCGCGCATGCGGAGATTGCCGCTGTCTTCCGGGACGATTTCGCCCGAGTGCGCGCCATCGCGGAAAGCCCGGCCGTGCAGCTGGGCGGCCGCACCCGCCCGTTCGTGAAGATCCAGGATGGATGCGATGCCAGATGCAGTTACTGCATCATCCCCGCCGTGCGAGGCCCGAGCCGCAGCGTCCCGCCGCAGTTGGTTCTCGGGCAGGTCCGGGAGCTGGCACAGTTGGGATTCAAGGAAATCGTGCTGACCGGGATCCACATCGGAACCTATGGATTCCATCTGGAGCCCCGTTACTCGCTCGACCGGCTGCTGGCCAAGATCGTCGGGATACCCGAGCTCGTCCAGGTCAGAATCAGCTCCCTGGAGCCGATGGAACTGTCCCGCAAAATCATTGAGCTCGCCAGCCGGACTGACAAGATCGCTCCACATTTCCACATCTGCCTCCAGAGCGGCAGCGACCGGATCCTGAAAGCGATGCGCCGGCCGTACAAGACGGCCCGCTTCGCGTCTATCGTCAACCTGGTTCGCGAACGAATCCCGGAGGCCGGGATAGGAACCGATGTGATCGTGGGATTTCCGGGTGAGACCGAAGAAGAGCACCGCGAGACTCTTTCCTTTGTCGAAAGCCTGCCTTTTACCTATCTCCATTGCTTCCCGTACAGCGATCGTCCGGGGACCGCGTCGTGGACCATGCCCGGTCATGTTGAAGCCGATCGGATCCGGCGTCGAAGCGCGGCGTTGCGCTCCATCTCCGCCACGAAGAATCGCGAGTTCCGACGGAGTTTCGTGGGCAAGACGCTGCGAGTGTTAACGCTTTCCGACCAGGAGGAAGGGAAGCGACTGGCGTTGTCCGGCAACTACCTGCGCGTGCGCCTGCCGATCGACACACCGCCAAACGCGATGCTAGACGTGAAAATCACCGGGGAAGAAGGCTACGATTTGGTGGGCTTAAACCCGCTGACGGCTAACAGCTGACAGCTGACAACTGACAAAAACCCCCGATCAGGCGTCTTGTTTTTGTCAGTTGTCAGCCGTTAGCCGTCAGCGATTATCCTCCAGGACCACGACCGCCACCGCGTACTCTTTGGAGTGGGTGATGGACAGCAGCGCCCGGCTGGCCCCTGATTTCTGAAAAAGCTCCCGGGCCTTTCCGTACAAGCATAATTCGGGTTTGCCACAGTTACCGGCCACTACCTCGACATCGGTCCACCGGATACCACCTTGCCAACCGGTGCCCAGCGCCTTCAGAGTGGCTTCTTTGGCGGCGAACCGTCCGGCGTAATGCTGGAATTGAGTTTTACGCTCGCCGCAATACGCGATCTCCTTCTCGGTAAAGACTCGTTTCGCCATGCTGTGGCTGCCGCTCAAAGCCTGTGAAATCCTGCGGATCTCGACGATGTCGACCCCGACTCCGATGACCATTGAACTGTGTTAACCTTTCCGTGGTGTTCTACGAGAAGATCCTCGGATCAACCCGTTTTTTCGTGTTTTCCGAACTCGAGCAGATTCCCGGTCTCCTCCACGCTTTTACCACCCGAGCGACGGACCACCTAGTGAAAGATGCTCCGACAGCGGTCGAAGTCGCGCCCGGAAAGCCTCTTTTCCTGTCGACTCTCGGAATTCGGCCGGAACAGATCGTGCAGCTGAAGCAGATCCACTCCGATCGGGTCATTAAGATCGACAGCAGCTATGACCATGGCGCGAAACCACAGCAGGCTGACGGAATTCAGCTGGCTCGTGCCGGTTTCTTCGCCGTCATAAAAACGGCTGACTGTGCCCCCATCATCGCGGTCCACCCGAAAAGCAGGAGTATATGCGCGCTCCACGCCGGTTGGCGAGGGACGCGGGATCGGATCGCGCGGAAGGCCCTGACCCGTTTCCTCTCCGAAACCGGAGCCTCCCCCGAGGAGTTGGTCGTTGCGATCGGCCCCTCTATCCGCCGCTGTTGCTACGAGGTTGGTGAGGAGGTTCTCGAGCAGTTCGATCAGGCTGGTCACGACATGAAACGAATCGCGTCCGGACGCCAGCTGGATATCGTCGAGGCGAACCGCGCGCAAGTTGAGGAGTTGGGAATCGAGCGCTTCCTGGATTCGGGGATGTGCACCGCCTGCCGGACTGACCTGTTCTACTCCTACCGCCGCGAAGGCAAAACCGGCCGTTTGTGGGCCCTGGCAGGATTTCGAAATTGGTGACACGCTCGTTAATCGGCCGTAAGTCTTTGAAAACCAATGGTCAGATCTAAGGTCTGGCACTAATTTGCTCGGTAAGAGCCTTTAGTCCCGGGCGCAGTGCGGTGGGTTGGACGGGAAGGGTCCGCAGCACTGGCTAGCCGCAAGTGAGCTAATTGGTGCCAGACCTGGACCTCGGTTGTTTGCGCTCAACGGTTTACAGCCAGTTTGCGAGCGTGTCACCAATTTCAGGTTCACTCGACTTTGTATGCCACGATTTCCTGTTCCATCCGGTCGCGGTACTGCTTCAGTTTCTCCGTCAGGGCGGGGTCATTTAGGGCGAGAATTGCGAGGGCGAAGAGCGCAGCGTTTTTGGCGCCCGCTTTTCCAACGGCCATACAGCCCACTGGGACACCAGGCGGCATCTGCACCGTCGAGAGCAGGGCATCCATGCCCTTGAGCGGCGAAGAGTCGATCGGTACACCGATCACCGGCAACACGCTATGTGCCGCCAGGACCCCGGCCAGGTGAGCGGCCGACCCGGCCCCCGCGATGAGGACCTTAAGACCGCGTGACTGGGCGTTCTCGACGTATTCCAACGTTGCGTGAGGCGAACGGTGAGCGGAGAGAACCCGACTCTCCGAGCCCACTCCGAATTCCTTTAAAACCTTGGCCGATTCACTCATGATCTCGGCGTCCGATTTGCTGCCCATGAGAATTGCGACTTGAGGTTTCATAGCATCAATCGTCAACTGGTCAGTTTCCTGAGGCCCTTGGCCGCGATATCGCGGCGGTAATACATGCCTTCGAAATAGATCTTGTTGACCCCTTCGTAAGCCTGCAAAATCGCTTCTTCCAGCGAGGTCGCCCGAGCCGTGATTCCCAGCACCCGGCCGCCGCTGGAGACCGGCTTCCCGTTTCGTTCTGCAGTTCCGGCATGAAAGACCATGGTATTCCTGGCTTCGCCGGCCATTTCCAGTCCGGTGATGTCTTTGCCTTTCTGATAGGGACCGGGGTAACCGCCGGAAGCGACGACGACGCAAACAACAGCCTGATTATTCCATCGAACTTCGGTCTCGGTTAGGTCGCCTCTGGCTATTCCCGCCAGGATTGACGCGAGATCGCCCTCCAGTCGGGGAAGGACCACTTGGGTTTCGGGATCTCCGAAACGCGCGTTGTATTCAAGGACTCTCGGCCCCGATTTGGTGATCATGAGGCCGGCGTAAAGGATTCCGCGAAACGGCGTCCCCTCTTCGGCCATACCCCGGATGCTCGGCTCGATGATTTCCGACAGAACGCGAGAGCGATGCTCCGGTGACAGGATCGCGTCGATCGAGTAAGCCCCCATGCCTCCGGTGTTCGGCCCTTTGTCGCCGTCGTAGACTGCTTTGTGGTCCTGAGACGGTACCATCGGGATGTACTTGCGGCCATCCGAGAAGACCATGAAGGAAACTTCCTCGCCCTCCAGGAACTCTTCGACGACGAGGCGATCTCCCGATGCCCCGAACTGCCTGTCGCGCATGATGGCATCAACGGCCGACTGTGCAGACCGAAGATCGGGGCAGATGAAGACGCCCTTGCCCGCCGCCAAACCATCGGCTTTGACTACCAAGGGGAAACTGTACCGACCGCTGCTCAAATCGGCGTGAACAGCCGCGGCGTCGGTGTAGGTCTGGTAGTCCGCGGTAGGGATGCCCCGCCGTTTCATGAAGTCTTTGGCGAACGCCTTGCTGCCTTCGAGCTGAGCAGCCACGCGATTGGGTCCGGCCGCCAGGAGCCCGGCCGCCTCGAATTGGTCGACGATACCCGCGACAAGCGGCGCCTCCGGGCCGACGACCGTGAGGTCGATGTGCCGGGCGGCGGCAAAATCGAGCAAACGACCGATGTCCTCCGCCTGAATGGCGACGTTTTCGCCCAGCCGGGATGTACCGGCATTTCCCGGGGCACAGTACAAATCGGTCAGTTCGGGGCTCTGTCTCAGCTTCCAACAGATAGCGTGCTCACGTCCGCCGGAACCGACGACAAGGATTTTCACGATTTGAGTGTAATCGAGGCTGGCTTCTCTGGCTAGTCCGGTTTTGTGATCTTTGGACTTTCGGTCTTGGTACTGCTCGCGGCGGAACTGCTTTCCGGCTTCGAGCTCGTATCTTCCTTACGGCTTGAACCATTCGCGCCGTTTTTCCGGGCATAGTCAGTTATGTACCAGCCGGAACCTTTGAACTGGATTGCAGGCGCAGAAAGCAGCCGTTCGAGCTTCCCCCCGCATTTCTGGCAGGTTTCGAGCGGGCGATCAGAGAATTTCTGTAACACCTCCACACGTTCACCACAGCTCTCACAACGATATTCATAAAGGGGCATGAAAAATCTCCCGAAGAACAACTCATTATATCAGAGCCGGGCCATAAGATCGCCTTAAAACACAGTCAAGGACGGGCTCCCGGGCTAGTTGTGGTATCCTTCGCCCCCCGCATGAGCCTGCTGACCACCATCCACTAACGGCTGACGGCTGACAGCCGACAACTGACGGCTGATAATACGGAATAGCGCTTACTATTGTCTTTCTTGTCAGCTGTCAGCCGTTAGCCGTCAGCAGCAGTCCCCGGCATCGCGACATTTGACCACGCCGTTGGGTGCCTACACCCATATGCACTTTCTCTGGTCTCCTAGCCATCGGGGTTCTTATAATGGTGTGGAGCTTGCATTACTCCCTTTGGAGTAGCGGTGTGTTTGAATAGACCTGACGCTATTGAGTGCCAGAGCAGGAAGCCTGGCCCACAGAAAGGAACATTATGCAGGTAGAGCAAGAAAGGGCAGCCGAAGCGGCCAGGACTTCGGGCGACTCACGTTACCGGAATCATCCCTTAGATGTCATATTTACTCCCCGAAACGTCGCCGTCATAGGAGCCACCGAAAAACAGGGAAGCGTCGGACGAACGGTGCTTTGGAATCTGATCAGCAACCCGTTCGGCGGTACAGTTTTCCCGGTCAATCCCAAGCGGCCGAACGTTCTCGGCGTCAAGGCGTATCCTGATCTGAAATCCGTGCCGGAAAAGGTCGATCTGGCCGTTATTGTGACTCCGGCGGGCAGTGTGCCTCCGATCATCCGGGACTGTGTTGAGGCGGGGATCAAAGGAGCGATCGTTATATCGGCCGGCTTTAAAGAGGCCGGGCCTCATGGCGTGGAACTGGAGCGCCAGGTTTTGGAAGAGGCGTCCAAGGGAGGCATGCGCATCATCGGCCCCAACTGTCTTGGGGTTATGAGCCCGTTAAGCGGTTTGAACGCCACCTTTGCGAGCGGGATTGCTCGGCCCGGGAACGTCGGGTTCATCAGCCAAAGTGGCGCGCTCTGCACTGCGGTTCTCGACTGGAGTTTCCGCGCGAACGTCGGGTTCAGCGCGTTTGTGTCAATTGGCTCCATGCTCGACATCGGGTGGGGCGACCTGATTGATTACCTGGGAGACGATCCGCGCACGAAGAGTATCGTCATCTACATGGAATCGATCGGAAACGCGCGCGCCTTCCTCTCTGCCGCACGCGAAGTCGCACTGACGAAACCGATCATCGTCATCAAGGCCGGCCGAAGCCAGGCGGCGGCAAAAGCTGCTGCTTCCCATACCGGCTCGCTCACCGGGAGTGATGAGGTCCTCGATGCTGCCTTCCGCCGGACCGGCGTCCTGCGCGTCAACAACATCGCCGACCTGTTCTACATGGCGGACGTACTGAGCAAGCAGCCGCGTCCTAAGGGACCGAGGCTGACTATCCTGACGAACGCCGGTGGCCCGGGCGTACTTGCGACCGATGCCCTGATCGTCCACGGAGGCTCCCTCACCGATCTTTCGGAGAAGACCTTCAATAGTCTTAATGAGCTGTTGCCCGCTCACTGGAGCCGCAACAACCCGGTCGACATTCTGGGCGATGCAGCACCGGAACGTTACGCCAAAGCGCTCGAGATCGCCAGCCAGGATCCTGGAGCCGACGGCATGCTCGTTATTCTCACGCCGCAGGCGATGACAGATCCCACACAGACCGCCGATGCCCTCAAAGTGTATGCCACCTCGACCGGAAAGCCGGTTCTGGCGAGCTGGATGGGGGGACCGGATGTAGCTGCGGGAGAAGCGATCCTGAAACGCTCCGGCATCCCCGCCTTTCCCTATCCGGACACGGCCGCCCGGGTATTCAATTACATGTGGCAATACAGTTATGCCCTGAGAGGCCTGTATGAAACGCCGCAGCTGTCCGATCATCCGACGCGTGGCGGTCCCGACCGGGCCAAAGCCGAGAGTATCATCGACAAAGTCCGCAGTGAAAAACGGACGATTCTGACCGAGTTCGAATCGAAAGAACTGCTCGGCGCGTACGGGATACCTACTGTCCCGACGAAAATTGCAGAGTCGGCCGACCAGGCGGCGTCAATGGCGCAGGAGATGGGCTACCCGGTCGTGCTTAAGCTGTTTTCCGAGACCATCACTCACAAAACGGATGTCGGTGGCGTTCAGCTCAATCTGGAAGACGCGGACGCCGTTCGAACCGCCTATGACAAGATCCAGAGATCGGTCACCGAAAAAGTCGGAGCCGAGCATTTCCTGGGTGTAACTGTCCAGCCGATGATTAAGCTGGAGGGATACGAGTTGATCATCGGAAGCAGCCAGGACCCTCAATTCGGCCCGGTCCTCCTTTTCGGATCAGGCGGCCAACTCGTAGAAGTGTACAAGGACCGCGCTCTTGCGCTGCCGCCCCTGAACACCACGCTCGCCCAGCGGATGATGGAGCAGACGAAGATCTACAAGGCGCTGCAGGGTGTGCGCGGCCGAAAGCCGGTCGATCTGCTCGTCCTCGAACGCCTGCTCGTCAGGTTCAGTCAGCTGGTGGTCGAACAGAATTGGATCAAGGAAGTCGATATAAATCCACTTCTGGCGTCCGCCGAAAGACTGGTCGCGCTTGATGCCCGTGTCGTCCTGCACGAGCCCGACACCGACATCTCCAAGCTCCCAAAGCCAGCCATTCAGCCGTACCCGACCCAGTACCTGCACCCGTGGAGGGCCAACGACGGCACGGACGTTCTGATTCGGCCGATTCGGCCCGAAGACGAGCCCATGCTGGTGAAGTTCCATGAGACGCTCTCAGACCGAAGTGTCTACTTCCGCTACTTCCACATGATCAAGTTGAGTCAGCGAATAGCGCACGAGCGGCTTACCCGCATGTGCTTTATAGACTACGACCGCGAGATGGCCCTGGTCGCCGAGTGCCGCGAAGATAAGTGCGCCGAAGACCGGATCCTGGGCGTCGGACGCCTCACCAAACTGCACGGCAGCACCGAGGGAGAATTTGCCATCGTTGTGTCGGACAGCTGGCAGCATCAGGGGATTGGGACGGAATTGCTCAAACGCGTCATCGACTTTGCACGCGATGAGAAGCTCAGTCGGGTGAAAGCCGATATTCTCCTCGACAATCAGGATATGCAGCGCATCGCGAAGAAGGTCGGATTCAACCTGATTCCGTCAGACGAGCCCTCCATGCTGACCGCCGTAATGGATTTGTAAAGGAAGGACAGACCGCGGGGGCCAACGGATCACACGGATCAGCCACCGCAGCGTGGGAAAGCAATTGGTATTGCACGCTGCGGTGGCTGATCCGTGTGATCCGTGTGATCCGTTGGCCCCCGCGGTCCACGCTCAATGACCCGCCTCAGAATCGCACTTCAAGGGACAGTTCAGGGGGTGGGATTCAGGCCTTTCGTGTATCGCCTCGCGACTGATTTGCGCCTTTCCGGCTGGGTACTGAACACGCCGGCAGGCGTCCTTCTGGAAGTCGAAGGGAGCCCGGAACGGGTACAGGATTTCCAGACAGCCCTCAAAGACCAGAAGCCGGTGAATTGCGTCTTCTACAGTTCAGAAGCGACTGTTCTGGATCCGCTCGGATACGCGAGCTTCGAAATCCGGGAGAGCCTGACCGGCAAGAAGTCGGCTGTCGTTTTGCCGGATCTGGCCACTTGCGCAGCTTGTCGTACCGAGCTCTTTGACCCGGCGAACCGGCGTTTCCGCTACCCTTTCATCAACTGCACCCATTGCGGGCCCCGGTTCAGTATCATCGAATCGCTTCCGTACGATCGATCGAACACGAGCATGAAACGGTTTGAAATGTGCCCGGTCTGCCGATCGGAGTATGAGGATCCGCAAGATCGTCGATTCCACGCTCAGCCCAATGCCTGCCCGGTGTGCGGACCGTGGCTGGAACTGTGGAGGCAGGATGGATCGAAAGCTGCGGAGCGGGACGAGGCGTTACTTCAGGCCGTCCGAGCTGTCGGGGAGGGCCAGATCCTGGCACTCAAGGGAATCGGGGGCTTCCAGCTGATTGTCGATGCCCGAAACGACCGGGCCGTTTTGCGTCTTCGCGAGTTGAAAGACCGGGAAGAGAAGCCCTTTGCCTTGATGTATCCGTCACTGGAACGGGCCGAATCAGATTGCGTTGTTTCCCGACTCGAGCAAGAGCTCCTGCGTTCACCTGCAGCCCCCATTGTCCTGCTGACCGCAAAATCGGCTGCCATTTCCAGGCTCGTGGCCCCCGGGAATCCGTACCTCGGGGTCATGCTTCCGTATTCGCCGCTTCACCATCTCGTCTTGGCCGATCTGGATTCTCCGGTCGTCGCGACCAGCGGAAATGCGAAAGATGAGCCGATTTGCGCTGACGAGCATGAGGCGCACGAACGACTGAAGCGCTACGCGGACCTTTTCCTGGTGCACAACCGGCCGGTTGTCCGGCCCGTCGACGACTCGGTCGTTCGCGTGTTGATGGGCCGGGAGGCCGTCATGAGACGGGCCCGCGGGTACGCCCCTTTGCCTGTTGTGCTGCAAGCCGGCGGGCCAGCCGTCCTTGGCGTGGGTGCTCTCCTGAAGAACACCGTCGCCCTTTCGGTCGGCCACCAGGTGTTTATCAGCCAGCACCTGGGTGATCTCGAGACGCCCGAGGCCCGAAATGGCTTCGAAGAGGCGATTGCGGCGCTCGAGCATCTTTACGAAACCCGGCCAACGAGCGTGGCTTGCGACGCCCACCCTGATTACGAGTCTACTCGTTACGCCGAGGCCGCGGCACTCCCAGTGACGCAGGTTCAGCATCACTTCGCGCACGTCTTGTCATGCATGGCCGAGAACGACCTTAACGCTCCGGCCCTTGGAGTTTCCTGGGACGGCACCGGATACGGACTTGACGGGACAGTCTGGGGCGGGGAGTTTCTCGAGATATACGAAACCTCTTTCGTTCGCCTGGCCCATTTCGAAACCTTCCGGTTGCCTGGATCGGATCGCGCCGTCCGCGAACCCCGGCGCTCGGCACTCGGGCTCCTGCACTGCGTTTTTGGCAACGAGGCTTTCGAGATGACAGAACTGGAGGCGGTCGCCTCCTTTTCGGCCGCCGAGCGCGCGCTGCTGCGGGCAGCAGTTACCAAGGGAATCAACTCGCCCCTGACTTCGAGCGCCGGACGACTCTTTGACGGAGTAGCCGCGCTGGCAGGTCTTCGCCAAATCAGCACCTATGAAGGTCAGGCGGCGATGGAACTGGAGTTTGCCTGCCCCGGCTTCGAATCGGATGAATCTTACCCGATTGGAGTCGACGAGCATGCGGGCGGCGACGCGAAACGACCGATCCTGATAGACTGGAAACCTCTAGTCAAACAAGTGCTCGCAGACACCAAGTCCTGTGTTCCGGCCGGCGTGATCGCCGTCCGGTTTCACAATGCACTGGCTGAAGCGATTGTGGGCGTGGCAAAGCGGGCCGGCCAGAGTCGTGTAGTGCTAAGCGGCGGTTGCTTTCAGAACCGGTATCTGACTGAACGCGCGATCACGCGACTGGTCCAAGAAGGGTTTCGACCATACTGGCACCAGCGGATTCCCCCAAACGACGGAGGAATCTCCCTCGGCCAGGTGGCAGCCGTGTTGAAAGCGCGAGAATCTGGAGCACCACAGAGCCGCGCACGAAGCGCAGCGGAGCGAGCGGAGTAAGCGGCGGATTGTAGCTCCGGACCTCCGGGACGGAGACACCGTCGAGATTGCTTCTCCGTCGCGGAGGTCCGGAGCTACAATCCGCCGGTTACTCCGCTCGCTCCGCTGCGCTTCGTGCGCGGCTCTGTGGTGCTCCAGATTCTCGCGCCAATGGAGATTTCTCATGTGTCTAGCAGTCCCCGGAATCATTGAGAGTATCGAAGGCGAGGAATTCGCTCGGACCGGCAAGGTGAATTTCGGCGGGGTCGTTCGAGATGTAAACCTCGTCTGTGTCCCTGAAGCCGGTGTCGGCGATTACGTGGTTGTCCATGTGGGAGTGGCTATCAGCAAAGTCGACAAGGAAGAGGCCGAGCAGGTGCTTGAGTATCTTCGGCAGATGGGCGAAGAGGACGTGAAGGCATGAAGTTCGTCGACGAATATCGCGATCCTGCCCTTGCCGAGCGCCTCGTAACCGCGATCCGCCAGCTCGTAACGCACCAGTGGACGATCATGGAGGTCTGCGGCGGACAGACGCACAGCATCATGAAGTACGGGATCGACCAGTTACTTCCCTCCGAGGTCGTCCTGCTTCACGGACCGGGGTGCCCCGTCTGCGTCACGCCCGTCGAGATCCTCGATAAAGCTTTCGAAATTGCTAACCGGCCTGAAGTCACCTTCTGTTCGTTCGGTGACATGCTTCGAGTGCCGGGCAGTCACGGGGATTTGCTGTCTGCGAAGGCGGCCGGAGCGGACGTGAGAATCGTCTATTCGCCGCTCGACGCCGTGAAGTTCGCCCAAGCGCATCCGGATCGGCAGGTTGTTTTCCTTGCCGTCGGCTTTGAAACCACTGCTCCCGCCAACGCGCTGGCCGTTGACCAGGCGGCACGTCTGCAGCTCAAGAATTTCACCGTCTTGGTATCCCACGTCCTGGTCCCTCCCGCAATCGAGGCCATCCTCGCTGCGCCGGGAAACCAGGTCCAGGGTTTCTTGGCAGCGGGTCACGTCTGCACGGTCATGGGATCTACCGAGTATGAACCGATCGCTCGAAAATACTGCGTCCCGATCGTCGTGACGGGATTTGAACCGGTCGACATCCTCCAGGGCGTTTACATGGTCGTGAAGCAGCTGGAGGAAGGCCGGTCCGAGGTCGAAAATCAATACTCCAGGTCCGTTCGAAGCGAGGGCAACCGCCCTGCGCAAGCCCTGATCGAGAAGGTGTTTCGGGTGATCCCACGCAAATGGCGAGGCATTGGGGAAATCCCGGCCAGCGGATTGGGACTTCGGGAGGAATACTCCGCATTCGACGCCGAGCTGCGCTTCAATGTCGCAGGCAACGTCGTCGAGGAAAGCCAGGATTGCATCAGTGGTTTGATCCTCCAAGGCCGGAAGAAACCGCCCGATTGCCCAGCCTTTGGCACCCTTTGTACTCCGGAACAGCCGCTGGGCGCCACGATGGTGTCGAGCGAAGGGGCTTGTGCCGCCTACTACCGTTACGCGCGCGGCCGGTGATCGAACAGGTTTTCATTGCATTGAGCTGGAGTGGCGTTACAGAGCCGCGCACGCAGTGGAGGGGTGCGGAGCGTTTTTGGCGAAGCAGCCTGGAGCGGAGTAAGCGGGACCACCTACGGTAATTCAACGGTTCGTTGGGTGGTCCCGCTTACTCCGCTCCAGGCTGCTTCGCCAAAAACGCTCCGCACCCCTCCACTGCATGCGCGGCTCTGTAACGCCACTCCAGCTCGAGAGTGCACGTAAAGGTGATCCGATGTCAGACAACTCCAGCGACTTCCAACTCCACTGCCCGCTGCCGATCCGCCGTTATCCCAGAGTGATGGTTGCGCACGGCGGCGGCGGACGGCTCATGAACGATCTCATCCGCGAGATGATCCTTCCCGCTTTCAACAACCCGATCCTCAATCAGATCGCGGATTCCGCTTCGCTCCGCGTGCCCAGTGGCCGACTGGCTTTCACGACCGATTCATACGTGGTGCAGCCCTTGTTCTTTCCAGGCGGGGACATCGGATCCCTTGCCGTGCACGGAACCGTCAACGATCTCGCCATGATTGGCGCCCGGCCGCTTTTCCTGAGTGCCGGGTTCATCCTGGAGGAAGGTCTCCCGATGGAGACGCTCTGGACGGTCGTGCAGTCGATGAGACGCGCGGCAGAAAAGGCCGGGGTGACAATCGTAACCGGGGACACCAAAGTCGTTGACCGTGGGAAGGGGGACGGCCTGTTCATCAACACGGCGGGTATCGGCATCCTTGAACACTCCCTCGATATCGCTCCCAGCCAGGTCAAGCAGGGAGACGTCCTTCTCGTCAACGGCGACCTAGGACGTCACGGTATGGCGGTCCTCGCGGCCCGCGAGGGCTTGGAGTTCGAGACAAGCATCGAGAGCGACTCCGCTCCTCTGGCGGATCTCGTCCTGACGCTCCTTCGAGAAGGAATAGGGATCCACTGCCTGCGCGACCTGACTCGTGGAGGCCTGGCGTCGGCCCTGGTCGAAATCGCCGAGCAGGCGCGGCTGGCTTTGACTATCGACGAGAAGACCTTGCCCTGCCACCCCGATGTGCGCGCCATTTGCGAAGTCCTCGGATTTGATCCGCTGCACGTCGCCAACGAAGGACGATTGGTTGCCTTTGTTCCGGCCGATCAGGTCGATCGGGCTCTTGTGCTGATGAAGGATCACACAGAGGGCCAGGGAGCCGTTCAGATCGGACGCGTTACCGGGATCGATTGCAGGGGGCAGGTGACGCTGCGCAGCCTCATTGGCGCCAATCGTATCGTCGACATGCTCAGCGGCGAGCAGTTGCCGCGAATCTGCTGAAGGAGTTCGACCCCTTTGGGGCATGAGCCCTCGGCATGCCGGGTCCCAACCCTCCCAAGGAAGTGACAGCGTTTTTTGCGAGCGAAGCGAGCCTTCGGAGTGCGCAAGCCATGCT
>Ga0105104_10001219_pt1 | contig 19395 bp, 10 predicted proteins | sample PPLLaktember2015_3_FD_87034 | JGI IMG/M metagenome (GOLD analysis project Ga0105104, IMG submission 87034) | Freshwater sediment microbial communities from Prairie Pothole Lake near Jamestown, North Dakota, USA - PPLs Lake P7 Core (6) Depth... | ecosystem: Environmental > Aquatic > Freshwater >... | reverse complement strand
GGCCGTGCCAACTTGGTCGAAGCCGCGATCGCGGGGGGTGCCGCTCCTGATTCGGAGGCGATGACCCATATCGCTATCTGGATCAGCCATCCGCTGGTGATTATGGGATTGGTCCTCGTGGCGCTGGCGATCGCGGCATTGGCCGCCGGAGTCGGAGCACTCATCAAGGAATTCGGGCTGGAATATCTCCGGGAGAAGTTCCCGGCGGTGGATTTGATTGTGGTCCTCGCGACAACCCTGCTCCCGCAGTTGGCCGCGTTGCCGATGGCGCTGTTCAACCTCAACCCCTTTGACGGGGATCCGTATGAAAAGATCAAGAATGTAAATTACATCCTTGCGGCGGCGGGTTGTCTGTTTGCTGTGGCGGCACCGGCGGTGATTGTCGGGCTGTTATGGAATAAGAAGCTTTGGACGGTATACGCGGGGATTTTCTTCGGCATATATATTCTGTTGTTCTCGGTGTGCTTTACGAATTTCGCCGGGGTGGTGATGGGGTTGGTCGCGGCGGTCAATTACTGGATGGCCCAGCAGGAAGTCCAGCGCGGCGCCCAGCCGTGGTATTACTATCTGCTGCTCCAGGTTCCGATATACGAATATCTGCCGGCACTGCTGGCGGTTTCCGCGCCAGGCGTTGCGCTCTGGCTGCGCCGAAAATCCGCGCCGGGCGAGGATACTTCCGTACCGGCGGAAGGGGAGAAGCCCGCGCCCGGCCCGGTTATAAATTCCCTGCTCGAATCCCCCGTGCTTTGGATGATCGGGTACTGGTGCGTGACCTCGTTCGCGGCGTTCACCGTCGCCGGGGAAAAGATGCCATGGCTCACCGTTCACATCACCCTCCCGTTCATCCTCATCGGTGGATGGGTCGTGGGCCGGGTGATGGAGCGCGGTGATTGGCAGTCGGTCCTCGCTTCGCCGCGCTGGATTGGATTGCTGGTCGCACCCGCCACGCTCCTTACCGCGGCGCTGGCGGCGGGGATGTGGATGGGCGGAGGCGCCCGACCGTTCTCCGGCAGCAGCCTCGATGCGCTTTCGGTGACGGGAAATTTCGTTTTCTACGCGCTGGTCGCGGCGGCCGGCGCAGTCTTCCTTTGGCGGCTATGGCGGGATCTGCAATCGGAAATCGTCACGCGGATTTTCTTCCTCGGCCTCGTCCTGGTGCTGGGGATCTGCACGCTGCGCACCGCCTGGCGGGCCAGTTATATTCTGTATGACGAAGCGACGGAATTCCTGGTATACGCCCACGGCGCGGGCGGGGTGAAGACCGCGATCGCCCAGATCGAGGAGATCTCCCGCAAAACGCAGGACGATCTTGACCTCGCGGTTCCTTACGACGTGCGTTCCGGGTGGCTGGTGAACTGGTACCTGCGGGAGTATCCGAACGCGCTCAACTACGGGGACAAATTGGATTATGCCCTGGTGGATGCGCCGGTGGTGATCGTGGCGGATCATTACTGGGATCAGGCCGACCGGCTGCTCGCGGACAGCCATTACGCCTTCACGTACATGCGGATGTGGTGGCCGATGATGGATTACCTCGACCTGACCTGGGAGCGGGTGTGGAACGCCGCAAGCGACCCGGCTTACCGGTCCGCGCTGTGGCAGATCTGGTTCAACCGCGATTACACCGAATACGGGCAGGTGACTGGAAGTGACTTCTCACTATCCAACTGGCCGCTGGGGGAGCGGATGCGATTGTACGTGCGCAAGGATCTGGCGGTATCGGTATGGCAATACGGATCCGAGGCCTTCACGCCTCCGGTGGAGATCGATCCTTATGCCGACGGAGTCCGCATGCTCTCCGCGGAAACTCTCTGGGGCCAGGCGGGCGCGGAACCGGGTTCCCTGCAGCGGCCGCGCGCGATCGCCGTCGCCCCGGATGGATCCGTGTATGTCGCGGATACCGGCAACCACCGCATCCAGCACTTCGATCCGGATGGGAATCTGCTTCACGTCTGGGGCTCCTTCAGCGGCCCGGATGCCGTCCAGGCGCCCGACGGCACATTCAACGAACCATGGGGGGTGGCGGTTGATTCGGAGGGGTTGGTTTACGTCGCCGATACGTGGAACTTACGGATACAGAAATTCTCGGCCGATGGGACCTTTCTGAGCAAATGGGGATCGTTTACCCATGAAGGCATGGGGTACCAGTTCTACGGCCCGCGCGCGATTGCGATCGACTCCCGGGACCGGATCTTTGTCGCCGACACTGGGAACAAGCGCATCACCGTCTACGATCCGGAAGGCAATTACCTGATGGAGATCGGCCAGCCCGGATTCGATTACGGGCAGTTTGATGAACCGGTCGGATTGGGGCTCGGACCGGACGGCCGGCTGTATGTCGCGGATACGTGGAACCGCCGGATCCAGGTTTTCCAGGAGGTCCAGGGTGAGTTCGTCTACCTGACGGAGTGGGTGATCGACGGATGGGAAGGCCAGTCCACGGATACCAAACCTTACCTGGCCGTTTCGGAAGACGGCCGCGTGTGGATCACCGATCCGGGGAATGCGCGGGTCCTGGTGTTCGATGCGGACGGCAATTTCCTGTTCACCTTCGGCCTCTTCGGGGACGATGCGGCGTCCTTCGCGCTGCCAAGCGGCATCGCCGCCGGTCCCAGCGGGCGGATCTTCGTCTCCGACACCGATAACAACCGGATCATGCTGTTTTCGGGATTGTGAGATTTGGGTGGAGGATGGATGCCGGCTTAGTACACCCCGCTTCGCATTCATCGCGGCCCATAAACCGGAACCGGGCCGCGATGCTTCGCGGGGCGGGCGCCGGTATGATGATCAGTTATCCCGGCGCGAATTCACTAGTCATCCCGGCGTAATCGGTTTGCTCGTCATCCCGGCGTGCTTTTAGCCGGGATCCAGCCTTATTATTATTGCCCGGTGATGTCATTGAATAAATCACGCCAAGTAGGATTCGCTGTTTCGATTACTTTTATTTTCCAGGGACGATGCCATTCCTTCATTTGTTTTTCGCGGAGAATTGCCGAACGCATTGAAGTAAACATTTCATAATAAACAAGAATATGAACCCCATACTTTTTTGTAAAACCATCAACCGTATCAGCTTTATGCTGCCAAATACGTGTGATCAAGTCACTGGTTACACCGATATATAAAGTACCGTTTTTCCGACTGGCAAGAATATAAACTGCCGGTTGTCTGTGAGTGTACATAAATACCCCCTTGTAGAATTCACAACCACATTCTAATGGATACCGGCTAAGTACACTCCGGTATGACGGCGATTATCATCCCGGAGTGATCGTATCCGGAAGCCATGAGCAAATGTAATGGATACCGGCCAAGACCCCGCCGGCATGACGGGTAATGATTCGTCATCCCGGAGTGATCGTATCCGGGATCCATGAGTCAGTGTACTGGATACCGGCCAAGGGTACGCCGGGATGACGGGTAATATGGATACCGGCCAAGACCACGCCGGTATGACGAACGCTATCCCGGTGTTTTTTCCGCGCCCGCCAGCTGGCCGCAGCCCGCGGCGATATCCACCCCGCGGGCCAGCCGGACCGTGCACGCCATTCCTTCCGCCTCCAATACGGACCGGAACGCATCGATGCGCGCCGACCGGGATGGTGCGCCCGCGTATTTACGGGTCGGATTGAGGGGGATTATATTCACATGAATGAGTGGTTTTTTAAGCGATTTGCGGATCCGGTCCGCCAAATGGTGGGCCTGCGCGGCCGAGTCGTTAACCCCCTCGATCATCGCCCATTCGAAGGAAATCCGCCGGTTCGTCTCGCGGATGTATTCGTCGCAAGCCTCGAAAACATCCGCCAACGGATACGTGCGGTTGATGGGGATCAGCCGGCTGCGCAACTCGTCGTCGGCCGCGTGCAGGGAGATCGCCAGGTTTACCTGGCTGCGTTCCTTGGTGAACCGCCGGATCCCGGGGACGATGCCTACCGTCGATACGGTTATGCGCCGGGCTCCGAACCCGAATCCGTCCGACGCCGATAAAAGCTGGATTGCCGACCAGACCGCCTCGTAATTGAGGAAGGGCTCGCCCATCCCCATCAGGACGACGTTGGTCAATTCGTCCCCCTCTGCCCTCCGCATCCCGGCCAGGCGAAGCACCTGGGCGGCGATCTCGCCGCCGGTCAGAGAGCGGCGGAAGCCCATCTGGCCGGTGGCGCAAAACACGCAGCCGACGGCGCATCCGGATTGGGTGGAGATGCATGCCGTCCGGCGCCGTTCGTAAAGCATCAGCACCGTCTCCACCGGCGCGCCATCGGGGAGCCGGAAAAGGAATTTGCGGGTTTGTTGGTCGGTCGAGACGGCCTGCCGCTCCAATTGCAGGGGCTGAAAGGTAAAGCGGCGGACGAGTTCGGTGCGCAAGCCGGCCGGCAGATCCGTCATGCGTTCCGGGTCGTCGATCAACCTGCGAAAGAGGTTTCGGCGGATTTGCTTGGCGCGGAAGGGCGGTTCTCCGATTTCCTGGAGCGCCGATTGTAGATCCGCAAACGAGAGGTCGTAAATGCAGGGCAGGGGCATCGGCTGTATTTTCCTGCGCGATAGTATCACATCTCCTTCCATCCACGAAGAACACCAAGGAAACCGGAAGGGTTCACGGAGATTATTGAAAATAATTCTTCGTGTTCTTCCGGTTTTACTTCGTGTGCTTCGTGGATTTTCGTTAACCTCGTTCAGGAGGTGATACAATTTCCCGCCATACCCCAGCCACCCGAGGTAAGAATATGGAAACGCTCTGGGATCACCGGTTCGCGCAGCGCACGCAGGCGATGACCAGTTCGGTCATCCGCGAGATTCTGAAGATCACCGCCCGGCCGGATATAATTTCCTTTGCCGGCGGATTGCCGGCGCCCGAGATATTTCCGGTCAAGGAATTCACCCAGGCCTGCGACATCGTGCTCAGTGAAAAACCCGCCGAAGCGCTGCAATACGGAATTACCGAAGGCTACCGGCCGCTGCGCGAGTTCCTTGCCAAACGGACCATCCGCGACGGCGTGACCGTCGAGACGGACAACGTCATGATCACCACCGGTTCGCAGCAGGCGCTGGACCTGATCGGGAAAATATTCATCAACCCGGGCGATAAAATCCTTGTCGAATCGCCGACCTACCTCGGGGCCCTGCAGGCCTGGAGCGCGTACGGCGCGGAATATATCGCGGTCCCGGCCGACGAAGACGGGATGCGCACCGACGAGCTGGAAGCGGCCTTGCGCGCCGGACCCAAGTTGATATACGTCCTGCCCAATTTTCAGAATCCGACCGGGGTGACCCTCTCCCTTGCGCGCCGCAGGCGCCTGATCGAGCTGGCCGATAAATACGGAGTGCCGATCGTCGAGGACGACCCGTACGGCGCGCTTCGCTTCGAGGGCGAACACCTCCCATCGGTGGTTACGCTGGACGCGCAAATGCGCGGGATGTGCTCGGGCTGCTACACCGGTAACGTGATCTACCTCAGCACGTTTTCAAAAATTCTCGCCCCCGGGCTGCGCCTGGCGTGGGTGGTCGCACCGCCAGAAGTGATTTTCCGCATGGCGCAAGCCAAGCAGGGATCCGACCTGCATACCCCGACCTTCACCCAGATGGTCGCTTACCAGGTAGCCTACGACGGTTTCCTCGACCGGCACCTGGATGTCATCCGCAGCGTGTATCACCGCCGGCGCGACATCATGCTGGATTCGATGAAGAGCACCTTTCCCGAAGGCGTGCATTGGACCCGCCCCCAGGGCGGGCTGTTTCTGTGGGTGACGCTGCCGGAATATATGGATGCGACGAAAATCCTCCCGTCCGCGGTCGAGAACAAGGTCGCCTTCGTCCCTGGAAGCCCGTTCTTCCCAATCGGCGGTGGAGAAAACACGCTGCGGATGAATTATTCCAATGCCTCCGACGACGGCATCCGTGAGGGCATGTCGCGGCTTGGAAGGACGCTGAAGCAGTTTATTCAGTAATCAACCGGCGCGATCCCACCCAATAAAAAATGCCCGGTCAACGGGCTTTTTTTATTTATTTGGAAATCTTAAAAAGGATTTCACGAGGAGCGGTCGGTACCCGTGCGAAGCATCCGGTCTGCTTATTTCAGGCCAAGCGCTTCCCTCGCTCCGGATTCATCCCTGCTCAAGAACCAGACCCGAACAGGTATGCTTCGCGGGGGCGGGCGCTCGGGGTGTCATGCTCGCGATTAATAACGCGTCACAAGGAATCCAATCGCAAATCCGCACAAAAGGCTGAAGGCGGCGAAAGGCAGGAACGCCCGGGTTTGCAGCAATCCCTCGAGCATGAATTCTGTCGTCTGGAGCGAACGGAGCGCGGTTAGCAGGCAGAATTTTCGGATGGTATACATGAGGGATCCCTCCTACTTGGATGTGCTGATCTTCACGACCCGTCCGTTTTCGTCCGCCACGACGCGCACCACGCGCGACATCGGGCCGGCGGGAGTTTGGACCCGCGCTTTGTAGACCAGGGTGGAGCGCTTGTCGCCCGACGCGATCGATGGGCGCGTGCCGCGCATCTCGGGATACTCCCTGTACACGCGCTGACTGATTTTTTCTACGGCGGAACATTCAATCGACATGGCGGGCCTCCGGGTCGGACGGATTTAGGCAGTTGGGTGGAATGCGCGGGCCGAGGGCTGCGCTTCGGACGGGCGAAGACGCCGGCGCAAGAAGGCCGGGATCTCCAGATCCTCGCCGGAACACACCGCTTCAGGATTCTCCTCGTCCGCGACGATCGTGCTGGTCATCGGTCCCCCGGCGTCCGCCCTGGATGCAAAGCCGGCGGAAGGATCGATCGGCCGCGAGGGATTCGGAGACCGCATGGGAGTCTGCTGCAACAGCTGGGCAATCGGCCGGCGGGCGGCCGGCGCGGGTTGTTCGGCGGGGAGGCGGGATGCCGGCACCGCGACGGAAACGGGCTGGGTTTCCGCCTTGGTATGCTTAAGCAGGATGTGCGACGCGCCGGAGATCACGCTGCTGAGCGGCTGCCCGCCGACACCGGTGGCGACAATGATCACCTGAACCCGGCCCTTCATCGCCGGATCGATCGCCGCGCCGAAGAATACTTCCGCGTTGGCGGCGCCGGCCGCCGCTTCCTGCATCGCGCGGTCCAGTTCGGCCAGCTCCATATCCTCTCCGCCGGTGAAATGGACGAGCAGCCCGGAGGCCGTCTCGAGCGAGCCGATCTCCAGCATCGGATTGTGCAGCGCGGAGCGGACCGCCAGGATCGCCTTGTCGGATCCGGTTCCGTGGCCCACGGCCAGGCAGGCTCCGCCGGCCAGCTGCATCAACGAACGCACGTGCGAGAAATCGACGTTGACCAGGCCGGGCCGGGTGATGAGCTCGGCAATCGCCTGCACGCCCTGGCGCAGGACGTCGTCCGCGAGGCGCAGTGCCACGTCGAAGGTCGTTTGTTTGGGCGCCACTTCCAATAGCCGGTCGTTGGGGATGGTGATCAGCGTATTGCAGTAGGGGCGCATGGCTTCGATGCCCTCTTGCGCGGATTGCATCCGGCGCTTGCCCTCGAACGAGAAGGGCAGCGTCACGATGGCGACAACGATCGCGCCCTGCGAGCGGGCGATCTCCGCCGCGATCGGAATCGCGCCGGTGCCGGTCCCGCCGCCCATGCCGGCGGTGAGGAAGACCATATCCGCATGCTGCATCGCTTCCGCCAGTTCGCGCGAGCTTTCCTCGGCCGCGGCGCGTCCCACGGCCGGGTCCCCGCCGGCGCCCAGGCCCCGCGTCGTGCGCGGGCCGAGCGCCACCTGATGCTCGGAAAGCGAACTGCGCAGCGCCTGATGATCGGTGTTGCAGGCGATGAACTCCACGCCGCTTACGCCGAGTTCGATCATCCGGTTGACGGCGTTGGATCCGCCGCCGCCCAAGCCGACAACCTTGATCAGGGTCTGCGGTGGGGGAGCGATCGGCGTTTCGGTTTTTTCAGGTTCGTTGGGATACAACATGGCGGTCTCCTCTCACATGCGTTCGGCGGCAAGGAAATCCACGCGGCAACCGCTGTCGCGCAGGCGAAGCGCGGTTACCGTGGAGGGAGTGCCGCCGAGAATGGTTACCTTCTCCGCCTGACAGGCTTCCTCGATGGAAAATCCGCAGACGGGTTGAAATGCCATCAGATAGCTCCGGAGTTGCTCCCAGGTTTGGGCGGATAACGATCCCGGGTCCTGCGGCAGCAGCAGGTAGTGGCGCAGGGATTTCCGCACTGCCGGTGAGGGGTGCATATTCTTTGCCAGCGCCCGGCGCCGCAGGGAATCCACGATCGGCAAAGCAGTTCCATCGTTGCGGAACCAGGCTTCCCCGGCTTCCAGGGTTCCATCCTCGGCCGCCAGCAGGCGGAAGCACAGGCATAGAACCGGCGCGGTGAACCGGGCCCCGGCGGCGATTTGAACGACCTGCAGGTTGGTGTCGGCGTGCCGGATGGGATCCACGGGCGGGTAATCCAAATCCGTCAGGTCCCCGACCGTCGCCCCGGCCCGCAGCCCGATCATCGGAAGGCTCGTCCCGAGAGTACGGCGCACGATTTCATCAACCCAGGCGTAACCCTGGAATCCGAGATGATCCTGTGAACCGGGCGGAGTGAGGTATGGGCGGGCTTCCGGCCAGCGGGTGGAACCGCCGGCGCCCCAATCCAAAGGCCGGTTGCGGGCGGAAAAGTCGACGGCCAGCGCCAATTTACGGGCCAGTCCGCCATGGCCGCCCCTGTCCATTCCGGTAAGGAACGCCTCCAGGAATGCCAGGCTCCAATAATTTCCTTCCGGAGCGAGCATCGGGAATACCGGGATCATTCCTTCCGAAAGGATGCCTTCAGCCATCGGTGGGAAGACGGTTAAAAAGCGATCCACCGGCGAGGAGCCAAGCGCATTCCCGTCCGCCCAGGACCCATTCAGGTTCGGTGCCGGGTAAGGGGCGATAAACCGGACACCCGCCCGGCGGTATGAACGGAAGATGGATGCGGCCACATCCGTCATCGGTTGAATCGGCTCTTGATCGAGAAGCAACACGGGTTCAATTCCAGCTCCCGTCAGCTGCCGAAGAAAATCCTCGGGGATGGCGTGGGAAAGCGCTCCGGAGAGGACAATCCAGCGGATATCCATCGACTGCAACTCGGGAATCCACAACTCCAGATCCTTGGACCGGAAATGGCGGTCGTCCGAAAAATAATGGATCCCCAACGCGGAAGGCGTTTTACTGGCGGTCATGGTGTTTATCCTGCTTATCCAGGTGCAAAAAACGTGCCAACGAGCGTATTTATCTGTCTTTTTGAATCAATCTACGGTCGGTTGGTTCTGCCGATATTTATGGCTGAATATGATTAGTCTATGTGCGGGGGGGCTTGATAGTCCGCATCGCCAGAGGTTCAAATGTAGGACGATGAGCATCTGAATTTTAGCCGTTTTTACTTTGACAAGCCGGAAAAACACGGGTATTATTTATTAATCCATGGGGGATTTTGCTTTTTTTCGCACATTGATATTCAGCTTGAAAATTGAACAGGAGGGTTAACATGAGCTCGAAGAAAGCCGTTTTTACAGCGGGTTTGGTGCTTTTTGCCGCCTCGTTGGCTTGTACCAACCCCATCACCAGCTATTTTTCCACCCAGACTGCGACGATGTGGACGCCGACCCCGACCAACACACCGACTCCGACTCTCACTCCGACACCAACCAATACTCCGACCGCAACCCTCACCCCGACGGTGGATCCCCGGTACTATTTTGAAACCGCGGGCCGGGCTGATTTCTCCTACATTCCTCCCGATGGTTGGCGGAAGCTCACCATTGACGGGACCGATCTGCGCGGCTGGAGCGGCCCCGGAGATACCGAACTCGGCTTCTTTGATATGAAATGGGATGACTCGGCCGAGGACGCCGCTTCCGACACGGCGGCGGAATTCGAGGCCGTTTTCGACAACTATCAGGATGAGGGCGACGGCGTGCTGGATCTGGAATCCGGCGTAGATAACTACTGGTTCGCTTTCTCCGGATCTCTGCAGGGGTACGACGTCTTCATCACCATGTTCTACTTCGCCGACGGCGACAATACCGCGGTGTATGCGATGTACTTCCGGACGCCCGGCGATGATGAGGATCAGGATGACGTCGTCTTTGAGAGCATGAGCTCCTTCCAGTTCGACGAGTAGGGCGATTCCAGCGGACTACTCAGCAGTAGCAATAGATCGCGGGCATCCGGTTTATCCGGATGCCCGCGATTATAAAAAAAACCTGAAACCGTCGTCAGGTCGGCGGAGAATTTTTATATTCGCGGGAAAAAATACCCGTAATTAAGGAGAAACAATGGCAAACAGAGGACCGGTTGTTTTCGTCATAGCACTGCTCGTGCTGATTTCGCTTTCCTGCACCAACCCCATCACCAGCTATTTTGCCACCCAGACCGCGGTGATGGAAACGGCGACCGCGACCATGTGGACCCCGACACCCACGTTCACATCGACCAACACGCCCACCGATACGCCGACCAACACGCCCACCTTCACTCCCATGCCGGAATGGCTCTTCAAGGATGAGTTCGAAGATCCCGACAGCGGTTGGATTGAAGGGGAAGACGCCTACTCCCTGGCCGAATATTTCGACGGCGGGTACCGGTTCAAGAACAAGCTGCCGGATTTACTCAGCTGGTCCCTCGAACCGACCGGCGATAAGTATGATGATATCCGGATCGAAGTGGAAGGTACAAAACTCGCCGGCCCCGCCGACAGCGAAATGGGGATCGTCGCCCGCTACCAGGACGGCGACAACTTCTACGTCTTCATCATCTCCGATGATGGCTATGGGATTATCTTCAAATTCGAAGATGGGGATTTGGAAATCCTTTCCGGTGACGGCATGGACCGGGTGCGTGAGATCAACCCGAATGACCTCAACCAGATCGCGGCCGTGTGCGACGGCGAGGATCTTGAGCTCTGGGTGAATGGGGAACTTGCCATCACCGCTACCGACTCGGCCTTCGAGGACGGCGAGGTCGGGCTGATCGTCGGGAATTTCGACGTCGGCGGCGCGGATTACCTTTTCGACAATTTTATTATCCTTCCGCTGTAAAACTACTCCCCTTCCGAAAGGGCACCCCGACCGTGGCCCTTTGCTTTCGGAAGGTGAGTACCATTTCAATAAGCAAACCTCATGATAAAAAAACGCCCCGTATGGGCGTTTTTTTTTATCATGTCCTGCCGTGTTAAGCGACGCATCTTTCCTGTTCCAAATCGACCCTTCGCTTGCCTGTTCGTGAATTCTTCAGATTGGAAAACCCCCGATGCTTATCGTTCCCATTGTTTCGCAATCATCACCCAAAAACCCAGGATCGAGCGGGGATGCTTCGCGGAGGACGGACGGCTCAGGGTGACCTCTTCAATCGTTCCTCTATCTTGAGACGGTGATCTTTACAATCTGACCGGACGCATCCAGGCTGATCTTTGCGTACTGGGTGATCGACTGCCCGTGCGCCTCGTATTTCCTGTCGAGTGCCACAACCCAGGCCGGGGACCGCGGGGTTGATTGCGGTTTCCGTAGGCCGGTGAGTGGATCGGTTTTATCCTGCGGAGATCCTGTGACCCGCGGATGCAGGAATCGCATCCGGCTTTCGCTCATCCCGGGGAGATACCGCTCCATGGCCTGCTTCAACGAGCTTTGCACCTTGGCCGACGGCGCCGAGCCGTTCTCCATCATGTCGTCTTTCGCGAAGAGGGTCTTGATCTGATCCGGCGGTTTCCGCCAGCGGAGGATGCCCTGTTTGGAAAATTTTGCGGAACCGGGTTCCGAGACATAAAGCGGATCGCCCAGCAGGATGAATGACGCCAGCGTCTTCTGATCCTCCGGATCGAGGAATCCCTGGCGCCGGTTCATCTCCTCCGCGAAGGCGAGTTTCGCCAGCCGCAACGATTCGCCGGCCGGGATACCCGACTGGCAGTTTTGCAGGAACAACCGGGCCAGCAGATCGGCGGCGATGAGCGGAGTGGCGGCCGCGCCATAGCTGATCTTGGTCGAACCGGCCAGCGCACGCGTCCCGGAGGCCAGCAGGGCGAGCGAGACGGCATCGCCTACACCTTTTTGCAGGATATTCGCCCCGTAGCAGGCTTCGGAAAACACCACGACCGGCGCTTTCCCGGCACTAGTGACCTTACCCGGATTGAGCACGATCGGAAATTCCACATCCGCCGGACCCTTGGATTTTGCCTCCCGCTGACCGAGCCATTGCGGTCCGCCTTCCAGGCCGTGCAGATTGAAATAAGAATATTTCGGCAGGGTCAGGAATTCCGCCGGAAGCGAACCGCTGTGCGCCGGCGGCGCGACCAGCATCGATTGGGAAGACGCGATCGGCCGGAATACTTCCACCGAAGCTTTCCTCCAAACCGCGGCCGTGCAGGCGGATCCGGTCTCAAAACGCGCGGAGGCCGGGCGAATCAATCGACGGACGATCGCGAAAAAGGTTTGCGCCAGGGTCGATCGTGTTGCCGTGGTGGGCTCCGCCGCATTCCGCAGAACCCCCAGCAGGAATGCCGCCTGCGGATCGGAAGGCGTGGGGAACCGGCCGACCGGCCATTCGGGGACAAAGTAATTTTCGTCGCGTGAGGCGTACGGGTTGTCGGAAGGCACATCCGAATCGTCATCGTCGGTCGGGTTCGGCAGCCGGTGGAAGGGTATCACCTCGTGCCCGCCCACGATCTGCAGCGCGCCGATCATCTCGCCCTTTTTCCCGATGGCCGAGTCGATCCCGGCGACCAGGGTTTTCACCTGCCAGGCGTTGGCGGGATCCACCGGCAGAAGGCCGAAAGCTTTCAGCGATTCGGCATTATCCACATCCGCCAGATGCGCGGACCAGCCGCTCAGGGCGCGTTTGCTGCGAAGGATGTCCTGAAAGCACTGATCGATTTTCGGGAGGACTTCCGGACCGTAAATCGACGCCAGTTTTTTCCGGCTTGTCAGAAGGATGTACGCCGGCCGGCGGACGTCTTTTTCCAGAATCGATTTGCGCATTCGCAGCCGTTTTGCCACCGTGCTCAACTCCCGGCGCAGGTCCTCCAGATCCTCAACCGGGTCCGCTTCGCGGACCGGTCCGGCGGCCTGCGATTTGGGCTCGGCCGGAGCGCGGGCGGCTTGCTTGTCGTCGGACGAATCAGACGGCCCGGGGAAGACTTCGCCCGGGATCGGCGCGATCACGGTCGAAGTGACCATCGGCGAACTGGACGGATCCAGCGCGTCGTAATCCGGGAATTTCAGAACCGGAATATCCGCCGGCAGATTGGGCGCTTCCGGAGGGGCGGGCGGGGCGGTCAGGCGGTTCCATCCGGCGGCGGCGGCCACTGCCGCCGGCAACGCGGTCGTGAGGTCGGCCTGCATTTTCGAAGGCCAGAGCGAACGGTACGGATTGAGCGCTCCCAGATAGCGGTCGGCAACTTCGCCGGCGGGATCGGCCACCGATACGGAGTGCAGAAACTCAACGCCTTCGGCGTTCCGGTTGGAGGCAAACGAGGATTGCGCCATCAGCAGCAGGAAAGCGGCGCATCCCGGCCAGGTGGATCGATATTCGCGCCCGGCCGAAAGCACGACGCCGTGCTCCGACAACCGCCAAAGGGATTGCAGATGCACCAGCGCGGCCAGCGGTTGTTCCGGGGCGGCGCGCAGGACAGTCTCGGCGGCCAGGCGGGCTTCCTGCCAGCGGCCGGACCGCAGCAGGCGCATCGCCGTCTGCAAAGGGTCCGCCCATTCGGGAAGCCCCACGTTCGATCCGGCGGCGGCATCCATCGCATGCAGGCAGCCGTCGGCCGCGGAGGCCTCGGCGGTCCGGCCGATGCGGCGCAGCATCGTGGACAGGGTGGAATATGGACGTGCGGCTTCCGGATCGGCCTGAATGACAAGCGCCAGTTGTGGCGATGCGGAATCGTATTCTCCCGAAAGCAAGTGCGCATCGGCCAGCCGGGCGCGGACGCGGAAATCTCCGGGCCACCGCGCAAGCCATTCCCCGCATGCGCGTTTAGCGTATTCCAGCCCGGAGGAATTCTTTTCGGGCGCGGAGGCCAGGGAAAGTGCGGCGTCAACGGCGGTTAGAAAAAGTGAGCGCTCCACAGGTCACCTCGCGTCCGCGGATTGTGGGGTTATGCCGTACACCAGGCTAAGGGCCATTACGCCGGAAAGCAGCTTGTGCGCGGCCAGGTTCTGGGGTTCGATCTGCACGGCTCTGCGAAGCTCGCTGGCCGCGTCGGCATACGATCGCAGATTTTTATGCACTACGCCCATCCGGTAATGCACTTCTGCATTCTCGGGCGCCAGCCCCAGCGCGGCGCGGTAGGCATCCAGCGCCAGATCCCAGCGCTGTTCGGCTTCGTAGGTCAGGCCGCATTCCAGCGCGGTCCGGAAATCCCGGGGGGCGATTTCGCGGGCGCGGGTGAGGGCGGCCAACGATTGGTCCAGCTGGCCCATCTTTCGGGAAATCCGGCCCAGCAGGATCCAGTGCGCGGCGTTGCGGGGCGCGAGCTCGGCGGCTTTCTGGCCGGAGCTCAGCGCGTCCTCGAGCCGTCCGGATTCCGAGAGCGCCTCGGCCAGCCGGTGATGGGCTTCATCGTTTTCCGGATGCGCCTCGAGCAGCGCCTGCATCGCGGCGGAGGAACGAACCGCAGCCCCGGTGGCCGTCCACAGGCGGGCCAGGCGAAGCGCCGGCAGGATCGGGTCGCTCATTTCAGAAGCGGCGTGATCGAGATGACGGATGGCTTCCGGCAACCGGCCTTCCGCCTCTTCCACCTCGGCCAGAACCAGCCGGGCTTCCGGTGGATGCCCTTCGCCGCCGAGGATGCCCTTCGCAATCGTGCGGGCTTCATCGCGGCGGCCAAGCGCCAGCGCGGCGCGCGCCTTGCCCAGCTGCCACCCGGCGGGGATCCCCGTTCCGGCTTTTTCCTGCGCCAGGCGGAAGGCTTCATAAGCTTCCTCGGGCCGGCCGGATTCGATCGCCGCCTTGCCGATCTCGGCTTGCAGTTCGCCGCGCGGATCCGGAAGGATCGCGGCGGCTTTGTGGAAGTACGCCAGCGCAGTTTGCGGATCCCCATCGCGGAGAATCGCATGCGCGAAATGGCGCTGGTATTCGCCGTTTTGCGGTTCGAGTTCGGCGGCGCGCTGCAGGCAGGGCAGGGCGGCGGAGCGGTTGCCGGCGTCCTCGTTCCAGGTCCCGAGCGTGTGCTGCCAAGCAGCCGTATCCGGCGCGAGGCGCACCGCTTCCAGCATTTCATCCATGGCTTCCGGGCGGCGGCCGAGTTCGGCCAGGATCGCCGCCGAGACCGCATGCGGGAGCGCTCGGCGAGGGGCGAACCGGGTTGCCTGTTGCAGCGAAGCCAAAGCGGATTCCGGGCGCCCGGCTTTCCACTCGCAAATTCCCGCCAGCGTGCGTCCGGCTTCCTTCTCCGGTTGAAGGTTGACCGCGAGCTCGGCGGCTTTGCGGGCGCGCTCGGCATCGCCGGCGCGCAGCCAGGCCAGAGCGGCTGCCGCCGCGGCTTCGGGCGAAGCATTCTCGCGGTTCAACCGCTCAAGGTCGGAAATCGCTTCCGCTACGGGCTGGTCGAAGGCCAGCGCGGCGCGCGCATAAAGCGACTGAAGAGATTCTTCGGCGGCTCCAAGCGCAGCGGCGCGGGTCAGCGCCGAACGGGCGGCATCGCCTTCTGCCGGAGCGGTGAGCGGCGCGCCGGCCCCGGAAAGCCGGGTGAGTTGCCGGGATTCTTCCCGCAGTATCAGCGCCTGGGCCAGAAGGGTATGCGCTTCGGGATCGTCCGCCGCGGCGCTGCATAAGGATTCCAGACAGCAAACCGCTGCGGCATATTGGCCCATCAGCATCGCGGCGCGCCCGGTTAATCCAAGCGCTTCATTGGATTCCGCGCAAAGCTCGACGGCTTTGGCGAGGGCGGATTCGGCTGCGATTTCCGACCCTTCGGCCGGCCGGCCTTCCCGGGCGTTTTCCCCGGATTGCAGCGCGAGCGATTGCGCCAGCAGGGCCCATCCGCGCGCATCCGCCGGGTGGGATGTCACGGCGCGGTTGCTGGCCTCGACCGCTCCGGGAAGATCGCCTTTTTCAAGGGCGATCCTCGCCTGGAGGACCGGCCCTTCGGCGGAAGAGGAGGCAGCCGACATTCCGGCATTCTTCCAAAGGTCCGCCTTTTCAAAATCTCCGGCGCGGAAGGCTGTCTTGGCGGCTTCAATGGCCAGATTGACGTCCGCGGGTTCAAGCCCGACCGCCTGCTCATAATGCGGAAGTGCCTCGCGAATCAATCCCATCGCCGCAAGCCCGGACGCCAGGCGCCGCACAAGCGAGGAATTTTTCGCATCGAGCTGGACCGCTTTTTTGAGGAACGCGAGCGCGGCGGATTTTCTCCCATCAGCCCAAAGCTCCTCGGCGGCGGCGGCCAAGTGACCGGGTTGATCCGGCTCCACTTCGCTTGCCCGACGGAAAATTTCAAACGCCCGGGCGTGCATTCCGGATTGGCGAAGCGCCTTCCCCAGATCGGTCAGAAGCGGAACGGACGAGGGATTTTGTTCCAGCGCATTTTCCAGAACGGTTGCCGTTTCGGCGTATTCCTTGAGCGCGAAGAGCAGGCGGCCGGCGCGCAGGGCGATCCCGGTATTCCCCACTCCGGCGGTTTGCAGAGCGCGCGCCATCTCCGACCGGGCATCGCCGCCGTGTCCGGATTGCATATGCATTTCCGCCAGCCGCATCGGCAGCTCGGGGTTGCCGGGTTCGAGTTCCGACGCCTGGCGCAGGAGCCCGACGGCTTCCTCGCTCCGGTTCAGGGCCAGCAGAGAAGCGGCCAAACCGGAGAGTGCGGGCGTATGATCCATCTTTTCCGCTAGGATCTTGCGAAAGACATCCTGCGCGTCCTCATGCAGGCCGGATGCCGCATACGCCTCTCCCAGCCGCATGCGGATGCCGGGATCGGCGCTGGAAATCTGAATTGCCGATTGCAGATTGTGGATCGCGGTCGGGTAATCTCCGGAGCGCAGCATTGCTTCCGCCAAACCCGTGTGGGCGTCCGCTTTCTGATCGATCGTCAAATGCTCAAGCGACTGCAGAAGGGAGCCAAAGAGCGCGGCGGCTTCGGGAATCTGGCCGGAGAAAATCTGCGCCCACCCGATCAGGGATTGAAGCCGGAAGTCCGCCTGGCCGCCGAGCAACTCCTCGGCCTGGCGCAGGAAAGCCAGCGCCATCGCGGCGAGCGCCGGTCCGGAATCGGGCGACCGGCGTTGAATTTCCAGAAGCAGCGAGCCCTGTTCAATCAGCAGATCCGGGGATTGCGGATCGGCGGCGAGCGCGCGCTCCAGCGCCGAACGCGCATCGGCGAGGCGGTCTTGTTTCTTCAGCAGGGTGACCAGCGTTTTTACCGCGCGGCACAGGGCGGGGGAAATCGCCATCGCGCGGTTAAGATACGCTTCAGCCTCCGAGGGCTTCTGCATCCCCAGCGCGGTCTCTGCCAGGGCGACCAGGATGTCGGTATCCTCCGGGCGCAGGTCCAGCGCGCGTTCGAGGGTCGACCCGGCTTCCCGCAGGCGGCCTTCGTCGAACAGAGTCCGCCCGAGCGCCAGCAGCAGCTCGGCCGGGTCGGAAGCGGATTCGATGCCGGCGCGCAGGGTCGTGGCGGCGGCTTCGCGGTTGCCCTTGGCGGAGTGCATTTCGGCCAGCGCCTTCCAGGGAGTGGAAGACTCCGGTGCCAGACGTGTCGCTTTCTGGAGCGAGGCAAATGCTTTGTCTTCCTCGCCCTTTTTCAGTTCGACCAGCCCGAGGACGGCGTACGCCTGTCCGCAATCCGGCTGCAGCGCGAGCGTCTGTTCGGCGGCCTGCCGCGCCTGATCCGGTTCACCGGCAGCAAGGCTGGTTTGAGCGAGCGCGAGGAGAACGGCGGGATCGTCGCTCGCCCTTCCGGAAAGCAGCCTGTAATAATCCATGGCTTCCTTCGGCCGGTTTTCATGTTCCGCGGCTTGGGCCAGCAGGCGGAGCGAATGATCATCTTCCGGATGAAGATGCCAGGCCGAGGAGGCGGCGGACGCGCAACTATGCCAGTCGCCGAGCTGCGCGTGCAGGGCCGCAAGCCGCGAGAGCACTTCCGGGTGATCCGGCCAGGAACGGCTGACGGCCGTTAGAATTTGGGCCGAACTATGCAGGTCGCCGCAATCGGCAAGGATCCCCGCCAGCTCGAGGTTCAATTGCGGGTTCGAATTGCCGGCCGCCTTGGCAAAGGCCTGCCGGGCAGCCTCGATCGCTTTTTCCTTCGTGCCGGACTTGGCATGGATGCGCGCAATCAGCATCAGATTGTCCGGATCCTCGGTCGAGGATGGGAGCGCGGCGAGCGCCTCTTCTTCCCGTCCGAGACCGGAAAGCGAGCGGGCCATCCCGGCGCGGATGCCGGCGGCACTGGGCGAAAGGGCGCCGGCTTCCTGCCAGAAGGAAAGCGCGCTGGTGTAATTGTGTTCGGCTTCGGCGGCGTGCGCGGATTCGACCAATGTTTCCAGAAGCATGCGCTTGGCGTCCTTGCGGGCGGCGTCGGCTTCGGGCAGGGCGGCGGAAGGATCCCCGGCCAGGCGCAGCATTCGCGCGCGCATGATCCGCTTGTCGGGATTGCCGGGGCGCGAGTCGGCGGCAGGCTTTTCGGTTACCGCGAAGCTGATGCGCTTGGCGAGGTCCGCCTCCCCCATGGCGGCGGCGTTTTCGCACAGCGCTGCGGCGGAAGACAATCCCACCGCCGGGACGTACCGATCCAGCAACTCGGCCGCCTTATCGATGGATACGTTCGCCAGCAGGACCTCAAGCAAGGTCGATGCGGAATTGGGGAGCTTCTCCGCCAGACGCTCAATGACTTTCATGCCGTCGCCGATCGAATACAGGCAGTTCCAAACCAGGCTGGGAGTCTCCGGCAAGGTGCCGCCGGTGGCCGCGAGTTTCTCACTCAGGGCGAGCGCCGCCAGCGCCGCCTGGTCCAAAGCCGGTGCGGCATTTCCATCGATATCCCGCAGGGCGGTCTGCGCACGGGTCAGGCTGGCATCCGTGGGTTTTGCGGAGGAGGATCCATTTTCGCCGAAGCGGGTTATCAGGTAATCGGTTTCCGATGCCAGCAGCAGCCCGAGCAGTCCGGGACTCCAGCGGTCGGGATCGGCCCCGGCAAACGAGGCGGCTTTCTTCAGAAAGCTTTCCTCGTGCAGCGCCGACCACAGGCCGTTCACGCGGCGAACACGGCGGACAACCAATGTGCGGGTCTCGGAGGGCAGGGCGTTTTCTAAAGCCTGAAAGACTTGGTTATCGGTAAGCATCAGACACCTCGCGGAGAAAGGGTCGGCAGGATCAGATCAATCCGGACGTCAGCATGTACGCGCCGGCCATGAGTACCACTCCTGTCAAAATCAGAAAAGCGCCG
>Ga0105104_10001218_pt1 | contig 19401 bp, 19 predicted proteins | sample PPLLaktember2015_3_FD_87034 | JGI IMG/M metagenome (GOLD analysis project Ga0105104, IMG submission 87034) | Freshwater sediment microbial communities from Prairie Pothole Lake near Jamestown, North Dakota, USA - PPLs Lake P7 Core (6) Depth... | ecosystem: Environmental > Aquatic > Freshwater >... | reverse complement strand
CACGTCGTCACCGCCCGGCCGCCTCCTAGCCGGGCGACCTGCACGTCGTCACCGCCCGGCCGCTTCCTAGCTGAGCGACCCACACCACCCGGCTGCTCAGCCAGCCTCCTAGCCGGGCGGCCCGCACGCCGTTGCCGCCCGGCCGCTTCCTAGCTGAGCGACCCACACCACCCGGCTGCTCAGCCAAAGTCCAGCGGCTCGGGCTTCGTCGCGTCGCGGACGAGCGACAGCGCGGCCTTCGGGCACTTCGCGACGCAGACCCCACATCCCATGCAGCGGCCGACGTCGACCTCGACCGCCTTCTCCCCCATCTCGAGCGCGCCGAACGGGCACGCCTTGACGCACGCCCCGCAGCGGACGCACGACGGCGCCTCTACCCGGCTCACGTACCCCGATGAGGCAAGCATCGGTGTTCCGTGCAGCGACGACTGAATCGCGCCGCAGCAGCAGGAGCAGCAGTTGCAGATCGCGTAGAACCGGCCGAGCATCGCGTCCTTGAAGAACGCGTGGTGCACGTGGCCGCGTTCGTGCTCCGCCCGCAGGATCGCGACCGCCTCCTGCTGCGTGATCCACCGCGCCTTCTTCGGGTGATGCTCGACGATGAAGCCGGCGAACGGCTCGCCGACGATCAGGCACACGTCGAGCGGAAGGCAAGGCTTCACTCGCGCCGTCCGGCACGGGCACTCGAGGGCCGCGATGTGGTCGGGGTGTTGGAGCACGATGTCGCGCGCCACGGGGTACGGGATCACCTGCTCGAGCCCCCGCAGGTCGAGGTCGACCTTAAGCGTCACCAGCCGCTCCGCCGCGTCAAGCGGCATCACCTTTCCGTGGTAGTGGTCGGCAAACGTGCTGTGGCCCGGCTGGGTCTCCCCCTTCTTTCGATACGCCATCCACAGTCCGAAATAGGCGAGCGGCCGCTTCCAGATCGGCGTCGACTTCGGCCGGATCGCGGTCCCGATGTACTCGTGCAGCCAGCGGCTGTAGACGTAGCCGTGCACGAAGTCGAGGAGCGAGTAGCCCTCGAGCTTCCGCGCTTCGCGGTAGAACGCGCGCGTCGAGGGACACAGCAGGGACGCCCTGCGGCCTAGTCTCCGCGGCCTCAATCGCTGCTCATTCATCGCTCTCACCCCCGGCGCGGCGGCACGAATGCGGAGTCGTCCACCGGCGCGCCGAACTCCTCCCGGGCGATCTTGAGCAGGAGCTTCCGGTGGCAGGGCTTGTCGTTACCTTCGTAGCAGATGAGGAAGACGTCGTGCGTTCTCGCGCGCTCGGCCAGTTCCGAGAGTCGCTCCGCCGCCTTCGGGTTCGCCGCGATCTCCGCGCGGAACCGCGCCTCGTAGTCCGACTTGGCCCACGCGTAGTGGTACGCCGTCGGGTACCCCTCGTCGGGAGTGAACTTCGCTTTCCACGAGTCAAACTCGTCGAGAAGCTCCTTCGACGGCGCGAGCTCGTCGTTTCCCCGGCCGTGCATCACGAGCACGTACTCCGCGTTCCGCGGAAGCTTGTCCTTCATGCTCAAGTAGGTCTGTCGCAAAGCCATGCGTTCCTTCCTCGTGCCGTGCCGCCGCGGGGCGAAGAACGTGACGGTCCCGCGGTGGCACGGCCTCCCCTGCACATCACCGGCTACTCGCCTGCGTCCTCCACGACCTGCGGCGCCTCGATCGTCACGGGACCGTTCACGTCGGACAGCTCCATCGTCCACAGCATCGAACCCTCGTTCCCCTCGGCGTCGATGCCCTTCGCCGCGAAACGGTACCGAACGGGGTAGCCCGCTTCGGCAATCCAGACATCGCCCGAGGCGTCCTTGACCTCGACGTCGCCCTCCCCCTCGTCCGCCCAATCGCGGTACGTCGATGTGTAGTGCCGCGCACGGATCCCGTTCACCGTCTCGGTCCCAACGTACGTGGCCGTCGCCCCTACGTCGTCCGCCATCTCGCCCCAACTCGCCGACGGCGCGAACATGAGGGCGACCCCGGCCATGAGGTCCGCGACCATCGTAGGAATGGACTCCCACGTCTCGCCCTCGCGCATCCACGCCTCATCGCCGATGCGGACGACGCCGTACTCCTCGCCCGTGTCCAAGTCCTTCCACGTCACCATCTGACGGTCGGGCCCGGCCATAGCGCCGCTCACCTCCATCGATCCCGACTCCGGCTTCCCGTCAACCTCGCCGGTGAACGAGAGCACGGTGACGTAGCGGTAGCTCTGAAGCGCCGCCAGGGCCGTCGTCGAATTCGCGAACGGGGCATCTTGGCTCACGGAGACCCGATCGCCCTGCGGCAACGTCGTCTCCGGGAGCGTTCCGGGAGCAACCGGAGCCGCGGGAGCCGTGGGCTCCACGGAAGGCGCCGGGACGACCGCGTGCGGCGTGGCATCGCCCGCAGGCGCCGCGGACGCGACAGCGGGTGCTGCCTCGGTCACAGGCGACAGAACCGCGGGCGAAGGAACCGCGACCAGGACCGCCTCCGTCGGCGGCGCCGCGACGGCAGGCGCCGTCCCTACTGGAACGAGCGTGGCTGAACTTGTCTGCGAGGCGACAGCGACACCCAATGGCGCCGCCGTGGCAGCAGGAGACTGCGTCGCGGGCACGGTCGTCGGAGGAGCCGCCGGAAGCGTGACGGGGGCCGGCACAGGAGGCGTGGGCGGCGTTGCCGTCGCCGGAGGTAGCGGCGTGAGAGACACTACAGATCCTGCGGGTGCGGCGGCCGGCGGCGTCGCGGCCTCCGCCGCGGGTGCAGAAGCTGAAGGTGGCGGCGGTGGAGATGCCGGCGCTGTCGCGGTTGCCGTAGCCGCTGCGGCGGGCGTTGTGGGCGTCGGCGCGGGCGGCGTTGGAGCCACCGTGACCGGAGGAGCCGCCGCGGGCGTCGTCGCAGAGGCCCCAGACGCCGGCTTGGTCGGAGCGGGCGCCGCGGGCGCAGGCGCCACTGCCGTAGGAGTCTTGCTCGTAGCCGCAGAGCTCGTCGGCGCCGGCGCGGGCTTGCGCGTCGACGTGCAGGCCGACACCGCAAGAAGAAGCGCCAACGCGAGGACCGCGAGCGCCAGGATCGCAGAAGCTGCCAAGGTTCTTCGTCTCATCCCTACCCCCTGTTCTCTCCACGACGTCAGAGAGTGGCCCCGGCCTCCGCAAAGGCCGAGAACAAACCTACTCTAGCGGGACTCTCCCGCCCTCGGCAACGCCCGGCCGCCGGGCGGGTAGGGGGAGCATCGCCGATCGTGTACCCTGACGCCATGCAGAAACGCGTCCTCGTGCTCGACAACGCGATCGATCGTGCCGCCTACCATCCGGTTGCCGAGTGGTCGCAGCACTTCGCCGGCGTGCCGTTCGACACGGTCCGCGTCCCTTCCGACGAGCCGATCCCGCCTCTCGACCGCTACACGCACCTTCTCGTGACCGGCTCGGAGGCGTCCGTCTGCCGCCCCGAGGCGTGGTTCGATGCGGAGGCCGATGCGGTGCGGGGAGCCCTCGATCGCGGCCTGGCCGTCCTCGGCAGCTGCTTCGGCCATCAGATGCTCGCGTGGGCGCTCTCCGGCCCGGAGTACGTGCGCCGGGCGCCGCGCCCCGAGCTCGGGTGGGTGGCGGTCGACCTCCTTGCGCCCGATCCCTTGCTGACGGGTCTTGCGACCCCGTGGCACGCGTTCGCCGCGCACCTCGACGAAGTGGTCGCCCCGCCCGCGCCGTGGCGCGTCCTTGCCGCCAACGACGCTTGCGCCGTCGAGGCGATGCGCTACGGAGATCGCCCAGTCTGGGGAATCCAGCCGCACCCCGAGACTCCCCCGGACCACGCTCGAACGCTCATGTTGGCCGCCCTCCGCCGGCTGCCCGGGTACGAGCAGGAAATCCGGCAGGCGCTTTCCTCACCCGTCCGCGACGACCACACCGCTGCGGAGATCGTCGCCGCATTCCTCGCAACCTAGCGCGGCGCCTGGACCTCAACCTCCCGCGCCGCTCGCAGGGGACACGCCCGTCCGCTTCCCGCGACGAGGAGCCGAGGTACGCGTCCCCTTGTCACGACCACACGCGCTTCACAGCGTGCTCGCAGGCGCCGAGTATGGTGACGTCATGGCCAAGAGACAACGCATTCCCCGCCGATGGAGAGTCGCACTATGGATCGCAGGAGCGCTGGCTCTTGCCGTCGGCGGCCTCGCCCTCGCGCTTGTCCTGTCGACGCCCTCCCCGCCCGCCGCCCTCGCGTCGGCCGTTCCACCCAAAGAGATCCCCGCCGGCTGGGTCGCATCCGAGGAGCCTGCCGCCGACCCTCTTGCGGCCCGCGCAGAGGAACCGGCTCCCGGGCTGGCCATGCCATACGCCACCGCTGGAACGCTCGCGCTCCTCGCGGACGGAAAGCCCTTCGGAGAAGAGACGTACGAGCTGCGCATCGCGGAAGAGGGAGCCACGCTCACCTCGCGCGGGCGCTTCTGGTTCAAAGTCCTCCTCGCCACCGTCCGGATCGCGTTCGAGCAGACCCTGGAGGCGGACTCGAATCTCCGGCCCACCCTCTACGCCGCGCAGTTCCACGCGCCGTTGGGCATGGATCGCAGCATCCGCGCGGCCGTCGCCGGCGACCGGTTCCTCGTCGAGCGGTCGGGAAAGGAAGAGGAGATCGAGGTCGATCGGGACCGAGTCCTCACTCTGGGCACGTTCAGCACGTACGCCCTGTTGCCCCACCTGTTCGCGCTGCGCCAGAGCGCCGGCTCAGCATCGTTCCAGGTCCTCATGCTCGGCGGCCCCCCGAGCCAAGAGGCGGGCGCCGCCGCAGGCGCTCTTCCCGTCATGACCGTGCAGTACGCCGGCCCGGCGCGACTCGTCGCCGGCGAGTCCGTCCTCGACGTCGACCGCTATCTCATCTCGAGCGCGGCAGGAGACAGCGACCTGTACGCCCGCGGCGTCGAGTTCCTCGCGTTCCGCGCCGACGCCGAAGACGGCTCGCTGTGGGTCTACCGGGCCGACTTCTTCCCGGACGGCGTCGAGATCGTAGACGGCGGGCCGCCGGCCGCACCCTAGGGCTCGATGAGAGAACGCGCTCGAGTGCCTCGAGACTCCCGAGCTCGTGCAGCCTGAGACCCTGGTTGGTCAGCCATCGCTGCGGCCGCTCGTCGAGGGAGCGAGCCGCCTGTGCCAGGTGGTTGGGCTCCGCTGCATGCCCGCCACGACGTCGGGGAACCCCGAGACCGCGGTCCGATGCACTCCGCCGCCCCTCTGCCTGGCGTATCCAGCCCGGGGCGCATGCCCCCGGCTAGAACTCCGCGACCTCGAGCGGCGCGCCGCTTTGCGCCATGCGCCAAACGATCGACGTCCCCTTCGCGAGCCGGAACGAGGCAAAGATCTCGTACCCATACTGCGCGACGACCGGCTTCAGGAACGTGAACACCTCGTCGAGGATCCGCTTCGTCACCGCAGCGTCGGCCACGCGCTCCATCTCGCCGCGCACGCGCACCTGGACGTCCTTCTTCGCGTCCCAGTACGCGAGTTCGACCGAGCCCCCCGCCACCAGTTGCTGGTGGACATCCTTCTGCACGCCCGTGCAGAACACGAGCCCCGCCGGCTCGACGAGCGCCGTCTGCATCGCGCGCACGCGGGGCTTCCCGCGCTCCACCGTTGCCATGAACGCCACCGGATTCGCCCTCACAAACGCGAGAACTTCATCTCTAGTCATGGTCGCATCCTACGCACCGCCCGGCCTCTGGACAATCCCTCGCGCAGCGACACGTAGCCCATGCTAGGAGCCGAAGAGCTGGCGAGCGAGATCCTGCTTCTCGAGCTTGAGGTACCTGGCAACATCCACTAGCGCCGCGCTCAGGGTGCCGACCTAGAGCGGCTTGTGGTTCGGAAGGGTCACGTTGTGCATGCTGCCCCGAATCGAGGAGGTCAGCCGCAGGTGGCTTCCTGTCTGGCGCGTGATCTCGTAGCCGTACTTCGAGAGGAGATCGGCAAGTTCTTTGCCGCCGATGTCCCGCGGCAGCTTCATGCCGCGATGACCTCGTCGTGCACCTGATGGAGCCGGATGAGGGATGGCATGTCTGCCGGGTCGAAGTGGCAGCGGACCGCGTCCTGGATTCTCTGCTTGAGCTCATCGAGGGTCTCAGCCTCGGTGAGTACGGATTGGCCAACGGCCCGTGCCTCGTATCCGCCTTCGGGCGACTCTTCGACGATGAAGATGATCTCGCGTGCCATGGCGCACCATCCTTGGTTCTGAGACTCCATTCTACTCGAACCGCCGTGCAGGAAGCGCTCCGTGCGCTCGCAGTCCTCAGGGACCGGAACGCGCTGTCGCCGCCGGGGACATGTACCTCGACTCCTTCGCATCGGCAGGAGTTGAGGTGCGTGTCCCCCGAACTTACTTCCCCGCGCTTCCCGGCCAGACCTGGAGCACGTCCGGCCACTGCATCGCCTTGAGCAGCGAGTCGAACTCGGCCGAGCGGGCAACCGGCGTCGCCGACAACGGACCGAACCACTTGTCGTAGACCGCGTCGAAGGCGCTCCACGCCCCGTCCCGGCACGCGCTCAGAATCCCAAGCTCGGAGAGAAGAAAGGTCTGCCCGGCGCACGTGGCCTCGAGGGTCCAGATGAGAAAGCTGTCGACGAAGTCGCGCCAATCCGAGTCGTTCTCCGGAAGGATCCACCCGTACGGCTCCGTGTGGATGGAGTCCTGCACGACCACGAAGTCGGCGGGCTTCGGCCAGGACGCCCTGAGCGATTGCAGGAGCACCGTGTCGGTGAAGTAGGCGTCGACCCTTCCATCGCGCAGCCACTTCACTCCCTGCTCGTGGGAATCTGCAACCGCGATCCCCGCCGCGGGGACTCGCCCGTCGGCCACTGCCGCCTCGAGCGCCGGCAGGTTCGACGTCCCGCGCGTCGCGCACACGGTCTTCCCCGCGAGGTCGGCGAGGCTGGAAATCCTGCCGCTCGCACGAACCATGAACGACGTCTCGGAGAGGAAGTAGGGCAGGCTGAAGTCGACCACCACATCGCGCGTCGCGTTGTGAGTCGAAGCCCCCATCTCAATCATCGCCTCGCCGCTTGCCACCTTGTCCAGCCGGTTCGTCGACGTGATCGGCACGGCCTGCATCTCCACCGGCCGCCCCGCGTACTCCGACAGCTTCGCCGTGAGCAGGAGCGCCATGTCCACGCAGAACCCCGCCGGCCGACCCAGCTCGTCGACGTAGGCGAACGGCCGCACGTCGCTGCGCAGACCGACCCGGAAGACCCCCGTCGAAGCGATCTCCGCCAGCACCCCGCCCGCCTGCGCCCCGGCTGCCGCGTCCGCCGCACACGCCGTCCCTGCGAGGGACGCGACAACCACCAGGGCGAGAACGAACCACCGCGCGATCCACCGCTGTGCCATCACCATCGACCCCCAGAATCGAAGAAGCCTAACGCTACTCTACACCTGCGGCGCCGCGAGCCAAAGCGCCGCACGACGCCCCGTTCGCCCGGTAGAATCACCGAGCGTAGGAAGAAGGAGGATGCGTGAGCAGAGTCGTCGGAGTGACCCTTCTCGTTCTCGCTTTGGCCTTCGTCGCTGCCGAGGCGTGCACCGGCGTCGTCCTCGTCGGCGCCGGCGCCGTCGTCGTGGGCGGGAACGAAGATACAGTCGTTACCAGCGCTTCACTGTGGGCGGAGGCGGCGACCGAGACGACGTACGGCGCCGTCTTCTTCGGCTTCCGCTTCCCGAGCGTCGGAAACCGCCCCGCCGAGTGGCGCGAGATGCAGGGGATCAACGACCAGGGTCTCTACTTCGACCTGTTCAGCACCCCGCTCCGCTCGACGCCTGCTCCGCTGCAGGGTTCCGGGAACCTGCCCGCGGGCGGAAGCCGCCAAGGCGCCACGATCGAGCACGACATGATGACCACGTGCGCGACGGTGCCGGAAGCCCTGGCGTTCCTCCGGGCGAGAGACTACGCCGGGAATGAGCCTGAGGTTCAGGTCTTCGTCGCCGACCGCGCCGGAAACGCCGCGGTCTACACCGGCAAGCAGGACGTCTTCCGAACCACGCCTGGGTTCGTCGTCACCAACTTCTGGCTCGACGACCCTTCCCTTGGCGGGTGGCCGTGCGACCGCTACAACGCCGCCAAGACGATGATCACGTGGGACGCGAGCCCAACGCCCGGTCGCGTCGCGCAGATCCTCCGGGCCACGAGCGTCGTTCCCCCACCCGACGTGATCGGAGGAACGCTCTACTCCGTCTCTTGTGACCTCGTCGCGGGAACCGTCGACGTGTACGTCAAGGCCGACTTCACCCGCTGCGTGCGGCTCGAGCTCGCGCCGCTCTGGGCCGACGGCGCAGAGCGCATCGCGCTCACCAACCTGATCTTCGCGCCATCCCAACTACCGTAGGGGACACGTACCTCGAGTTCCGCGTCTCGAGGTGCCGGGGTCAGAGCTTTATTCTTGAACCCGCGACGCCTCCCGCTTCGCGATGACGCTGACCGTGCTGAAGTGAAGCCCGAGATGCTCCCCGACCTCCTGCAACCGGTAGTGGTGAACGCGTACCGCCGTGTAGATGCAGGCATTGCGAGTGAGCTTGTCGTCTGCTCCCCGGAAGATCTCGCCGAGAGAGGGTCTCGCCGCGTCGCGCTCTCGGCGAAGCACGTTCGGGTCTGGCGGCGCCTCGAGAAGCCTGGGCCTCATCTGCTCTACAAATTCGTCGCTCCCAAGGAGGCTGCCTGCTCGCAGGCCTTGCCAGACGTCTACGTCCCGTCCCTGCCGAACGAAGTGCCGGTACGCGTGCACGGCACGATCCCGCCTCGCATCGAACTGGGCGAGGATCCCGTCGACATAGAGGAACTCCGGCGATTCGACATGGCCTACCGTTGCACGATAGCTGCTCCACGGCCAATCCTTGGCGGAGCGAACCATCTTCGCGCGAACGGGGTTCAGCACAACGTACCGCGCGAGCTCCAGAAGGTGGGAGTCCCGTTCCACGAGGATGGCCTTGTAGCGTCCTTGTAGGAGATGGCCGCGACGTCTGTGACGGCGGTTGAACCTCTGCGTGTAGACACCATTCAGGAAGTGCATACCGCGACTGAGATTCGGCCGCGGGGTCTCGATCAGAAGGTGGTAATGATTCGACATCAGGCAGTAGGCATGACAACGCCACCCGAATCTGCCCACGGTCTCGGAGAGCGCGGCAATGAAGGCGTAGCGATCGTCATCGTCGGCGAAGACCTTGTCTCCAGCGTTCCCGCGAGAGGTTACATGGTAGAGAGCTCCCTCGAACTCGACCCGCAACGGCCGCGCCATAGTAGCTCACCATACTCCACCGGGAATCAAAAACAAAGGTCTGACCCCGCCTCACGCGGAGTCGAGGTCGTCAGCGCGGCGCCCCCGCCGTAGCGAAGGGGACGGGGCTCGCCCCGCTCCTTCCGCGCCGAGAGAGAAGCAGAAGCGGAATGGCCCTTGTGTCACCTGTTTGCGGCCGCGCGGCGGGAGCGAGATGTGGCTTGTTGTGTCTCCGATCCCGCTGCGTCATGACTCGAACGCGCCGCGGTACTCCGCGTACCCCGCCGTCTCCAGGGCTTCCTTGGGAACGAACCGCAGCGCGGCCGAGTTGATGCAGTAACGCTTCCCGGTCGGTGGCGGGCCGTCCTCAAACACGTGTCCCAGATGGGAGTCCGCGTAACGGCTTCGGACCTCGACTTGGGCGAAGCCAAGGCTCTGATCCTCCCGCGTGACTACGCTGTCCGGCGCGATCGGTCGGGTGAAGCTCGGCCACCCCGAACCGGAGTCGAACTTGTCCGCGGAGCTGAACAGCGGCTCCCCCGACACGACGTCGACGTAGATGCCGTCTTCGTGATGGTCCCAGTACCCGTTCTGAAACGGCAGCTCGGTCTCGTTCTCCTGCGTCACCAAGTACTGAAGCGGCGTCAGCTGCGCTCGGAGGTCCTCGGGCGACGGCTTCTTGAAGTCGACCCAAGGTCGCTCGGGCGGAAACAGCGACAGGTTCTCGAACCCCGCCCACGTGGCCGCAACAAATGCCGCTCGTCCCGTGGCCGCGCTGTACGCGCGGAAGTGGGTCGCGTTCTTCACGTAGTAGTCCTGGTGGTGCTCCTCCGCGGGGTAGAACGCACCGGCGGGCAGGATCAGCGTCGCCAGCGGCTTGGAGAAGACGCCGGCCGCCTCGAGCGCGCGCTTCGACGCCTCGGCCCACTGCCTCTGCCCTTCGTCCCCGTAGAAGATCGCGGTGCGGTACTGGCGGCCCCGGTCGTAGAACTGGCCGCCCGCGTCGGTGGGGTCGATGTGTCGCCAGAAGACGTCGAGCAGCTGCTTGTACGAGACGTTCCCCGAGTCGTAGCGCACGCGGATCGCCTCGTAGTGCCCGGTGGTTCCCGTGCAGACAGCCTCGTACGTCGGGTTCTCGACCTCGCCGCCCGTGTAGCCCGACACGACGTCGATGACCCCGGGTAGGGGTTCGAAGATCGACTCCATGCACCAGAAGCATCCTCCTGCGAAGACGGCCTCTTCGATCGTGCCTTGGGCCGGTCTCGTCTCGTTCATCGCACCCTCCTGAGCGGCCGCGCTGTTCCGCAGGCCCGCTTGCCATCCGATCCACGACAGCACCAACCCCGCGCCGACGATGACGGCGACCGCCGCTCCCATCCTCACCATCCGCCTCGTGCGCCCGCTCGTGTGCATCGTTCACCTCGTCAGGGGACTCGCTCCCGCAGCCTGTGCAAGTCCCTGCCTCTCGGACCTTCTCCGTAACTCACCATCGTGTCCCCGAGCTATCGCGCCACCGTGAGCCCAGCGTGAAGAAACCTTGGGCTTCCGGCGGCGCAGCAGCCAGACGCCTGGGCAGGTTGCAGATCGCGCAAGCCTAGCGGTGGATGGATTCAAGCCGGCAAAGCTGCGGAGCTGTCGCGTGACATCTCCGCAGAACGATGGGTTAGAGCAGCTAGAGTCTCGCGAGGCTCGGTGCTGCAATGCAGGACTAGACCCTCGCGCCCAGCGCACGGAGTCGCAGGTACCCAGCGTGCGAAACCAGGGCTATGTCCCCCTCTCGGAGGAGTCGCGCTCCGCGGAGCCCCTGCCCGTCGCACCCGAAGTAGGGTTTGTGTCCCGGCTTCTGCGGCGGACACAACCTCAGGCGAGGCGCCGGATGCGAACCTCGATCTCGGGATGGTCGCGGAGAAGCTCGACAAGCCGGGACGGGTCGGTGTCGCCGAAGTGGTAGGGGTAGAGGATCTTCGGCCGAATCGCAAGCGCCGCGTCGGCGACCATCTCCGGGGTCATCGTGTAGGGCAGGTTCATCGGCAGGAAGGCCACGTCAACGTCCCGCAGCGCCTTCAGCTCCGGTGTGTTCTCCGTATCGCCGGCGACGAGCACGCGCGTGCCGCCGAACGTGAGGAGGTAGCCGTTCCCGTCGCCGCAGCGGTGGAACGGGTCGCCCGACTCGCGCTGGTGGACCAGGTTGTAGGCCGGGACCGCCTCGACGCCGATGCCCTGCACGGCCGTCACGTCGCCGTTCCGCATCGCCAGACCGCCGTCGATCGCACCCTCGCACAAGACCGTGTGGACGACGCTCGTCGTCTGCGTGCGGATCGCGGCCAACGCGCCCGGGTCGAGGTGATCGCGGTGCTCGTGTGTGATGAAGATTACATCCGCCTTCGGCAGCTTCGAGTAGTCGGCCACGCGGCTGAACGGATCGACGTACACGTTCTTCCCCCCGGAGCGAAGAAGGAGCGAGCCGTGACCGAGGAACGTAATCTCCAGGTCGCCCTCGGACGTGCCCAGCCTGTCTGTCTCGAACCCTTGCTTCTTCATCGTCCTCCCCGGCCGACTCGCTACGCCCGGCCAAGTCCAGTCTACTCCGCAAGCGCACCTCAGTCTCCCGAGCACGCCGCCGCAACGGGCGCGTTGCAGTCGGCAGCCGCAGTCCGGCGCTAGCTTGAGGGAGTTGGCGCTCACGCCCCAACTTGCGCCGACGGGGACATGTACCTCAACTCCTTCGTCTCGGCTGAGTTGAGGTACGTGTCCCTCGATCTCAATGGCACTGGTGCGGGAGGGAGACGAAGACGCGACGGTCAGGCGCATCCTGGTGGAAGGCGTGGGAACGAAGGGACCGACGCAGATCGCCTACGACCTCGACGACCGATTCGAGCGCACGACCGAGAGTGCGGCGTAGGGAGAGAGAGACGGTCGCTGGACCCCCGCCGCAAGGAGCGACATGTGCGAGAACGCTTACCCATTCAGCGTCGGGGACTTCGAATGCATCGCAATACGAGACTCCGCAGAGCCGTGCCCCGTGAGAGAACTGCTCCCGGACATCGACGATCCTGAGGTTCGAGAGGCCCTCGCTCTGCGTGGCTGGCCGACGGAGGAGATGTCGTACGACTTCCTCGGGCTCTTCGTTCGCGCCGGAGACCACGCGATCGTCATCGATCCCGGTTGGGGTCCGTGCACAGATCGGCTGGAGAGCCGATTCGTGCCGCGCCTCCGACAGGCCGGCATCGAGCCGGACGACGTCGCCTTCGTCATCCTCACCCACCTCGACCTCGACCACGCCGGAGGCGTCATCGCGCCAGATGGGCGCTTGGCGTTTCCCAACGCGCGCTACGTGATGGCCGAAGAAGCCTGGGCCGGGTACAGGTCCGAGCGGATCCTAGCCATGTGCTCGCCGACGGATGCCGAGTCCTACCGCACGCTCGCCCGCCTCTTGGAGGGGCGCGTCCTCTTCACGCGCGACGAGACCGAGGTCGTCGCCGGAGTGCGGACTCTCCCTGCACCCGGCCATCGCCTAGGGCACACCGCCGTCGAGTTCGTTTCGAGGGGCGAGACCCTCCTCCACCTGGCAGACACCGTGCTCCACCCCATCGTCGTCGAGCACCCGACGTGGAGGACAGGATACGACTCCTCGCAGGAGAGAATCCGGGAGACGCGGCGCCGGCTGTTCGACCGAGCGGCGCGGAGCAGCGCCCTCGTCTTCCTCTCGCATGCGCCGTTCCCGGGCTTGGGGCGCATTACGTCCGAGGGCTCCGGCTGGCGCTGGTCCCCCTCGCAGACAGGCCCGAGGAACTGACAGGCGCTTCGGCTCGTGCGTGACTCGCGCCTTCGCCACACGCCCGTCCCCGAGAACCGCCATCCCCTGGTGCTGGAGTGCAGGACCAGATCCCCGTGTCCTGCGCCGCCGAGGAGACCAAGGGCAAGCCCTGACGCGGAGGAAGTGCTAGCCCACGGAGCCCAAGCGTCATGCCGCAGTCTGCCGGAAGCTAGTGCCGGACTGCAAGACCAGACCCTCACGGCGCTTGCTGCTTGGATTCGAGAATAAAGCTTTGACCCCGGATGCACCTCAACTCCCTCGTCTCGGCTGAGTTGAGGTACGTGTCCCCCCGATCCGCGGCAAGCCCCTCGCGCGGAGGAAGCGCTAGCCACGGAGCAGTAGCGTCATGACGCAGTCTGCCGGAAGCTAGTGCTGGATTGCAGGACCAGGCCCTCGCGGTGCTTGCTGCCTGGATTCGAGAATAAAGCTCTGACCCCGGATGCTGCGATCTTGCGCGGGCCGAGATCAGGTATGTGTCCCCCGATCTCACGTTCAGCAAGACGCCGGAGCAACCTGGGCCATCTCCAAGTACCGACAGAAGGCGTTGGCGAGCTTCATCTGCCGCGGCGTGCGGCACTCGGGCTCGAACAGGCGCGGGTTGGCGACGAGGATGCACGTAGAGCGCGCTCGCGACGTGGCAACGTTAAGCCGGCTCGGGCTGTAGAGGAACTCCATCCCGCGCGGCGCGAGTTCGGGCGAAGACGTCGCCATCGAGTAGATGACGATCGGCGCTTCCTGGCCCTGGAACTTGTCGACGGTTCCGGCCCGAGCCCCCGCGGGCAGACGTTCCAGCAGCGCAGCGACGTGCGCGTTGTACGGGGCGACGATGAGGATGTCATCCAGCCTGACGGGGCGAACGACGCCCTTCTCATCGCGCCACTGCACGGAGCCGTCGAGCAGGCTTGCGACGAGCGACGCGACGGCCACGGCTTCCTCGACCGCCTCGTTCGGATTCCCCGCATGCTCGACCGGCACGAACCACAGGCCGGCGCCGACGAACGCGGTCTTCCCGAGGATCCCCTGCCGATCGAGACCTTCGCGCGACCGGAGCCGGTTCTCGTAGAAGAGCTCCGACGTGAACGCGCAGATTGCCGGATGCAGCCGCCACGTCGTTCCAAGGAAGAGGCCGCGGTCGGGCGGCATCGTCTGGTGCTCGCCAAGCAGGTGTTCGAGCGCGCTCACGTCCGTGCCGTCGGGATGGCTGCCGCGCTTCGGCTGCTCGAGCTGCTGCGGATCGCCGAGCAGCACAACGGACCGAGCCGCTTGCGAGACGGCGATCGTGTTGGCAAGCGAGATTTGCCCTGCCTCGTCGACGAACAGGACGTCGACCGCGTCCGCCGCCTCTTCGCGAGCCCAGAGCCACGCCGTCCCCGCGGCGACCTCAACATCGCCCTTCGCGAGCATCTCGAACACGCGGGCGTTCTCTGCCGTCTCGGCGATCGCCTCGGTCGCCTCGCTCTCCGCCGCGCCGCCCACCTTCTGCACGCAGCGCAGCTCCATGCCGAGCTTGGCGGCCGCTTCGACCGCCTTGTCGAGCAGATTGCGGATCACCTTGTGACTGACCGCCGTGATGCCCACCTTCAGACCCGCCTGCACGGCGGCGCAGATCATCTGCGCGCCGGTGAACGTCTTGCCCGAACCCGGCGGCCCCTGGATCGCCAAGAGTCCCCCATCGAGATCGACGACCAGCCTCAGGGCCGCATCGAGCGGCGTCGGCGACGTTTCGATCACCCGCGCGATCGGCAACGTCCGCAGCCGGGGCGGACGACCCAAGAGGAGATCGCAGCCGGCACGATACGGCCCCGGCGCGTCGATGCCGTTCTCGGCCACCCACTCACCGATGCGAAACAGCGCGTCCCGCAGCTCGTGGGTCTGGACCACTTCGTGGACGAAGATGGCCGAGGCGTGCTCGCCTTCGATCTTCGGCCCCTTCTTGATGTCGATCGTGCGGCTCGCGGGGTCGATCGCGACGACCTCGCCGAAACTCGAGACGGTCTCACCAAGGCGTTTCGGCTTGTCGCCGACGTGGATCTCCGTCTCTTGGGGCGGGAAGCGATAGCGGTCGACGACGCTCTTCTTGATCGTGCCGACGCGCTTAACGAACCGCAGGCCGGCGATCGCCACGCGTTCCTCCAAGAGCTCTTCTTCAGAGAGCGCGATCAGCCGGAAGTACTCCCACCACAGCGCCTTGTCCTCCCGACGGTGCCACTCGAGAAGCTGGGCGAGGATCCACTGGGCTTGCTCTTCGGTGCTGCGCTCGAGCGGATCGACGGGGAGGTCCCCCGCAAGCTTCTCCACGAGTTCACGGGTACGGCCGAGCGCCTCGTCGAGCTCCGCGCTGGGATCGCCTGACGCGCTCGGCGGTCGCGGAATCTCGACGCCCTGGCTCACCAAACCTTCGCGCAGCGATTCGAGCCAGTTCCGCAGATGGAGCGTTGCGAGACAATCGTCGCGGTTGTAGCCCTCGACGGCTTCGAGCGTCTCGCGCGAGATCGCCTGCGGGGCCGCGAACTCGAGCGCGTACTCGATCGCCTGGAGGTTCCGCGACGCCACGCGCAGATCGACATCGCGCACGTACCCGAAGAACGGCTCGAGGCACTTGATCGAGTACGACTCGACGCTCGCCCGCACGGCGTGCTTCACCACAGCGTAGAGGTCGACGAAGCGCCCGCCGCGCAGGAGACGATCGACTTCCTCCTCGCGCGTTGCGTGCCGGCCCATCAGCCGCTTGATCGCCGAAGGCTCGTACGGAGCGTAGTGGTAGATGTGGAAACCCTCGTCCTGTTCCCACCGCGCCATCGCGTCGTCGATGAACCGCTCGAACGCCGCCTTCTCGTCTTCGACGGAGAGCGCCCACACAGGCTCGTAGACCGCCGCGCCGTCCTCGCCGAGCGAGACGACGCCGAACAGGTACTCGAGCCCCTGCTCGCCGACGAACCGCGCCCCTTCGAAGTCGAGGAAGACATCGCGCGCCGTCGGCTCCGGAAGGAGCGCGAGGCCGAATCCCTCTTCCACCTGAAGCAGCTCGTGGATCGGCTTCCGGCGTCGCCGACCCTCAAGTTGGACGCGCGCCTGGTGGTGAACGCGCTCGTAGCTCTCCATCGCTCCGCGCTCCGGCTTCGGATCGAGCGGGAAGGCAAGCCCCGCCAGCGCTTCGAGGGTCTCAACCGACCGCTCCGTGAGCTCGGCGATCTGCATCTTGCTGATCCCGGCGACGAGCGACAGGTGGTCGTCGTCGTGGCGTTGCCGATCGCATTTCTGCCACCAGCGACAGATGTCGCACTGCTCGCACGGATCCGGGTACGTCGCCGCGCCCGTCCAGCGCCCCTCGCCCACCGCCTCTTCCAATCGCCGCCGCACGAGGCGGTAGTAGGCCATGTAGTCGTCGACGCGGAACGTCTCCGGCTGAAAGTCCGTTCCCGGCGGCACGACGTACATCCTTTCCGGCAGCCGGCCCTGGATTCCCGCCAGGAGGTCGGAGTAGAGACAGAGCTGAAGGACCGTCCGCCCGCGCGTCTCCCGCGCCAGCTTCGTGTCGAGCACTTCGTAGGAGTAGTCGCCGAGTTCCGGAGCCGGCGTCGCGACCCGACGCAAGACGTCGGCGCGCCCCATCCAGCCATCGCCCACCAGCGTCGCCTGCACGATCACGTCGTGCCCTTCGCGCATCGCCGCGCACGTTTGGCCAAACGCTTCTTGGGTCGGCAGATCGTCGGGCAGACGAACGATGGACAGCCCCTGCGTCCGAAGGCTCTCGACGTAGGCCGTCTCGTGCGCCAGACCCCGTTCCTGAAGCGCCTCGAGCGCGACGTCACGGTAGATGGGCGCCTCGATCTCGCCGCGCGCGGCGCCGAGGTCGAGGAACGTCAGATGTCGACAGCCCAAGTGGTTCGCGAGATCGCTCGCGGAGAGCCTAACGCCGCCCTTGTGTGATTTCATGGGGACACCGATGATAGCCTAGGAGGCGCCGCCGCGACCACAATGCCGCAGGGCGGACATAACCGCTGCTGGAATGCAGGGCCGACCCTCGACGCCATAACCGATGCCCGTTTCGTCGACTTGGCATGACGAGTCGCCGAGACTATACTGCACAATTATGGCGACTGTTGCGCATCACGAGGTGCCAGATGCCTGCCGCGGGTGAAGCTCTCAGAGACGCCCTGCTTCTCCAGCGCCGCGAGGCCGAAGCGCTGCTCCAGTCGACGTACGTCGAACGCGACATGACCGACCGCCGGCTGCCTCCGAGCCTGATCAAGGTCGTGCTCGGCCCTCGGCGCGCCGGTAAGTCGTTCTTTGCGCTCCATTTCGTGCACGACCTCGGCGCCTACGGCTACGTCAACTTCGACGACGAGCATCTTGCCAACCTCGACGACCACGACGCCCTTCTCTCCGCTCTCGACGCCCTCTACGACCGGCCGAAGCGTCTGCTCCTCGATGAAGTGCAGAACGTCCCGCGCTGGGAGCTCCTCGTGAACCGACTGCAGAGGCAAGGTCGCGACCTCACGATCACCGGCAGCAACGCGCACCTGTTGAGTTCCGAGCTCGCCACGCACCTGACAGGCCGCCACCTGCCAATCGTCCTCTTCCCGTTCAGCTTCCGTGAGGTCGTCCGCGCCCAGGGGCGCGAGCTGACCAACTCCGAGAAGGCGGAGCTTCTGCGCGTCTACGCCGAGTCTGGCGGGTATCCCGAGCCCATGCTCAAGGCCATCTCGTACCGCGACTATCTCACAACCCTCGTACGAGCGATCCTCTACAAAGACATCGTCGTGCGGCACCGCATCCGAGCGCCGCAGAGTCTCGAGGACCTTGCCCACCACCTGATGGCCAACGTTGCCTCGCCGTACTCGTACCACAGCCTCGTCCGCAGCACACGCCTCCAGAGCGTCCACACGGCAGAGAAGTACCTCCAACACCTGGAGGAAGCCTTCCTCTTCTTCTCGCTCCGGCGGTTCTCGTTCAAGGCTCGCGAGCGAGCGACTGGCGATCGGAAGATCTACGCGATCGACAACGGCCTCGTGACCGCGACCGGTTTCCGATCGAGCCCCGACCGCGGGAAGCTATACGAGAACCTCGCCGCCATCGACCTGCACCGCCGCGAGCTTCAGGGCGAGCTCGAGTGCTACAGCTGGAAGAGCGAACAGGGCGACGAGGTCGACTTCGTCATCAAGCAGGGCCTCCGCGTCACGCAGCTTATCCAGGTGTGCTACAGCGTTGAGAGCCCGAGGACGAAAGCTCGCGAGGTCCGCGCCCTGCTCAAGGCATCGCGCGAGCTTGGCTGCGACAGTCTGCTCGTCCTGACCGACTCCGAGGAAGGCGAGGAACGCACATCGTGGTTTGGGATGGATGGGATCGTCCGGTTCATGTCCCTCTGGCGGTGGCTGCTTGAGGGCTTTCCACCGCCTGAGGCGACCAAGGGCAAGCCCCTCGCGCGGAGGAGGCGGTAGGCCCACCGCAGCACGCGCTACCCCGCTCTTGTCATGCGTCACGTTACGCGTTACACTGCGCCCGTGATCAAGACGTTCGCGGACCGGCACACTCAAGAGCTTTACGTGACGGGGCGATCGAGCCGCTTGCCGCCGGAGATCACGCGGCGGGCAAGGCGAAAGGTTGAGTACATCGACCTTGCGAGCCGGATCGGCGACCTGAGGGTCCCGCCGGGAAACCGACTGCACAAGCTTGTGGGGGACCGAGAAGGCCAGTACGGCATCGCGATCAACAACCAGTGGCGCATCTGCTTCCGATTCGAAGATGGAGATGCATTCGACGTCGAGATCACGGACCACCACTGAGGCGAGGTGAGCTATGAGCATCAAGAGCACGAGCAAGAGGGAAGTGCGGCCGATCCACCCGGGCGAGATGATCCGCGAGGACTTCCTTCCCGACTACGGGCTCACTGTAGCCGGCTTGGCGGACGCGCTCGGCGTGTCGCGGCAGACCGTGAACGAGCTCTTGCGTGAGCGCCGGGCCGTGAGTCCGGAGATGGCGCTGCGTCTGTCGAGGCTCTTCCGGAACTCCCCCGAGTTCTGGCTCAACGCCCAGCGCGCGGTCGATCTGTGGGATACCGCACAAGCGATCCGCGACGACATCGAGGCCATCAAGCCCCTTACGGTTGCGTAGGCCCGGGACGCGGGTGGCCAGCCGCAGTCGTAGGAATCGCTTGGTCCCAGCGCAGGAACGAATGACCACACCCGCGCGGAGCGGCGCGCTCATCTTCCTCTCGCATGCGCCGTTCCCGGGCTTGGGGCGCATTGCGTCCGAGGGCTCCGACTGGCGCTGGTTCCCCTCGCAGACAGGCCCGAGGAATTGACAGGCGCTTCGGCTCGTGCGTGCCTCGTGCCTTCGCCGCACGCCCGTCCCCCTGGGACAT
>Ga0105104_10001217_pt1 | contig 19405 bp, 17 predicted proteins | sample PPLLaktember2015_3_FD_87034 | JGI IMG/M metagenome (GOLD analysis project Ga0105104, IMG submission 87034) | Freshwater sediment microbial communities from Prairie Pothole Lake near Jamestown, North Dakota, USA - PPLs Lake P7 Core (6) Depth... | ecosystem: Environmental > Aquatic > Freshwater >... | reverse complement strand
TTGTTAAAATATCAAATTTAACCGCCCCGGATGCGCAGTTGAAAGGTTAAACCGTGAGAATGCTTGCAGTCAAGGTGAAGATTTGCGGCCTGACCAATTATGAGGACGCGATGGCGGCAGCCGAAATGGGCGCCGATATGCTCGGGTTCAATTTTTATCCCAAAAGCCCGCGCTACCTGACGCCAGACAAGGCGGAAAAAATCATAAAACGCCTGCCCGCTTTCGTTGACCTGGTTGGCCTGTTCGTCAACGACCCCTTCGAACGAATTGAGCAGGTAATCGAACAATGCCGGCTCGACTGGGTGCAGCTCCACGGGAATGAAAAACCGGAGTTTTGCGAACAGTTCCAGTCGATCAACGTGCGGACTATGAAGGCGCTTCGCGTCAAAGATAAACGGGACATCGCGTACGCTGACGAATTTTTTACCGACGCGATTTTACTCGACGCGTTTGACCCGAATAAATATGGCGGGACGGGCCTGTCCTTTGACTGGAACATAATAGGCAACGTAACAAAACGCGTTTTCCTGGCAGGAGGCATCAACGCCGACAATGTGGCTAAAGCGGTAAGTCTCGGTATTTATGGAATCGACGTTTGCAGCAGCATCGAGTCGCGGCCCGGCAAAAAAGACCACGCCAAAATGCGAAAACTTTTCGACAAAATAAGAGAACTAAGAGGTTAAGGCAGATTATGAAATACAAAGGCAGATTCGGAGATTACGGCGTATTTTATGTGCCGGAGGTTTTGATACCGGCCCTCGAAGAGCTTGAGGGCGCGTTTTATCGCTTTTATAAGGATAAGAAATTCGTCAATGAATTGGCCAACCTTCTGGCCGACTATGCGGGCAGGCCTACGCCCCTTTATTACGCCAAACGATTCAGTGAACACGTCGGCTTCAAGGTTTATCTGAAACGCGAAGACCTTCTTCACGGCGGTGCGCATAAAGTCAACAATACCTTAGGCCAGGGCTTACTCGCCAAATATATGGGCAAGACCAAGCTGATAGCCGAGACGGGGGCGGGCCAGCATGGGCTGGCGACCGCGATGATTGGCGCGCTATTCGGGATGGATACGAAAATTTTTATGGGCATTACCGATATCGAGCGGCAAAGCGTCAACGTCCACAAGATGAAGCTTTGCGGCGCTCAGGTCGTGCCCGTTAAAGGCGGAACCGGGACTTTGAAAGACGCGATAAACGACGCCCTTCGATACTGGACTGCCAACGTTACCGATACTTTTTACCTTTTCGGCTCGGCAGCGGGACCGCATCCTTATCCGACGATAGTGAAACATTTCCAGAGCTGCATCGGAAAAGAGGCACGCAAGCAGTGTATACAAAAGTTAGGCAGATTGCCTGATATGGTTTTGGCATGCGTCGGCGGCGGCAGCAACGCGATAGGAATGTTCGCGGGCTTTTTAAAAGACAAAAAAGTCCGGCTGATTGGCGTAGAGGCGGGAGGCAGAAGCTTATCGAGCGGAAAACACGCCGCGACGCTTTCGGCGGGAAAGGTCGGCATACTTCACGGCTCAAAGGCGTATCTGCTTCAGGATAAAGACGGCCAGGTCGCCGAAACCGAAAGCGTTAGCGCTGGACTGGATTATCCTTCGGTCGGGCCTGAGCATTGCCAGTTGAAGGACTCCGGCAGGGCCGAATACGTAGCCGCAGAAGATGAACAGGTGCTCGATACATTCGAATTATTATGTAAAACCGAAGGCATTTTGCCCGCCCTGGAAAGCACGCACGCATTGGCTTACCTGGTTAGCCAGAAAGGGAAACTCCCCGCAAAGACAATTGCGGTGGTGAATCTTTCCGGCCGGGGCGATAAAGATGTTGGTATTGTTGAAAAATTCAGACCTGTAAAGGATTGATAACGAATGAGAACCTATAAAGAAGTTTTTGCGGAACTAAATCGGGCGGCGGTAATACCATTTTTTGTAATCGGCGACCCGAACTACAAAACGAGCATGGCGATTGTGAAAAAGGCAATCGACGCCGGCGCCGACATCCTCGAATTAGGCATACCGTTTTCAGACCCGATCGCCGACGGCCCGACTATTCAAAAGGCCGACATCCGCTCGCTCAAAAACGGGATGACCGTCAAAAAGGCGCTTGCCTTCATCACGGAAATCAAAAAGCACAAGGATATCCCCATCGGCCTGCTGATGTATTACAACCTCATTTTCCAATACGGCACAGCCAAATTTTTCAAGGACTGCCGTAAGGCGGGCGTAAATAGCGTGCTGGTCGCGGATTTGAGCGTCGATGACGCCGATGAGATAGCCGCACCCGCGAAAAAAGCGGGCCTCGATACGGTTTTTATGGTAACGCCAAATACTCAGCCGCAGCGTCTCAAACAGATTGCCTCAAAAACAACCGGCTTCATTTATGCCGTATCGCTTCTGGGAGTGACCGGCAGCAGGACAAAACTATCCGGCTCCGTAAAAGGCCTTGTCCGAAGGATTAAAAAAGAAACCGATGTGCCCGTGTGCGTGGGTTTTGGTATAAGCTCCCCTCAGCACGCCGCCCAGGTCGCCAAATCCGGCGCCGACGGAGTTATCATTGGCTCCAAAATCGTCGGCATTATCGAAGAAAATCTCAAAAAACCGGTTAATTGCATCGCTAAAGTGGCAGAATTTATCCGTAAAGTCAGAAAAGCTGTCGAAAAATAAGCCACCCCGGTTCTATAATTGCCGCTTAACAATCATCTGCCTCTGCTGATTAGAAACATCTGGGCCGCCAGATCGTTGATTGCCACGCGATTATCATTAATCTGCGCCTGCAGATTCCTGACCTGCTCAACAAAATCCTTATTCAGGTCGGTAAGATTTTTTTCGAGACGCCGATAATCGTTCTGGACGTCCTCCATTGTCTTGTCCATACTTTTGATGCTCTCTAACAGTTTTGCGTTGCTTTCCATGACCTGTTGTTCCAGCTTTTTCAAGCGGTTCTCGGCCTCTGCCTCATACTCCAGCTTCTTTAATTTGGCCCGCGACTCCACCTGGGTCGTCCAGACCTCTTTATCGCGGCTGATTTTCTGAATAGCCTTGTCGATTTCCGCGATTTTTTCCTGGTCAGCGCCTGATTGTTCGAGGGATTGTTTTGCCTTATCAAAGCAGCGTATGGCCTGTATAAACTCATCAGGGTCATCCTTGAAATCCCAGGTCTGGGCCGCAAAGTATTCACCAAGGCGGGAATAATACTGCGACTCCGGCATGGTCTTCATCGCCACGGTCCGGGTATCGACATTTTTTTTAGTATAAGTCCTGACGACCAGCGTGCTTTGCTGCGGCTCTTCGACCACGAGCTGGTTTTTGTCGTCGCTGATGAGCTTGCCCGAAACGGTGTTCCCGTCGCGCATGTAGAAATCGACTACCGTAACAAGCTCAACCCGTGGCCTGGGCTTTTTAACGCCTGCTGCGCCGCCATCGTTGGGCTCCTTTGTTTCAGCGGCCCAGCATACCGTTAATATCAAAACCGTTATTGCCGCAACACTGAGAAATATTATGCGTTTCATTTTTATTATCTCCAGCACCGTATTACCGTGTCTTTTACCTTACCATCATATATACGCGTATGAGTTCGGCAACGCTCCACGCCTGGGCGAAACACCCTTTTGGTTTTTGAGGCGCATCGCCGTCGAATACCTCGCATAACTGGCCGACGCAACCGTCGTCATTCAAATGCCCCAGCATCGGCTCAATGAACGCCCTTGCCTGCTTTTTGCTTTTTATGCTGAAACCGTGCACCTTAAGATACGCCTCGACAAAAGGCCCAATCAGATAAGGCCATACCGTCCCCTGATGGTACGCCCTGTCCCGCTCGAATTGGGCGCCGGTATATCTGCCCTGATACCGTTTATCGTCCGGCGAAAGAGTTCGCAATCCAAAAGGCGTCAATAGCTTCTTTTCGATAACCCCCACGACCGCCTTTCGCTGGGCAGGCCCTAACGGCGAAAAAGGCAATGATACCGCGAATATCTGGTTCGGTCGCAGCGTCGCGTCGGCAGTGCCGTCAGGCAATATACAATCATTAAGCCAGCCCCACTGCTCATTCCAGAACAATCCGCAAAAACTTTCCCTCACCTTGTCGGTTTCGTCTTTCAATTTTACCTGCGAATCGTCTTTGTCCTCATAGTATTGCTCCAGCAGCATCAGGGCGTTATACCAAAGCGCGTTTATCTCGACCGGCTTTCCGAATCTCGGCGTAAAAACCACCCCCCCGCATTTGGCGTCCATCCAGGTAAGCTGCGTCGAGCTGTCGCCTGCCGTGATAAGTCCATCGCTATCTGCGTGTATCCCAAAACGTGTCCCGTGCCGGTAAGCGTCAATAATCAAAATGATGACCGGCAAAAGAATTCCCTCGAAGGTCTCCTCGTCCCCCGAAATCTTGAGATACTCGAACGCCGAGTTTATGAACCATAGCGACGCGTCAACACTGTTAAAATGAGCGGTATTATCGTAGTCGTCGAAACAATTCGGTATCATCCCCCGGTCCGCCGCTTTGGCAAAAGTAACAAGGACCGATTTCGCCTCCGCAAATCTCCTCGTCGCCAGAAGCAATCCCGGCAGCGAAATAAACGCGTCCCTGCCCCAATCCGCAAACCACGGATACCCCGCCATTATCGTCGCCTGCCCTTCGTAGCCACTTCGGCGAAGAAGGGTATGCTCGCCGTCTTCTGTCCTCCGCCCTCCGTCTTCTGTCCTCTGTCCTCCGTCTTCCGTACCGCGTCTAACAATAAACTGGTCCGCAGCGGAAAAAAGCGTCTGTAAATTTTTATCTTCTTTAGCCGGCGCGATAATCGAATTGTGGCGTTTTGAAAGCGTTCGTATTACATCCTCAATATCCGCCGGCGCGAATTCTCCCGGCTGATAATCCTTGCTCAGGTTCGCCCATAAGACCAGCGTCCCCGGCGAATCAATCCGGCATTTATATTGCCCCGGGCTGAACAAATCCTCGCAATAGTCCTGCCCTCTCTCCTTATCCATCCGATAAACGAAATTATTCCACCATTGCGGGTCTTCCTCGAAGCTCGCGCCGGGAAAATTCAAAAGAAGCTGGCTTGCCTGTGGTATCGCCTCATGAATCAGCAAACCGTCGGGGACCGTTACCGCCATAATCGGCGCGCTTGCCTTCTGCAGCGAATGAAAATCGCGCAGCGCAACCAAAGGCCGTAAAACAAAATCAATCGCCTGCGGCACTTCGACAAACTCATACACAATCGCAACGGTATCCCGCTCGCTCAGCAGGTAAACCGATTTTGTCAGCCGAAGCGCGCCAAGCTCGTAACTAAAATGAACGCCGGCCTGTGGTGAGCTTGCCTGCCCTGAGCTTGTCGAATGGGTCGAATCCAAATCCTTAGTGAATCCTTTTAATCGCAGGTAACCGTCAGGCCATATCTTGTCCGGAAATTCCGACGTGCCTAATTCAAACCTGCCCGGCCCCATATATATCGTCTCAAGGCAATTTGATAGCGCCAGTATCCTGTTCGTTGGCGGGTCAAGCGCCGCCGTAAGCAATCCGTGATAACGCCTCGTATTGCATCCCGCGACCGTCGAACACGCGAAGCCCCCCCTGCCGTTGGTCAGCAGCCATTCCTTTTCCAGCAGCCCTTCAATCGCCGTCCTGGCCGTGTCAACGTATATCCCTGCTTTTCCGTCTGCTTTTTGCATTGTCAGCATAATTTCCCCGCCCGAATATACCGTGTGATTTCCCCCCCTGCAATCTTATTTAAATTCATGTTTACCCCCTATTTAGCCCCCGAAGCGAAGTCCCCGCAGTGGGGTCCTTGACTTCGGGCGTAAGCCCCCAGCGTCTCGTCCCTTAGGGACGGCAGGGGTGGGTTAATTAAATAATCGCCTGAAAGGCATCCAAATAGTATATAGCGTAGCTGTGCGGAGTCCCCGGAGGGGGCACCCTTTGTCCTCGGCTTCAACATTGCTTTGTAGAAAACGTCGTTTGTCATTTCGACCGGAGTCCCGACTTGTCGGGACGAAGTGGAGAAATCTGTTTGAATAGATTCATCCGCCATCCGTGCGGCGGACTTCTCCTTTCTTTCCTGTCTTGCCTGTCCCACAGGTCTTTACTCGGCGTGTCTTGCGTCTGCGGTCTTAGGTCTTGCGTCTTGAGTCTGGTGTCCGGAGTCTTATGTCTTATTCGTGATTTGCGATCGCATCAAAAAAACAGAAATGCAGAATGTCCGCCATCCTTTGGGATGGCGAGACCTCGCCAAAGCCTGGTCACCCTTTCCTTACCCTTTCTTACCTTCATAACTTATGGGGGAACGCTAACTTCATTTTAAGAGACCTTGCGAAACCATCGAGTCCGGGGAAAAGAACGGCCTCATTGATATTCATATCATTTAGTTCCTCAAGAATCTTGTTTCTTTCTCGCAAGTCAAGATTAATAGGAATTCTGTAAAGATGATTTTGTGAACCATCTCTATAATCCTTAAGGTTGTCCATAAAGCTTTTTTTTATATTGCCCGGAAGAAGAAATGTTCCCTGCTGATATATTACCCTTTCATTCAAGCCAATAGGGGTCATATTGTAAACCAATGAAAGAGGTCTTTCTAAGCCCATCAAGTATTGGACTAACTTGTTTCGGTTATTAGCCAGTCTGCCTGCATAATCGGTTGTTTCTTTTGTTTCTTGCCGCAAAGCACATAACAATTCTTTCTTTTGTTTCCTTTCATCCGGCGAGCTTTCAGGTAAATTCTTTATCTTTTCTCTTAATACCCCCCTCACTTTCATTTCTGGATTACCCTCTGTTTTATTAGAAAACCATTTTGTATTCATTACCCATATCACAACTTCGTGGCCTTTGGTGCGTTTTTTCCCCCATTCCTGCATTGCGCTATATACGGCCCTATAAAAAGAATAAGTCCAATCAAGTAATCGTGTAGGTGCGCCATAATTTTGCATAAGCGATAGCCATTCAAGCGTCTCATCGGGAGGAGGAACACAGACTCCCTTTAAGTGATATGGGGCTTTACGTTGAAATGATCGAATCAACTGCTTTTCGATTCTCTGCCGTTCATTGCCCTTGATTTTATATTCTTCAAATGCTCGCTCGATGCTTGTTTTAAGTTTTTTGTATGGACCTTGGCCTCTGAATATAAATTTATATTTTCTTTTCTCGTTCTTATCTATTTTTTCCGAGCGATTATTGAAATATTTGTATTTAGAAACCAATTGATCCCATGTATTGACCGGATTTTTCGGTTCTTGCCATAATCCAGATTTACTTAATATCCACATTGAATAATCCCATACACGATACGTAGTATGCACAATTATAATTTACGGGTAAATCGCGTTAAATAGTTTGTTAGCCTTTTCGGCATCCAAGGTTTTTAAGATTTTATATTCTTCGAGGGCCAAAGCCTTTTCTCCAACCGCTAAATAGGAAGCACCAAGATTATTGTGTGAATTAGCATCATCTGGCTTGATTCTGATGACTTGCTTATAAGATTCTATTGCCTCTTGCCATTGGCTAAGATTTGCGTAAGCAACTCCAAGATTATAATGTGCTTCAGCGAAATCTGGATTTATTCTAATGGCTTGTTTAAAGGATTTTATTGCGTCTTGATCATGGTCAAGGTTTCCGTAGGTAAGACCTATAATATAGTGTGCATCGGTATAATCCGGATTAATTCTAACAGCTTGTTTATAGGATTCAATCGCATCCTGATAGAGTCCAAGTTTATGGTAGGCACGACCAAGATTATACTGTGCATCGGCAAAATCCGGCTTGATTCTGATAGCTTCCTTATAAGCGTCTATCGCTTCTTGATAACTTCCAAGTTTGCGATAGTTAATTCCAAGTTTATAGTATGCCTCAGCAGAATTCGGATTAATTTTAATGAATTGATTATAAGATTCTATAACATCCTGATATTGACCAAGTTCACCGTAGGCAATGGCAAGCATAAAATATGCTACATCAATATCCGGATTAAATTTAATTGACTTTTTTAAGGACTCTATAGATTCTTGCCAACGGCCAATTTTGCTATAAGCAAAACCAAGAAATAAGTATGCATCGGCATTATCTGGCTTGAGGTTGATGGCCATCTTACAGGTATTTATAGAATCCTGATAGTAACCAAGTTGACCGTAACAGTAACCAACTTTAAACCACGAATTAGAATCTTGCGGATTTACTTCTGTTGCTTTTTGAAAGTATGTAAGCGCAGAGGCATAGTTTTCCTGCCAGAGTTCTTTTAATCCCTTTTGGTAAAATATTTGGGCGTCGTTTGAATCAGCGGGTAAAATGTTGGATAAAGAGATTTGGGAAATTTCTTTGAGGGCGATGATTTTGTCGCTGGGAACTGCGAAATTGAGATTCTGACCTGAGGTTATGATAAGGGTCGCAATGCCTATTACCTCACCTTTGCTGTTTATGACCGGACTTCCGCTTGAGCCGGGCGAAATGGGAGCAGTTATCTGGAGAATTTTGCCAAAGGCGGGAATATCCCGGACTGCCGATACAATTCCGGCTGATACGGTTGACTCAAGGCCTAAGGGATTGCCTATAACAAAAATATCCTGGCCTTCAGATGGAACAATCTCGCTTAAGTTTAAGAATGGATTATTGGCATCGGGAATATTGATGACGAGCTTGACGATATCGGCATCGGCGTTTTGGGCAATGATTCCTTCAACCGGATATTCCATGCCGGAAGAAGTTTTGACAGTGGCGCGATAAGCCCCTTCGAGAACGTGGTGGTTTGTAACGATATGGCCTTTATTGTTTACAAAAAAACCGCTGCCTTTGCCAATGGGTTGATTGTTGTCGTCGAAGGTTTGAATCAAAACCACCGCCGGCTTTGTTTTTTTAACCAGTTCGACAAGGTTATCATCCGCTCTTGCGGAAAAGGGAAAAGCAAATAGTATGCAGGACAAAAGTAAGAACAATCTGCCGGCCATAATAGAAATCTCCCATTTATACCTTAAAAAGACCACATCACTAACTGATATTATCCTCAGAATTATCAAATCAGGCAAGAACAATTCCGATAAATAAAACAGTGTAAATCTGTGTTAATCCGTGTCTAAAAAATTAAATCTCTGTGACCTCTGCGTAGCCCTGCGGAGTCCCCGTTGGGGGTGGCTAATTCTAAGTTGCGTTCTCTGTGGCCAAAGTCTGCGGCTTGGCGGCGTGCGGGACCACGCCTATCGGCGTCTGCTTGATGCAGCGGTGCTGGAGGTTACCGAGGATATTCATAAAGTTGATATACGAATCGTAAGGCGAATCGTAGGGGTTGAAATACTTGTGCACGTCGCCGTCCGCGAAATACTTCGTGCACATATAATAGAAATGGTCAGACGTCTGAAGCTTGCGCCAGTCGTCGGTCAGTTTCTTGTCGCCGAATGACTTGATTTTCTTTTCCAAGCGGTATAGCTCGTGTATCGCGTTTGATTGCATCGCGTTGCCAAGCCACGCCGATAGGTCTCTTTCAATATCGGCCCAGCTTATCACGTGAGGCACATCCACCTCGCCGATGGGCTGATACGTCTTCACCACTTCGCTGGGCGTCATGAAATTGTTATCCGGATGCTTGAAAATCTCTTCCGGCAGTTGCCGCATAAAATCGAAAATCCCCGTATCTTTCCACTGGTGCTCGCCGAATGTCTCGTAATCCATAAACAAATTCACGACAAACCCGTTGCCGTTGACCTTGCTCACCCAGTTCGCGAATTTGTCCGCCGTCAGTGGCCACTGCGCCCATTCCCGGTTCGAAAACCGAAACGCGATATCGTCGCTAAGCGCATAATTCTTCAATAGCAGCCGCAGCCGGTCGCATCCCTTGGGACTATAAACAAAATTGGGGCTTCGATAACCCAGGATATGGTCTGCTCCCTCGGTAATAACCGCGTCAAAGCGCCCCATCGACTCTATCAACTGGGCCAGGTCGTTATTGTAAATCAATTCTGTATTGCGGAATACCTTCGGCGTTTGGCCGAAAAGTTTTTGAATCGTCTGGGTATGCTTATCGACCTGCTCAACGAACTCGTTGCGTGAATAAAGGAAGCTCAAGCTGTGATAATATGTCTCACCAAGAAATTCCACGCATCCCGTCCTCGCTAATGCGTCGAACGTGCTAAGCACCTCGGGCGAGTATTCGGCAAGCTGTTCGAGCAATACTCCCGTCGTGCTGTATGCCACTTTGAATTTGCCGTCGTATTTGCGTATAAGGTCCAGCATCAAACGGTTGGCGGGCAGGTAACACTTCTCGGCGACCTTCCGGCATATCTCGCCGTTCTTCTTGCCGTCGAAATAGTGCTGGTTGCTGTCGAATACTGTGTAGTGTCTTAGCCGTGTCGGCTGATGGACCTGAAAGTAAAAACAAACCGAAGCCATTCCTTTGGTTCCCGTTGAATTAAATTTTTAATCCTGTTTTTATTCCATTTTCAAATCGACAATCTGCAATCGCAAATCCGAAGCCCTTGGCGGAGTCTCGTTTCGACGAGAGACAATCGACAATCTTTTTAAACCTCGTTCTTTATTCCATTTTCAAATCTTAAATCTGCAATCCGCAATCTGCAATCGACAATCCGTTAAACCGCCCCGACAAGCGCATCCTCGTAAATCTTTGCGCATTTCGTGGCGGAATCTTTCCAACGCAGCTTGCGGACTTCATAATTGCCGTGACTTCTAAGCGTAATTCCTAATGGCGGATACTTCAGCACCGCCACGATTTTATTTGCGATTTCATCGACGTCCCAGAAGTCAACCTTCAAAGCGTGCTTGATTACTTCCGAAACGCCGCTCTGCTTGCTTATGATAATGGGGACATCGTTGTCCAGCGCCTCTAAAGGCGCGATACCGAACGGCTCCGACACCGACGGCATAACATAGAGGTCCGCCATCTGGAATATCTTGCGAACGTCTTCTCCACGCAAAAATCCCGTGAACAGCACCTTGCTGCCGATGCCAAGCGCAGCCGCCATTTCGACCGCCCTGTGCATCATATCTCCCGACCCGGCCATCACGAATTTCACGTCCTCTATCTTTTCGAGGACCTTCTTGGCCGCCCGCAGGAAATAATCCGGGCCTTTCTGCATCGTTATTCGACCCAGGAACAGAACCACTTTCTCTTCCTTTGTTATCGTTGTATCGCCGACAGGCCAGTTCGTGTTACCGTTTCTTTCGACTCCGTTATACACGACCTCGACCTTGTCGCCGCTGATTCCGTATCGGCTGATGACTATGCTTCGTGTCAGATAGCTCACCGCGATTATCCTGTCCGCGGCGTGCATCCCCATCCGCTCGATATCGTAAATCACCTGGTTGACGTGTTCGCCGCTTCGGTCGAACTCCGTCGAGTGCACGTGAACTATCAGCGGTTTCCCGCTCATTCGCGCCACCGCCACCCCCGCCGGATAAGTCATCCAGTCGTGGGCGTGAATAACGTCGAATTTCTCGTTGGCCGCCAGCCGCATCGCTAATTGCGCATACCGCTGGACCTCCGAATACATATCCCCGTTATAGTTCATCGAGCCGGCAAACTTGCCCATCTTGACATCGCCGCCCTGGAACTTTAAACTCGTGTTTTCCGTCTTCTGCTGGTAGTTCTCAGGCGTTACGTATGGTTTTAAGGGGGAGGTTATGGTTTTAAAAATGACGTTTCTCAACTGCTGAACCTTAACCGGAACGCGAACCGGCTGATTGCTTGCGACGGGGGCTACGAGTTTTACATGCGTCGTATAGCAGCTTTGAACCATCGTAGGCAGAACGAAGGTGATTTGAACCCCTATCTGGTCGAGGGCCTTGGTCAGCCCGTAACAGGCCGTGCCCAATCCGCCGGAAATGTAAGGCGGAAACTCCCAACCAAGCATAAAAACTCTCATTTCAAACCTCGTTGCTTACGATTTAGTGATAATTCAAATGTAAAAGACCCATTACGAAACGGCAGATATTATCAGCCGTTACAGATTACCCAGGTTGCCAAACTTTGGTCGAAATTAGCCAGTAAACTCATTATCGTCGGTCAGTTAGGGCACCTTAATTGAGTATCCGCTCTATTTCGCATAATAACCAAAGTATCTGCTATAATAATCGGGATTTTGGGGTGTTTCGGTTGAACAATTCTTGGAAAATGACGCAATTTGAGCGAATTTTGGGGGTATTTTCCGGCCGAAGGCAAGGTCCGAAGTGAAATCGTGGAAAATGCAAAAATTTTGATATTTTTCGACTTTTTCCGTTAGGCAGACGATTAAATTTGAAAAAAAGACCCATAACAGAGGTCGGAGGACAGAAAACGGAGGACTGAAGACAGAAGACAGAGGACAGAGGACGGACTGTTTCGGTTTTTTACTTTTTTCCTCGGTCTATTACACTTTTTACTTAAAAAAGTGTAATGTTTCACGTGAAACATTTTCGAAAAAAACGGGGTTATTAGCTCAATAATAAGGTTTTTGGGCGGTTTTGAGGGTAATTCGTAAAAGTGAGTTTACCGTTTTTGCCTTATATAAAAGATAAGATGGGGTATATGGGTAGCTTGGGAAGTTTTGTGGTGTTTGGGCTTTTTTGATGTGGTTTGGAGTTTGGCTTTTTCGGCGAGGATTCTTTAATTATCCGTTCTGAGGCAGGTTTGTTTGCCTGCCCGACTCAATAGTATATAAGTCCCGGCTTATGGAGTGCTTCAAGAAGTGAAAGAGTTTCGACACGGATTTCAGATGGATTCCCCCTGCCGTTTCGCAGCATTAACCCTGCCATAAATAGCAGGGCTAAATTTTATTTTGAACCAAAGATTACATTGATTTCTACTGTTGAATAAAGGCAAGTTTTGGGGTATTGTGAACCACGGATTACACGGATTTTAACAGAATTTACGGAAAATAAGGAAAGATAAGGATTTTTTTGAAGGCCTGAACGGCCTAAATGACAATTAATTTGAAAGTTCACTGAACTTTTTGGCGTTCCTGTTGAAACTGCGACGTTTCAAAACGAGAAAACGCACGAAGGACAGTGCCCCGTCTGGGGCACTGCTCGCGTGTTTCTCGTAGGCCGTCGCAGGCCTCAACAGGGCACGATGTAGTGGTGCCCTTTTTTATTGCGCACTTCTCCATATCTCGCCAAACTTTTCAGCCACAGATTGCACTGTTAAGAATTTTTGTCACAGAGGGCATGAGAACTATGAGCGAAAAGACATTAAATAAAAATCTTCACAAAGCAAAGAACGCTAAAAACGATGAGTTTTATACTCAGTACGGCGATATTCAAAAAGAGATTGAGGCATATTTGGAATACAATCCCGACGTATTTCGCGGCAAGGTAGTGTATTGCAATTGCGACGATCCGTTCGAGAGCAATTTCTTTCGCTATTTCGTGCTCAATTTCAACAAGCTCGGATTGAAACAGCTTATCACTACCAGCTACAAGCCTTCGCCAGTGGCCAACACGCAGCTGGAATTGTTTGGCAGCGACGAAAATCCCAAGAAGCGAAAAGGTCGCCCCAAGGTAACCGCCAACAAGTTCATTATCAACAAGGTGCATGACATAGACGGCGATGGTGAGTTCAACCTAAAGGATGTTGCCAAGCAGTTAAAGGCAAACAAACAGAACGAATGGACTCCGTTAGAAGGTGATGGAGACTTCCGCAGCGATGAATGTATAAATTTACTCAAACAAGCAGATGTCGTGGTAACAAATCCGCCGTTTAGCTTATTTCGCCAATATGTGAAACAGCTTTTTGATTACAATAAAAAGTTTGTGATTATCGGCGGCATGAATGCAATTACCTACAAAGAAATATTTCCACTAATCAAAAATAATAAGTTGTGGTTAGGAAATGGTTTTCATGCTGGTAACGCGTATTTTTTTACGCCAAATACGCGCGAATTCGCTTCCGGTGTTTATGACGCAAAAACAGGTTTAGTGAAGTTCCGCAATGTTTGTTGGTTTACCAACCTCGATCACGGACGTCGCCATAAGCCATTGCCGCTGATGACAACAAAAGAAAATTTGAAATACAGTAAGCACAAAGAAATTAAAGGCAAAAGAAAGTATGACAAATACGTTAATTATGATGCCATCGAAGTGCCGTTTACGAACGCGATTCCAAGCGACTACCATGGGGAAATGGGTGTGCCGATTTCATTTCTGGACAAATACAATCCTGACCAATTTGAAATAGTAGGTATTAGTCTTTCGCTCGCAAAGCCAATGTCCGCTGTCGCACAAAAGGGCACTTATCTGCAAGGCGGACCCCGTTTTTACACCGCCAACGGCGACGGAACCTTTAAACGGCTTTACGACAGAATTGTTATTAAATCTAGGAAGGTAAAATCATGATTACCACCCTCAAAACCGATATCAGCGTCAAAGACATTTGCGATGGGTTTGTTTATAACGAACTGGAGGGCAAAGGGCTGTTCGGTTTGTCGGGCAAGCTCACGATTCAGCCGGAGTATCAGCGTAACTATATCTACGCTTCTGACGGCGGCAAAAAAGAAGCGGCGGTCATCGAATCAGTCCTCAAAGGATACCCAATCGGGCTGATTTATTTTAACAAGGTGAGCGCCAGCAAGCTTGAAGTTTTAGACGGACAACAGCGCATTACCAGTCTTGGACGGTTTGTCACTGGAAAATTTGCCATCAAAGATGACGACGGGAACGAGCAATATTTTAGCGGGATGGCAAAAGACAAGAAAACGAGAATTTTGGAAACCAAACTGCTTATTTACGAATGCGAAGGCAAAGAAAGCGAAATAAAAGAGTGGTTCAAAACAATCAATATTGCCGGCGTCCCGCTCAATGAGCAGGAGCTTTTGAATGCGATCTTCTCTGGTCCTTTTGTGACGCTCGGCAAGGAAGAGTTCAGTAACAGCCAAAACGCCAACATTCAAAAATGGAGCGCTTTCGTGTCTGGCAGCTCCATTCGGCATGATTTTTTGGAACGCTCGCTGGATTGGGTGAGCATGGGCAATATCAGCGATTACATGAGCCGCCATCGCTTTGTCAAAAATATCAACGAACTAAAAAACTATTTCAACAGCGTCATCGACTGGGTATCCAGCGTATTTACGGATGTTGAAAGCGAGATGCGCGGACGTGAGTGGGGACGGCTGTACGAAAAGTATCACACGGAGGCATACAATCCAGCGAAAGTATCAGATGAAGTACAAAAGCTCTATGGTGATCCCTATGTAAAAGACCGAAAGGGCATTTTTGAGTACATCCTCGGAGGTTCAACAGATACGAAATTACTGGATGTCCGAGTTTTTGATGATGCAACAAAGAAATCCGTTTATGCATCACAGACTAAAAAAGCCGAAGCGAAAAGTAAATCCAACTGTCCGCATTGTGCCATTGGGCATGATGCCAACAAGAGCAAGCTCTGGAAGCTTTCTGAAATGGACGCTGACCATGTAACAGCATGGATCAAGGGTGGAGCCACAGATGTCAAAAATTGCCAGATGTTATGCAAGACACACAATCGAGCAAAAGGAAATCGATAAGAATAAGGGTATAAATGGAAGAAGAAATAAAGAATAAAGAAGTTGTTAGAATTGGTGGGGAGACATTTTCATTAGATGAAAGTCAAACAGGAAAATACGGAATCACTAAAGGAGAATTTCGGATTCTTATAAAAAATATAATTTTAGGAACTCCGAGTAGAAGCTGCTCTCAAAGAGATTTGTTTAGTCATCTTTTAAAACGAATGGATATAAAAACACATGGCATTCCAAGAGATGAGTATTTTCAAGAATATTTAAAACTCTTGCGTGAAATGAAAGATGAAAAATTAGTTGAATTTGTATCATGCAGAACCAAAATGCATGTAAGAATTATTTCATGAATGCAATTTACAAGAAAAAAGGACCTGGGATATAATTGCGACCGAAATGGAGATAAAAATGCAAGATGGAGTGGGAGCAACAATATAATCGTTATTGCAGGGACTGCGAGTATTGGGAAGGGATTTCCAATCTAAGCAGAAAAAGCAAAGAGTTTAAAGGTGTTCAGGGGACGTGCCATCGTTGGCCTCCATCGAGCTATCGCACTGAAGCGGGGCAATGGGTAAAACCAATTACCTTGGATTCGGACGGTTGTGGTGAATTCAAGCTGATTATCTATTTGCAAAAGGATGAAGTAAACAGTGTAGATATTCAAACGAAGCCTCAGCCAAGCGGTTCTGAACAACACGAGGATGGCCTTCTGAATGTGAAACAGGCAGCCGATTTGTTGAATGTCGGCGTTAGCCATATCCATTCGATGAGATCCAGCGGCCAAATTCCATTGGCAATCAAGCTTGGCGGTTCTGTCCGCTGGAACAAACGGGAACTGCTCGATTGGATCCAAGAAGGTTGCCCTCCACTTCAAAAATGGGAGATACTGAAGAAACACAGAAAATATTAGATATTGTGACCCTCAGTGTTAATCAGTGTCGAATAATAAACAGTGCAATTCATGTCGAAACAATTTTATATTTTTGATTGTAATCAGCGTAACCCGTGTAATCAGCGTCTAAAAAATGTCCGGTCGGAAAAATAGGCAGGTTTTTCAAATATGTTTTTCGTAGTTGATAAGGTGCGATAGGAAAAGGGAAGGAGAAAAGGGAATTGAGCGGACCTCGCGCATGCAACCCCGGCCGGAGGCCGGGGCTATATACTATTAGGAAAGAAGTTGATTTTATTGAACCCGGCAATAATCCGCCGAAGGCGGATAAAAGGTAATCATTCCCCCCCTGCCGTTTTACTGCGTAAAACGAGACGCTGGGGACTGCGTCACGTGGGCCCCCCCCCAACCACAAGGGGTTGGGGGGCGAAACAGATTTGCGAAGAATATGGTTTGCCAGATGTGAGGTGAGAGTTTTTTCGATTCTGTTTTTCGTAGTTGATAAGGAGCGATTGTAGAAGATGAAAACGTCAAATGGGGAAAAAAAGGTTGAGCGGACCTCGCGCTTGCACCCCCGGCCGGAGGCCGGGGCCCCCGCATAAGGCGGGGACTCCGCGGGGCTACGCTATATACTATTAGGAAGGAAGTTGATTTTATTGAACCCGACAAACAATAAAAAACCCCCGAAGTCAAGGACTTCCACTGCGGCAATGGCATGAAAAAACCCCCGAGGTCAAGGACCTCCACTGCGGCAATGGCATGAAAAAACCCCCGAAGTCAAGGACTTCGGGGGCTAAATATTTGTAAGATATACGCTGCGCAAGATTTATACCCCCTGCTGATTTCATCGTGCCGATACTGGCACTTCTGATATCAAACCGCTGGGGGTTCCGCTGCGCTACAAATCCTGAGCTTTGATGGTGCTGCGGCGGTTGGCTTTTGCCCTGTTGGCGGCGCAGTCGAGGATGCAATAGATTTTATCGCTGATTGCGGGAATGGCCTCTGATGAGGTCATCATCTTTTTACTCTTAATATAAGCCCTGACCTTGCTGGCCACTACCAATACATCTTTTTCCTTTGCCATGATAAATGAACCTCCATAAAAAGTTAATTAGTTAAAGTCCGAATCGGCGGGCGAAAACGCTTGCGCCCGCGAATTAAGGCATTGTTATTGCGTATAAACGCATTCCATGCAACAAAATAATACGCTGAAACGCGAAATTGTTCATAATTCATTGTTCATTGTTTTTAGTTCGTTGTTCATTTTAAGTCCCGTAAATGCAAGGGGTTAGGGTAAGGGGATATAAATGGTAAATGGGGGGAATTTTTTGATAATCCCTCAGGGGGGATTTGACGAATATAAATCAAAGAAAGTATTACACATTTTTTGGCGGTGGTTCGTATAGGGTAAAGTGAGGGCCCGGCAAAGCCTCCCGTAAGGGACGCCTAAGGGCGGTGGCGAACGGAAAACGGAAAACCCGGCTACACCGAAGTGGTTACGCCTCCCGTGAGGGACGCCTAAAGGCGGTGGCAAGAAAACGGAAAGCGAAACGAAAGTTAGGGAGAATAGACATGAGTAAGCGGGCAGAAAAGACACATAAAGGACACTCGACGAAAAAGACATCGATGCTGCATCAGGACCTTGTCATAATCACGACGGCCGAGTCGATTGATGAGGCGAAGGAATACGAGACATTGCTGAAGAACAACGATATTCCGGCGATGGTGAAGCAGCAGCAGGACGAGTTTACGGAGGTGAAACGGTTCGCGGTGTTTGTGCCGGAAGAAATGGCGGATGAGGCGACGGTGATAATCGAATCGCAGGATTCGTATGACGACTTTTATGATTCAGCGATGGATGACGACGGCGAGGACGACCTCGAGGGAGAAATCTTAGAGGATTAACTCTTTTGTCAGAAAGTAAAAAGGTAAAAGGAAAGAGGATAAAATGGAAGTAAAGGAACAACAGCCCGTGGAAGAAAAAGTGATTGAGGACCGCAGAGCCGGCAGCGTGGTTGACAGGCGGCTGGGACTTGACAGGCGAAGAGGCCCCGGCAAACGCAGAAGCGACGACCGGAGAAGCGCTGAAGAAGGGCAGATGTCGGATGAGCAGTTCGAGTTTTTGATGGCGATAGACGAATACAAGAAGAAGAACGCCAGGCCATTCCCGACGTGGACGGAGGTGTTAGAGGTGATGAAGGCGCTAGGTTATCGCAAGGTTGCGGAGCCGTCAGCGCTGGCGGAATGCGTAAAGGAAACAGAACAAACGTAACCACAGATTACACAGATTTCACTGATTTTAAATATTAAACCCCTGGAAAAAGCGGGGGTTTTTTATTGCGCATTATGGACAATCGGAAAACCTTTTATATACGAACAAAAGGGCGAAAGGCGGATTATAAAACTGGTGTAAATAATTGATATTTAACGCGTTATGATTACGGAGAAGGGTTAGCGAAAAAAAGAACAATGACAAGAATAAAAATTAGCGCGGCAATTTTGTTTGCCGTTTTGTTCGCTTGTGAGGGGGTTTTCGCGGCGTCAGGCGAGAGTTTTCGTTTTACTGTGACGGCCGACCAGCGCAACCATCATGCCGCGTTTGGCGAGGTATGCCGGGCGATTAACGACGTTGTGGGAGGACCAGGGGCGTTTCATATCAGCGCGGGGGACATCGATGGGACCGTAGCGGAAAACCGCGCTATAATTGACGAGTATTTCGGGGCATCGGCGATATGGTTTCCGGTCGTCGGCAACCATGAAACGGACACCGGTATTGATATCGAATGGGTGCGAAACGAATACGACAATGGCAACAACCAGCGGACGCCTCTGAAGAATTACACAAATCAAGACGGCCCCGCGGGGGCAATGCAAACAACCTATTCGTGGGATTACGGCAACGCGCATTTTATCGCGATTAACGAATACTGGGACGGGGGCACAAACGCAGGCAGCGACACGGGCGCGCGCGGCGAGATTGTGCCGGCGTTGTATGAGTGGCTGGAGGCGGACCTGGCATCGTGCGATAAGCCCTTTATATTTGTAATCGGCCATGAGCC
>Ga0105104_10001216_pt1 | contig 19425 bp, 16 predicted proteins | sample PPLLaktember2015_3_FD_87034 | JGI IMG/M metagenome (GOLD analysis project Ga0105104, IMG submission 87034) | Freshwater sediment microbial communities from Prairie Pothole Lake near Jamestown, North Dakota, USA - PPLs Lake P7 Core (6) Depth... | ecosystem: Environmental > Aquatic > Freshwater >... | reverse complement strand
GGGCGCTCGCTAATAAGCCCCGTCGAGGGGCGACGGGCGTTTCCGGGCACGAAAGACCCATCGCCCCTCAACGGGGCTCTCGCTCTGGCCAACGGTAACCCCGCGCTCCCTCACCCCTGCGGGGTTCGGTCACCCGGGGCTACGCGGCCGTCGTCCCTCCGGGACTAAAAAAGTAAATGACATTCGGCGAGACGCCTGCGCTCCCAGCGGCGCCCCCTTTGGCTGCCGCTTCCTTGTCGCTTTTACCCAACCGCCTCAGCGGCCTCCTTCTTGGCCCTTCTCCTTTTAAAGATCCAGGAAACGACTATCCCGACCATATAGAGAACCACCATCGGACCTGTCCACAGAAGCAGGTTGAACGGGTCGGTCGTCGGAGAGACGACTGCCGCCAGGATGGTGATCAGTAGAAAAGCGTATCGGAAGTTCTTCCAGAGGAAACGCGGGGTAACGAGACCGAACATCGACAGGAAGGCAATGAGGACGGGCAGCTGAAATACCGCCCCCATCCCGACAATGATCAAAAACACCAGGTCAAAGTAATCCTCAGCCCTGATCATCGGGGTAAACTGAGCGCCGAAGTCGAGAATCAGGAACTTCAAAGCAGGCGGCAGGATGATGTAGTACGCAAAGGCCCCGCCCGCAAGAAACAGGATCGTAGAAGAGAACAGGAACGGAAGCACGAAGCGTTTTTCACGCACATACAGGCCGGGAGCGATAAACATCCAGACCTGAATCAAGATTACCGGCGAGGTCAGAAAGATGCCGCCGACGAATGCCACCTTCATGTAAATAGTGAAGGCCTCCGTCGGCTTTGTCACGACCAGCCTCTCGAGCACCTGGAGGATCGGATAGCTGATAAATGCATAGATCTCTTCTCGAAAGACCCAGCAAACCGCGAATCCGACTGCCAGTCCGATAATGCTGTAGAGGATCCTCTTCCTGAGCTCGTCCAGATGCTCGAGGAAGGTCATCCGGGCACCCAGTTCCCTATCCTCGCCATCATCGTCTTCTGTGTCATCCCCGTTTGAAGGAGGACTGGGAGGGGGCGGTGGGGCAGCCAGCTCCGGCGGATTGGAATCGTCCGTTGCTGGAGGTTCCGCGGATGCAGAAGCCGGCCCGGTTTGCCATTCGTCGGCGGGCACACCTTCGTCGTCGTAATGGAAAGGTTCTTCCGCGAATGGGGCGTCGGTGCCGGTGTCCGGCTCCGGTGTTCCGGTGTCGGTCGGCTCTGACTCTGGCTGATCGGTCGCCGGTTCAGGACTCTCGGGGCTTACTTCCTGCCCCTCAGTCTCGTCGGGCGGCGCGTACGGGCTCGGCTGCTTAGTCGTGCTGGATTCAGGCGGCGTCTCATCGTCACGACCTTGATTCGTTGTGTCCTTCATTGATTGAGTCACAGAAAGTGCGGGAAGAACGGTGAGACAGGCTGGATAGCTTGTTGACCGGCCGGAACTGGAAATTACTGGCTGAAATCAGCGCAGGAGGACTCCCATCAGTCTTTGTCTAGGTCGCGCTGGATCTTCCTCAGCTCATCTTCCTCCGCCCGCACTTCGTCTTCCCAGGTCCGCTTCAGCTCGTTGGAAGCCCGCTTGAATTCGGCCAGGCCCTTCCCCAGTGTCTTCCCCAGTTCGGGCAGCTTTCGGGGCCCGAAGACCAGGAGTGCAATAACAAAGATGACAACCAGTTCAGGAAAACCAATGTTCGGCATTGACTACTCGGCTCCCTCGCGGAATCAGTGTATTCTATGCCCGCAAAACAAGTCAACCAACGGTAACGGCCCCCACTGCCCACTGAACATGGTACGAAGCCCGAGTCGCGTTACAGAGCCGCGCACGCAGCGGAGGGCCGCGAAGCGTTTTGCAGCGGAGCGAGTCCGGAGCGGAGTAAGCGGGACCACCCAACGAAAATTAGGGCCCGTTGGGTGGTCCCGCTTCCTCCGCTCCGGGACTCGCTCCGCTGCAAAACGCTTCGCGGCCCTCCGCTGCGTGCGCGGCTCCGTAACGCGACTCGGGCTTCGGGCGGGTTTCAGCCATGAGCGGAGTGGGCAGCGGGCAGTGAACCGATGCAATGGCGCTTCACCCGTCTCCCCTGATGGTGATGTTATACTGTATAGGCTAGCGGGTAGTCGCTTCCCGCGCAATTTCGGGAGTTGAGGTAGACGTATAGATGCGAAACAGATTGGCTTTCTTCGTGACCGTGGTCATCATCACCGCCGCCCTTCTCGGCGGGTGGTTCGGGGACAGAGTCAGCGCCGGTCCTCCGCTCGAGAAGGACACCCAGGTGCTCTTGAAGACCTTCACCGAGGCGCTGGCGGTGATCCAGGCCAACTACATCCGACCGGTCACTTCCGAAACGCTGATTGAAGCGTCCGTGCGCGGAATGTTGAGGACGCTGGATCCGCACAGCTCTTTTTTCGCCACGTCTGACTACAGCAGGCTTCAAGAGGAGCAGCAGGGAAAGTACTACGGTTTAGGAATCACGATTCGGGCCGAATCACCGGGCAGTGGCCGAGTTGTGGTTGTAGAACCTCCCGCTCCCGGCACGCCTGCCTACAAAGTGGGCATGAAGGCGGGCGATATCATCTCCAAGATAGAAGGCCAGTCGATTGAAGACTGGGACGTGAACGAAGACGTTATCCCCAACCTGAAGGGCCCGAAGGGAACCAAGGTCAACATAACCGTTGAGCGTCCTGGTGAGCCTCAACCGGTCGAAATGGTGGTCGAACGCGACGAGATCCCGCTTTACACCATCAAGTACGCCTTCCCGCTGGAATCGGGCATTGGTTACATCCGACTAGACAAGTTCTCCGAGACCAGCAGTCACGAGCTCGACGAGTCTTTGAAAAGGCTTGAGGAGGCGAGCTTGAAAGGTTTGATCCTCGACCTTCGAGACAATCCCGGCGGTTCTCTGAGTCAGGCCATAGAGGTGGCCGACCGTTTCCTGGCCAAGGATCAGCTCATCGTCAGCACCAAGGGCCGCCAGGGTCGCGAACCACATGAATATCGGGCCCCGAGGGGGCGGCGGTACATGTATCCGATGATCGTTCTGATCAATCAGAACAGTGCCAGTGCAAGTGAAATCGTCGCCGGCGCACTGCAGGACCACGACCGGGCGCTGATCGTCGGCGAGACGAGCTTCGGCAAGGCGCTGGTGCAGACGATTTATCCGCTGGACGGGCGGCGCGGGTTGGCTCTGACCACCGGCCGTTACTACACACCCGCGGACCGGCTGATTCAACGAGACTACTCCCAGGGTTTCTACGATTACTTCTATACCAGGGCCAAGGTCGAATCCAAGGATCGTCAGCAGAAGCAGACCGACGGCGGCCGAACGGTCTATGGCGGGGGCGGCATCACGCCGGACTATGAAGTCACTCTGAAGGCGGACAAGTTGGGCCGCCTGATTGATCGCCGGAATCTTTTCTACGATTTTGCAACCAAGCTCACCACCGGAGAACTGAAGTCTGATGTGAAATATGACTACTCCGGAAAGAAGTTGTCCGCTGAGGAGAAGGCCCGGGTCAAGGACGAGTTAGACGTGACGGATCAGACTTTGTTATTGTTTAAACAGTATCTTCAGGAGAAAAAGGTTGTGTTCTCCGAGCAGAGTTATGAGGAGAGCAAGGACCTGATCCGGAATCGTCTAAAACAGGAACTTTTCCTTTTAGTCTTTGAGAGCGACCGGGAGGGCTATCGGGTCGCGCTTGAGGTAGACCAGCAAGTTCAAAAGGCAATTGAACTTCTGCCGCAAGCCCAGGTGCTGGCCCAGAATAGTGTTGCCAGGCAGAGATAGAAGTACTTAAACTAGCCAGGCGTTTTCAAGCGGGGTGAGCGTGGAGCAAAGACATCGACTTGCCCGCCTGGTGCTGTATTTCGGGCTGGCGCTCCTTGTTGGTAGTTGTGCATCAAGTAAGAAACCTGTCACGCGTCTTGTTCTAAGACCGGAACCTGCCGTTGTACCGGTTTCGGCTCCGGCCGAGCCGGTCCCTCTGGCGAGGGAGACCCGGCCTCCCCTCATAGTCCCGCCGCCACCGACTCCGGTGCAGGAACGGGTCGATCTCCTGATCATCCAATCAAGGGAACTCGTAGACGAGGGGAAGCGCTACTGCCGAGAGGGGAAAGTCGAGGAAGGGCGCCGGTGCTTTAAACTGGCCCTCGACCACCTCAAGAACTCCGGCCTGGGCTTCTACGAGAATCCACAGCTGGAGCAGGCCTATTACACCTTCCTCTCCGAGATTCAGGCCGAAGAGCTGCGGGTAATGATGGCTCTTTCGCAGCAGCCCGTGCCGGAAATCGAGGAGCCGACTCCCTTAGACGAGATCTCCGACCTCAACCTCTACTCGATTGAAGTGGATCCCCACCTGCGCGAGTTGCTCAGTCAGGACATCCTGGAGACCAAATTTGACATCCCGGTAGTCTTAAACGACCAGGTTGTCAGGGTCCTGGACTACTACCAGAACCGGGGCCGGAGAATCATGGAGGAGGGACTGCGCCGCTCCGGGAAATACATCGACATCTTCCGCGAGACTTTCGAGAAGGAGGGCATACCTCTCGATCTCGCTTACGTCTCGCACGTCGAAAGCCTTTTCAATCCCCGCGCCCGCTCCCGCGCCCGCGCCATCGGTTTATGGCAGTTCATGAAGGGCACCGGGCAGCTCTACAACCTGCGGCAGGATTGGTGGGTGGATGAGAGATCGGACATCGTCAAATCCACTCAGGCGGCAGCGCGTTACATGAAGGTCCTTTACGAAGACTTCAAAGACTGGCACCTGGTGCTCGCTGCTTATAACGTGGGTCCGGGTCGAATCCAGAACATCGTCCGCCGGAAAGGTGAGATGGACTACTGGACGATGGCCCAGCGCAAGCTCCTGCCTCGTGAAACCGTCAACCATGTGCCGTCCATCCTCGCGGCTCTGATCATTTTCAAGAATCCCGAGCGCTACGGATTCGACGTGGTCCCCGAACTGCCCCTGAAATTCGACCTGGTTCCTATGGAGTTCCAGGTTGATCTGAAGGTCGTGGCGGAAGCGGCCGGCGTGTCTGTGGAGCAGTTGAGAGAATTGAACCCTGAGCTGAAGTGGGGCGTAACGCCTGCCGAACCGAAGGGTTACAGTCTTAAGGTCCCGGAGGGTTCAGGCGAGTCGGTGCAGGTGAAGCTGGCTGCCCTGCCGCCGAGTCAGCGGCTCAAGTTTGCCCATTATCGCGTCAGGAAAGGCGATACCCTAGGCGCCATCGCTCGCAAGCACGCCACTTCCGTCGAGGCCATCGCTCAGATGAACCGGATCAAGCGGATCAAGAGCCTGAGAATCAATCAAGACCTGATTATTCCCGGTGCCGGTTGGAGAGGCGAAGGGCGCGAATTAGCCAAAGCGTCGTCGACGCCTGCAGTGCCCGTGGCCGCTTCCCGCCATATCGTCCGCAAAGGTGAATCGCTCTCCACGATCGCCCAGCGATACGGCGTATCCGTGGAAGACCTGCGCCAATGGAACAAGCTGCGTAGGGGGCAATTGATTTACCCCGGTCAGACGCTTCGTCTGGAAAAGCGAGCCGAGCGCTCCGGCCTTGCTCCCATCGGCGGAAACCAATGAGATTTTGCTCATTTCGAGGCGGCGACGGCACTCCCCGCTTCGGTTTCCAGCTCGATGACGGTCACATCGTCGATATCCCTGCCGCTCTGGCCTGCCTGACCGGGAGCCGTCTGGTGGCCGCAATGCCCAGGCCGCTTATCCGGGCGTCGGATCTCAAAACCTGGCTAGCGGTCGGGCCGAGTACCCTCGATTTCACCGAACAGCTGCGGCAACTACTCCTGTCTGAGCAGGACAGTTGTCGTTCGGCCGTGCTGGAAACCTCCGGACTGCGTCTGGCACCCCCGATTCCAAATGCAGGAAAGATTATAGCCATTGGCCTGAATTACCGGGATCATGCGGCCGAACAGAAAGCACCTTTGCCGAAGGCGCCCCTCATATTTGCCAAGTTTCCCACTGCTCTGATCGGTCACGAAGATGAAATTCGGCTGCCGGACATCAGCCAGAAGGTGGACGTCGAAGCCGAGCTGTGCGTGGTCATTGGAAAGACGGGCAGAGGATTCACCGAGTCCGAGGCCCGTGGCGCAATTGCCGGATACACGGTGGGGAACGACGTGAGCGCCAGGGACCTGCAGTTTTCAGACAAACAGTGGGTTCGCGGCAAATCGTGCGATACGTTCGCTCCGAGCGGCCCGTTTCTGGTGACGCCCGACGAGATCGCCGACCCTCATGCCCTCAACATAGAGCTGAAGTTGAATGGCCGTCTCCAGCAGGCATCCAACACCCGCCAGATGGTCTTCAACACTTATGCCCTTGTTGCCTATATTTCTCAGTCGATTACGCTTGAAACCGGTGATCTGATCTACACGGGAACACCTGCTGGAGTAGGGGTCTTTCGTGATCCCCCGGTGTTCCTCAAGCCTGGCGATGTGGTCGAGGTTTCAATCGAGAAGATCGGCACGCTGCGCAACCGCGTGGCGCAAGAGCCCTAAGCCTTCCTGGTCCAGATAAAAGCGTAGAAGTCCTTCGTTTCACGGAACCCGAGGCGCGCGTACAGCCGGTGCGCATTGCCATTTTGCGCAGACACAGACAAAGTCACTTTTGTCAGTCCCCGCTCTTTCGCCGCTTGAAAATAGCCGGTTAGAAGCGCCGTACCGAGGCCCTTGCCCTGCGCTTCCTTCCTTATTGAAATCTGCGGAATCATCCCGGTCCCCTGGCTGATCAGCGACGTAATGAGGACACCTGCGACGCGCCCAAGGGTATCGAGGGCGATCCGGCTGGTTTCGGGAGAGAACTTCCCGCAGCCTGGGTTATCCACCAGGTTCCGAAGGAATCTGACACAGCCCTCGCGCGACTGGTAGTCGTAGCACATGTCGTGATCGGGTGAACCCGAATAACTGTCGTGGATCGTGTCGGCAGCGGGCAGGAAGTAGCCCCTGTCCCACGGCACCATGCGAAAACCGGGAGGGTCGGAGTATCGACCGTCGGGTATTGAGGCTTCGGCGAGGGGAAGAGTCATGAAGTAGCGGAGAAGTGCCGCGTATCCCTCTCGCTCCATGATCGGAGACACATCGCAGTTGAAGCCGAAGACCTGGCTCTCAATCCGTCGAACGTCGTGATGAGCTTGAAGCGCCCGGACGGCGCTCGTAATTAGCAGGTCATATGAAGTCTGCGAAGCGTGATCGCGACCGACGAAGACGTTGCCGAGGTATCCCAAGGGCGGGGAGACGACGTAATAACAATAGCCCGCCGCCGTCGCAGGGCCATCAGTCAGGAAGAAGCCGGGAAGCGACCTGCAGCTTATGTGTCTCTTTATCAGCTCTACGGCAGAGCTGTAGTCCCAGCTCAATTGAGCCAGCCAATCTCCCAATTCCTCGGCGAACACCTGCTCCAGCAAGGCCGGAGTGGCTACCGCAAGCGGCAGCACCTGCATGGGGCAATTGTAGCATTTCCGAAAGCAAGGGCACCGAAAAGCGCCTGTTTGTCAGGGCTTTCTGCTATTTTCTCGGTCCAGATGAAATACATTCGGGACTTGAAAGAAAACGAACTGGTCGTTTCCTTCTCCTCGGTGCGCTCGAAACAGATCAAGTCCAAGCGTAATGGGGAGCCGTACCTCGAGCTGGTGCTGGCGGATCGAACCGGTCAAATAGAAGCAAAAATCTGGGATGACGTGGATGTGTGGCGCGAACAGGTGCAGGAAGGGGACTTCATCAAGTACAAGGGGCGCGTCCAGGTCTATCACGGCAGCCGGCAACTGATTGTGGAACGCGTGCGGAAGGTCGGGCCCGGTGACCAGGCCGAAGGATTTGCCGAATCGGAGGTAATTCCGGCAAGTGAATACGACATCGACGAGATGTGGGACAAGTTGCACCAGCTGATTTTGAGCCATTGCCGCCGGCCGTGCGTATTGCAGTTGTTGCGGTCGGTCTTGGAACACAATCGAGACAAAGTGAGGAGTTATCCGGCCGGAACCGAGATTCATCACAACTACTGGGGTGGCTTTCTCGAACACGTCCTCTCGGTTCTCGAAAGCGCCCTGTTCTTCGCTTCGAAATACCCGGCTCTCGACATCGACGTGCTGGTGGCCGGAGCGGTTCTCCACGATATAGGCAAGCTGGAAGAGCTTGGAAACCCGAAGCACCCGGCGTATACCGCACGGGGAATATTGATCGGGCACGTTGTGCTCGGCCGCGACATGCTCCGTGAGGAGGCTCGCCTGATCCCGGATTTCCCGCCTGATCTGCTGATGCTCCTCGAGCACGTGATCCTTAGCCACCAGGGCCAGCTCGAATGGGGTTCACCCAAGGAACCGAGGACTCCGGAAGCGCTGGTGCTTCACTACATCGATGATCTCGATGCGAAGATGAACCGCGTCTTCCGGCTGCTTCGCGATGATCAAAACGATTCCGAGTTCACGGCTTTCGATCGATTCCTCGGCCGTACCGTTTTCAAGGGAAGTGCCCCCGCCCAGAGCCCAGCTCCGGAGCCGGTGGCCCCGCCCGATTCCGGCTGGCCCCTGCGTTTGGTCGCCGGCGCACGAGAATCACGGGAGTAAAGCGCTGACTGCTGACGGCTGACAGCTGACCAAGACAACCAACGAGGGGTCTTGGTCAGCTGGCAGCCGTCAGCCGTCAGCGATTGCCCCTTTTGCCCCTCTGCCCCTTCACCCCTGCTTTCCCCCGTAGTTTGCTCGACCCCGTTGCCGATCATATAATCGGGGTTATGAACCTCAAGATTCAGCACCGCAATTTCGATATCCCTCAGAATGTGCAGCGTTTGATCGAGAAAAAAGCACAGAAGGTTCAAAAGATGCTTCCCACGTTTTCCAACGATGCTCTGGACCTGCATGTGACGCTCGAGAAACTGCCGCGCGGCAGTCAGTATGGGGCAAGCGTCGTCCTGACGATTCCCCAAACGGCCATCCGGGTCGAAGAGATGGCGGACAATCCGACCGGCAGCATTCAGGCGAGCTTCGATGAACTGCTGCGCAAGATCAAGAAATTCAAAAGCCAGCTCAACCGCGAAAAATTCTGGCAGCGTCAGCCGGAGACTACGCCGAGGATTCGAACAGAGAGCGTGCGGGAGTTTGAGAACCTGATCAATGAGAATCTCGACAAGATTCACAATTACGTGCGCCGTGAGCTGTTCCACAAGGCATTGGCACACAATATCCCTCCCGGTATCCTTCAGCCCGAGGCGGTGGTCGACGAAGTCTTTCTGCTCATCACATCTCATGTGAAGGCCAAGCCGGGCGACCTGTCGTTGGAGCAGTGGATGTACCAGGTGGCCCGCGAACAGATCGACCGGCGTCTGGACTCGATTGACCGCGAATCGGCCCGCATCGAAGAGTCGACGTCTCAAGGCAAACCGCACTGGGAGGATGAGGCCCTGAACTTCTATCAGCCCGACGAATCATTGAAACTCGAGGATGTCCTGTCGGATCGAACTGGCGGGAATCCGGAATTGTTGATGGAAGTCGAGGAAACGGAGCAGGAGCTGCACAAGGCGATCGCCCGTCTCCCCCGGAAGATCCGGGAGTCCTTCGTTCTTTGTATTCTGGAAGGGTTCGACCCGGTCGAGGTCGCCATGATCACCGGCAAGGATGCGGAGAAGGTTCAGAAGGACGTTGAAGACGCGCGACGCCGGCTTCGTGAGCAGTTCCATGTGGCATAGCATTCCTTCATGCCGTGCAACACGAATGGCATCGAGGAGATCAGAATCGACGTTATTGGTGTTAATCGTTGGCCTATAATAAGCCCTCTATGAAATTCGCAAAACGACTATCCGATATTTCTGCCTCGCCGACGATCGCTGTGATGCAGGAGGCCCAACGGCTACGGAAGCAGGGAATCGACGTGATCGATTTCGGTCCCGGAGAGCCGGACTTTCCCACTCCAGCTCCGATCAAGCAGGCGGGAATTGAAGCGATAAATGCAGATTTCACGAAGTACACGGCGAGCTCCGGCATCGTGGAGCTCAGACAAGCGATCGCTGACAAATATAACCGGGAGTGGGGGACCGACTTCACCCCCGCCAACGTTGTTGTCAGCTGTGGCGCTAAGCATGCCATTTACAATGTTTGCACGACGGTGTTCGAGGAAGGTGACGAAGTGCTAAACCCGGCTCCGTACTGGGTCACTTTCCCCGAGGTGGTGAAGATGACTGGAGCCAAGCCGGTCGACGTGATCACGACCGAGGAAGAAGGCTTCATTCTGAAAGCGAAAGCCGTTGCGGCCGCCATCGGTCCCAAGACAAGGGGGTTGATCGTCAACACCCCGAACAACCCGACTGGTGCCCTGATTCCCGGCGATGAAGTCGGTCGAATTGCGGAGCTCGGCCGTCGTCACAACCTGTTTCTCCTCTTTGACGAGACGTATGAGTACTTCACCTACGGAGAGACGAAACACGTTTCGCTGGCGTCCTTCGTCAAGGCATCGGATGACTTTTATGCGATTGTTGGGTCCGCTTCCAAGACGTACTCGATGACCGGTTGGCGCATCGGCTATATTCTGGGAAGCAAGCCGCTGATCGACAAGATCGGGGAGTTTCAGAGCCATGCGGCCGGGAATCCGACTTCCGTTTCCCAGAAGGCCGCGCTGGCGGCCATTCTCAGCGACCCCAGCCTCGTAAAAGCCATGCAGGAGGAGTACTGCCGGCGCAGGGAGTACGTGTTGAACGCCCTCTCGGAGATACCCGGTTTCAGTTGCCCAAGGCCAGACGGCGCCTTTTATGTTTTCCCCAATGTGACCGCTTGTCTGAAAGCATCGGGCATACCGAATTCCGAGGAATTCGCGCGGTTCCTGATTAAAGAGGCTCGCGTGACAACCGTTCCAGGTTCGGCGTTCGGCATGGAAGGCTATATTCGAATTTCTTATGCGACTTCCATGGAGAACCTCCGGGAAGGACTGGGGCGGATCAAGGCGGCTGTCACAACGCTGCTAAAGCATTAAGCGGGAAAAGCCGATTACGAGCACGAAGCACGAGCACGAGCACGAAAAGCAAGACGAATCCTGCCGTTTTTCGTGCTCATGCTCGTGCTTCGTCCTCGTAATCGGCTTTTTGATTAACTTGTTGACGCTTGTACCCATTGACGGTTGACGATTAGTTCGTTCGCCGGGGCTTTCAATCATCAATCGTCAATCGTCAATTGCCACATGCCTTCCACTGACGCCTTCAACCACATTTCCGTGGTGCTTGTGGAGACCGTGCAGCCGGGCAACATCGGATCGGCGGCGCGGGCCATGAGCAACATGGGGCTATCGCGCCTCAAGCTCGTCAATCCCAGGGGAGTGCTCTCATCCGAATGCCTGAAAATGGCGGGTAAGGCCGCAGAGATTGTGACTGGAGCTGCGGTCTTCAACTCGGTCGAAGAGGCGTTGCGCGACGAGAATGTCGTGATAGCGACAACGTCGAGCCGTGAGCGTGCGGCCAGGCAGCGGCTTTACTCACCGCGCGAGATTGCTCCCGTCGTTCGCCAGTACGCGACATCCCAGAGAGTGGCCTTAGTCTTTGGCTCTGAGAAGCGGGGACTGAGGGACGAGCATCTTGCCCTCTGCCAGTACCTCGTGACGATCCCCGCCTACTCAGGCCACCCGGTTCTCAATCTGGCTCAGGCGGTAATGGTTTTGGCGTACGAGATCTACAACTGCCAGGAATTCGACCTGAACCCTGAGGCAGTCCTCGCAACCCAGCAATCGCGGGAGGAGATGTTTCAACAACTGGAGAGGACGCTCCTTCGCATCGGGTTCCTCAGCTCGAGCAATCCAGGGCACATCATGAATTCGATACGTCGTTTTCTCGGGAAGGCAGAGCTGACTCCGCGGGATATCCAGATCGTCAGGGGGATCCTAAGCCAGATGGAGTGGTTTGCCCTCGAAGGGCACAAGCTAGACGCGGAGAAAGTCCGGAAGCCGTGAAGGTCTGGTAGAACAGGCCCTGGGAGCGCAGGTGCTGGGAGCGCAGGCGCTGGGAGCGCAGGCGTCTCGCCTGCTCGTGCCGGTAGCACAATCGGGCGTGTTACGGCGATCAACACGATCGATTGTGCTACCGGCACGAGCAGGCGAGACGCCGATGGGCGTTAGCTTAAGGCCCGAAACCGGTGGATCGGTGCAGTGACGGCCGAGGTCAGCAGAAGCGAAGGCCTGAAAGGCCGACGACATATCAGCCCAGGGCGGAGCGTCTTTTGCGGAGCCCTGGGATATGGGTCAACGGAGGGAGCCAGCCCTGAAGGGGCGTAACAAGTTGCACGATCGACAGCTGTTACGCCCTTTCAGCATGGGCTGGACCGCCGGACGGTCCGCGAGTCGGACCAAGGAAGTGGCAGCCGAAGGGGACGGCCGCTGGGAGCGCAGGCGCCTCGCCTGCACTGGGGCCGCAGGCGTCCCGCCTGCGATGCAGGGTCGATTGTGCATCGCAGGCGGGACGCCTGCTGCGGCCCCAGTGCAGGCGAGACGCCTGCGCTCCCAGCGGCCGTCCCCTTCGGCTGCCACTTCCTTGGGAGGGCTCGTTCTTGCCTTAACCTTAACCCAGGGCTCCGCAGAAAGCGCTCCGCCTGCGCTCCCAGGCGAGTTTCAATTCAGGTACTTTTCAATCGCTGCCTTGACGTCCGAGTACTGGTAGTTGATCTGAGGCGGATCGGAGTCGTACTCGTTCGAGATGAAAGGCTCCTGCAGGATCTCTCCGTTGGGACCGATCAGCCAGATGATCGGCAAGCCGTACTTGCGCGGGTCCAGATGCCACCTGAGTTTACCCTGCCAGGACGGACCATCGCTTGGCCCCGGTTTCTCCGCTAATCGATATTTCGGATCGTAATAGACCTCTTTAAAAGGGATGAGTCCGCGCCGGATCTCTTCCTGGGTCCCGTCGATAAACCGCCTGGTATTGGCCAGCAACTCTGCTGAAGTGTCGGGCAGGCCGAGGAATGCATTTTCCGCGTAGCCATAGGCGGCTGGGTTGTAGACCGGCGGAACGGCGATTCCAATAAACTGCACGGGTGCCCGGCGGAAAGCGGCCACGAGCGCTCGCTGAACCGCCAGGTCATCGAAGCTATCTACGCACCACAGAGGCCCTCGAAACCGGCCTTTGGGCACTTGCGTCGCAAATCCGCCGAAGCCGACCAGAACGACGACTTTCGTCTCTGGTTTGATCAGTCCGACCAGGCTGTGCGGCTGGAGATTACTATCGAGAACCTGCACGGCTTCCTCAATCTTCTCGCCGACCTGATACCCGTACGGTTTTTCCACCTGAAGCCGGGGCTGCGCCGAAGCGGTCGTCAGGCAGACAATCGAAATCAGCAGGACGGAGAGGAGGCTCAGTACGCGATTCATAGGTTGGTTCATCGTACCATGGCCCCGCTCTTGTCGATCTTCATCTTCATGATCACAAGGCCCGTCAGGAGCTTCGGATAGAAGTCGGTCGATTTCTGGGGCATCTTTTCGCCTTTCTCCGAAACCTCTCGAACCTGGTCCAGTGTGGTTGGGTTCAGGATGAAGCCGAGCTGATAGCGACTGGCTCGTACTCCGGTAAGGAGCTCGTCCGGATCGCGGAAGTAGTCGACATACTTCTGGCTGGCGAGTTCCCCGGGGCCAATGCCCAGGAGTGGCTTGAGAATTCCTTCGTGAAGGAGATTGACGTTCAGTTCACGAGCCGGTGATTCCAAGCCGGGCAGGAACTCCCTTGTAGTCAAGGCGGCCTGTTTGGGCCTGAGGACAAAAAACTGCGGCAGATCGCCGAGAACAAGACCTATGTGACGACTGCCTGTCGCCATCGCTTGCTTCAAGGCAGTCCATGAGTCGACAGCGGTGGCATCGAAGAACTGAGCCACGGCGGACAGAAATGCCCGGGGGGCGAACCCGCTCAGGTTCCTGATCCCCCGGTGCGTCGGGAGGATCCGCAGCCCGGTAGCACGCATATTGAAAAGCGCAATCAACCGCTTGTCGAAGCTTTCGGCCGCCGCCGGACGCCAACCTTTTTCTTCGCATTCGCGGCAAAACAGAACCGAGGTCTGGAAGCGATGATGGCCGTCCGCGATGTAAACGGACAGATTGGTCAGAGACTGATTGATCGCTTGCTGTACGGCTGGGTCCGTAATCGCCCACAGGCGGTGGCTGACTCCGTACTCATCATCGACGCTGGCAAGAGGCGGGCAGGCGGACGTCTGTTGGTCCAGGATTCGATCGACGACGAGCGCCGGGTCCGAGTAGAGAGTGAAAATGAGACCCTCGTTGGATTCAGTCTCTCGGATCAGCTTCAGGCGGTCCTCCAACGGCTCCTTCAAGATGTTCTCGTGTCCTTTGATGGCGAGGCTCGGATCGCGGAGAGAAACGAGGGATATGAATCCCAGGCGGCGCTCTCGCTGTCCCTCGAACTCAAACACCTGTTCGTACGGATAGAAAGCCGGAACCCGGTCTGGCTCGAGGATTCCTGCGTCGATCCAACGCTTAAGGTTGCTCCTCGCGTCCTGATAATCTGGGTTTTTAATCACCCTTACGATGTTGAACGGATGGCGCTCGAGATAACGGTTTCTCATGTCTGGCGTAATTTTGTCGTACGGCTGCGTGACGACATCAGCCAGGCTCTGGATCTGCGTGGAGGAATATCGCAGGGCCCTGAACGGAATAAGCTGTCCCATGGAGCCTGATTTTAATGGAAAGGTCAGGAGGTTGATAGGTTGTGCAGGACGCTGAAATTGAATATCTTGTAACAGCTGTCTTAAACCCTTGAACCTTTGAAGCTTAAGCGAGAGGTACAGATGAGCAGCAATAGTTATCTTTCCGGTCGAGTGATAAGTCCGAAACCGATCGACGAAACGACGTCCCTAACCGACCTCGTGGATTCGGTTTTCGAGGCCTACAACGCGGCCCGTCTTCGGGAAGCCTGCCACCTCTTTGTCCGGAAGATATTGGATGCAGATGTGACCATCGGAATGAGCTTGACCGGGGCGTTAACTCCGGCCGGGCTCGGTATCTCCTGTCTGCTTCCGCTGATCGAACGCGGCTTTGTCGATTGGATTGTATCGACCGGCGCCAATCTCTATCACGACACTCATTTCGCGATTGGTCACACGTTGCATCGGGGACAGCATTCGATCAGTGATGTCGCCTTACGCCAGGAGGGAGTTGTCCGTATCTATGACGTCTTCTTCGATTACAGGGTTTTGCTTTCAACGGATTCGTTCTACCGGGAGGTGGTTGCTGCTCCGGAATTCCAGCATCAAATGAGTACGGCCGAGTTCCACTACCGAATCGGCCGATACGTTGCCGAACGTGAGCGGCTTTTGGGGGCTGGCCGGAAGTCATTGCTGGCCGCCGCGTTCGATTACGAAGTCCCGGTCTTCACTTCCTCGCCTGGCGACAGTTCAATTGGCATGAACGTAGCGGCCCTCAGCCTGGACGGCAATGGGCTCGGGCTGGATGTCGCGAAGGACGTTAATGAAACGGCGGCAATTGTCCTGGGTGCAAAAAGATCCGGGGGTAAGAGTGCTGTCTTTATCGTTGGCGGGGGATCGCCCAAGAACTTCATGCTGCAGACCGAACCTCAAATTCAAGAAGTGCTCGGGATAGACGAGAAGGGACACGATTACTTCCTACAGGTGACCGACGCCCGCCCCGATACTGGCGGCCTCTCTGGAGCCACTCCGTCTGAGGCTGTCAGCTGGGGAAAGGTCGACCCTGACCGCCTTCCCGATGCAGTGGTTTGTTATGTTGACGCCACGGTGGCATTGCCACTTCTGACGGCTTACGCCATCGCCAACCACGCGCGTCGCGAGCCCCGCCGGCTTTACGGACGGTTGCCTCAGTTACTTGAAGCGCTCACCGGAGAGTATCGGGCAAGGAAGGGCGGGAAACTGACAGACTGACAAACTGAGAAACTGACAGACTGACAGACTGACAAAATGACAAACTGACAAACTGACAAATTGAAGGGCCCTATTTGTCAGTCTGTCAGTTTGTCAGCCGGGTTTTTCCCTACTGGGACACGCTGCCTACGGGCAGGGTCGATTGTGCGATTCCGCCCAAAGTCCTGATCATGACAAGCGCCATAGGTTTGTCGCTGGTTATGACCAGCGTTCCCTTAAAGTCATTGTTTGCCAGAGTCGAAAAGAGCTGGCTTAGAAACTGCGCCTTGTGGGCATGAGGGCCAAGGTCAAGGTCCGATTCATTGGTCGCGACGAGATTGCCCGCCTCGTTGTAGAGCCTGACTTGCGCATCGACCGCCTGATCGCTGGCATTGACCGCCGCTACTCCCGTGTCAAAGCCGGTAGCCGCCGTCTTCTGCGCCACGCCGACAACGAAGGGTCGGGGCACGGATGAGCCGACTCCGGCCTCTGTCAGCGCACCCGCCAGCGTGGTCCGGAAGATTGCGGTCCCTTCCACCGGGGTGTCAGACTCGATTTCGGCGTATCCGACCTTGACCGGTTCACTGGCCCCCTCCGTTGTGAAGCTCTTGGAGCTGAAAGGCAGGAGTGAAAACGAGAACACGCTATTGGTTTCTTGCCCGAGCTTCAGCAACATGGGCGTCCCGCCACTGTCGAAAAGCCGTAACTCACCTGTAGCGGTCGAGTTGCTCAGGTTCGAAATCACGAGGATAGTCTGAAGCAGATCCTTCGCATCGCCGACCTGGGCCAAATACGTGGTGAATTTCGGGCGTGAGACATACTCGATGATCATGTCGTCGATCTGCTCGGCCTCCGTTGCGGTTCCGTAGTCGACGAGAAGCTTCCCGATTCCCCGACTCGAAAAACCACGGACGCCGATGAACTTCTCGGTCGCGAGTCCGGTTTCCGATACCGAGCCGAGGTTCTCACCAAGCGGATCAAACGCCGTGAGGGTGACCGTGGTTGAGTCAGAACCGTTCGAGGCGACGAACCCGACTTTCGATACAGGGTATTTGAAGTTGATGATCAGAGGCGGATTTGAACCGGGCGCCGTCTGATTCTGAAGCACCCTGTCCGGCTCGGCGCCCCCGATCGGGGCCACGATTAGATGGATCTGAGGATTGCCCGTCGCAACACCCTGAAAATTGACACCCCATTTGCCCACGACATCCGCTACCTGGATCCCCGCCTGGTACTCCTGGAAATCGAATTTGACGCAATCGGGATCAAAGTTTGATGGACTGGAAAGCTTCGCCACCTGAGCCATTGCCGAGAGCGATCCAAGAATCACAAAAAGTACGGAAAGGATAAAACTCTGTCGTTTCTTCATTGCAACAACTCCTGAAAAAAACCCCCTCAGAATCTGGGCTCTCGCAACGCTGGAGAGAACACCTTCCTGATTATGATGCCCGGAGGGGCATTTGCCAACCGTGGTTTGAGTCACATTTTTTCATTATTATGGTGACAGGCTCATCTGTTCGTAAATCCTTTCTGACTAAAGAGGTTAGCATGGACGTCAATGGCAAGAGGACGGTTGTCACTGGAAGCACGAAAGGCATCGGGCGGGCGATCGCAGAAGCACTTCTCGAGGAGCAAGCGCGGGTGGCGATTTCGGCCAGAAACCAGCGCGAGGTTGAACAAACGGTTGCCGCCCTGGAGAAAGCCGGGCATGCGGGTCGAGTTATCGGGCAAGCCTGTGATGTCGGCCGGATGGACGACGTGCAGCGATTATTCGAGCGCTGCCAGAAAGAGTGGGATGGAATCGATATCCTGATCAACAACGCCGGTATAGGCATCTTCAAAAGTGTCGAAGAACTGAGCCCTGAAGACTGGCGCTCCACCATCAGCACAAATCTGGACAGCCTGTTCTATTGCTGTCATCTCGCGATTCCCAGGCTGAAGGCGGCGGGAGGCGGGTTCATCATCAATATCGGGAGCCTGGCGGGGAAGAATGCGTTCGCCGGCGGCGCCGCCTACAATGCCTCCAAGTTCGGGCTGATCGGCTTCAGCGAAGCATTAATGCAGGAGGTGCGCCACAACGACATCCTGGTTGCTTATGTCATGCCGGGAAGCGTCGACACCTCTTTTGGGGCAGGGATGGGATCGCCCCAAGGTTCCTGGAAGATTGCGCCTTCGGATGTGGCTGAGGTCGTGATTCAGACTCTGAAGCGCCATCCGCGATGTCTGACGAGCCGGATCGAGATGCGGCCGTCCAAACCGCCGAAGAAGTGAAAAACTGCTGACGGCTGACCTCTGGACAGCTGTCAGCTGAGCTGACATTGACCGGTGACCCCGGGCTCCGGCAATCATTCCCGCAAGGCTCGGTCAGCGGGCAGTGGTCAGTGGTCAGCGGTCACACAACGATGTCGTAGGCCGCCCGGCTTTCGGCCCAGACGCATCTCTGGCAGATTTCGTTTTTGCTCACCTTGAGCTTCCGACGAAACTGCACTGCCTCCTTGGAGTTCAAGATCTCGAGGAGGGTTTTTTCGCGAACATTTCCGTAGGGGCGATGAAAAAAACAGGGGCGGATGCAACCGTCAGCCTCAAGCACAGCCGAAATCCAGGGAGCCCGACACTTCACGGGAGGGAAATCGCATTGGCCGAGGAGCGCCTTGTAGTATCGATAGATGTCCCATAGCTGGGCGGGAGTATTCAGAATGAATCCTCGCTCAAAATCCTTAGAGTAATCGGTCAGCAGGAGCTCGATGGAGCGGGAAAGCTTGCACAGTTCGGAATGGCTCAGCGCTATCTGGGATATTTTCGGCTCATCCCAGGGGGTCGGTCGGTTAAAGGCCGTGCTCGAGACGTCGGCCCCGACAAAGGAGACTGCACGGAGGCCAAGGTCAGTGCCGCAGCGGACTACGTTGTGTAGATCCTCGCAGTTGAGTTTCTGGACGACTGTCCGGCCCACCATCGCGAAGTCCGAACGACAAGCCAGTATCGCGTTGATTCCTGCCGCAAGGAGCTCAGCGCAGCCGTTCACTTGCCTGATCCTGTCATGGACCGCTGGACTTCCGTCGACTGAAACCGTCAGCTGATCGCAAGACGTGACGATTTCTTCGGCGTTGGCCTCAAGCATCAATCCGGTGCTGAGGAGAATGACTTTGACTCCCTGCCGCCTCAATGATTTGCAGAAGGTCCAGAGGTGGTGGTTCTTCAGCGACTCACCTCCCGAGATGAAGACGTACTTCACCTCGAGCTTGCGGATCGTTTCTGACTGAGCTTCCATGTCGGCTAGTGACATCTCAAGCCCGCCGTTATCCGCCTTCCAGATGTCACACATCACACAGCGGCAGTCGCATCCGGTGTGAACCGTCAGGTAGAGTACCGGAAGCGTAACTACCCTGTGACCCGCATGCGGGCCTGTTTCAAGCCTCGATTTCATGGAGTGACACCTATTATAGCCCATCGAAAACCGAGGTCGAGGAAGGGGGGCTCCCTGGGAGCGCAGGCGTCTCGCCTGCTCGTGCCGCGGGCACAGTCGGGCGTGCAAGTGGGACGAGCAGGCGAGACGCCTGCGCTCCCAGGG
>Ga0105104_10001215_pt1 | contig 19426 bp, 18 predicted proteins | sample PPLLaktember2015_3_FD_87034 | JGI IMG/M metagenome (GOLD analysis project Ga0105104, IMG submission 87034) | Freshwater sediment microbial communities from Prairie Pothole Lake near Jamestown, North Dakota, USA - PPLs Lake P7 Core (6) Depth... | ecosystem: Environmental > Aquatic > Freshwater >... | reverse complement strand
TCTCCCGGATCGGCCTGGTGTAACCCGGACCCCTTCCATACCGTCGATTGACCGGGTGCATCGGCGACCATATAATGTCCTGAATGAACCCTGCCTGATCGAAACGAGGATGGTTATGCTGACAAAAGCGATAATCGAAAGCCGGCTTACGGACGCCATGCGCTCCAAGGATGATGTGGCGAAGCGGACTTTCCGGATGGTGCTCTCCGCCGTCAAACTGGCCGAAGTGGAAAAGCGCGGTGCGCTCGATGAACCCGCGCTGCTGGCGGTCCTCCAAAAAGAGGTGAAGACCCGCCATGAATCCATACTCGACGCCGAAAAAGCCAACCGGCCGGATCTGGCGAACGATACGCGCGCCGAACTCGAATTGATCAAATCTTTCCTGCCCGCGGCGCTTACCCCGCAGGAACTGGAGACGATCATCCGCGAGGCGATGCAGGAGGCCGGCGCCTCCGCTCCCGGCGATATGGGCAAGGTGATGAAATTGGTGACCCCGAAAACACAGGGCCGGGCCGACAACCGGGAAGTGAGCCAGCTGGTCCGCAAGCTGCTGGGAGGATGACCCCGTAGGGCACTCTGTGACTCTCGATTCCGATTCCCCTCCCCAGCCCCGCTGGCGCCGGATCCTCGGCAGAATTCCAACGGCGGTCGTCGTCGGCGCCAGCCTGATCCTGGCGGCGCTGATCCTGACCCTCCCAATTCTGCCCGGCGAACAAACCGTCAGCCTGAAGCTGGGAGACGTTTCGGCCCAGGATGTCCTCGCGCCGCGATCGGTCACCTACATCAGCGAGTCGCTCACGCAACAAGCCCGGGCCGAGGCCGCGAACGCCGTCGCCCCGGTATACGATCCGCCCAATCCGCTCATCGCCAGGGAACAGGCGGAAAAACTGCAGGCGGCGATGGATTTCATCACCAACATCCGCTCCGACCCGCATTCCTCGCTCGAAGAAAAACTCGGCGATCTGGCCCAGCTTTCGCACGTCAACCTCAGCGAGGAAACGGCCACGCGCATCCTTCAGCTCTCGGACATGGATTGGGAACTCGTTCAGCAGGAAGCCAAAGCCGTGCTGGAGCGGATCATGCGCCAGCCGATCGGCCCAAACCAACTCGGCGACGTTCTGGAATCCATCCCCAATTACGTCGGCCTTTCCTTCCCGGAAAATCACATCCTCCTGGTTTCGGATCTGGTCCGCAAACTGGTCGTGCCCAACAGCCTCTACAACGAGGAAGCCACCACGACCCTGCGCGACGAGGCGGCGGCCAATGCCGAATCCGTCACCCGCAGTTTTGTGACCGGCCAGGTGGTGATCCCGCGCGGCAAGCTTGTCACCGAGGCGGATTTGGAAGCCGTTTTCATGCTCGGCCTTACGACCGAATCGCTCAACCTGCGCAGCGCGGCCAGCATGATCCTGGCGGTCCTCCTCTCCGGCGGATTGCTCCTGATGTTCATTTCCCAATTCCATCCGGAAATGTCCCGGAGAGTCCGCTCGGTGTTCCTGTTTTGCATGATCCTGCTGATATTCCTGGCGGTCGCGCGGATCATGGTTCCGGGCCACGCCGTTTTGCCGTTCCTGTTCCCGATCGCCGCCATGGGCATCCTGATTGCCAGCCTCTTCGGGAGGGGATTGGGAATTCTGTCCGGCATGATGCTCGCCACCTTCGCCGGCTGGCTGGGGAACAACAGCCTGGAAATCGGTTTGTACGGAGGATTAAGCACCCTGACGGCGATCCTGATGCTTGGCAAAGGCGAGAAGCCGCTGCGCTTCTTTGGGGCCGGCTTTGCGGCCGGAGTGACCGGATCGTTCGTAGTGGTCATCACGCGCCTTTCCGAACCGGCCAGCGACCTGATCGGCATCCTGACACTGGTCGGCTGCAGTTTCATCAACGGAATCCTTTCCGGCAGCCTCTCGCTGGGCCTGCTTTTCCTGATCGGCAATATTTTCGACATCCCGACCAACCTTCAGCTTCTGGATCTCTCCCGCCCGGACCACCCGCTGCTGCGCGAGATCCTGCTCCAGGCGCCCGGGACCTACCAGCACAGCCTGCAGGTGGCCAACCTCGCGGAATACGCCGGCGAGCGGATCGGCGCGAACACATTGCTCTTGCGCGTGGGGGCGCTTTATCACGATGCAGGCAAGGCCGCCCAGCCGAAATTCTTTGTGGAGAACCAGGCGGCCGAGGAAAACCCGCACGACCGGCTCGATCCGGAATCCAGCGCCCGCCTGATTATCCAGCACGCCCGCGACGGATTGAACCTGGCGCGCAAACATCACCTCCCCACCCGCGTGCGGGATCTGATCGCGGAACACCACGGAACGCTGCGCGCGAATTATCAATACGGCGTCGCGCTTGAAGCCGCCGGCGGCAAGGCGGAGAAAATCGACGAGGAAAAATTCCGTTACCCCGGTCCGCGCCCGCGCTCCAAGGAAGCCGCCATCCTCATGCTGTCCGACGGTGTGGAGGCAAAATACCGCGCTGTTGTCCCCACCACCCCGGAAGATGTGGAGAAGCTGGTGCGTACGGTCCTGGACGACCGTCTGGCGCAGCACCAGTTCGACGATACCGAGCTCACGCTCCACGATCTGGATGTCATCCGGGAGGCGCTGATCGACGCGCTTCGCGGCCGGAGTCATTCGCGATTGCTCTATCCGGAAGATGAAAAAAAGCAGCCGTCCAAAACCGCCCAGCCCCGGAAAAGCTGAGCCCCGTCGCGTGATCCTGGTCCGGCGCGAAAGAAATCTGCGCCGGTCCGTATCCGCCGGGGCGATCCGGCGCGCCGTGCGCCGGACGCTTGCGGCCGAGGACCATCGCGACGATTGCTCGGTATCGGTTGTCCTGGCCGGCGACGAAACCGTGGCGTCGCTGAACGCGACCTTCCGCGGCGTTGCCCGCGCCACCGATGTGCTTTCCTTTTGCGCCGGCGTCGCGGACCCGGAGACAAATTTGCTGCACCTCGGCGACATCGTCATTGCGCTTCCCACCGCCGCCCGGCAGGCGTCCGCGCGGCAGTCGACACTGGAACACGAAGTCCTCCTGCTTGCCGTGCACGGCACGCTGCATCTCCTCGGCCACGACCATGCCAGGGCGGCCGGGAAGAAGCGCATGTGGCGCGCTCAAAATCTGATCCTCCAGGAGCTGACCCGAACCGCATGAAGCCCTCGAGAACTCCCAGCCTGCTGGCCTCATTCCGCAACGCCTTCCACGGCTTGCGGTTTGCGCTTCAGACCCAGCGAAATGCGCGGATCCATCTGACGGTTACGCTGTCAGTCCTGGTGGCCGGATTGGGACTCGGGCTGACCCTGACGGAATGGTGCCTGATCATTCTCTCCATCGGGATGGTCTGGATGGCCGAACTCTCCAATACGGTTCTCGAGAATGTGGTGGATCTGCTCTGCCCCGAATACAATATGCTTGCCAAAACCGCCAAGGATGTCAAGGCGGGCGTGGTTGTGGTCGCGAGTTTTTCCGCCGTGCTGGTCGGCGTGCTGATCCTCGGCCCCAAACTCCTGCTCCTCGTACAATCCCTTCTCTGACAGGCTGCTGAAAAAGCGTCTGCCGTCATTGCGAGCAACCCCTTCGCCATGCTCAGGGCAGGCTCCGGGAGCGAAGCAATCTCCCCCTTTTTTGGGATAACCAGCAGATTCTTCGCCGCTTCGCTCCCCCCGCTTCGCACTCAAAACTGCTCGTGGAGCAAAGGCGAGCAGTTTTGCTCCGCGGGGGCGGGCTCGCAATGAAACTCAGATCCTTGTTCAGCAGCCCTCCACCGGTTTCGGACAATTCATTATCTTGACGGATTTTCCTCCGGATGGTAACCTTAAACCCGCATGGTAAAGATAAATGCTTCGGTCGTTTTCCCCAATTCACGGTGTGTGCTTGAGTCTGCCTCGGCACGCATCCACTGGGCACGCCTGCTGACCGGCACTTAATCACTTTTTAGAATCCCATTAGGCCACGGGCGAACCAGTACTCCGTGGCCTTTTTTATTTCCTAAACCTCCGCGCAGCCGTCCGGGTCATGAACTGCGCAGAGTGAATGCCGAACACGGCATGTTTCCGCCAGCCACGGGTTTTCCTTCCGCGGCTGGCTTTTTTTAGAGGGACCATGAACACCGATTTGAATCGCACCCGCCCTATGGGTGTTGTTTATCGACGCAATATTTCGGTTTTTCTCGTGCGGCTGGAAGAAAAAACCATATCCTGCAGGCTGGCGCCGGACTGTGCCAATCCGGCGGTCCCGGCCAATCGGCCGTCCATCGCGGGCCGTCATGGCGGAAAATCCCGAAAGGAATTACGCGCCGCGCCGGAGCCGGTGGTCGGTGATCGGGTAAGGATAGAGCGGATCGATTCCGAAACCGGTTGGATCACGGAATTGCTTCCGCGCCGCAACCAAATCTCCCGCCGGGCATCCGACGCCCCGAGCGGAAAAATTCTGGCCGCCAACATCGACCAGGTGCTCGCCTTCTGCGCGCTGGGAAGGTTCGAACCCGAGTGGCATCAGCTGGACCGTTTCCTTGCGCTGGCCGAGCTCGAAGGCATTCCGGCGGCCATCATCCTGTCGAAGGCGGACCTGCTCCAGGAATATGGCCGGCAAGCGGATGCCGTCTCCGCGGAAGCCGACGCGTACCGGCGGATCGGTTACCCGGTCGTCGCCGCCAGCGCCCGAACCGGTCTTGGCGCGGATGAGGCGCGATCGCTCCTGCGAGGAAAAACCACCCTCCTGCTTGGAAAAAGCGGAGTCGGCAAAACATCGCTGCTCAACGCGCTGTTCCCGGATTGGCGCCTGCGGGTCGCTGAAACCAGCCGTTTCGGCGAGGGACGCTGCACAACCTCCAACGCCGAACTGCATCCGGTCGGCGACGGCGCAGTCGTGGACACGCCCGGAATCCGGAGGCTGGCGTTGTGGGGCGCGGAGGACCTTAATCCCGCCTTCGGATTCCGGGAGATGCAGCCCTTCGTCGGCTTGTGCCGGTTCGGCGTGGATTGCCGGCATACGGAAGAACCCGGATGCGCGGTCCGCCGCGCCGTGGAAGCGGGCCGGATCGGCGCGCGCCGTTTCCGCAGCATGCTGCATCTGGCGGAGGATCGGCCATGAGCCGGCGCATGCTCCCGGGTGAGTTTTCCTGCCTGCAATGCGGGGTGATCGTCTCCGCCGCATTCGAGCTTTCCGGCGTCCGGAACCGCAACCATTGCCCTTACTGCCTTTGGTCGCGGCACCTGGATTGGCGGATCCCCGGAGACCGCCTATCCTCCTGCAAGAGTGCCATGCGGCCGATCGGATTGACGCTCAAGAACGATCGCAACAAATATGCGGCCGCCCCCTCCGGCGAATTGATGGTTGTCCACCGATGCGCCGATTGCGGGGCGTTATCCATAAACCGGATCGCCGCCGATGACGGGGCGGAAATCCTCCTGGAGATATTCCATTCCTCCCGGCACATGGAACGCCGCGACCAGCGCGCTCTGGAACAGGCCGGAATCCGGATCCTCGTCCCCAACGACTGGGGAATCGTATCGCGCCGTTTGTTCGGCGAATACCAGGCGGTCGATGCGGTCCTTCAGCCGGGCGGATAAATTAACAGGTTGTTGAAAAAGGCTGAGGGCTGTCATTGCGAGGAGCGAAGCGACCCCGGCCTACCCCAACCGGGGCAGGCGAAGCAATCTCCTTCTTTGCCGAAGCGGGAGATTGCTTCGCTCCCTCCGGTCGTTCGCAATGACACTTGTATATTCCTTTTTCAACACCCTGCTAATAAATCAATCCGACCGGGTTCGGTTTCTCCGGCGGATGCGGTATGATGGGCGCGGTCACTGTATGATTTCAAAAGGGAGACGACCGCATGGCGTCAACAATCCGTTTCGGCACCGTGGGCAGTCCGCTATCCACACCCGCCAAACCCGGCGGCACACTCGGGGGAATTCTGCGCCTGGCCGAACTCGGGCTGGGTTGCCTCGAACTCGCGTGGGTCCGCTCCGTTCGAATCTCGCCGGCCTCGTGCGAAGCCATCCGGCTGCAGGCGGAAAGCAGCGGCGTCGCCCTGAGCGTTCACGCGCCGTATTTCATCAACCTTAACGCGGATTCCACCGAATGGCCAAAGAGCCGCAAGCGCATCATGGATGCGGCGCATTACGGCGCCCTGGCGGGCGCGACCGACATCGTCATTCACCCCGGTTCGTATTTCGGCCGGCCGCCGGCGGAGGTGCTCAAAACCGCCATTCCGAGGCTTAAAGGGTGCATCCAAGAACTGCGTGACAACGGCAATCCGGTGACCCTCCGGCCGGAGGTCATGGGCAAGTCGGCCCTGTTCGGATCGCTCGAGGATGTTCTGGCGTTGTCGGCGGAAGTGGAGGGGGTGCTGCCGTGTGTGGATTTCGCGCACCTGCATGCCCGGACCGGCGCGGAAAACAGCTTCGCCGAGTGGGAAAAGGTTTTTAACGGGATCCGTTCCACCCTCGGGGCGGAAAGCCTCCAGCGCATGCATATCCACCTCTCCGGGATCGAATACACCGCCAAGGGCGAACGCAGGCACCTGCCGTTTTCAGAGGCGGATTTGGATTATCGGCAGTTCCTGGCGGCGGTGATTGCCCAAGATTGCGCCGGCCGGATCCTCTGTGAGAGTCCGATTCTGGAAAAGGATGCTGTCCTGTTGCGGGATACCTGGAGAGACACGTCCCCCTGAGGCGGCCGGCCGCCGGCGCCTTACACCGGAAACCAGACCGAATAAGCAAGTTGGCTGTCATCCTGAAAACGGACCGTAACTTTACCACCCAGTTTTTCAACGATTTTTTGGCACAAGGATAGTTCCGCCTGGGTATTAAACTCCTCTTCGTATTCCAGACTCGTTTTCCCGGGAAGAATGACGCGGTCGGCCGTTATCCGCAGGGAACACCCCCGGCGTCCGTTTACATTATTTTCGTCCAACCCGATCGTCACCCAGCCCGCCGATTGGGAAACCGAAAGCAAATGGATCACCAGCGCATTGAGCACCCTGCGGACTTTCTCCTCATCCACATTCGCGCTTATCTCTTCCACCCGCACCTGCAACCGCAGAATGATGCCCAACTCCGCCGCCATCGTCGAAAGAACTGCCATGCTCCGCGAGACCATCTCCACCAGGTCGGATTTCTCCGTTCGGAGCGTCTCCGTAGACTGGCGGGTCAGCTCGTCGGTCGAAGATTCCGCGAGCAGCTGCTGCAGCGGGTTTCGGGCATTCAGCGCGTTTTCATGGTCGGAGGGTTCTGCTCCGCTGACCAAAGGGTAATCCTCCCATGCGGGTGGGTTCGGTACGGGTAACGGCATTGGTGCGATTGGATTATCCCACATCTATCGGTCCTCGTGCCGGAAAAATACTGGGCGCGCCACCCCCTAGTGGCGCGCCCGGGGGACGAACCGCCATCCAATCCTTGTCAGGCCCTCTCCCCGGAAGGGATCCGCCTTCGGGTGCCTTTCGAAGTTCCGGATGGCTATCATGCCGCTAAGGAATGGATATCCCTTCCACGGGATTTAAACCGGGCGGTTCCATGGGATAAGGCAGAGTCGGATTTGGATGCTCCATGGTGGTCAGGGCGCTGAGCCGATCCCGCTGCATGCAATGTGGACAGAACAGCCGGTAGACTTCCCGTTCCACATATCCGCATATGCTGCAGGTCCGTTCTCCGCCCATTTTGTCGAGAATGGTCTCGTTCATCGCTCACGTCCTTCGTTTGTGAATCCCATCCCATAATCCGAATAACCGGGGTTAAGCGCCGCGCGGCGGAAGTTCCACTTCGATCAAGCCGCGCATGACGGCAGTCTCCCTCGCGCCGGATCCCATCCCTGCCCGTCTCCACTGGCGGGTCATCCGCTCCACACCCGCTGCAAATTCCTCGATCGTCCGGGCCGGGATCGAGAGCAGGGCTTGCTGCTCCTGTTCATCCAACCCGGAGGTGCGAAGCACTTCCGCCCGTTCCGAACCCAAAAGCCGGATCCGGTAATGATCGCTCACGACCGCCTGACAAACCAGCTTCTGAATCGACGTCTCGCCCATTCCTCATTACCTCCCTGCTAAAAATGGAAAAGGATGCATGATGCTTAAGAGATTTAGAACCACCCACCTCCTCCCGGGGGCGGCGATCCCGGAGGGCAAGAAAAACGAATGGAATTGACGGAAATAATTTGACGCATGGGGCCTCCTTTTTGGCCTGAACCTCACTCCCATCATCCCCTATGCTATAGGCGGTATCTCAACAAATCCCTTACAGTGAAATTGGATTACTCTGGTGAGTGCCGTTTAATCGGATAAAGTTGCTCGTGTATGAAAAGTAAGCTGCGATTGGTGGGATTAAACAAACCGAGGCGGTCGGTGGATCGCCTCGGGCTTCTAAAGGAATTTGTTTTTTCAGGAAATCAGGCTGTCGTATAATGCGCGGGTTTCCAATGGGGGATCCAGCCCAAGATCATTACGAAGCAGGAAAACATATTTTTGATAATGATCGACCACCTCATGCTTCCGGCCCATCGCCGCAAGGATCTTGAGCATTCTTTGATGCAGGTCATCCCGGAACGGATCGACTTCCAATCCCTGGGCGGCATAGGCGCGGGCATCCTCATTCCGGCAGAGGGACAGGCATTCATCCGCCGCTTCACGGATTACGGCCAGGAGCAGCTGGTTGATTTCCTCGCGGCGCTGGCTTGCCCAGTCCACCGGAACATCCTTCAGATATTCCCCGCGGAACAGTGCGGCCGCCTTCTCCAATCCGGCCAGCCGGTTCCGGTCGGTCACGGCCCGGGCCAGCGCCTCGCGGGCGGATTTTTCAAACGCGGAGACGTCGTAGGCAACCGTGATGTTTTCCGCGAAACGGCATACCTGATCGCGCAGGAGCAGGATATCCGCCCCGACGGCGCGCCGGATGCGATAGAGCGTCTGATAAAGGTTTGCCAGCGCGCGTCCGGCGGGCATCTCCGGCCAGAATACAGCCAGCAAACCCTCCCGCGCCACCGGCGACCGGTCGACAAGGTAAAGGAATACCTCTTTTGTCTTTTGCGAGGTCCAGGCAGCGCGCGGGATCGCGCGTCCGCTCCAGGTTATGTCGAGCGTACCCAGGGTTTTCACCGCCAGCGTCATCGGTTCGGCCGCCGGGGGCGGCAATTCGCCGGTCCGGCCGCCGCGCAGCTGCCGGCCATTGCGTTCGACCAGCGAGATGCAGTACCCGCCGAGAACCGGATGCGGCGTGAACGCCGCCAAAAGATCCGCGGCCGCCCCGGCCTCCCGGACCAGATTCTGGTCCGATCCACCCGCGAAGGAGACGTCGAAAGCCTTCCGCAACGAGGCCTCGGCCTGCCCTGAATCGCCGGACCGGAACAGGGAACGCGCCAGCAGGAAATGCGCCTCAGCCGCAGCCGCGGCCGGCGCTTTCATCAGCTCCATCGCCGATACCGCCTCCCGCAGGATCGCCAGGGCATCCGCGGAGCGCCCCATCTCCTCGAAAAGCGTCCCCTCGAAAACCCGGTCGGCTGCGCGTGTCAGCTTGGTTTCCTCGTTGGCCAATCCTTCCGCGCGCTGAATCCATTCCATCGCCGCGGGATAATTTTTCAACCGCCGGTTGAGGTCGGCCCAGGCACGGTAAACATACCCCAGCATCGCCGCATCGCCGGATTCTTCCGCCAGATTGTCCGCGGACGCGTAATAGCCTGCCGCTTTGGAGTATCCGCCGCGGTCCTTGCCCAAATCCCCCAGTCCGGTGAATATCAGCATTTGGGAATGCTTGTCGCCCGATTTTCGCGACCATTCCATCGCCTCGGTATAGGATGCCTCGGCTTCCTCAAGCTGGCCCATCATGTGCTGGTCGTACGCCAGATTATTGAGCGCAATGGCGATCGGCCCCGGATACCCGAGTTCCCGCCATAACGCCAGCGCCCGCCGCTGCAGGATGTAGGATTCCGCCGTTTCTCCGGACGTTTGCAGCGTGTTGGCCAGTTCGGTCAATACGTGCGCCCGGTCGTAACTGCGCTCGTCGGCGGGGAATTTCGAGAGCGCGTCCCGCAAACAGCGGATGGCTTCCGGGATTTTCCCCAGAGCGGCGGCGCAGCGGCCCGCGTGTTCGGCCGCCATCCGCAGATCGGCGACATCCACGCCGCCGGCCGCCCCCTTTTTCAATAATCCGTCGGCCAGCTCCCATCCCTTCTCGTATTCCCCGCGGCGGAACGCCAGCCAGGCGCGGGTCACCTGAAGGCTGTTCCGGCGGGTGACGTTTTGCGCGCGGTCCAGCCCCTCCCCGGCGATATCGAGGTATTCTTCGGCTTTGGAAAAATTCCCGCCCATGCCCAGGGTCATCGCCGCGCACACGTATACGCGCGGAATTTCGAAGCGCACGGGATACAGACGCCTGGCCCAGTCCTGGAGAGTCTGGGCGCGGCCGGATTCATAAATCCTTTGAACCTGCTCCTCGGCCAGCCGCGCCGCGCGCGGGAGGTTCCCGGCCTGGATGAAATACGAAAACGCCGCTTCGGGCAGCCCGATCCGGAGATTCCACTCGGCGGATTTTTCCAGCAGGGTCTTATGGCGCGCGGCGTCCCGCTTTTCCAGCTCGGAGAGCAGGTATTCGCGGAAAAGGTTATGGAACCGGTAGGTGGGCTGATCCTCGCCGGAGGCGACCACGAACAAACGGCGGGAATCGAGTTGTGAAAGCAGCTCGCGGCTGTCGCTGCGGTCCAGAAGAAAATCGCAGGCCGCCCGGTCCATATCAACCAGCACCGAACTCTCGAGCATGAACCGTCGAAGCTCATCCGGCTGCTGTTCCAGGACTTCGCTGGCCAGGAACTGATACACGCGATCCCGGCCGATAATCCCGCGGCCGAGCGGCAGACCGCGCCAAAGCAGATGGCTGCTCATCAGGATCCCGGTCACCCAGCCCTCGTTCGCCGAGACCAGCGCATCCGCTTCGGACGTCGGAAGCGAAATACGGTTGCGGGACACGACCAGATCCTGCACCTCGGCGGGCGTGAACCGCAGATGCTCCTCGCTGAAGCCTGCGGTTTGTTGCGCGGCGACGAGCGGGGTGATATGCAAACCCGGAATGTGGCGGCTGATCAGCAGCAAATGCAGCGCGGGCGGCAGATCCCGCAGGACCGCGTTCAACAGATCCGTAATCTGCGGCGATTCTTCCACCAGGTGAAAATCGTCGATCACCAAAACGGTGAAATCCGGCAGCGCCTGATCCAGGGCGCCGGCCAGCGCCGAGCCGAGCGCATCCGGTTTTTCGGATACGGCCGGCAAGCCGATCAGGTTGAGCGGCGGCGCCGTCCACTCCGGAAGCGCGATTTGGAGGGCAGCCAGGATATCGGTGCAGAAGGAAGATGCGTCCCGGTCGCCTTCGTCGAGTTGCAGCCAGGCCACCGGAAAATCGGAGGAACGCGCGAATTGCGCGGCGAGGGTGGTTTTTCCGTATCCGGGGGCCGCGACCAGCAGGGTTAATTTCCGGAAAATGTTCGCCTGGACGGCTTCCAGCAGCCGGGGGCGTACCAATTCCCCATCCAGCGCTTTGGGTGGGTAAAACCGCGCTCTCTGCCTCGGGGCCGATGACGGAAGTACCATGCAATGGATTGTACTCCCAATCCCGCCGCCTTCCGCGCGCCCGCCCGCGGCGACGGGTCGGATATAATCACCCGCAACCAAATGAATTCGAATCCCAAATCATCATCGATAACCGTGGATCCGCTGCATCCGAACCCGGCGGCCATCCAGCGCGCGGTCGAGTGCCTGATCCGCGGCGGATTGGTCGCGTTCCCCACCGAGACGGTCTACGGGCTGGGCGCGCACGCCTTCGACCCGTCCGCTGTTCGCAGGATTTTTGAGGTTAAGGGCAGGCCGCCCACGGATCCGTTGATCGTGCATCTGGCGTCCTTCGCGGACGCGCAAACGGTGGCGGTGGATATTCCCGCCGTGGCGGAGGTGCTCGGCCGCCGGTTCTGGCCCGGCCCGCTGACGCTGCTCCTGCCGCGGAGCCCCTCGCTTCCGCCGGAGGTATCCGCCGGATTGGATACGGTGGCCGTGCGCGTGCCCTCGCATCCGGTCGCCCAGGCGCTGCTTCAGGCGGCGGGCCTGCCCATCGCGGCCCCTTCCGCCAACCTGTTCGGACACGCCAGCCCGACCCTGGCCCGTCATGTGATCGACGATTTGGGCGGCCGGGTCGATCTGATCCTCGACGCGGGACCCACCGACTGGGGGGTGGAATCCACTATCCTGGATCCGCTCCAATCGCCTCCGGTTCTGCTTCGCCCGGGCGGGATATCCCTCGCGGAACTCGAATCGGTTCTCGGACCGGTGCGGATTGCCGCGCCCGGGGAACGCGTCAGCGCCTCCCCGGGAAGACAGCCGCGCCACTACGCCCCCTATGCGCGTTTGATCCTTTGCCCCGGCGAGACTCCGGTGGAGATTGCCGAGTCGGTCCGGTCAATCGCCCGCCGGGAGCGCAAGGAAAATCACCGGATCGGATTGCTGGTGGCATCGGAAGTTGCTTCCCGGATCGAACCATCGGATACTCCGATCGTCCTGCGCGACCTGGGGTCCATCGGCGATTTGCGCATGATTTCCAGGCGGCTGTTCGCGTGCCTGCGCGAGCTCGAATCGGAAGGCGTGGATATCATCCTCGCCCACCGCATGCCGGGCGAGGGCCTCGGTGCGGCCCTCAACGACCGTCTGGCCCGGGCCGCGGAGGAGGACAAGTAACCTTAATATTTATTGGACAGGATTTACAGGATTTCTCAGGATTTTAAGCAGGTAATAATTATCCTTTGCGACCTTTGCGGTTTTGCGGTAAAAGGGTTTTCCTGGAAGACGCTTGCATTTGACCTCTTCCGCGAACAGCGGTAGCATCCCGATATGGCAACCATCCTGTGTTTAAACTACCCTCCCGCATTGGTAAGCCGGCCGGTGGTGGCGAGCCTGGTATCCAACTTCCAGCTGGAAGTCAACATCCTGCGCGCCCAGGTGACGCGCGAGGAAGGCTGGCTGGTCGTTTCGATCAGCGGCGATTCCCGGAAAATATCAGAGGCCGTGGAATGGCTGGTCAAAGAGGGGATCGAGGTCACCGAAAATCCGGAGATGGACGCCTGCGCCTGAGCCATGCGGAGATTAATCCTCAACGCGGATGACTATGGCCTGACCCGCGGGGTCAGCCAGGGAATTCGCTACGCGTTTGCCTGCGGGGCGATCACCTCGACCACCGCCATGCTGAACATGCCGGGATGCGCGGCGGATATCGAAATCGCGAGGCGCGACTCCCCTTACCTGCCGATCGGCGTCCACCTTACGCTCACGGCCGGCCGGCCGATTTCGCCGGCGGAGAAAATTCCGTCGCTGGTGGATGGAGAGGGCCGCTTCCTTTCAAGGGACGCCTTCCTGGCGAAGCTGAACGGCATCCGGCCGGAGGAGGCCGGGCTGGAATTCCGCGCCCAGATCGAGGCGCTGCGGACGATGAGGGTCCGTCCGGACCACCTCGACAGCCATCATTTTGTTTCGTACCTTTCACCCGCCCTGCTTGGGCAGATGCTGCAGCTGGCGAAAGAGTATACGCTTCCCGTCCGGCCTCCCGCCGCGGACGACGCCGAGATGGGGAAGCTTTTCCCCGGCCTGAGCAATTCGGTCGCGGCGTTTCTGAAAACCGGCGCGCGGGCGGAGATCCTGCGCGCATCCATCCCGACCGCCGACCGCCTGTACCTGACCTTCTACGACAAAACCGCGACCCAAAAACATTTATCCTGGATCCTCGGGGGTCTGCCGGATGGAATCAGCGAGATCATGTGCCATCCGGGGATGTCCGACGGCGATTTGCGGGCCGTCAGCGATTACGCCGAAGAGCGCGGGTATGAATTGAACGTCCTGACCGAATCCGGGTTGCCGGGAATTCTGAAGCAGCTCGAAATCCACCTCGTTCCTTACGGCCGCTTGAATGCCTGACGCCCCTCAACCTCCAATCGATCCGGTGCCGGAAATCGATCCCGAATTCGGCGCCGCCGGATTTCCCGGGGAAAAACCCCCGGCGACCGTACGCCTGGTGTCCGCTTTATTGCGGTTCGCCTTTCACCTGCTCTACCATCCGCTGGCGTTCACGTACGACCTGGTGGCCTGGATCGTCTCCGCCGGGGAGTGGGCGGATTGGAGGCGCTGCGTCATTCCATTTCTGCCGCCCGGCCGGGTGCTTGAGATCGCGCACGGGACCGGCACCCTGTCGCTGGATATGGCCGAGCGCGGGCACGCCGTGACCGGGTTCGACCTCTCCCGCGCGATGGGCAAAATCGCGCGCGGAAAAATCCGGCGCCGCCGGAAAACCGGCGCCCCATCCGGATCCGCCGATGAACCCGCGCTGGTTCAGGCGGATGTCAACCGGCTTCCGTTTCAGGCAGGTTCCTTTGCGGCGGCGACCGCCACCTTTCCGGCGGATTTCATTTTCCAACGGTCGACATTCCGGGAAGTCCATCGCATGTTGGAATCCGGCGGCTTATGGATCATGGTCCCGACGGCGTTCCCGGAATGGTTCGCAAAGCGGTGGCTGCCCGATGAAGAACCGCTAGCCTCAAGCATGGTCTGGCGTTCCACCATCCGGAAAATGGAAGATTGCGGTTTCCGCGTGGGGATGGAGATCGTCCGCCGCCCGCGCAGCCGGGTGCTGCTCATCCTGGCGGAGAAACTGGATGATTCCACGAAGAACACGAAGTAATAACCTGAAGGACACGAAGGTTTTTTTATTGCCATTGCCAATAAACTCCCCCTCCGAGTGATAATCTCTTAGTATCCATAGCCTATCAGCAAGCTGTTGAAAAACGATCAGGGTGTCATTGCGAGGAGCGGAGCGACGAAGCAATCTCCTTCTTTTCCCGATGGGGAGATTGCTTCGCTCCCGGAGCTATTCCTGAGGGTATGCGAAGGGGTCGCTCGCAATGACACCCGTTAATTCCTTTTTCAACACCCTGGTAGAACTAATACCATTTAATCCTTCGTGTGATTCGGATCTTCTTCGTGTACCCTGGCCCCGCCCGGCGGAGCCGGGGCAGGACTTCGTGGATTTAACAAAAGCCTCCCTACGGGTCGGAGGAACCCGCAGGGAGGCCGAGAGGATTTGTAGAGGATCGGTCGCCGCTAAGAGCGGTTGTTCTTCAGCCGCAGGAACGCCGGGAGTTCACGGTCGTCTTCCCCGTCGGTCATCCCGGAGTACGCCGGCACGCCCGGCCGGACCGAGACTTCCATCGGAATCGCCGCATTGATCCGCCGCGGTGAAATCGGGATGCCCGCCTGGGAATTCGAGCTCGGCAGGGTCATCTGCGACGCCTTCAGTGGCGCCGGCCGCGCGAGGATCCGATCCAGCTTGCGGGTCACGGCCGGCTTCTCGAAGCCGGTCGCAATCACGGTGATCCGCATCTCGTCCGTCAGGCTCGGGTCGATCACCGCGCCGAAGATCAGGTTGACGTCCGGGTGCGCGGTTTCCTTGATGATCGCCGCCGCTTCGCTGACTTCGAGCAGGCTCAGGTTGTTGCCGGCGGTAACGTTGAAGATCACGCCGCGCGCGCCGTCGATGGTGATGTCGAGCAGCTGGCTGAAGATCGCCTGTTCGGCCGCCTTGCGGGCCCGGTCCTCGCCCGAAGCGCGCCCGACCGCCATCAGCGCCGCGCCGCCTTCCTGCATGACCGCGCGCACGTCCGCGAAATCGACGTTGATCAGGCCGGGAACGGTGATCAGTTCCGAAATTCCCTGCACGCCCTGGCGCAGAACATCGTCCGCGGTGCGGAAGGAATCCTGCAAAGTGGCGCGTTTGTCGGTCAACTGCAGCAACCGGTCATTGGGGATCACGATCAGCGTGTTGACCTGCTCCTTGAGGCGGGCGATGCCTTCATCGGCCGTATGCGAGCGGCGGTTGCCTTCGAAGGTGAAGGGCTTGGTGACCACGCCGATCGCAAGCGTTCCGGCCTCCTTGGCAATCTGCGCCACGATCGGCGCCGCTCCGGTGCCCGTCCCGCCGCCCATGCCGCAGGTGATGAACACCATATCCGCGCCCTTGAGCGTGTCGTAAAGCTCCTCGGCGGATTCTTCCGCTGCCTTCTGCCCCATTTTCGGATCGCCGCCCGCCCCCAGCCCCTTGGTGAGCTTTTCGCCGATCCGCACGCGGGTGGGCGCATTCGAAAGCAGCAACGCCTGGGCGTCGGTATTAATCGCCACAAATTCGATCCCCTGCATGTTTTCGGCGATCATCCGGTTGACGGCATTCTGCCCGCCGCCGCCTACGCCAACCACCTTGATTCGAGCAAACGCCTCCGATTTCTGTACTGACGACATGGATCCTCCTCTCAGAATGTTGTTTCGCTTTTTATCCGGCCCGGGGCAAATTGCTCTCCGTGCCTCGGGCCTCCGCGCGGCTCCTCCGCCGGCGCGGGTGTGTTCTAGGGTGCCATTCCCTTCAGGATCGTCTTGATGAAATCCTGAACCTTCTTGCCGACGTCCGTGCCTTCGCGCGTGCGGGTTTTGTGCGCCGGCCGCGCCGACGCCATACCCTGGACTTCCTTCTGGAGCCAGATCAGCAGGCCCACGCTGGTGGCATAGGCCGGACTGTTCAATTGATCCACCAAACCCTTTAGTTCTCCCGGGTTGGCGACTCTCACCGGCAGGCCGAGGGTCTGGCTGGCCAGCGGCCGGACACCGGGCAGCAGGCTCGCCCCGCCCGTCAACACGACCCCCGCCGGAAGGTAATTCATCATCCCCACCCGTTCGATCTCCTGCGCGACCATGGAGAAAATTTCCTCCATCCTGGGCTGGATGATCGAGACGAGATCGGAGCGCAGCACCTGGGCCGGCGCTTCCTCGCCGAACAGGCGGACCATGAAGCTCTCGCCGGGAGTGATCTCCGAGGCGAGCGTGTGGCCATGGGCCAGCTTGATGGATTCGGCCACCTCGGCCGGCATGCGCAATCCATGAGCGATGTCCGCGGTGACGTGATTCCCGCCCACCGGCAGCACCGCGGTGTGGCTGACCGTCCCCTCGTGATAGATCGCCAGGTCGGTGGTGCCCCCGCCGATGTCGACCACGCCCACCCCCAAATCGCGTTCCGTCTCGCGCAGCACGGCTTCGGCCGACGCGATCGGGTTAAGGACAAACCCTTCCACTTCCACACCGCAAATCTGGACGCACTGGGCAAGGTTGCGCAATGCGGTCGAAGAGGCGGTGATGATGTGCGTTTCCATTTCGAGGCGGAAGCCGTGCATGCCGACCGGATTGCGGATGCCCTCCTGGCCGTCGACGACGAATCCCCGCGGGAGCACATGCACGATCTGCCGGTCGTACGGGACCGCGATCGCGCGCGCGGCTTCGCTCGCCCGGGCCACATCCTCCGCCGCGATGATCTCCCCCGCAACCCCCACCACGCCGCGGCTGTTGATCGAGGAGACCTGCGCCCCGGCCAGGCTGACCACCGCCGAGGCGATCTCGTAGCCCGCCGTGCGCTGGGCTTTATCGACCGAGGCGGCGATGGCGCGCGCGGCTTCCTCGACATTGACCACCACGCCGCGCTTCATGCCGCGCGAAGGTTCGATCCCCACACCGATGATCTGCAGCGAGCCGTCTTCCAGCTCCTGCGCGACCAGCGTGCAGATTTTCGTGGTGCCCACATCTATTCCGGTGTACAGATTCGCATTCATCCGATCCGCATCCTTGCCGCGGCGCTAGCGCCGGTAAAAAGGCTGCCGCAGGTTTTCAACGCTTACCATTCCCGGCTGGATCCCCCGGCCGGTCAGGGAATCCATCAGGCGGCGGTACACGTCCAGCTTCTGATTGATCGATCCGGAATTTCCAAAATAAACCATCCAGCCGCCCGGATCCATCATCCCCAGCCCGTGCCCGGCATCGTAAATCAGCCGGGTGCCGGAGGGCAGCGCCACCGTCAGTTCCAGCGCATGCACGACGACCGCCGGATCAATATCCGCCTCGCCGTCGAAGGCGATCGGGAGCCCCGTCTCCCGGACTTCCAGCCGGACCAGATCCGTGCGGTCCGCCAGCGCCGGGAAGAACACGCCCTCGGCGTCGACCCAATAGGAGGAAGCCTCCTGGACCCACAACAGGATCGGTTCGCGTTCCCGGATGGTCACCGTCACCGCGCCGTTGAAATCCACGGCAACCGACGCGCTGCGCACCGCCGGAATCTTGCGAAGGATCTCCCCCTCGACGAAAGCGGGCGAAATCAGGAACAGGTTGGCGCCCGGCAAATTCGACGCGGTCAGGATGCTGTCGGCGCTCAGGTGCTGCAACCCGAGCACCATCGGCGCCTCGGCCCGGAACATCGGCGCGGTGAGCAGGAAGAGCAATCCCGCGCAGGCCAATCCCGAAAGAATCGTGGCCAGGCCGCGCGGGGAGAATGAGAGCGTCAGCACCGGCAGCTGCACTTCCACCCCGGGATCCGCCAGGGGGATGTTGTACATGCGCTGGACGCGCGTTGCGCCGTTCCGCGGGCGGATTTCCCATACCGGCTGAGGCGCGGCGGGGCGCGCCGCAGCCGCACGGGAATTCCAATTCAAGCTCCGCGGCGCCGGTTTTTCGCGCTTCCGGCGCAGCTGCTGGGCTCGCGTATTTTTTTCCTGCTTCCGAATTCCGATCGCCATGGTTCCCTTATGGTGGTCGAGTAGCGGTCTTTGCGTATCGAGACCACTATTGATCCGGCTTGGTCTCGATACGCCCGCTGAAACCGCGGGCTACTCGACCGACTTTGTCAGCACCTAATTCTTCCTGAAGCTCCGTTCGCTCTTCGTCCGTTCCGCGTGCCGTTCGAGCGCCAGATCGATCAGCCGGTCCAGCAGCGCGGGATACGCCAATCCGGTTTTCTCCCACAGCTTCGGGTACATGCTGATGGTGGTGAATCCCGGCATCGTGTTCAATTCGTTGATGTACAGCGCGCCGGTTTTGCGGTCCATCAGGAAATCCGCCCGCGAAAGCCCGGCGCCGTCGATCGCGCGGTAGGCCTCGACCGCCATGCGCTGCACCTCGCGGATCTTTTCCTCCGGAAGCGGCGCCGGGATCAGGAGCTGCGAGGTCCCGTCGACGTATTTCGATTCGTAGGAATAAAATTCGCGGCTCGGGATCACCTCGCCCGGGATGGAGGCTTGCGGCTGCTCGTTGCCGAGCACGCTGACCTCGATCTCGCGCGCGTCGATCCCGCGTTCGATCAGCACGCGCCGGTCGTAGCGCGCGGCTTCGGCCAGCCCCTCTACCAGGTCGGAGCGGTTGGCGCAACGCGAGATCCCGACCGACGACCCGAGGTTGGCCGGCTTGGTGAAAAACGGATACGGAGCCGTTTCTTCTGCCCGCCGCAGCACGCCGTCGAGGTCGTGGGCGATCTCGCCGCGGGTGCAGAGCACGTACTCCAGCATCGGAATGCCGTGCGCCCGCATCAACTGCTTGAAGAGCGCCTTGTCCATC
>Ga0105104_10001214_pt1 | contig 19430 bp, 18 predicted proteins | sample PPLLaktember2015_3_FD_87034 | JGI IMG/M metagenome (GOLD analysis project Ga0105104, IMG submission 87034) | Freshwater sediment microbial communities from Prairie Pothole Lake near Jamestown, North Dakota, USA - PPLs Lake P7 Core (6) Depth... | ecosystem: Environmental > Aquatic > Freshwater >... | reverse complement strand
CGCTGATGTAGGCAGTCAGCGCGTCGGCGGCGAGCATTTTGCCAACCCACGTGGTACCACTGCGGTGCGTCCCTGTGACCAGAATGGGAGTGAGAGTATTATCATTCATTTTTATTATTTCTTCATGGGCACTGCGATAATCGAATCCACTCCGTAGAGAGCCGCCGCACAACGGTTCAAGCGGAAGTCCGCATGGTCGCCCAGGTCCTGAATCTGCTCCTTTGATAAGAATCGTACGATCAAATCTTTATTACCTTCCGCTTGCAACGTGCGGATTTCAGACTCGCGCAGATCCCAGGCGGCGGCGCGTTGCTGATAGACCGGGATTTCCTCAGAAATACGCCAGACCGTTCGTAGTGGATAAAGCGCAAGGATGATCAGCGCCAGGGTCGCAAAACCACGGACATACGTGGATTGAAAAAGCTTTATTTGGGCCGTCAGGCTGCCAAGCACTGCACCTTCCGTTATAAAGGCACCCGTCAGCAACAGCCTGCCAATAAAACGGGCGCGCGGAGCTGGGTAGGACTGGCCGTAGGCGCTCGGCGCAAAACTGGCAGCAATAAAGAGATAGGTTAATAGCGGCAGGAGGAACAAAAGAATTCCAAGGCGGTTGCGTCCTTCCTTTGTAAGGCTTTGGGATGCACAACCATATTTTACATAAAAAAGCAGCGCCGGCACAACCATGGAGACCAGTGTGGGTGTAGGAAGCGCTCGAAAAGTATCAATAATGAAGTAAGAAGGGTAGTAGACAATTCTTGCAACCAGTTCAGGGAAAGGTGGTGGCGGAGTTTGCATTCGAATCGAATTGGCAGGAGCCAATGCCATCACAATCAAGGCTGTTAGTGCCCCCAGCAGGGACCATACCAGGATCATCAAAACAGAGCGGCGCTGGCGAACATCACCCCACCACCAGGCTGCAACGATCCCCAGACCGAATACCGTGATCATCAGCGCAGTGGGAGGTTCTGAAAGACCGCCGATCAGAAATGGGAGGATGAAACATGCGGCTTGGACCAAAATCGAGGGCGAGCCTTGCTTTGTGTTTCTGATCTGCCTGAGTAAAAACGCGCCAAAAAAAGGGATCAAGGCCAGCGGTGCGAAGTGAGACGTCATACCGGCGCGCCAGTAAAGGGTTTCGTATAAGTCAGGGGCTTGTGTGATCGAAAAATAGACCAGTAACAGAGACAGGAAAAAGACCAACCCGCGACTCCATCCCAATCTGAGCATTTCTCCGATCTCTTTTAAAAAGAGATAAAGTCCGGACACAAACAAGGCGATCATTAAGCCTGGCAGGATCGCCACGTTATACCAGCCGAAGACGCCATCAACGAGACCGATAAACAGGATATTGGTGTATCGGCTGGAGGCCATGAAATAGCGCTGAACAATTGCGTAGCCAAGATTATCCTGCAAAAAAAACGCAGAGAGACAGTAATCGTCGCTCCCATAACGGGAAAATGTCCAGAGATAGGCGTACAAGGCCAGCGCAGTCAAAGCGGCAAACAGGCCGAGGGCAAGTGCCGGCCCAGAAAACTGTTCCCAGGAAAGTCTTTGTTGCATGCGAGGTTGAGGATCTTTTATCATTGAAGGCTCAAGGTTTCACTGCCACCGCCACCAGGATCATGCCCAACGCAGAGCGATGATTCAGTTCACGCTGCAACTGACGCTTTGCCTGCTCCAAAGAGACCAGGGAGAGAAATGGGCTGAGGTTGTAAATGGAACCGGAATACTCCATGTTCAAGCCGGCTTCCACCAGCATCCGTCTCAAAGAAGAGAGGTGGAAACGACTAACATGCTGCTCACCAGCCATTTTAGGCGCCATATTCAACCGGTCAACCACCCATTCCATCAGGGGCCAGAAACTGCGGTAGTTTGGCGTAGTGATCAGGAGTCGTCCACCCGGGCGCAGCACACGCACCGCCTCACGAATGGAGGTTTGCGGCGCTTCGAGATGCTCGATGACTTCGGACAGCAGGACACAGTCAAAGCTTCCCTCGTTAAAAGGAAGGCATTCTCCAATTGCCTGCGCACAGGCGAAGCCACTGGGCGCCTCCGCCCCAAAGGCTGCCTCCAGCAAACGTGAGCGGACAAAGGTCAGCGCCTGCATGGACAAGTCCAGCGCCAGGGGATAACTTCCCGGCACAGTGGCTTGTAAAAGTAAATTGCCCGCGCCGCATCCAACCTCCAGCAGGCGTGACCCAACACTCAGATGAGGGCGGATCAGTCGGTCGATCATGGTCAGTTTGCCGCCATGCCAGAAGCGCTGCATCGGGTGCCCGGAATGCAAGGCCCGATACTGATAATCGCCTGCCACGGAATGATAATCAAAAGACAATCTTCGGTCTCCTAGTTGTATTTGCCCTGCAAGTCGTTCCAACGGACCATGAACAGATTCGCAAACATCTTAAACGAGTCAAGGATCAGGCGGACCCGGCTGCGATGGCGATGATCGATCATGCGCACAGGTACAGGCTGAATGGCCAGCTTGCGTTTACGCGCCACAAAGAGCATCTCCACATCGAAACCAAAACCATTGATGGTCGAACGACGAAAAATTTCCTTGGCAGCCGCGGCTTTAAAACTTTTGAATCCACACTGCGTATCCGGCAAGCCTGGGAACAACACGGCTTGTACCATCCACGAGAAAATCTGACCGGAAACATAGCGCAAGAGGGGAACCCCCTTCACTTGTGAACCAGGCAAAACTCGTGAACCGATCGCAAGGTCGCAACCGTTTCGCAGGGTCTGTAAGAATTTATCGATCGCATCCAGTTCATAAGGCAGATCCGCATCAATAAAGATGATAAACTGCCCACGGCTCTCCAGGACGCCCCGCCGGATCGAAAAACCCTTCCCCCTATTTTGCGGATTAACCAGCAAACGGAGTTCCACTTTGTTGCATTCCTGCCAGTGTTGGATCGCCTCAACCGTTCTATCCTGGCTTCCATCGTCCACCACAATAATCTCATATTGCTCGGGGCGCGTCGAGAGATACGTTTGCAGGCCATCCAATGTGCTGACGATCAGAGCCTCTTCGTTATAGGCAGGTATGAGGATGGAAAGATCAGGCGCGGTCATGATCCGTTCGAATCCTGTTGGCGCGGGTGTTGCAGGTCAAAGATCAAATAACCATCCCCTTCCAAATAGACAGGATAGGAATCGAATAAACGCTCCTTGAGCTGCGCCTGCCGATCGAATTCATCCAAATCGGTCACGAGAAAATAATCCCTCGATGAATACTTATTGAACAGATCATCGAAAGAGAAAACCCCTCCACGGATATTGGCATACCCCGCGTCTCCGACATAGGGCCAGGTGGTGAATCTCCGCCAGCCCCAATACTCAAGGCGGGAACCATAATCCTGGGTCAACGCAACGACCCGCGCCTCTTCATCGAACTGCCCACCGATCTCGGCCCACATCGCAGCCTCGGGGCGGTAATCCACCGCTTTCATTTGATTGCGGACATCCCATAACACGGAGAACAAACCGTAGATCAGGATGATGTACGCCGCGCTCCGCATCCAACGCCGGGTAATGGCTCCTGTTAAATGAGCGAAGAACCAATCCCCCAGCGGCGCCAGCGACAGCCCCACGATGGCAATGAATGGCAAATGATAATAATCATGCGTTGCAATGTGATAATTAAAGAAAAGCCCAAACAAAATATAGGCGCCCCACAACCCATACAGGAAGCTCCGCATACGGCTGTCTTTTATCAGGAAGAATCCGAGCAAGCCCAGCATGATGAAGATCCCACCGGCAGCCATGTTCGCTTTGACTTCCCACTGAAGATAGTTAAATGGATTGAACAACAGCGCCGGGATGAAACGCCCTTTGAACTGGGAAGCAAGATCGCCCCGGATGAAAATTCCATACACCAGATACATGGACGCAGGCAGGGCGCCGAGCAGTGCGATCATCCATACTTGAACATTCCGCACCAGGTCGCGCAGTGTGAAACGTGATAACGCCAAACCCAGCGCGCCGCCGATCACGAAAAAGGCCGCGGAAAACTTGATGAAGATCGCGAGCCCGCCCAAAAGCCCCGCGAGGAGCGCATTGATCCATAACGGAAAGCGTATCCAGCGCGAAAACATCCACCAGAAAGATAGCACCAGCATCACCATCACAGGGTCAGGTTGAAAGCTTCGGCTGCCGAGAATGGCATAAGGAAAGATCAAATAATACACTGTAGCGACGAGTGCACCCTCAAACGAAACAAATTCTCGTGCGAGCAGAAAGAGAAAAATCCCGCCCACCAGCCAGAACAAAGATGAATAAATCCGCGGGATCCAGAGTTGTTCGCCCGCGAAGCGATACGTGAAAGCGACGAGGTGCTCGAAGACCACCGGTTCCACATCGGCTTTGAGCTTTGCAAAGCGAACGCCTGTTTCCAATTCCCAGGTGGAAATGCCGTCAGGCTGGGTTTGATAGTACAAACCACGGGCTTTGATGATGGATACCAACTGGCGGGTGGGATGGAAATCAAGCGGCAGGTCGGTGAGGTCGTAAAGGCGAATGGCAAGAGCCGCGCCAAAGATCAAAACAAGTGCGATCGTCCGTGCAGTGCGTGATGAAAAAAAAGATGTCTGGGACATAAGCCGAAGTATTTTATCAGATTCAGCCTTCTACTTATCGCCCGAAAACATCCGCTGGCGGCGGCGCAGAATTAGGCCGCGTAATTTGCTTAAACCGGTCAGATTGAGGATTGCGGAAACAAAGATATTCAACCGCCTCAGGGCCGTCGGCGGATGGAGGAACAGCGCCCGGAACCAGGCACCCAACGCAGGGACAGTCTGCCCCCCATCGAGCAGATAGCGCGCATCGTAGCGATGAGCGGAAGCCAGGGCGCGTCTTCCCACACCGGCAACGGCTTCTGCCAAACCAGGCTGACCCTTCGCCCAATCCAGTACGCGGAACGCTTCGCGCCCAAACTCGGCGGCTCTGGCACGATTCTTGGCTGCGGCGTGATAGCGCGCCGCCGACCAGATCTGTGGGACATACAGAATCCTGCCCTGTTGTGCCAGGCGGATCCAGAGATGATGGTCAAGCATAAAATGGAACGTGGTTTCCAGGGGTCCCGTTTTTTCAAAAGCGGCACGCCGAAAAAAGACACTGGGCTGCCCGATGATCTGGAAACACAACAAATCTTCCAAAGAGTATTGTTTATATTTCAAGACGTTGATAGTTTGCCCATTGCCATCCACAGCAAGCATGTCTCCGTATGCCATGACCACATCAGGATTTTCCTCAAAACATTTCACAACGGCAGAGATCGTATTCGGCAAATAATAATCGTCTGAGTTCAACCATGCGAGGACTTCCCCTTTGGCGCGCACAAGTCCTTTGTTAATGGCTTCCGCCTGACCGCGATCCTTTTCAGAGACCCAGTACACCAGTCGGTCTGCATACCTCCTGATGATCTCAACGGAGTTGTCCGTTGAGCCGCCGTCGATTACCATATATTCAAGGTGCGGATAATCCTGCCCGAGCACAGATCGGATCGTCTGCTCGAGGTAGGGAGCCTGGTTGTAGGAAGGTGTGACGATGGAGACGAGTTGCATAGCAAGTCTGGGGTTGCTTCTCTCGCCCGCGCTTCGTTCGCAGAGCACTCAGCGCGAGGTACTAGAAAAGGGTGTTGTAATCCACTTTGGGGAAGATCGTCAGCTTGCCGCCAATTGTGGCATCGAGGACTTCACGGCCTGCTTCTCGATAAGCCTCGCGCGCCATGGCGTAGCCGATTTCGTTGGTCTCCAGGTCTGGCAGCTGCCAGCGGAAGCCTTTGCCGAAATAGGCAGCCGAGAAGTGGTTGGGGTCATCACCCTGGGAGGTGACGGTGGTATTCGGTTTCCCTGTCGTCGTGTAATTGTGGTCACAACCGATCAGAATAACCTGCCGGAATCCCATGTGGAACGCAAGCTGCAGGGTGACGTTGGTCACGGTCGCCCCTTCCCAGACGCGCCCGCGCACATCCGTTGAAAAGCGCGGACCCGTGTACGAGGTGTAGAGGAAAGTGGGTAGATTGGTAGTTGGTAGATTGGAGGGGAAATGACGGCGGGAGCGCCAGGCAATGAACTTGGGCAGGGAAAGCGCTGCCAGGTCACTGGCGGTCTGTTCGATGACCAGATCGTTGACAACGGTCAGATACGTTGTGGAGAAGCCAAGCTCTGGAAACATCAGGTAAATACGATTCATCCCAAACGTAAACTCGTTCCTGAGCTTGCTCATGTCTGTGTGCTTGAGGCTGGGTCCGTTGGCGATCACAAAAGCACGCTTGCCTTTGTGAACATCCTTGAGCGCAGCCAGGCGACGGATACTCTCCCGCCGCCAGGGATGGAGATAGGCCGCAGGCATTTCGGGGAGGCGGCGAATCGAGTCGTTTGTCGCGCGCGCGAAATCCCATAAAAACGATGGGGTGATTTGCTTGAGTGTTTGCTTCATAGAAAGATTTATTCCGTACTTAATCGCGCGGTCGCGCCGCCGTCCACAATAAGTGCCTGTCCCGTCATAAAAGACGATTGTTGACTATCCGCAAGGAAGTATATCGCGCTCGCGATCTCCTCGGGTGTTCCAACTTTCCCGCTGACAGTCCTGCGCGCAAGATTATCCAGGCGTTCCTGCATATCTCCCTGACCGGCATGTCCGCGACCTAATCCCGCCCGCAGCATGGGGGTATCCACCGCGCCGGGCAGGATGGCATTAACCCGGATGTTATCCGGTGCGAACTCGATCGCCATGGCACGCGTTAGGGCAAGTGAACCGCCCTTCGAGGCCGCGTATGCGGCAATGTTGGCAGATGTCTGAATGGCATGCACTGACGAGACATTGACGATCGCCCCGCCGCCCGCAGCCTTCAACAGCGGATGGGCAAGTTTGACGAACAGAAAAATGGAACGCAGATTGGATGCCATCACTGCATCCCACTCCTCGACGGTGGTTTCCAACAGAGGCTTTGCCACCTGGACTGCGGCATTGTTCACTAGTGCATGCAGCATGGGATGGAACGCGCGCGCCTGCTCGAAGATCTGTTCGGTCGATTCGGGATGGGAGATATCGGCCCGAATGAAACGGCCGTTTTCGGGGAAGCCTTCGCCGAACTCGAGGCGGTCCACCCCGATCACACGCCAGCCATTCGAAGCAAAGTGATGTACAGTCGCGCGGCCGATCCCGCCTCCTGCGCCGGTAATCAAGACGGTCTTTTGTGAATTTAGGGTTGACTCAGACATGGGTAGGGGACTCTCTCCAGTGCATCGCGGTTTTTGTCCGGCGCATAATAGCTAATATCCTCAAGAAGAGGCAGATCCTGTCCAAAATAGGAATTCAGGATCACACGAAAGGTATTCACCGGTGAAATGGACGGATATAGAACTTTATCTGTATCCACACCAGGTAAATAGTAGGCATTGAGAATTGGCATTTTTTCTGCAGCAGTACGCGCAATTCTGGTCAGGGGGCCATGATCGCCCTGAACAATGATAATTGGCGGTGTTTCTGATTTTGCAAGTATGGCATCGATAACCTGTAGAATCTCACGATTTATAAAGATCACCTGCCCAACATAAGCTTTCTTGAAGTCCTTCGGTTGGTCCTCTATCCATTCGCCATTAGGACCAAATTGATAGGGATTATGTGGGACGGCAAAATGAGCGAACACAAACAAATCACCTTCTTCGGTCGGTAATCTTTTCAAATTCTTGAGGAGAGAAAGAATGCGCGCACGGCGATCGCTGTTAGCATAACGATTGACGTTAAATAAATTGAAATCCGAGACAAGGCGTAGCACGGTCGTATCCATAACAAGTTTTTCAAACTCAGGCACCGCCGAATAGATACGATCAAAGTCAAGATATAAATCGGCATCCTTCCAGTCGGTCATCTCATAGCTGCTGGCGCCAGCCACGATTCGGTAGCCCTGTCCCTCCAGGAATGACCTGACCGCATTTTGTTCGAGAGCCATGCGCTCAACATGAGTGTCGATGTTCAAGTGGTCGAGATAATCATAATTCAATGATGAGGAAAGAGAGTATTCTGTATATCCATAATTGCTCTGGCTGCAATCGGCTACATAAAAACCGCGCTCCCGCAAAGCAGCAATGAAGGCAGAGTTATCAAAATCCAGAAGGCTCTTAAAAACGTCCTCCCGCCCGTACGCATCTAAAATAATATAGTAGATATCGGGTCGGACAGAATTTACGGCTTGGGGCTTCACAGTTATAGGAGTTAGTGCAGAACGATAAGCCAAGAGTTGTTGGATGGCATTCGAAGAGATCACAAAAGTCGGATAAATCAACAGGTAAATGGAAAGCAGGTTGAGCCCGTACGTCCAGTTTTCAGGCTTTTTCGTTTTGCGAATGATCCCATATAAAGTAAAGATCAGCAGCAAGCCATACAAAGCCAGGAGATTCCGGTGCCGAAAAAGATGAATATTCCCAATACTGACATTCTCTAAAACAGTATAGATCTGCCCGTACGTAAAGAAGAAAACCAGCCCGACAAGAGTCACTAATGCAGCCCGATGCCAGTTATGGATGAATAAACGTGTCAAGCCATATAGGATTACACCGATCAACAAGGCGAGCGCCAGGGACATCCACATGTCGTTCATGGCAATCTCACCGATATTATGAGCCATTAATGCAAGGACACAAAACCCTGAAAACAGCATAGGATAAAAGGGTGCTTTTCTCAATACGATCATTTGGCGTTTTTACCTATTCATCTGTTTTGCAGGAATTCGGAACGACCCTCCAATTAAAAGGATCTTCATAGTCTGAGTATAAGCCTACATCGTCCAGCAGTTCAAGGTCTTGTCCGAAGTAGGCGTTAAAAATGACACGAAAAGTATTCACCGGAGTGATCGTTGAATAAACCGGTGTATCCACGCCCGGCAAAAAATAGGCGTTGAGATTGCTCATCCGCGCACGGGGGCTGCTGGGAACTGTCGGCCCATGATCTCCCTGGATCACAATAATGGGCGGCGTAGATGAGTTTGCAATGATCCTCGGTACGATTTCCAGCATGCGACTGTTGACATAGATTACCTGATCGCGGTAATGACTGGCCCCTTCCTGAGTCTTGGTTGTCCCAGCCTCGGCAGGTTCAATCGGACCTCCTGTGGGGCCAAACACATAGGGAGGATGAGGGACGATCAAATGAACAAAAACAAATTTAGGCCCCTGAATGTACGCCAGTTCATCAACTTTATCCAAAGCAAAGAGTGTGCGCTCGCGAAATCGCTCGGAACCCGAGGTCTGCATCCCAAACCTGTTCCCATCCTGTATCAGCCGCGCAAATGTCGTTTCCATGAGAAGCGATTCGAATTCATTTAGGTCGCCCCAGGAATATCCCGGACCAAGAAAGTAATCTGCATCGGTCAATTCAGTGGCTAAAAAGCCGGTGGCAAAGGCGACCGTTTTGTATCCGGCTTTCTCCAGGCTGGCGCGTACGGTACTGCGCTGGATCAAAGCATCCAGTCCGGTTCGATCTTCGGACCCCGGGACGAAGCGGTCGCTGAGCGCGTCGATGTAATTGAAATTCAAAGAGGATGCCAGTGACATTTGGGTCTGGGCATAATTGCTCTGGGAACAGTCGGCAACAAAAAAACCCAGATTTCGCAATTCGTTCAGAAAGTCCGAGTTGTCATACCCGAATTCATTCTCCAGCACATCTGCACGACCATAGCCATCCAAAATGATGTAGTAAATATCCGGAGGTTGATTGCCGCGTTTCAGGCTCAATGTCGATGCGTCCGTTTGAGATGCTCTGCTTTGTATGGAAAAAGAGATCAGTTGAACCACAGGCAAAGTCAACAGAATTAAACCCATCACATTAAGCAGATACGTCGTCGCGGTGATGTTTGGCGCTCTGCGGGATGCCCACCAGATCAGCAGGGCCGCCAGACCGAACCACACGGGGATCAAAGTTCGGTGCCGGAACAAGTAAAGCCCGTTAATATTTACGCTCTTCAGCAAAATATAGACATGCCCATAGGAGAAAAACAAAATTAAGAGGATCGTCGAAAGGAGCGCGGCTCGTCTCCAGTCCCGATAAACCATATGAAAAACCAACATTAAGGAGCCAGCCATCAGCACTGACAGGAACAGCGGTCGCAGCCCTGAGGAAACTCCCACCTCAGAAATATTAAATGCCAGCAAAGCCACGACTGGATAAGCAGCAAACAAAAAAGAATGGAATGGAATACTCTGAAGCCAGGATGGTTTTTTATACATACTCGATCTCGTACCTGGGACTGGCCTCGCCGGTAAAGCTCATATTCACTCGTACCACTCCTACTGTGATAAGAATAGTTCCATCAACGTTCATGGTTTATCCAAACATGTGTTCGGAACTAACTGGTATTCATTCCGATCCTCGAGCGGTGCAAAATAGCTATGATCTTCCAGGAGAGACAGGTCTTGACCAAAATATGAATTCAAAATAACACGAAAGGAATTAACGGGTGTAATGGAGGGATACAATATTTTATCCACTTGCATTCCGGGTAAATAATAAGCATTTAAAACAGGCATGCGGTGTGAGCCCTCCGGGGCAAGGTCAGGCAGGGGACCATGATCCCCCTGAATAATAATGACCGGGGGCGTCTTCGAATTCTCGATGAGAACCTCAACTACATTCAGAATTTCCTTATTAATAAACTGCACCTGACCCACGTAGGCAGCCGCGGTCTCCTCATAAGTGGCATCTTTGCCTCGGAACTCCGTCACCTCTCCATTGGGTCCGAATGTGTATGGAAAATGCGGTACGACAATATGGGCAAATACAAATAGATCTCCTTCTGTCCTGGGCAGCTTTTTTATGTTATCGAGCAGGGAAAAAACTCGCAGTCTTCTGAGATCTTTTTTGGAAGCATCCCCCGGGTTGGGCGACTGAAAATCAGAGACAACCCGCAAGGCTGTCGTATCGAGGATCAGAGACTCAAACTCGCTCAAAGCCGTGACAGGGTGCTCAAAATCCAGGTACAAATCTGCATCCTGCCACTCTGTGTAGGGCCAACCGGTTGGAAATGCGACAATCTTGTAACCATTTGCCTCAAAAAAAGAGCGTATGGCACTATGCTTGAGTAAGGCGATACGATCGCTTCGGCTATAAGAGACATCCAGGTTATCAATATAGTCGAAGTTCAGCGATGAGGTAAGTGAAAACTCGGTATAGGCATAGTTGCTTTGACTGCAATCCGCCACATAAAAGCCGCGCTGGCGCAGGGAATTCAGAAATTCGCGGTTATCGTACCCAAGCAAATTCTGTAGAACATCTTCCCGTCCATAGGCATCCAAAATGATATAGTAAATATCGGGCCGATTGACGTCTGCGGCAACCTGGCTATAGGAAGCCTGCACGGAGCGATCGGCCGACTCCTGCTGAAAAACGCTCAACAGGATTTTCGACATGGGATAGATCAATAAAAAGATCGAGAAAAGATTTAACCAAAGGGTAAATGCACGCGGTTGATTAAGCTGACGCACAATAAAAAACAATAGCGCCGCCAACAGGATCCCGAACACGGGCAGCAGGGTACGGTGTCGGAATATCGACACATTTCCGAAGGTTATATCCTCCACAAGGTTATAGACCTGCCCATAGATAAAAAAGAGGAACAGGACTGCCAGCACAGCCAACGCGGCTCGATCCCAATCCCGAAGTATCCAGCTCGCCAGCCCAAACAGGATCAAGCCCCCGAACAGGGACACAAATAAGGGGCGCAGAACCGCATCCAGTGCAATTTCGCCAGTGTTATAAGCCGCCAGTGAGAGGACCGGAAAGACTGAAAACAGAATTGGATAGAGAGGCAGTCTTTTAAGCATCCAATCCGCCCCTCCAATCGGTTGTGGAAATCTGCAATCCGTCCAGCAGGTTCTTGATAGTATTCCAATGGACCCTTTCCCAGGCGGCGGGGCTGGAATTGGAATTATGCGGAGCCAGCATGACGTTGTCCATTTTCATCAATGGACTCTCCAGAGGCAAGGGTTCAAGTTCAAAGACATCCAGGGCGGCTCCCGCGAGACGTTTGACCTGCAACGCTTCGATCAGCGCTTTCTCCTCGACGATGGGTCCGCGCGCAGTGTTGATCAGGACTGCATTCGGTTTCATCAAAGCGAGCGTATCGTTGTTGATGAGATGATAGCTGGTGGGGTTTAAATCACAGTTCACGGATACAAAATCAGAACGAGAAAGCAAAGACGCCAGGTCAGTCATTTCGATGCCGGTCTCAGCCAGAAAGACGTGGTCAATTTCGACAATGTCCGTGCCGAAGACCTGCATGCCAAAGGCGCGCGCCCGCCGCGTCACGGCCTTGCCGATGTTGCCAACACCGATCACGCCAAGCGTACATTCACTGAGTGCCTTGCCGGGGATTTTGTCCCATTTGCCCGATTTCATCTCTTTGTCCATCCAGGGCTGGCGACGGGCAAAAGCCAGCATATAGCCCAGAACTGTGTCAGCGACGGGCAGGGTGAACGCGTTCAGGGTGCGGCAAAGCTTTACTTCATAACGGGAACAGGCCTCGGCGTCGATGGAATCGATGCCCGTCCCCCACTTGGAAATCACTTTGAGGCGCGGGATACAGGCTTCGATCACGCGCGCGCTGTAGCGGTCATCCCCGCAAATGGCACCGTCAAATTGACCTGCATACCTGAGGAGTTCAGATTCCTCCATGCGCTCATGCACATCCGGAATAATCAGGTCAATGCCATATTTGTCGAATATGGGTTTAAAGCGATCCACAAACGGAATCATGTAGGGGGCAGTGAAAAGGACTTTGTATTTCATCTCTCATCCAGTACTTCGTTCTTCATTGTTCTGCGTTCCTCAAAAAAAGTGGATTTGTGAAACCGGCTTGCGACGCTTTAAAAGATAAAACACTATCCAGTACGAGCAACACGAGAACCCACATCCCGAGGTAAAACTGAATACCTGCTGACATCACATGGCGATAGATTCCCATCACATCGCCATGCCAGGTAATAAAGTAATGAGGAAAAACCAGGATACTCATCCCAATGACCACCCACCAGGCTTTGTTCTGCAGCCAGGCCCGGGTCAGAATTGCAATCAGTACTGCTCCCCACACGAATGCGAACACAATTAAGAGTCCCTGGCGTGGAAAAAGTATAGCTTCCAGCCGGCCGGGGAGAACCGGCGAAAACCTGTTGGAAAATAAAAATGGTTGAAGATCCCGCATGCTTATCAAAGCATTAAATTCGGTTAGAGGCCCTTTTACACTTTCGAGAGGATCAGCCAACAACCATTTGACGTAGCAGCTTTTTCCCGTCTGATGCAGCCAGAGACGATAGTCTTCGAGGGCAGGATCTTCATAAAAGGCGCGCTCTGCACTGTTTGCATAGCCTCCGGCAAGCTGCATCAATGCGGGCGACACCGGCATACCGCAATTGGCAAAGAAATCAAGCGCCTGCGGATTGGGAAGTATTCTGCGACCCAGTATGTTTTGGAACGGAAAAACCCAACGATCGCCAAGGTCAGCTGATAAATTACTCAAAAAAAACATAAACATGAATGCGGCAGAAAGGATGAGATATTTTCGATCCAGGACACGCAGCCCCAGGAGTAATAAAAGGAAAAGAGCCACCATGAATACGACCCAGGCATTCGTATCGCGCGCAAAGGCCCATAAAAATGACACCATCAAAATAAATATAACTTTTCCCCAGCGCCACCCATTTGCAAGCCACAACCATCCTGCAATCAACAGCGCCATGAACGACAACGATAAAGATTCTGTCAGCAGGACCGAGTCCCAGCCAATAATATATCGATACAGACTAAAAATTAATATCAAGCCAAATGCTGTAAATTGTAGAAAAGGCACATGCAGTGAATATGCTACAGAGACAGCCAGAATGCTCCAACTGATTATGGAGATGAGCCCCTGCGCCCAGACCACTGTTTCGGCGTCATTCCTGAACAACTTCAACGTCAAAGGGAAAATGAATGGACGGGACCCCGTCAGAAATTTGTTTCCGAAGACTGCTTCCTGCGAAATGCGCACATAAGAGGTTGTATCCGCGGTTGCTTTTACTTTTTGTACAGCCTGTGAAAGATTAAGCACCCGCAGCATGGCATACGCTGCAAGGAGAAACACCAGAAGCATATAAACAAGTGTTGATCTTGGAATATTTGCAAGGGGTTTCATAAATGAAGGTGCTATCTATGCATTCAGCCGGTCATGCAGGATTAATTAACAGCTCAGCGCGCGCATGAACCCGGTATTTCAGAGAAATCGTACAACTTTGGAACAGGGGAAAAATAACTGACATCTTCGAGGATATCATATTTCCCGCCGAAGTACGTGTTGAACACCAGGCGGAACGTATTGACGGGTGTCATCTCTGAATAAAGCTGGTCTTTATGGCCCGGAAAATACAGGGCGTTAAGAATCCACATCCGCTTATTCTTTGGCTGCAACCACGGACCGTGATCGCCCTGAATAATGATGATGGGCGGCACATCGGACTCAGCCAGAATGGTATCAACTGCCTGCAGCATCTTTTTGTTCAGGAACTGCGCCTGATCCACATATCCTTTTTGATATAAGCCGGGTGGATACAAGCGTCGGTCATTCCAAAAATCGGCCGGATGGGTCGGGTTGCCCTGCGCATCAAAGACAAAGGGCGGGTGCGGGGAAACCAGGTGCAGATAGGAGAAGGTTGGCTGCGGCATTCTGGCTATGTCGTCGACATTGTTAAATACAGTGTTGAAGCGATCGCGAGCCGTAACGCCCAAAATGGCATCCGGGTCCACCCAACCCCACTCCTGTGCATAGCGGGCAAGGGTTGTACGCATGAACAAGCCCTCAAATTCAGTCATGCCGGAAGAAATGGGCGGAGGGCTCAGAAAGTGATCAGCGTCAGACAGGTTAAGCCACGCAAACTCCGTCTCGACGCTTACTGTTTCGTATCCCAGGCTCTCGAAGTTATAACGCACCGCGTTGTGTTTAAGCGAATCCCACAAAAGACGCCGACCCGTGTTCTCAGGTGCAAACTTGTCACTTAGCTCTTGCAGATACTGCATATTAAGGGAGGAGCCTAACGAAATCTCGGTCCGCACATAGTTGCTCTGGCTACACTCGGCGACAAAGAAACCGCGCTTCTCCAGCTCGCGCAGGAATTCACTGTTATCAAACCCATACGCCTGCTTGAGCAGGTCGGCGCGGGCATACGAATCCAGAAGGAAAAAGTAGACATCCGGAGGGTTTTCAGGACGCACAAGATCGGTCTGGATCGGGGCGTTTGTCAAAGCCAGGGCATGTGCGCTGCGCGGCTGGACCTCAGGAATGATCTCCCAGCCGGGCATGACCAGCAGCGCGAGCGCGACCACGTTCAGTGCCGCCGTGGAGGAGGCGAAGGTCAGCTTTGGACGTGTGACCCACACAAGCGCGAGGATGAATAAGATGATCCATGCAACTGCGAACCAAAGAGTGTAGTTGGCATCGGGATATTTCTCATCAATGGCAATGTAGGCATGCCCATAGGAGAAAAACAACGCCAGCCAGAGCGTGGCAAGGAATGCAGCTTTATGCGCCTGGCGAAAGAACAGCCAGAGGATCAGAAACAATAGCCCTGCGAACGCAATGGAAAAAAGGAGAGGACGGAGGCCTGCGTCCAGGTCCACCTGACCGGCATTTGTGGCGAGCAAAGCCAGGACGGGATATGCACCGATCGCGAGGGGATACCAGGGGATCGAAAACCATCGGCCCAGTTTCTTTTGAATAACGTTAAAACGGCTCAATTTGATTCTTTCTCCTCAAAAGAAAATCCGTAATTGTAAAATCGAGCTCCTCATCGATATCCCAGGCTTCCTCTGCATCGATTTCGAACATCAGTGGTTTTTCACCGATCCGGTGGTGTCGCTGGAGGAGGGTTGCGCGGGTAAAAATATAAAGGCATGAATTCTCTTCATAAACGGGAGGCAGGTCCTGGGTCTGGATCAGTACAGCCGGGTCATGGTTGATGGCGCGGCCCTGCCGGTCATAGAGTCGAGTCTGCAAACGAGTGACCGAGAAGAGCGAGTCGTGGGCGGGGTAATCCGCCAGGAAACTGTCGATCGCACGTGCAACCGTTTCCGGCTTGAGCAAAGGATTTGTGCTATGAGTCTGCAGATAAAAATCGGCCGGCACCTGCCCGGTGTCATGGATCAGGATATCGTTCATCGGCACATCATCGGCCCGCAAATTTTCAGGGCGGTCGATGACCGTTACCTGTGGAAAATGGTGTTGTAAGCCCTCCATCACCGGCAGTGAGTCAGTGTCCACAACAACCTCAGCAACCTCGGGGACAGCCAGCAACGTTTCAATAACATGATGGAACAACGGTTTTCCGGCAAGGATGCGATAATTCTTACCGACTACACGCTGGCTGTGGTGACGCATCGGGACAAGCGCGACAAGTTTCATAGTGAATGATTATACCGAATCCGACCCTTTGGAGATACGTTTCTTTCTCAGCTGGCAGCTGTTCGCCGCATGCCCGGGCGTTCTCTCCCCGACTTTGACCGCCTCCTCCACCGCAGAGACAATTAATTGACACTCCTAAAATCGATGCTACTTAAGGTTTCAAACCCAAACTCGTGCGCGCGACTTTCCTAAAGTTGCGACAAAGCTTCAAAACCTCAGCCGCTTCTTCTTTACTCGCACTCTCGCCAGGATAGCGAAAATTCACTGCATAGGCGGAAATTGGACGAAATGTTGGACGATAAAGCTCCCAAAGCGACTCAACCGTCGAAACTAACTCAAGGAGTTTTACCAAATCGTGGATTTTGCCGAATTCAATTTCTGCTTCCTGTAAACGCGCTTTGATATACTTTTCAATACACTGCTGGGCGAAGAAGCAAGTAGCATCGTAGTTTGGTCTCTTGCGAGCGCGAAACTCACGTTGTGCCGAAATAAAGTCAGCCTCAGCCTTTTCGACCCATTCACGCGTGAGCAGCTTCATAAAGCACTTTTCCTTTTTGGGTAATCTCACGTATGAAGAAATCACCCAGCTTGATGCGCGTTCTGATTTGTTCAGGTGTTCGAACCAACAGGTCTATCGGAAAGCGCGGATCTGTTGCCAGCAATATCTCGGTTGCCTTATGCGCGCCCTTGCCTTTAAATGGCATGATGACCAGCATATCTACATCTGAATCTTCTGTCGGCTTGCCATAGGCATATGACCCAAACAAAATGATCTTTTGCGGATTAAACTGCTTGGCGACCTGACGAGCAAATGAAGAAATAGTCCTTTGGGTTATCTTTTCCATACCAACTCTAATTATACCGAATCGGCTCGATATCTCTTTGTGCTCCCTCGTTTGGCTTTCGCTCACGCGCGTAGTAGAACGTCTCACGCAGTTGAGGTGTGAGCAAACCCGACTCGCGGTAGCCCATTCTCGTCCCGTGAAACTGCATATAACGAAACCGAAAAATCGAAGAAATATTTTTCCACATCAGGCCCTCACGCGCCGCGTGCCATAAGTCGCTGAGAATGTTCATCGTGGTCAGGCGCACAAAATCATACAAACTGAAATGAGCCTCAGGGTAAATCTGTTTGAATGCCATGCCTTCACGGCGATAACGGTTGAATACGCCATCCGGGGTTTCATTGTGCACATGGATGATCTCTGCCTCCGCCACATAAGCGATGTCGTAGCCCTGCTCCTTTGCCCACTTCGCCCAGGCCAAATCTTCCAGTCCGGTCAACGACTCATCATAAGGATTCTTTTCCCACAAGCTCCTCCGGATCGCAGCATTGGCATTATTGCAAAAGGCAGTTGACTGGCGCGGCTGGCTGCGATCAGGGTACCACTGCTGATAGATTTGTTGCTCCGAGAAATGCGCGGATGCGGGTCCGCGTTGCTTGCCATAAGTCAATGCAACATTTTCATCTTCAAAGGGATGCAGGAGCGATTCCAGCCAATCAGGATAAACCGGATAGACATGTGCGCTGGCAATCACAACCAGCTCCCGCCTCGCGGCGCGGACCCCACAATTGAGCGAGCGCCCGAACGTAAATTCGGTTGGCGGAATCCGTATGATCCGCGCCCCAAACGATTCAGCAACGGAAACCGTCCCATCGGTCGAGCCCGAATCGACGAGAAGGATCTCCACATCCTTGAACGTCTGCTGTCGAATTCCCTCGAGCAGACGGCCGATGTGTTTTTCCTCGTTGTAGGCGCGAATGACAATGGAACAATTCACGAGTAGTGTTTCACTTTATCCCAGAACTCAGGCCAGGACCACCGCAGCTCGCGGCAGACAAAAATATCAGGCGGCTGGCGCAAGTCATTTTCCACGCCATAAGAATTCGTGATCGTACCTGCCACTTCGCATTGCTCAAACGCGGAGTTAACGTCTTCCTGTGTATAACCCACGATGATCAATGTCTCAGGCCGCGGATTCTCGTAGCCGCGCAGCCAGAACGTGTTACCGCCACTAATGGCTTTGGGCAAACCATATTCCGGCCCGTACAAATTCAGGGCCGCGGCTTCATCGTTTTCCTTCGCGAGGATGCCGGCGTGCGCTTTTTCCTCCTCAGGCAGACCGGCGTAGATGCCTGCCACCGTCTCGATCATTTCGGGCCAGCCGATCTGCTCGGTGAAGGTATCATGAACTTCACTGACAACATTCCACCATGCAGAGTTGATCGGCGCGATGGGTAGAGCAAGCGCACCGGCAAATATTGCCCCAATCCCAAGAGCAACCCAGGAGGGCCTGAATATGGAGATTACCTTGTTTGGTGCAGGTGAAGCCGACCTTTGCTCCCAGAGGACTGCACCCGCCGCGATCAGCATGGGATAGGCAGGCGCCAGGTAATAACCACGCCCACGTGTAACCAGATAGATCAGGAACGGAATGACGTACATCCAGCCGATCATACGAAACCGTTTGCCATCTTCCCTGAAAAAGTAATAATATAAGCCTGCTATCCAGAGCGGGATCGCGACAATGTTCGCAGAAGAAATAAATTGATCGATGAGATAGCTATCGGCGCGACCAATTTCAACGTCGCGCGCGTGAATGCTCGAGAGGAATTCCAGCGAGATGAAATCGTGCCGGATTTGCCAGATCAGGTTCGGGAGGAAAACCAGCAGCGACAATGCGACTCCGCCCCACAGCCAGGGACTCCGTAGATAGCGCCGCGCGTCGGTCAACAACACGCCTCCGACCAGACCGGCAACGAACATCACCATGGTGTACTTGGTCATCATTCCCAGGCCGATCACCACCCCAATTGGGATCCACCCGCGCGGGTCTTCTGATCTCAACAATCGGATCACCAGATAGGCGATCAGCACCGACCAGAGAAAATCAAAGGTAACGTATTGGATCAATGCTCCCTGGATCAAGGCGAACGGCGCAATGGACGCAGCCAGCGTCGCCAGGATTTGAGTTGGACGCCTGCCACCAAGTTCGCGCG
>Ga0105104_10001213_pt1 | contig 19437 bp, 31 predicted proteins | sample PPLLaktember2015_3_FD_87034 | JGI IMG/M metagenome (GOLD analysis project Ga0105104, IMG submission 87034) | Freshwater sediment microbial communities from Prairie Pothole Lake near Jamestown, North Dakota, USA - PPLs Lake P7 Core (6) Depth... | ecosystem: Environmental > Aquatic > Freshwater >... | reverse complement strand
GGCGTGGAAGCTGACCGGCAAGGGCGAGGTCTATGTCGACTTCGGCGACGGATCGGAAGACGTACACTACAGTCTAGTCCTCGACAAAGAGACGCCCATCTGGCACGAGTACACGAAGACGGGAACGTACACGATCGTCGTACTCCAGGCAGGGAACTCGTACTGCGCGACGCTCATCATCACCGTTGAGGAGCCTGTTGTACGCATCCCGGCGTTCGCTACGATCCTCGTGGAGGAACACGAGAAGGTCAGCTTCAACATCCCGTATCGTGAGCGCGGGTGTAGCAACGGGACGCCTGTACAGATCACGGGGATCTCCCCCGGCGCGGGCGTGACGGAGTTCCGGCTGACAGCGTACCGGACTGACACGGGCGAGAAGATCAGCCTGTTCGACTGCAATAACGACTGGTCCTACTGTTGGGGCGAGTGGTTGCCGCTGATCGAGGATCTAGCGATAGCGCAGCCGATTGCCTGTTGGGCCTTGTGGAGCGGGGAGAAGACGCCGATCCCGATGGTGTCCGTACCCTACCCACGGGATGCGGGAGACAAGGGCTGTGGCTGTGGCGGGGGCGACGACTGGGAGCAGCCGACGATCCCGGAAAACGCTATCATCATGACGTTCACGCTTGAGGCGCGGAACGAGTTCATGGGTACAATCTACCCGAGCGTTACATGGTGCATCGGCGTGCTGCCTGACGAGTGCTAGAAATCGGCTCCCTGAGCCGACCATCACCTCCTTGCGTGGGGCTGTCTGGGCGACTAGGCAGCCCCCGCTCTTTGTGGTAGGATAGAGCGCTGACTCACTGTCCGCACACCGCCACTGCGGGCGCCTCCTTGCGGGCGGGGACTAGCTAGTCCCCGCCTTGCTCTTTCTCCCCCTTGACACAGCGATATATATCTGTATACTGGCGGTGAGGTGATGGAGATGCAGCGATGGATCGTAAGGATGAGCGGTGGTCTACTCTGGGCAAGTCTCACGCGCCCGACCTATTCCTCGATCGAGGAAGCAAAGAACGCGGTGCGGCTTATGTGCGAGTTGCGCCATGATCTCACAAGGGCGGACTTCGAGATCGTCAAGGAGGCGTGATGCCACTACGTCTGATTGGGAAAGTGAGCCTTTCCGATGAGATCAAGATGCTTGAGATGCTGCGCGACAAGCTGCTCTCTGTGCGCGGGCAGGCGCGGCTGATCGCTGACTCAACCGGGGACGAGTACACGCGCAATCGACTCCTCGACATCGCGGAAGGTGCGGGGAACTTCAACACAGTTGCCTGCTATCTCACAGACCGTGCGCGTGAGGCTCAGGCCGAAGCGGGCGCGGAGGCTGGCCGCGAAGTCACGTTGCGGGAAGACCTCGGGAGGTAGCATGGACAAGTGCGAGACGTGCAACGGTACCGGAGTCGTCAACGTGCGCTACGAGTGGCGCGGCGTGGTCGGCGACGGCGAGGGCGTGTGCCAGGATTGCGGCGGGACAGGGAGGCAAGATGAAACCAACTAGCCTAGGCGCTGGGCTCGTGTGGATCAGCGGGTTCCGGCTCGCTGCGGACGGCAAGGCGGCGGAGGCGCTGCGGGAGTGGAAGGCGGCTGGCGGTACGTACAAGGCGCTGATCGAGCGAGCGCTTGAGTCCTACGCGCAGACGGAAGCCTATCGCGGCTACATCGCGGGAATGGAGGAGGAACAGTGAAGATCGTCAATCTAGCAGTTGAGAATGTGAAGCGCGTTGAGGCTGTAGACATCACGCCTCAGGGCGACGTCGTTGTGATCGGCGGGCAGAATGGCGCGGGCAAGACGTCTGTGCTCGACGCTATCGCCTACGCCATCGGCGGCAAGCGGCTGTGCCCAGCAAAGCCACTCCGCGAAGGGACGAAGAAGGGGTCTGTGTCCGTCGATCTCGGAGAGATGAAGGTTGTGCGCACGTTCACGCGCTCGCCGAAGACGGGAGAGGTGAAGTCGGAGATCATCGTAACGGAGGCCGGAGGCGGCCCGATCTCGTCACCACAGGCGCTACTCGACCGCCTAGTCGGAGACCTCTCGTTCGATCCGCTTGAGTTCACCCGGATGCGGCCGGAGGAACAGGTGATGGTGTTGCGCCAGGTTGCGGGGTTGGACACTGTAGCGATCGATAAGGAAATCTCCGCTGCCTATGAGTCACGCAAGACGATCGGCGCGGCAGTCAAGCAAGCCGAGGCGGGGCTTGAGGAGAGTGAGCGGTTCGCGGACGCGCCGGACAACCCGGTCGACGTGCAGGCCCTTCTCCGGCGCCGTGACGCGGACCTGGAGTACAACCGCGAACTCGATGAATCGAAGGACACGCTGGCGTACAAGCGCGAGAAGGAAGCCGAAGCGAACGCGGCCGTGAAGCGTCTCGAGGAGCAGCTGAAGGCGGCGCAGATCGAGGCCAAGAAGGCGAAGGAGAACACGGACGAGTTCAAGGAAGCGTTCGAGAACAAGGAACCGGCGCGCGACGTGTCCAAGATCACCGAGCAGATCAACTCCGTACAGGAGACGAACCGCCGCGTCGAGGCCAACAAGCACTACGCCAAGGCCGAGGCGCGGGTGAAGGCGCTCGCCGAAGAGCACGAGAAGGCCGAGGCGGTGCTGGCAGAGCTGCGCGACAAGCGAGTGGCGCTGGTTCAAGCCACGAAGATGCCGATCGAGGGGCTCGATCTTGGAGACGGCGGAGTCCTATACAAGGGGCTCCCATTCGATCAGGCATCGTCGGCGGAGCAACTGCGTGTGTCCTTCGCGATGGGGCTCGCGCTGAATCCGAGTCTAAAGGTGCTGCTCATCCGTGACGGGAGCCTGTTGGACGATGCGAACCTGGCGACTATTGCCGCGATGGCATCCGCAGCCGAGGCGCAGGTCTGGATTGAGCGCGTCGGGGAAGGGGAAGAGGTGTCGGTGATCATCAAAGAGGGGCGTGTAAAGGGAGCAGAGAAGGAGGATTCGTGAAGGTCCGTTGCAGTTCGCTTGATCGTCTCTTCGCGTGCCCGGCAAGCGCGCACACCGAGAACGATACGGTACTGATCGACCATGAACCGACCGAGGCGACGAAGACTGGTATCGCTGTTCACGCCCTCATGGCCGATGTCGTCAAGAATCACTACCGCGAGTTGCCCGATGTGAAGCCCTACGCCGAAGCCTACGGCGCGGATGAGAAGGACGTGCGTATCCTCGGCTACCAGGGCATGAAGTTCCTCCGTGAGTACCGCAAGTTCCTGAGCGAGTTCCCGCTTGTAGAGGTCCAGCTTGGGACGAAGATTGCGGAGGGTGTCGAGCTGACCGGGCGGCCTGACGTGCTCGATTTCGTTTCGCCCGAAGGCGGCGAGCCTACCGTCTACGTGATCGACTGGAAGACCGGCGAGAAGGATGAGGACTCGCGGTACATCCGGCAGATGCAAGGCTATGCGGAACTCGGGGTGCAGCACTTCATCGGGCAGACGCCGCACCGCGTGGTTGTGATCCTCGCCTGGCTCAGATCGGCGGAAGCGAGCGTGATCTCCTACAGCCTGGCGATGCTTGGTATCCTGCGCGAGATCGAGCTAGCCGTTACGCGCTGGGACGGCAAGACGTTCACACCGGGCGAGGCGTGCCGCTACTGCCCGCGTGTCGCCGCCTGCCCCGGACGCCGCGACCTGATGCTCGCCGCTGTGGAAGTCCTCACGAGCGAGCGTAGGGCCGATCTGGTGCCCTTCAACGGGCAGCTAGTAGATCCGGCAGGCTTCGGGCGCTCGATCGTCCAGGCGCGTTTCCTCAAGCAGCTCTGCGAGGAGCACCTTCGCATGGCGACCGATGCGGTCAAGTCCATGGGCGGCGACATCCCGATGCCGAGCGGGCAGCATATCAAGCTCGTCTCGCGTGCGGGGCGACCGAGCCTCAAGCCTGAGCGGGTGCTTCCGTACCTCCGCGAGCGGTTCGGGCAGATCACTGACGACGAACTCGCCGCCATGGTCAGTCTCGGCAAGTCGGACGTAGAATCCTTCGTCGCGTCGAAAGCCGAACGTGGCGAGAAGGCCCAACTCAAGGAGGCTGTCTTCACCGAGCTAGAGCAGACCGGGGCCATGACGCGTGGGCACGCGGTCGAGTACGTTCAAGTCGAGGAGGCGTGATGGAAGTCAGACCGGCAGTGATCGACAGCGATCGGAACCTCGGGGATCTGCTCCGGGTGTGGAAACCGAAGCTGACGCAAATCTACGGCGAGGGGGAAGAGGCCGCGGGCCGTCTGCTTGCGATGGCCGAAGCGTGTGTCCGCCGCAATCCCGACCTGAAGCAGTGTACCGTCGAAAGCTTCCGCACGGCGCTCGAGGATGCCGCCGCGTTGAAGTTGCTCCCGACGGGGCTGATGAATCTCGGGCACGTCCTATCATTCCGTAACAAGCAAGGCTCGCGTGACGCAACGTTCGTCGCTGGCTATCGCGGCCTACTCGACATCTGCTACAGGTCGAAGAAGGTCGCGGGCTTCGAGGTCGGGCTGGTTCACCGTGACGATCCGTTCACGTACCGGCGCGGACTCCAGACGATCCTCGACCACGAGCCGAAGTACAGCGGCGTCATCGGCTTCGACAACCGGCAGGAACTCAAGGCGGGATACGCCGTCTGGTGGGACGTGATCGACGGGCACGCCGTAGCACAGCGGCACCTCGTTCTCAACCAGGCTGAGATTGAACGCCTACGCATGAAGTCGAAGAAGGCCGACGATGGCCCGTGGCGCACCGACTACTCGGCAATGGTGATGAAGACGATCGTCCGTGCCGCGACGAAGCTGATGCCGCTCACGCCTGCCGAGGATGCCTTGCTCGCACGGGCGTTCGAGGTCGAGGACGCGAAGCTCGGGCAGCCGGACCCGTTCATCGACGTGACGCCGGGCGCGCCGACATCCCCGCCTGACGGGCGTCTGCCGATCGGCGAGGTTAGGCAAGTCGAGGCGTAACGTGAGGAGGACGTGGTGGAAGGCTATAGGGAGTTCCTTGCGCGCAAGGGATCTATCGTCAGGAATCTCGGCCCCGAGGTGACGACGGCGGAAATCAACGCCAAGCTCTTCTCATTCCAACGCGACATCACGCGATGGGCGATTCGGAAAGGGCGGGCGGCGATCTTCGCGGACACGGGGCTCGGCAAGACGTTCATGCAGCTTGAATGGGCGCGGCTGATCGGCGGCCGTTGCCTGATCGTTGCGCCACTATCAGTGGCACGGCAGACGGTACGCGAGGGGGTGAAGATCGGCGTACCCGTCTACTATACGAGGTCAGGCGGCGACTTATCGGACGGAGTGAACATCACGAACTATGAGATGGTGACTGAGTTCGACGCAGGCGACTTCCGCTCAATCGTCCTGGATGAATCAAGCATCCTGAAAAGCCTCGATGGGAAGACCCGCAAACTCCTCACGGAGATGTTCGCAGAGACGCCGTATCGCCTGTGCTGCACGGCGACACCGGCCCCGAATGACATCGCGGAGATCGCTAACCACGCGGAGTTTCTGGGGATCATGTCGCGCCCCGAGATGTTGGCTTCCTTCTTCGTTCACGATCAGGACGGCTGGCGCTTGAAAGGGCACGCGGAAGAGCCGTTCTATAAGTGGCTCGCGTCCTGGGGGATGAGCGTCCGCAAGCCGAGCGACCTTGGATACTCGGATTCTGGCTACGATCTTCCTCCACTCACGATCTCTCCACTCTGGGTGGAATCGGACGCGGTAACTGACGGGGCTCTCTTCCATCTCGGCATGAAGGGGATCGCTGATCGCTCACGCGTACGCCGGGCAACATCCTCCGACCGTGTAGCGAAGGCGGCGGAGATCGTCAACGCCAGCCCGGAACAGTGGATCTTGTGGTGCGGCCTCAACGCAGAGGCCGATTCCGTGGCAGCGGCGGTCCCCGGTGCGGTGAACGTCCAAGGGTCCGACTCGCTGGAAGAGAAGCAGTCAGCGTTCGAGTCGTTCCAGGATGGGTCGCTCCGCGTGCTCGTCACGAAGCCGAAGATCGGCGGGTTCGGGATGAACTTCCAGAACTGTCACCGCATGGCGTTCATCGGGATCTCAGATTCGTGGGAGTCGTACTACCAGTGTGTTCGGCGGTGCTATCGCTTCGGGCAGACGGAACCTGTCACGGCTCTGATTGTGGTCAGCAAGCAGGAGTCTGAGGTATGGGAGAATGTGCAACGCAAGGATGCGGAGGCTACCAAGATGAGCGAACGGCTGGTGGAGCACGTCCGTGAGTTTGAGCGAGCGGAGATCACAGACGGACAAGCGCGGGCAGAGTATGCTGAGGACACTGTGCGGCACGACGGCTGGGAGATGGTGCTCGGGGATTCCGTCGAGACTATGGCGCGGGTCGCGGACGATTCCGTTGGCCTCTCCGTCTTCTCTCCTCCGTTTCAGTCCCTCTACACGTACAGCCCAAGCGAGCGCGACCTCGGAAACTCGAAGACGAAGAGCGAGTTCTTCGATCACTTCACGTACATCATCGACCACCTGCTTCGGGTGACGAAGCCGGGCCGCAACTGCGCCGTCCACGTCCAGCAACTCACGACGAAGATAGTCACGCACGGCGTGATCGGGATGCAGGACTTCCGGGGTGACGTGATCCGCGCCTTCATCGACCGAGGCTGGATCTACCACGGTGAGGTCTGCATTGATAAAGACCCACAGGCCCAAGCAATCCGAACACACAGCAAGGGGCTCCTTTTCGTGCAGCTGCGGAAGGACTCGACGTGGAGCCGTCCGGCGCTAGCTGACTACATCGTGCTATTCCGCAAGCCGGGCGAGAACGGCGAGGTCGTTCACCCGGACATCACGAACGATCAGTGGATAGAGTGGGCGCGTCCGATCTGGTATGGGATCAAGGAATCTGACACACTCAATGCCCGCGAGGCGACTCAGGATAAGGACGAGCGCCACATCTGCCCGCTCCAACTTGAGACGATCGAACGATGCATCCGGTTGTGGTCGAACAAGGGCGACATCGTCCTGTCGCCATTCGCCGGGATCGGGTCTGAGGGCTACGAGGCGGTGAAGCTAGGCAGGCGATTCTGGGGCTGCGAGTTGAAGCGCTCGTACTGGGAAACCGGCTGCCAAAACATCCGCAAGGCTGAAAGCATCGTCGACATCCCGCTGTTCGAGCCTGTCTCGGATGTTGTATGATAGTCACGGCGGGCCGAGGGCCGGGCTCGCACGAGAGCCGTCTAACGGCGGTTCTCGGTCCCGCCAACCTCACCGTTAGGAGGGCGAATGGCAGGCAAACCAAGAGCTACAGTCCAAGCATTACCGTCGAATCTTGAAGCCGAGGAGGCCGTTCTAGGTTGCTTGCTCGGCTGGCCTGAGGTAGCGGCTGAGAACGTATGCAAGCTAGGTTCGACCGATTTCCTGACCGTCAAGAATGGCGTCGTCTTCGAGGCGATACGTTTGCTCGTGAACGACGGGACGCTGCCTGACGTGATCGCCGTCGCCAACCGCCTGGAGTCGATGGGCAAGACCGAGGATGCAGGCGGGCGGGTACGCCTCGGCGACCTCGCTACGAAGCAGATTACCGATGCCGGGTTCGATCACTACGTCTCAATCGTCAAGGGAAATGCTACGCGGCGGGCTCTTATTTCCGCCACGGCACGGATCGAAGAGCTTGCCCATGACGAGGCCCGCGACATCCGCGACGTAGCGACGGAAGCCCAGAAGATACTCGACGGGACGCGGCTGCAGGCAGCGATGGGCGGCGTTGCCGTGTTCGCTCCGGTGATCGAGGCTGACGGTACGACGCTCCGCGCCGACTGGTGCCCGCCTGGTATCCGCGCTATGGCGACCAAGCTCCAGTCGCACAAGTCGGACGGCTCGGTGACCGGCTTCGTTAGGTTCACCGGGACCATGCCAGGCGTCCCCGCTCGTCTCACCTCCGGGCAACTCAACTTCGCGGCGGTCCAGACACGCGCAACGTGGGAGAATCGACTGTCGAAGGTCGCCGCGCTACCCGATGGCATGTGGGCGACAATCCTCGAACAGCTCTCCGAAAGCGTCATCGAGTACGTCGAGACTGGCGAGCCCGTTCAACAGGTGGACAGCGAAGTCGACCCCAAGGAATTGGAGTACCTTCTCTTCCCGATCCTGTTGCGCAACGAGCCGACCGTCATCTATGGCGACATCGGTGTCAACAAGTCATATCTAGCGGCGTTGCTCACCTACATCCTCATGACCGGCCAGGAGAACTACCGGCTCGAAGTACGCCACAAGATCCAGGCACCGCTCTACCTAGACTGGGAGTCGAGCGTCGGGAGCTTCGCGCGTCGCTGGGCCAAGCTCAGGCGCGGGATGAACCTACCGCCAGCCAAGGCAAGCTATCGTCGCTGCGCCCTTCCACTCGTCCAAGACTCGGAACAGGTGAAGGAACTGATACGCCGCAACGGCCACGACTTCATCATCATCGACTCGCTCGGTCTCGCGGCCGGCGGCGACCTGAACAACCCGCAACCGGCGAACGACTTCTACAAGGCACTCCGCTCGCTAAACGTCACGTCGCTAGTCATAGCTCACCAGGCCAAGAACACGACGGGCAAGACGTCGATCTTCGGCTCGCAGTTCTTTGGAGCGGCACCACGTTCGATCTGGGAGGTACGCCGCGACCAGGACGAGGGCGCAGACGTTGCCCGTGTCGGGCTCTACCACGCCAAGGCGAACGAGGGTCGCCGTGAGCCGCCGATCGGGTTCAAGTTCACATTCGGTGGGAACTTCACCAGGGTTGAACCAGACAGCGCCGACACGATCATGGCGGCTGACGACCGCTCGCCGGTCAAGGATCGCATCCTCGACGCTCTACGCCAAGACGGCAAGATGACCTATCAGCAACTATCCGTTGCAATCGGTCACCCCGAGCATCTACTTCGTACACCTATGAAACGATTGCTAGAGGATGGACTCGTAAGGAAACTAGCAACAGGAGCGGACGGCAGGACGAAGTTCGGCCTCGGAACCCGTGAGGAGTACCCCGGATGAGCCGCGTAACAAAACCGCGTAACAGGGGGTCGAAAACATGGGTGCTGTTACGCCCGTAACAGCTTGTTACGCCGCGACTCGTAAAATGCCACTTCGCGCTTTTCTGAACTGGCGCGTAACAGTTACGCGTAACTCGTTACGCGTAGAAGAAACACCCCCCCCCGTAACAAGGGGGGTTATCTAGGGGCTGTTACGTGTTACGCGATATACGTATAGAGCTATATCTATGGAGGTCACCGTGGACGAGAACGAGAAGACACAGGAACGGGAAGACCTCGGATTCTGCCCGTTGACGAAGACGTGGTGCCGAGAGGATTGCCAACTTCTCCAGGACGAGTGCTGCGCCATCAGCCTCCTCGGAATGTGGGCCGAAGACGAGTGGGCGAGGAAGAACGGACTAACCTCTTGACATCCGGGAGAGGATACTGTACGATACGGGAGAGGTGATGAGCATGACCACAAAGCACACGCCGGGACGATTGGCGATCAAGGATCGGCTACTCGATGGACGCTGTCAGTTCACGATATTGGGCGGAGATGGCGCGATTGTTGCGGGTGTGGACGCGCGCGACAACGTCCTTGCCGGGTTCGGAAAAGAGAACGATGCCCGTTCGCGTTGCGCGGATGGTCAGCAAGAGGCATGGGCGAACGCCGAGCATCTTGTCGCCTGCTGGAACGCCTGCGAGCGAAGAGGCCGAAGGAGGCCCCCGATGCCTGACAAGCATGAGGAAGTAGTCGCACAACTCAGAGTCGGGCCGCTATGCGGATTCGCCATGACCGATGCGCAGCTTGACGACATCGCCGCGATCCTCAAGCGCGAGTACGGCGACGCCCGCCGCGACGCGCTCGAAGAGGCTGCGAGGATCTGCGATCTGATCGTTCATAGAGTCTGCGCGGAAGATGCGGCAGACACGCGCCTATATGAACGCGCATCAGGAGAGGATGCTGGTTGTTGCGCAAGGGCGATCCGTGCCGCGAAGGAGGAAGCCCGTGAGTGAGAAGATCAAGCCGTGTCCGCTATGCGATGGCGCTGGAGAGGCAATCCGCTGGCAGCGTGATGGAGCCGCCTTCGCCGTCGTCAAATGCGCCAATGGTTGCAGAATGTACGGCCCCGAAGTCCGTGTGGTCGCTGGCAAGATGGAGGAAGCAATACGCCAGGCAGTTGGCCTGTGGAACCGCCGCCCGCGCGAGGACCGGCTCGCTTGTCTGCTCGGAGAAGCCATGGCCTGCACGATAAGCGCGGATCTGGCGGCCCGCATAGACGCAGCCCTGAAGGAGGAGACGTGACCGATACCGGCTGGATCGAGAAGGCCATCGCTCTAGTGGATCACCGCGACATTGACAACCACGCCGTGAAGGCGTCAGCGGCAGCCGAACTCGCCGCCCTCCGCGCCGAGAACGCAAAGAAGGATGCGACTATCGACACTCTCAATCGCGCGCTCGTCAGCCTGACGCCACTCGGCTCAGAGTTTCACATGAACCCCGAGAGGTGCGTCAACTTCGTCCGCGAGATGCGCGACGGTGAACACAAGGCACTCATCCAGGCCGTGAAGGGGCGGCGGGCAGCCGAAGCCGAGAACGCGGCCCAGGCCCGGCAGATCGCCGCGCTCAGGGCATTCGTCCAGTTCGTAGCCGACTACGTCAAGCACGCAAGGCGGTTACGCGACGGCTCACCCTCGTCCATGCCCTCGCTGCAAAAAGATCCCGTCACCGGCAGGAATGACTACGTTGTCCCGCCGCCATTGTCGGAGGGCGCACTTGACGAGATCAGGGCCAACCTTGGAATCGCGCCCTCGTCCATGCGCCTCGTCCCGCTGGAAAGGCTCAGAGAGATCGAGTGGCTTGAGAGCCATAACGGCGACGAGCCGTTATCGTGCCCCGTCTGCCTGCGGTATCAGAGCTTCGACCACATGCCCGACTGCTGGCTCGCCGCCGCCATCGCGGAGACGGAACCTCTCACACGTGATACAATCGGATAGGTGAAATATGCCCGAACCTAAGAAACACCCAGGCGGTAGACCTGTGAAGTACGAGACTCCAGACGACATGCAGGTCAAGATCGACGCCTATTTCTCCGCCTGCGATTCTCGGGTCAAGCAGATCGTTACAAAGGAAGGCGTCGTAACCGTTCGCTTCCCTGCGCCGTACACGATCCAGGGACTCGCTGTGGCTCTCAATCTTACCATGGAGGGCCTATCGGAATATCAGGCCAAGCCTGAGTTTTCTGTAACTGTAAAGACAGCCAAGCAACGGTGCGAGGCCAATAAGGTCCAACACATGCTAGATGGAGACGGCTACGGGCCAGGTTACATCTTCGATCTCAAGAACAATCATGGCTGGAAGGACCAACAGCAGATCGAGCACTCCGGCTCCGTCCATGTCCACTTCGACCAAGAAGACAAGAGCCTTCTCTAAGACTACCCGCCAGCGTGAAGCCATTGCCCTGTTAGGCGGCTCGGCGTCCCAAGTCCTTCTCTATGGGGGGTCTAGGTCAGGGAAGACCGTTATCGCCCTCTACGCTTTACTGTGCCGGGCGATTGATCGAAAGTCGCGGCACCTCATCCTGCGGTTGCACTTCAACCACGTCAAGACCTCGATCTGGATGGACACGCTTCCGAAGGTGTTGGAGCTTGTCGCGCCTGACCTTGAGGTCAACTGGAATAAGACCGACTACGTGCTTGAGTTCCCGCACAACGGCTCGGAGATTTGGATCGGTGGGCTGGACGACAAGGAGCGCGTCGAGAAGATCCTTGGTCACGAGTACTCGACGATCTTCTTCAACGAGTGCAGCCAGCTCACATACGACGCCGTCGAGACAGCACGGACGCGCCTTGCCGAGAATTCCGGGCTAACACTCAAAGCGTACTATGATGAGAACCCGCCACGCGCGAAACACTGGACACACAAGCTGTGGATCGACCACGTCAGCCCAGACGACGGCGGGCCGCTTGCCGATCCGTCCGACTACGCCAGCCTACTGATGAACCCCGAAGACAACAGGGCGAACCTTCCGCCTGGCTACATCGAGACGGTGCTCGGTCGCCTATCGAAGCGCAAGCGTGATCGGTTCCTGCTTGGATTGTGGGGCACGGACACGGAAGGGGCGCTGTGGAAGGCTGACTGGATCAGGCGCGGGGAAGCGCCGCCTGACCTGGAGCGCATCGTGGTCGCCGTCGACCCCGCCGTGACGAAGTCGAAGAAGTCAGACGAGACAGGGATCGTGGTCGCGGGTAAGCTCGGCAACCGGCTCTATGTGCTCGAGGACGTGTCGGGGCGCTACACGCCGCACGAGTGGGGATGGGCAGCGGTCGACGCCTACCGACGATGGGGCGCTGATCGGATCATCGGGGAAGTGAACAATGGCGGCGACCTCGTTGCGACCAACATCCGGCAGCACGATCGCCTTGTCAGCTACAAGGACGTTCACGCATCGAGAGGGAAGGCCGTCCGCGCCGAGCCAGTGTCCGCGCTGTACGAGCAAGGGCTAGGCATCCACTGCGGAGAGTTCCCCGAGCTAGAGGATCAGCTCACGGGATGGGTGCCCGGGGACGACGACTCGCCGGATAGACTCGACGCGCTAGTGTGGGCAGCGACCGAGCTACTGCTGGAATTGCCGACCGAGCCGCAGTATGCAAGCTATGACGGCTATGAAGCCATCACGCCGTACTAAGAGATGAGGCTGAAAGTTGAACAGAGCCGAGCGTTATTCAAGGTTCGTCCCGCATACGGTTGACTATCGTACAGGAAAGGAGTAGAGTCAGGCGGAGGTGAGCGATGACACGTGACGAAGTGATGAAGCTGTCGGACGATGAGCTGCGCGTCAAGGCGGCGGAGATCCTGGGATTCAGATGGTTCAAAAATGCAAACGGTCGTCGGTTCATGGGCATGCCGGATGAGGGCGGATGTATCGCGGCAGAGAGCACAGTCGCCGTGGCCCTGGACGCGCTGCGCCTTGTCCCCGACTACCCGCGCGACATCGCGGCGGCGTGGGAGTTGGTCCTGTACGCCAAGAAACTAGACGATGCAACGTGGGCTGGACGAACGCTTGCCATCGCAGAATGGTTCTCCCGTCAATCCAGCGCAGACGAATGGGCGGACGATCCATCGTGGGAGTTGAAGGAAGTACTGTTCAATCGCATCTCACCGCGTGAACTGACCCGTGCCTTCGTCCTCGCGATGTCGAATGAAGCGCACTAGCTGGATCACCGACAGGAGGAGATGATGAGCGGCGAACGCTCCAACCAACGCGGCGACGCGACACGGACACGGACGAAGACGCACAAGCGGCTGAAACGCTACCTCGAAAGCGAAGTCGGCAAGCGCACGCTGTGGCGTCCGAGCGGCAAGGAACCGGTCCACATCAAGAAGCCGGGACGCAATGACCCTTGCATTTGCGGGTCAGGGAAGAAGTTCAAGAACTGTCACGGAAAGGCGGCAGAATGAAGATACCACGCCAAACCGCAGAGAACGTCGCAATGAACTTCGTGAACCTGTGGCCCGAACGCCCATCCAGAAACGACATCACGTACTGTGTCTGTGATGTGGTCTACAGCAAGGACTACAAGGCTATGAAGAGGATCGCACGCAAGATCGAGCGGGCCATCATTCGGCGGCTCGTCCGGGCGCGGATACCGGAAGGGTCACACATCGCGGCCACGAGGCGGAAGGAGGGGCGTCTATGAACGGCATGGCGACGTGGGGCGACAAGGGCCGCTACCAAGGCAAGGACGACGACACTCTGCAACAGAGCGAGCGTCTACGGTTCTCCATCCGTGAGCGGAAGCGGCGCCCTATTGGCAGCGAGGATACGAAACGATACTGTGAAGAGAAGGACAAGGAGGCGAGATGAGCAATCCCGTGCGCGAGGCGATGATCCAATTCCTGCGCAGGGAAGGATGTACTCCGAGGATGTGTCAATTCTGCGTCCACCAGCAATGGCAGAGAGCACGGGTCTTCTTCCGCACAGGTATGTACAGATGTTGCGCATTACGGCCAGGGACGTTCGTGGAGAACGAAAACTCATGTGACGATTTCAAGGAGGTTCGATGAAAGCATTCGTGCTCATCTGGCTAGGCGGGCTCGCTGTGATCGGGCTCGTCTCGGTGCTCTACCCGGCGTCTGATCTGAACGTCTACCCGACGACGTATGAGACGGTCGTACAGCCGGTCTCGGTGCCATCGCAGCCCTTTGACGTGTCTGTTGTGCAGCGGGTCACTACGCAGGCCGATGCGCTCGCCGTGAGCGTCAACCGGAACGAGGACGCGGTAGCTGCGCTGTCGAAGCGCATGGACGAGATCACGGGCAAGCAGGCGGGGATCAGCGAGAACGCGAAGGCGCTCCGCGTGTACGTGGATGAGCAGGATAAGGCGCTGAATGACGCACTGACCATGTCGCGCAAGGATTCTACAGGGCTACCATGGGCGATGTGGATTGGTATCGTCGGGGCCTGGGTTGGCTTGTTCATCTTGGCCTTCGCTATCCGTGCTATCCGCAAAGGGGGCCGCGTTGAACCCAAGTAACTTCACGATCTACGTCCCCCGCGCGAAGACGGAAGAGAAGCTCATTGAGAAGATGCAGGCTCTCGCCAAGAAACGCGACCGCTCGCTGTCCTACGTCGTGATCGAGGCGATCGAGCAGTACCTAGAGCGTGAGAAAAGGTAGCCCCTCTCCGGGGTACTGGCGGGGTAGGAAGCTGCTGTGCCCTGCCCCGCCATGGAGGTTGAGATGTGGAAGACGATACGTGTAAAAGAGAACCCCGTTATATTCACCCGTTCATCCACACCGGAAGGGAATTGGATGCATCTGACGCTCCCTGATGGGTGTGAAGGCAAGCACATCCGCGTGACGGTGGAAGAGGAAGTCTCCGAGTGCTGCGAGAAGTGGCGGGGGAAGAGCATCTATACGATTGACGAGGCTTCTAGGTTTCAGGCGGGGGGGACTGTCCTTATGCACCAGGAGCCGGAATTCTGTCCCCGGTGCGGGCGGAAGCTATGAAGCACCACGAGTACGAGCCTGCGCCGGTCGACCTGCGCCACGAGCTAGACAGGGTGATCGCTGGGGAAGTGGCGTTCGTGCCCGATCCGTTTGATGCGGAACAGGGGGGCAGTGACGATCCTCGATACAGACAGGCACTACGCCAACGGAAGCTCGGACGGATGAACCTGAGCTATCTCGGCAGTCGGAAGAAGGCACACGGGAAGGCCGCGCACAAGGCGCACGTGCTGTACCGCGAAACGGGAATGTGGGTTAGATAGGAGGTCTGATGCCCAAGGGAGTCTACGATAGATCGAAGGTCAAGACGACGCCGCCGACTATCCGGCAGCGAGCGAGCGAGGATGAGCAGTTGCGGGATCTCATGGAGACGGCAGAGGCCGACGGCAAGACGCTTACCGGCGAGCCGACGAGCTCCGTGATGACAACGACGGCGCGTGACGTGGTTCACGTGCCCGCCTCGGACGTGCCGCAGACGAGCACGGGGACGCTCCCGACGGTCGTCCTCACGGAAGATCGCATCGTGAACATTCACGCGCCGACGCCGCTCGTCACCTTCCACCTGCGCCGCGTCGAGAACGAGCTGACTGACACGATGCGCACCGTCCACATACCGTCGCCGGCAAGCATTCAGCCGGGCGAGCGCGTCGTCATCCACGTCTACAGGGAGGAGTGATGCCCTGGTATCTCGTGCTCCTTCTGACGGTAGTCGGAGTCGTGATCGTGGGCGCACTGGCGATCTACATAGCCGCACGGATGTTCCTGACGGCGCTGTTCAAGGGATGGTAAGACAACCATCACCTCCGCCTTAGCAGTCGTGGCCTAACCTCCACGCTACGCACACCGCAGCACGGGCCGCAGACTAGCAACCTGCGGCCTTGCTCTTTTGCAGTCCTTGTAGTCCAATCTACCTAGCGTCACCCGACTTGGCAGGGCGGGGCTAGGCAAGTCGTGGCATGGTCTGGCCCATCATAGGGGGAGGGTGCTGTGACCGAGCGTTTACTTGAGTTGTCCGTGTCTGAGCTTTCCGAACGCCTGCAACGCACCGAGCAGAGTCTCGCCATCACCGAGGCCAACTTCCAAGAGAAGATCACCGAGCTTGAGTACGAGCTAGAGGAGCGCGGCTGGGATCGGCTGTACGGCTCACAGGATCTTGAGTTCTCGCGTGACGCCTTGCGCCGCATTGCCCGAGAGTCGCGCCTGTTCTACATGAAGAACCCCATCGTCAAGCGGGCCGTCGACCTAGAGAATGCCTATGTCTTCGGTCAGGGCGTGACGATCCAGGCGGAGCAAGAGACGGTCGACGCGATCGTGCAAGCATTCGTCGGCGACGAGTTGAACCGTGGCGAGCTGACTACCCCCCGCGCCATGACCTCCCAGAATGCCGACCTCAAGATCGACGGCAACCTGTTCTTGTGTTTCTTCCGTAACGGCGTCGGCGACCTCCGTGTCCGCGCTATCCCCTTCGACGAGATCCAAGACGTGATCTCGAATCCCGAGGACGCGAAGGAACCGTGGTACTACCTGCGGCGGCGAATCCCCCGCTCGTCACTGCTTGGCGAGATCGCTGCCGCAGAGGCCGACAAGCTCTACCCCGACTGGCAGTACACGCCACGGAATCGCCCGCCGAGCTACAAGGGCATGCCAATCGACTGGGATCACCCGGTCTACCACGTGGCCGTCAACCGTCTCTCGGGCCAGCGATTCGGCCTCTCGGAAGTCTACGCGGCGCAGGACTGGGCACGTGCCTATAACGAGTTCCTGGCCAACTGGGCAACCATCACCCGCAGCTTGGCACGGTTCGCCTGGAAGATCGTCACGAAGGGCGGCGCGGATCAGCGGGCGCTCGTCAAGGGCAAGCTGGACTCAGGCATCATGGCCGGCGGCGATACCTACACCCCCGCGCCGTCTGCTGGTAGCGTCCACATCGAGACAGCGGGCGCGGCGGACCTACAGCCTATCCGCACGTCAGGCGCGACGACTTCCCCGCAGGATGGCAGGCGGCTACTGCTCATGGTCTGCGCCGCGATGGGATTCCCTGAGACGTTCTTCGGGGACGCCGAGGTCGGGACGCTCGCAACGGCCAAGAGCCTGGACCGTCCGACTGAGCTTGCGATGCTTGGCAGGCAGCGACTATGGGCTGAGATCCTCGAGAACGTCTGCACCTACGTGATCGAGCAGAAGGCGCGGGCGGGCACGGTGGACGGCATCGGCGGCGAGGAGATCCTTGACGATTGGGACGAACTGAAGTGGGTCTACTCGGACGATCCCGAGACCGGCGAGCCACTCGACACGCACGTCTCGATCACGTTCCCTGGGATCGTAGAGCGCGACGTCACCGAAGCGGTCGACGCGATCGTGAAGGCCGCAACGATGGGCGGGCTTGGCACATTCGCCGGGACGCTCGATCCAGAGTACACGACACGGCAACTGCTTGTCGCGCTCGGCGAGCACTCGGTGGAGGAAGTCATGGCCGATCTGTTCCCGCCCGAGGAAGAGGTGCCGCCCGAGGCGGTTCAACAGACGGAGGCCCTGCGGCGCGAGATGAAGTCATTCTTGACGCTGCTACAGGAGGCGCGCGTTGCGGACTGATGAGGGAGCTATCGTGCTTGCTTCTTTGCTGAGACACCAGAAACACGTTGAAGGTAACATTGAACGTCTCATCGGAGAACTTGCGATGCGTGCCCGCTTCCACGATCAATCGAAACTCGGCGTAGATGAATTCAGTGGGTTCGTAGAGATTCATCACGTGGCTAGGGAGAATCCTATCGGATCCCCGGACTATGAGGCCGCAATGCGTACCGCTCCGTGCATCGCGCATCATTTCGCGGAGAACAGTCACCACCCTGAGCACCACGGTAAGACAGAGCGCATGGGATGGCTCGACATTATCGAGATGGTGTTAGACTGGAAGGCCGCATCCGATGTGTACGGCAACACTACGCTGCGAGACGGCCTTGAATACCAATTCTCCCGCCACGGATTCACAGGCGAGCAACGGTGGCTCATCTTGCAGGTTGTCGAATGGGTAGAGGGAGGCCACGTTGCGGAATAGCCTGCGCATCTTCCTCACGACGCAGAGCGACCAAGGCTCGCGTGACTGCCAGGTCGGCACGAAGGTGCTTGCTCTTGTCGTCGGGATCGCTGTCGTCAACTACGCGCTGAGTGCGGCGCTGCATCAGGAGGGCAAGGATGTCCGTGGCGTCTTCGTCTCTACTTCGTGACTCCGCGCTAGCCGTCTTCCGCGAGGCGACGAAGCTCTCACGGGCGGAACGTAACCGCGCACGCAACGCCGCCACCGAGCGCACGCGGAAAGCGTTTGCTAGCATCTTCGCTAAGCAGGGACGCGCATACCTCGCACGCCTACCGAAGATTGCCAAGCTATTCGTCTCGAACGAAGTCACCGAGGCGGCATACGACGGCGACCTCGCAGACGCCTTCGCTGACGTGTTCTCGACGACACGCAAGCAGGCAGAGAAGGCGCTGTTTGAGTCCATGTTCGACGGGATCACGGGCGGATATCAGGGCCTCGCATCCGACTTCGGCCTAGAGACGTCGTTCAAGTTGAAGCCCGAGCAGGCTACGAAGTGGGCACGCGACAACGCCGCAAAGGAAGTCACGAAGATCAACGAGGCGACACAGATAGAGATGCGTGGCCTCATCACACGGGGGATTGACGAGGGGCGCGACTACGGCTCCATCGCCCGTGAGATCCGCGACACGTTCGACGGGTTCACGACGCAGCGGGCCGAGCTTGTCGCCGTCCAAGAGAACGCCATGGCCTACGAAGAGGGCCAGTCGCGCCTCGTTGGCGAGATCGAGAAAGCGGGCATCACCATGGAGAAAGCGATCACCGGCCCGGACGACGATCTCACCTCGGACATCTGCCGCGACGCCATGGACATGGGCTGGATTGACACGGATGAGGAGTTCCCAGGCGGCGAGCAGACGGCCCCGCTTCACGTCGGTTGCCGACACGCCACGATCTACCGCGTCAAAGAGGAGGAGTAATGCAGTCTGTAATGGACTTCCCTTGGAGATACAAGCACTGCGCTGACAGTACGCAGGTGTCAGCCGGGCCGTGCGTGTTGCACACGATCACCATCAACCGCCTCGATACCGGAGCGTGCGTCGTGACCGTGTACGACAACCCGGCAGCGGCGGGAAACGTGATCGCAATCATTGACCTCACGCCCACGGCTGTCGTGAACGTGATGAGCACGACGCTCATCTTCGACGCGCAGTGCGATACGGGGCTCTATGCTGACTTCAGCGGGGCGGGCGGCGACATCACGGTGACGTACAAGTAGGAGGGGATCCAAATGCCTTGGAGTGTCGGCGACGTCGATCAATTCAAGAAGGGCCTGACCGACGCCGAAAAGAAGACGTGGGTAAAGGTGGCGAACGATCGTCTCGCCGCGTGCTTGAAGGAAGGGCGAACGGACTGCGAGGCGTCAGCCATCAAGCAGGC
>Ga0105104_10001211_pt1 | contig 19458 bp, 16 predicted proteins | sample PPLLaktember2015_3_FD_87034 | JGI IMG/M metagenome (GOLD analysis project Ga0105104, IMG submission 87034) | Freshwater sediment microbial communities from Prairie Pothole Lake near Jamestown, North Dakota, USA - PPLs Lake P7 Core (6) Depth... | ecosystem: Environmental > Aquatic > Freshwater >... | reverse complement strand
TGCAGCGGGAAGCAGATTTGAAATTTGCTGAAGCATGGAAAATGAAAGAGGCGGAAGCCTCTCCGGCAGGCGGAGATACTGGTACTGTTGAAAATATCCCAAGCATGCAACCATCCAATGTTTCGGAAGCTGATAAAGAAATTTCAGATGAATTCAGCCTCCTTGACAAATCATATTATAATGAATCCAACCCCATTCCCAAAGGTTTGAATTCCCATAAAGGCCTGGTATACCGAATTCAATTGGGCGTATTCAGCAAACCCCGGGTCGACGATGCTTTTGGAGGGATATCTCCTGTTTATTACCATCAGGTTGAAAATTCAGCCATTCTGAAATATTATGCAGGACTTTTTTATACCCTGAAGGGCGCACTCACAGCACTTGGGCAGGTTAAGATTAATGGATTTCCGGATGCTTTCATCGTGGCTTTTTTTGACGACAAACCCATCACCACGGAAAAAGCCCGGGAGATTGAATTTGCCAATCTGAGGCTGTAGTCACCGGTCACGTGTCACCAATCACGCATCACCCGTTTATTAACATACTATTAACATCTGAATTTTAAATGTCAGATTTATGATTACAATTTCGTATTTTTGGATCAGGTAGAACAGATTCAAATTTCCCGGACAATTTATATGAAACCAAAGGAGTACAGCGACAATAAACCGGAAATTGAAAACCTGATAGATGAGGGACTGTCTGAAGGTCGTTTTCTGATCCTCCATAACGATGATATACATTCATTTGAATATGTCATCGACAGTCTGATTGAAGTATGCGAAATGGAAATCACCCAGGCGGAACAATGCACATACCTGGTCCATTATAAGGGAAAATGTGATATTAAAAAGGGAAGTTTCAGTTTGCTGAAGCCCTTCAAGGAAGGCCTGATCGAACGGGGTCTCAATGCAACCATTGACTAATCATTAACCAGTTATTATATGTCCTTTTTGGCCATTCTCCTTATCATAATCCTGGGTATCTTTCTATTGCTTCTTGAATTTTTGGTTATTCCCGGTGTTACCATATTTGGTATTGGCGGTTTTGTTCTTATCCTGCTCGGCATCGGATCATCCTATTACTTCCATGGAATCGCAGCAGGCAATTATACGCTGATAGGAACCGTACTCGTCTCCCTGGTTACCATTTATTATATTTTCAAGAAAAAAACCTGGAACAGAATGGGCCTTCAGGCCAATATCAATAGCCGGAACGAACCTTTTGATACCCTCAGGATCCATCCCGGTGACCATGGAAAAACCATTACCCGGCTTGCACCCGTTGGGAAAGCTGTTGTAAATGAAATCATTTGTGAGGCCAAATCAACAGGGAATTTCATTGATGAAAATACCGAAATTGAAGTTCTCCAGGTTCTTTCCACGCAAATAGTTGTTAAACCCGTAAATCAATAATGTCATGACTGAAACTAGTATTGGAATTTACATTGTCGTTGCGATCGCCATCATCATTTTTATCTGGTTGTTTTTTTACTTTGTACCACTCGGATTATGGTTCAGTGCAGTTTTTGCCCGTGTGTACGTTCCCATCTGGCAACTTATTGGAATGCGTATACGAAAGGTTCCTCCTTCTACAATCCTTAATAACCTGGTAAGTGCCACTAAGGCCGGTCTCAAACTGAATGTGGATGAACTGGAAGCGCATTACCTTGCCGGGGGAAATGTGAAACAGGTTGTCAATGCCTTGATTTCCGCTGATAAGGCGAATATTCCCCTTGACTTCAAAGCGGCCACGGCTATTGACCTCGCCGGCCGGAATGTTTTTGAAGCCGTTCAGATGTCCGTCAATCCCAAAGTGATAAATACTCCGCCGGTTACTGCCGTGGCAAAGGATGGAATTCAGCTGATATGCAAGGCACGTGTAACCGTACGGGCAAATATCCGTCAACTGGTAGGGGGCGCCGGTGAAGAAACAGTACTTGCCCGCGTGGGAGAAGGTATAGTTTCATCCATAGGTTCGGCAGTTTCACACAAAGAGGTGATGGAAAATCCGGATAATATATCCAAGGTGGTTTTGAATAAAGGGCTTGACGCCGGCACCGCATTTGAGATACTCTCGATAGACATCGCCGATATTGATATCGGTAAGAACATTGGTGCCGTATTGCAGATGGATCAGGCAAATGCTGATAAGAATATTGCCCAGGCCAAAGCCGAAGAAAAAAGAGCAATGGCCGTCGCCATAGAACAGGAGATGAAGGCTAAAGCCCAGGAGGCACGAGCAAAAGTTATTGAGGCCGAGGTACAAATTCCCCTGGCCATGGCAGATGCATTCCGGTCCGGTAACCTGGGAATTATGGATTATTATAAACTGAAAAATATCGATGCTGATACCCAGATGAGGGATTCCATCTCCAAATCGGAAAATCAGCAAAAAAAATAATAAAGAGGACGCCGCACTATAAAAAAGTCCTCAATTCGCTGATCGCAGTGATCTCCCAGGTTGGCCGGATTAAGCATGGCTTGCGAAGGGGATTGAAGTATACCTGGTTTATGCCGGCATGGGCGGCCCCTATTATATCTGCCTCAGGATCATCCCCGATCATGAGGCTTTCGCTTTTACGGGCATGAACAGATTTTACGGCATATTCAAAAATACGCCTGTCCGGTTTTTGATACCCCACCATTTCGGCAATGAACAACTTGCTGAAATAGTTTTGGAGTCCGGAATTGCGGATCTTCTGAACCTGTACCTCAGCAAAACCATTGGTGAGTATATATAATTTGTACTTATTGGCCAGATATTCCAGGGTATCTATTACTCCGGGAAATACATTTGCCTTTTTGGGTGCGGTGTTCAGGTATACCTCGCCGACTTTTTGGGCCAGCTGCGGATCCTGTATGCCCAATTCCCTGAATGTTAATATTATGCGTTCCTTCCGCATCACATCTTTTTTAATTCTGCCCTTCCTGTATTCAGTCCACATGTACTCATTGAATTGCTCGTATACGATCAGGAACCGGTCAAAATCCCCGATCTTTGAGAACAGATCCAGTTCCGTAAATATTTCATGAAATGCTTCATGCGCATTTGCCCTGAAATCCCATAGGGTATTATCAAGATCGAAAAAAAGATACTTATAGCCAGACAAGAATACCGGGGTTTAATTTATACAAAGTAAGGAAAAATAGTAATCTATCAATGGTTTCCGGTGGGCGCTGCAGGTAACCAATTCGCACATTATCCAATAATCTTTTAATTTTGCGGATATTCCACAGATGATTTATGCGAAAAACAATACCTATCATTCTGATATTTTCATCCGTTGCGGTAAAAGCCCAGAACCTTCAGCTGCACTATGATTTTGGACAGGAAAGAAAATTTTTCACAGCCACCCTTGAAATGTTTAAGCCAGATTCACTCGGCTCCACATTCTGGTTTGCGGATTTTGATTTCAACTACCCGGGAAGCCCGCGCAGCATGTCAGCTGCCTATTGGGAAATCGCACGGGAGTTCTACATTCCGGTTCTGAAAAAGCTACCCGCCTTTCAGAAGCTGACTTTCCATATTGAATACAACGATGGCTTCACTGCATACACGGACAGCGGGGATATTCAGGCTGCTGCAAGCTACAACAGCGTCTTACTGACCGGTTTCAGCCACCCGGTCAGAGTTGGACAAGTCGAAATTAATACCCAATGGCTGTTAAGGATGCCAAGGGGAATGGATATACCCGATTTCCAGTTTACAGTGGTCTGGTATCAGCCCCTTTTCAGAAACAAGGTGCTTTTTACCGGTTTTCTGGATTTGTGGTCCCAGGATAAGGTGTACGATCCGGATAGCAAGGAGCTTGTTTTTCAGACGGAGCCTCAAATCTGGTACCTGCTGACACCCGCGATCGCAATAGGCGGAGAAGCCGAGATCAGCAGGAATTTTCCGGTCGGACCCCATGAATGGCAGATCAGTCCTACCCTGGCTTTCAGATGGGAGTTCTGATCCTTGTGGTCATAAAAGCAGGCGAGGTTTATTTTAAATCAATCCAGGCTTTTGGTTGACAGGATGTTTGCGTATTTTTGTCAAAAGAGGGTGTTTGTTAATCTTTAGGCTGAATAATTATGTCTTCCTGTTTTAGGTACATCTTCATTTTTATATCATTCCTGTTTTTTTGCCCTGGCATATTTTGCCAGAAGACAACAGTTACCGGGAGGGTCATAGATGCCGAGACCGATGAAGCAATACCCTTTGTCAATATCGGGTTTCAGCACAGCCTGGTCGGAACCATCAGCGAGATAGACGGATCGTTTTATCTGGCTACCTCCAAGGCAACGGATACCCTTTTAGTATCATGCGTGGGCTATGAAATGGTGAAACTCCCCGTGGAATCAGGTAAAGAACAGGTGCTTGAGGTTAAACTCCTTCCGAGACGGATAGCGCTTGATGCGGTGATAGTCAGACCCGGTGAAAATCCTGCCTTCCGGATACTGAAAGCGATCAACGATAATAAAAAGAAAAATGACCCGTCACGATTGTCATCATACCAGTACAATGCCTATACCAAACTGCGTCTCGACCTGAATAACATTGGGAAGAAGCTGAAGAGTCAAAATCTGCTTAAGGATTTTGGATTTGTTTTTGAATACATGGATTCGTCTGAAGTTTTCAGTAAAAACTACCTTCCACTCCTTATTTCTGAAACGGTTTCAAAGGTATACAGGTCAAAATCCCCACCCGTTAACCGGGAAGTGATCGAAGCTTTCAAGATAAGCGGTGTGGAAAACAAAACGATATCCCAATTTACCGGAAGGATGTATCAGCAATTAAACATTTATGACAATTTCATCCTTTTCTTCGATCCGGGATTTATAAGCCCCATTTCGGATATAGGACGATTATACTATAAATACTTCCTGGAAGACAGCACTTTTATTGATGGCAAATTTTGCTATAAGATTGCATTTAAGCCCAAACGCAAACAGGAAAGGACTTTTCATGGTTATTTCTGGGTAACCGATAACACTTTTGCCATTAAGAAATTTGAACTCCGGATATCTTCCGACGTGAACCTTAACCTGCTCAAGGACATGGTAGCTACTTATGAGTACGATCTGATAAATGATACAACCTGGTTCTTAACGCATGAAGATATTGTGATCGATTTTAACCTGGCTGAAAAAACATATGGCTTTTTCGCCCGGAAAACTGCTGTTTATGACAGCATTCTTTTCAATGTTCCGGTGCCTGACACGGTAAAAAAGATCACGACTGACACGTATGTACTCGAGAATAAAATTGACCGGAATGAATCATTCTGGCAGGAAAACCGAAAATCAGTGCTGACGGAGGAAGACAGTAAGATTTATACTATGGTGGATTCCATTAAGAAGATACCCTTGTATAAAACCCTGAATACGTTGACTACTATGCTGACCAATTATTATATTGTCGCCGGGCCTGTGGAACTGGGACCTTATTATACCACTTTCAGTTCCAATGTGATAGAAGGTTCGAGGTTAAGGCTAGGGGGTCGTACTAGCAACAAATTCAGTACCAGGATTATGCCCGGAGGGCATATTGCATATGGATTCGGTGACAGACGGTTCAAATATGGTCTCTACCTGACATATATGTTCAATACCAATCCGCGAAGAACAAGCACCATTTCCTATTTCCATGATATCCGCCAGCTCGGGAAGAGCGAAAATGCCTTCCTGGATGACAATTACCTCACTTCTGTTCTCCGAAGGAACCCGAATTATAAACTTACCATGGTGGATCAATTCAATGCGTTTTATGAACACGAATGGGTACCGGGCTTTTCAAATATTTTCAAGGTTATGCACCAGACCATCTATCCCACCCGTTACGTCCCGTTTGCCTATTATTCGGCAGAGGGTGATACGGTTCCGGGAAAATCCCTAACGGCAATGGAATTTACACTAAACACCCATTTTGCATACCGGGAGAAATTCCTGTGGGGAAAATTTGAAAGAACCAGCCTCGGCTCCCAGTATCCTACTTTGGATCTCGAGCTGACTTATGGTCCAAAGGGAGTTCTTGAAAGTACCTATGATTATTTTAAGATCAGGATGAAAATCTCGGATAAACTGGAAACCAATCCCCTGGGATTTTTCAAATTCAGGCTTACTGTGGGCAAGATATTTGGCACCCTACCCTATCCTTTGCTCAAATTGCATGAGGGAAACGAGACCTATGCCTATGATCCGCTTTCATTCAATATGATGAATTACTACGAATTTGTGAGTGATGAATATGTCAGCCTGTTTGCAGAACAACATTTCCAGGGATTCTTTCTGAACCGCATACCGCTGTTACGAAGATTGCACTGGCGTGAGGTGATAGGCTGCAATATCCTGTACGGGAGGTTATCCGATAAAAACAAGGCGGTCATGCTTTTCCCCCAGGGTCTTTCGAAATTAAAAGGGCCATATTATGAAGCGAATGCAGGAATAGAAAATATTTTCAAACTATTCCGCATTGATGCTGTCTGGCGCTTTTCCTACCTTGAGCATGAAAATGTAAGTCCCTTTGGAATCCGTTTTTCCATGCAGGTATCATTTTAATGCAATGGATTCACGGATATTCTTACTGTAACAGTTCGAAAACCGGTTTACCCGTGCATGAATTGGGATACGTAATATTTAAAAATGTGGCGATGGTAGGGGCAATATCTGTAATATCCACTTCACGAGTTATGGAGCCCCTTCCGAGTTTCCATCCATACCAGATAAGGGGAATACGGGAATCGTATGCGTAGGATGAAGTGCCATCGGTGGAACCTTCATTCTTCTCCACCCATCCTGCCTTGAGATTGATAATGATATCCCCTGAGCGTTTCTGGTTAAAGCTGTTCTGGATTTTCCTGAACACACCATCGGTAAAATTGGTGGTCTGAAGGGTAATCGATGTCACGGTATTTGCCACACCGCTGAATTGAAGGAGAAACTGAGCGGAATAATCCTGTATCTGCCGAAGAGAAAGTTTTGAATCCTCAATCAGGGTATGGTTAAGATAAACCTGTTGGGCATGATAATTCTTAACCCAGTCACCCCTGCCGTAGCTGTTGTTAAGGGCGCTCATAAGCAGAGACACCGCGCCGTTCTGGTTGAAATAACCGGCAGGTATCTTATTGTCCATCAGGTATGATGGCACCTGTGCGACCCCATGATCGGAGGTCAGGAATATCAGGGCATTTTCCTTGCCGATATATTCGTCCAGAAATACGAGAAAATCCGAGATCTGCTTATCCAGACGCAGGAGGGCGTCCTCTATTTCAACTGAATTGGGTCCGAAAAGGCTTCCGATATTTTCATTGGCAGTAAAACAAATCATCAGTATGTCGGTAAAATCATCTTTGCCCAGTTCTTCATTTACGATCAGCGTGGATGCAAAGTCCTTGGTATAGGTATTGCCAAACGGTGTCTTCTCTAGCAGGCTGTAATCAATCTTGTTTTTCTTCAGCTCGGACAGTTCTTCAAGGTTGTAAGGAAATGCCACCTGACCCTTAATACCGGTTTCATATTTATTGTTGTCAGGAAGGCTTTCAACATACTGATCCAAAGGAAGGAACGGATTCCAGGTTTCTTTCAGGTAAATATCCGGGAATCGTTTGGCATTAAATTCATCAACCCATTTTGGAAGGGTGTCGGTATAATATGTGCTGGTTATCCAGTTCCCCGTTCGTTTGTCGAACCAATATGCTGCATTGGCGGTATGACCTGTTGAAAAAATTCCGGGAGCCGGATCCATCGATATGGAAAATGATTTTGATTTGAAATTATTGGATAACCTGAGCTCATCAGAGAAGGTGGTACACATCAGGTTTTTAGGGCTATAATGCCCGTTATCCACATCCCCTCCTACAGCGGTTTGTTTCAGGTCTTCCGTGCTGTGTTCAATTTTATCCTGAAGGTATAAATACCATTCTTTTCCGACAATACCATGATCAGAAGGGGTTGTCCCGGTGGCCAGGCTTGCATGTCCCACTCCCTGCTGTGAAAAAAGGTAGTTAAAGTTGGCGTTCTTGCATGATGTGCCGCGATTCACAAGCAGTTTGATGCCATTCTCATCCATTTTGTCCCAGAATCGCTGGATATAATCATAACGCATCTGGCTCACCACGAGGCCGATAATAATCTTTGGTCTCTCAGGCGGTATTTTTTTCATGTCCTGTGAATGAGCCGGGAATAAGAAACTATAAAAGGTCAGGAAGCAGGGAGCAAGAATTATCTTTAAGATTCGCATACGGTAACAATGAAATTCAACAACATTTTGAACGGTAAAGATAATTTTTTGTTGTAATCACGCAAGTAAAGTATTTAATGTGATATGTTGTCATTTTTTTTTACCATGACCTGCCTTGTGGTCCGGTTCCTGTAATTCATATTTACTATATAAATCCCAGGTGCGAGCCCTTTTACCGATATTTCCTGTTTCACATCTGTTACCTGTTGTGTTATATGTTTCACCTTTCGTCCCTGGTGATCATAAAACTGCAACTCTAACGTTTCCCCGGGATCGTTTAGTACAATATATAGCAAATCGGAAAAAGGATTGGGAAATAATACATCTTCAGGGACAGAGGCAAGTTTCACATTAAGGGTGGTCAATTTATCACGGGTAACAACAACCGGGATTTTTTTCGTGCGATAACCCGAAGCCATAACCGTGAATATATAGCTGTCGGGTACAGCCAGCCGGTAAAATCTTCCGTTCTCCGCCTCGGTATAAACCTGTGAGCTGCCATCATCATGTCCCTCAATGCCCACGATGGCCATCACTGGCGAACCCGTAACGGAATCTGTTACTTCACCTGTCACGCCTGTGAATGCCTGGCTGATATATTGCAGCAGGGAATTCCTGTTATAATTCCAGTAATCGTTAAGGCCGGATTCTGCCGGGATCTTGTTGTACGACATTTCAATGGAAACCTCCCGCCCGTGCAGGAAAAAATTTACATAGTCCTGTCTTCCGCCATGCACGGGATACCATTGATAGCCATTGGTGATGCCTCTCTCCCTGTCATTCATATACCCCGGCGGGCCGTATGCCTGTGCAGTGTCGGCATAGGCTCGCGCGATCTGCCTGTACCAGGTGTCATCGGGATGAAGTGCTGCAAATGCGTCCCATGGGTAATTCACCAGTTCTGCACCGCCATGTAAATTGGCAGAAAGGACAAGCGGAATGCTTTTCATGAAATTCATCATGGCTACTGTTTCATTTTGCCAGGAATTATTGTCGGGGTGATCACCTTCCGCCGGGTCAGGAAAATTACGGTTGAGATCCACCTGGTTGGCATTGAAACGGGTAGCCCCTGAGACAGAACTGTCCGATAAAAAATACGTGCCATCCGGGTTCGCCAGTGGATTGATCCAGATTTCAAGGCTGTCCACCAGCTTTCTGATCCGGCTTTCTGAACCGTATCTACCAAGCAATTCTTCCGCCATTCTGAGCATCAGATAAAGGCCAAGCGGTTCATCCCCATGAATGGTAGAAGACAGGAATACTGCCGGTTCTGCTTCACGTATTCCCGGATTGTCTGTAATTTTCATTACCAGCAGCCTGTGGTCGTTCACGCTTTTTCCAATATCGATCACCTTACACAATTCAGGGTATGAATGGGAAAAGGAATCCATCAGGCCAATATACTCACTATATGAAGGATATTTATCATGCCAGCTTATCAACTGTCGTTTTTGTCCTGATTTTTGTTTGAATACCGGGGGAGTCAGCACCTCGAAGGGAATATTCTCGGCCAGGAACTGAATAAATCCTTTTTTATTGGCATAAGCAGTTACAGTATCCCGCGATACCATGTCGATCGAAAGGAATCGGGTGTAATGATCCAGTGATCTCCCGGCCGGTTTTATAAACAGGATGATTACTTCCCCTCTTTCGGCAAGCCTTTGTTCTGCCAGGTGAATGATTCCTGCCTGCTTTTCCTGTGCTGCCATCCGGTTACAAAATACCGCCATAGCCAATATGAGGAGATAATATGCAGGCCAGTTTTTCCCCGAAATCCCTGAATTTTTTGTCAAGATTTACACATTAAACCTTATGTGGAGAATATCTCCGTCATTAACGATATAATTTTTCCCTTCAATCATGAGCTTTCCCTTTTCCTTACACGCATGTTCAGAGCGCAAAGTGATAAAATCGTTGTATTTAATAACCTCCGCCCGTATGAAACCGCGTTCCAGGTCACTGTGGATTGCTCCTGCAGCCTGCGGCGCTGTCATGCCTTTGTGTATTGTCCATGCCCTGATCTCATCGGGTCCGATAGTAAAGAATGAGATAAGGTTTAGCATTGAATAGGCTGACCGCACCATTCGGTTCACACCGGGTTCGGATAATCCGGCATCAGCCAGAAATATTGCTTTGTCCTCATCATTGTCAAAATCGGCAATTTCGGCTTCCAGTTTGGCGGCGACAACCAGAATTTCCACATGTCTGTCCCTGAGGTGCTCCCTGACCTTTTCAACATATGAATTGCCTTTAACTGCTGATGCATCATCCACATTGCAAACGAACATTACGGGTTTGACCGTAAGAAGAAACAAATCGTCGATATGCCTGTGTTCCAACCTGTCGAGTTTCAGATCGCGTATATTCCCGAATGATTCCAGTTTGGCCTTTACCTTGCTTAATACCTCTATACCATGCCTGGCATCCTTGTCGCCGGATTTTGAGACTTTTTCCAGCCTCTGTAGTTTTTTATCCACGCTTTCCAGGTCCTTCACCTGCAGTTCAAAATCTATGTTTTCGATGTCACGAACCGGATCAACGGACCCGTCAATATGTGGCATAGAGTCATCATCAAAGCAACGAAGAACGTGGATCAGGGCATCCGTATTGCGGATATCACCCAGAAATTTGTTGCCGACACCCTCTCCCTGGTTTGCTCCCCTTGTTAATCCAGGAATATCTACGATTTCTACGGTCGCAGGTACAACCCTTTCTGTCGGCTGCAACTTTTCAAGTTCATACAGACGCTGATCAGGCACATGAATAATGCCCAAGTTTGATTTGTTCGAGGTGAAGGCAAAGCTGGAGGTTTCAGCCTTGACATTGGACATACAGTTAAAAATCGTGGTTTTGCCTGTATTGGCAATACCAATAATGCCGCATTGAAGACTCATGTTGTATGGATAATGGTTTTGGTTTCAAAAGTACATTTTATTCCCTATTTTAACCCGTAGCTCAATATTCAAAATATGTCGGTTTAATTCAATAAAACAATCCGGCTACAAGGTGTAGTGAAAAAGATTATTTTAAATTTGTCCCCATTCCATTTACCAATCACAATTAGATGAAAAAAGAAATTGTTAACAGGGCAGCAGACAATATCCGTATCCTGTCAGCAGCAATGGTTGAAAAAGCCAGATCCGGCCATCCGGGCGGAGCCATGGGGGGCGCCGATTTTATCAATATCCTGTTTTCCGAGTTCCTGAACTGGGATCCTGAAGATATGACCTGGCGGCATCGCGACCGGTTTTTCCTGGATCCGGGCCATATGTCGCCGATGTTGTATTCCATCCTCACGCTTACCGGCAACTTCACCTTAGGGGACATCCAGAACTTCAGGCAATGGGGAAGTCCAACCCCCGGTCATCCCGAATTGGATCCTAAAAGAGGTATTGAGAATACTTCGGGTCCTTTGGGCCAGGGTCATACTATGGCAGTAGGTGCTGCCATTGCGGAACGTTTTCTTTGCGCACGTTTTGGTGAATGGATGTCGCACAAGACCTATACCTATATTTCCGACGGAGGCATACAGGAGGAAGTATCCCAGGGTGCCGGCCGTATTGCCGGTTTTCTGGGACTCCACAACCTCATTATGTTCTATGATTCCAATGACATACAGCTTTCCACCAAAACCTCATCCGTAACGATCGAAGATACGGCAATGAAATACACCGCATGGGGATGGCAGGTAATAACAATCGACGGCAACAATCAGGATGAGATCCGTGCTTCCCTGATGAAGGCAGTCCAGGAAAAGGACCGTCCAACACTGATTATTGGAAAGACGGTAATGGGCAAAGGCGCTTTGGATGCCGGCGGTTCAAGCTTTGAAAGACAGACCTCCACACACGGCATGCCCCTGAGTGAAGCCGGAGGTTCATTTGAGAAGACAATTGAAAACCTGAAGGGTGATCCCTCCAACCCGTTTGTGATCTTTCCCGAAGTGGCCGGATATTATAAGGACATTTTGCGGAAAAAATCCGAAATGGCAAAATTACACAGGGAAGAGGAGAAAAAATGGGGTGCAGCCAACCCGGAACTGTATGCCAGGCTGAATCGCTTCTTCACGGGTAAAGCACCTGAAATACCTGCCGAACAAGTTGCACAGAAAGATGATATTGCCACCCGGGCTGCATCCAGCAATGTTTTAAGCTGGATGTCGAAAAATATTGATAATATGATCGTAGCCTCGGCTGATTTGTCGAACAGCGATAAAACCGATGGTTTTCTTAAAAATACGAAAGCATTTACCAGAGGTGATTTTACCGGATCATTTCTACAGGCCGGCGTTTCCGAACTTACAATGGCAACACTTGTTAACGGCATAGCGCTTCATGGCGGTTTAATTGCAGCCTGTGGTACCTTCTTTGTTTTTTCCGACTTTATGAAGCCGGCTGTGAGGCTGGCAGCCCTTATGGGACTTCCGGTGAAATATATTTGGACACATGATGCATTCCGGGTCGGTGAAGATGGTCCTACCCATCAGCCCGTTGAACAAGAAGCCCAGATCCGACTCCTGGAGAAATTGAAAAACCATCATGGTGAAAACAGCATGCTTGTTCTACGTCCGGCAGATGTTCATGAAACTACCATATCGTGGAAAATGGCTGTTGAAAACATAAAAACGCCGACTGCTCTTCTGCTTACCCGTCAGAATGTGCCCACCCTGCCTGCCCTGCCGGGATCAACCCGGCTCAGGGATGCTGCCCAGGTTTACAAAGGTGCATACATAGTAAGGGACATCGCCGATCCCGATGTGATATTGATCGCCAATGGTTCAGAAGTATCCACCCAGATGGCAGGTGCCGAAAAGCTGGCGGAAAAGGGCTTGAAGGTACGTGTTGTTTCAGCTCCCTCAGAAGGATTATTCCGGAATCAGCCCGTCGCTTACCAGAAAATGATACTCCCTGATGGTATCCCTGTATTCGGACTGACAGCAGGGTTGCCTGTGACTTTGCAGGGTTTGGCCGGAGCAGGCGGACGTGTATTTGGGTTGGATCATTTTGGATTTTCGGCCCCTTACAAAGTATTGGATGAGAAATTTGGTTTTACTCCGGATAATATTGTGAAAGAAGTGCTTCAAATGCTCGATGAAAGAAAAAAATAAGGTCATTCCGGAATTACAGTGCAGGGATTTGATTACCAAACTGAAAATATCCATTCACCTTAATTTTAACAAAATGAAAAAAAAGCCCGGCCTCAAGTTCACAGGAGTTGTTTTTCCGGCCCTTGCCGTATTATTCCTGGTTTCATCCTGCGCCAACAGGGAATTTGTCGAAAACTGCCTCACGGGTCATACCTATGGATTCCTGGGCGGCCTGTGGCATGGCATAATAGCGCCCATCGACTTCATTGCTATGCTGTTCAGGGATGATGTATCCTTGTATGCCCAGAATAATAACGGGGCATGGTATGCTTTTGGTTTTCTGATCGGCAGCGGTGGCTGGGGATTTCTTGGAGGCAAAGGAATTGCACGGAAAAGAAGCCGTCAGAAACCGGAATAAGGCAGGAAAATAGTTACCGTTTGGTTTGCCATTTTAACCCCAACGTTGTTAATAAGTTGTCATACAACTTAAAAATGGTAAATATGAAAATCGGTGTACTGGGGACAGGATCTGTCGGTCAAACTTTGGCGTCCAGGCTTGTTGCCCTGGGTCATGAAGTAATGATCGGTACCCGCAATGTGCAGGAAGCCCTTGACAGGACTACAAAGGATTTTTACGGAAATCCCGGGTTTGGAGAATGGTACAAAGTTAATTCCGGAATAAAACTGGGAACTTTCGCCGCTGCCATCGCTTTCGGTGAAATGATATTCAATGCGACACAGGGAATTAATTCAGTTCATGCACTGCAATCTGCAAAGCCGGATGACCTGAAAGAAAAAATCATTGTTGACGTCTCCAATCCGCTTGATTTCAGCAAAGAAATGCCTCCATCCCTTATTCCCGAACTGTCAAATACCAACTCCCTTGGTGAAGAGATTCAAAAAACCTTCCCGCAGGCACACGTGGTGAAAACACTTAATACTATGTGGTGTGGATTGATGGTAAACCCGGCAATGATCGGGGGTGGTGATCACGTTAATTTTCTATGTGGCAACAGCCAGGAAGCCAAGATCAGGGTAAAGGTACTACTGAAGGAATTCGGCTGGAAGGAGGAAAACCTGCTCGATCTGGGTGGCATTACAAATGCGAGGGCTTCAGAATCCGTTTTGCCGATATGGCTGAGAATCTGGTCTGTCCGAAAGAACGGTGTTTTCAATTTAAAAATAGTTGGATGATAGCATGAAGGCCGTTTATTTTAGCTCCTTTGGCGGACCTGAAGTGCTGCAGGCCGGAGAATTGCCCGAACCGCGCCCGGAATCCGACAAGCTCATTATTCAGATTAAAGCGGTTTCAATCAATCCTGTGGACTATAAAATCAGGCGGGGGAACCTGAAATTAATGACCGGTTCAAAGTTCCCGCAGATCCCGTGCTGCGATTTTGCCGGAATTGTCAGGGATTCGGTCCCCGAAAATACGGGATTTAATCCCTGTGATAAGGTTTACGGCTATATTCCCACAATGTTAAGAAAACCGGGCGCCCTCGCGGAACTGGCAGTTGCATCGCCACGTCACGTTAGTTTGGTGCCCGAAGGAATGGTTTTCGAAGAAGCTGCTTCTCTTCCGGTAGCCTGTCTTACTGCACTAAACGGACTTCGCAGGGGAGGAGATCTCACCGGAAAAACAATTCTGATCAATGGTGCTACAGGAGGTGTGGGACATTTTGCCGTTCAGATTGCCAGGTCAAAAGGAGCAATTGTCACCGGGATCTGCAGCACCAGGAATCACGATCTCGCCAAAAAATTGGGATGTGAAGATGCATTCGACTACGCCGATGCGGGACTGGCAGTGATGAATAAAAAATTTGATATGATCTTCGATGCCTGGGGAAAAATGAATGTGCAGGAATCATACAGACTGCTGAAACAAAATGGGATTTATGCCACCACCCAGCTGAATCCCCTTAACCTGGTTTCCTCATTTTTGGGAAGCCTTGTTTCGGGAAAGAAAATGACTTCAGCCAGTTTGCGGACCAGAACTAAAGATTTTGAAGAGATGGAGCTTCTTTTCAAAAAAGGACTGATCAGACCTTACGTCGAGCATACATTTACACTCAATGAGGCTGCAGATGCCTTCCGTTTTGCAGAAAGTGGGAAACACAGGGGAAAGGTAGTGATTCGAATATAACTTTCAGGGAGAATTAACAGTATTATTTCACAGGCCGGTTACCCGAATTTGAACAGCCTTATACATTATTCAATTCATCCAGCCTTTTCCTGACGACATCCATTTTCTCAAGGCGTTCGGCTGAATAGGTCCTGTTGTTTTCATCGGTAAAAGAGAACAATTTCAGCGATTTCTCATACAGGTCCCTGCTTTCCGGCAGGTTACCCCGGGCTTCCTGCAACCGGGCTTCCGCATGCAACAATTCCGCAAGTATTTCAAGATGTCCCTGTGTATAATTATGATCCGAGAGCAATGTGGAAGTGAGATCCTCCGTTGGTATATTATGAAAATAAGAGGCATCTCTTCTCAGAAAAACCAGAAATGCTTCATTCAGTTTCTGACCGGCTTGCTCTTGTTCACCTTTGGTAATCAGTGCAAATATTACACGAAGCAAGTCACCTAGCATTTCAATCATCCGAAGTATATAATCTTTTTGGTACAAGCTAACGCATTTTTCTCAATTCTTCTGAACCCAAATAAAGCACGAATGCCACTCAATTCAATATTTGCATAATTAAAATTAGTATATTTAGGCTCACACAAAGCATCCCTGAACAAGTAATTGTAAAATAACACATGGAATCCCCTGTATTAACCGACAGATCAGTTGTCCCGAACGACGATCTGATTTTCTCAATCATTGGAAATAACCGTGTGCATTGGATAAGGCTCATGGAGGAAATTCGGAGCAGGTATCCGGATGCCCTGGAACAATGGAACTATTATAATGATGGGAAAAGTTGGCTCTTCCGGATAATCCGTAAGAAAAAAACACTTTTCTGGATTGGCGTTTTTCTGGACACATTCCGGATCACTTTTTATTTCAGTGATAAAGCGGAGGCTTTGATTGAGAGGAGTGATCTCCCTGAATCCATTAAAGACGAATTCAAAAACGGGAAGCGTTTTGGCAAAATTCGCGCTGTTTCCATCAGGGTGAAACACGCTGAAGACATTGTGAACGCATTAATACTGGCTGATATAAGGGTAGAATTAAAATAAGGGATTTGATGGAAAAATGGTGGTTTCAGGATAAGGAAGGCGTTGCCGTTAAGCTGGAAAGCAATTATGAACTGGGGCTTACTTCAGCGGAAGCTGCGGTAAGATTGGCCCGATATGGTCCGAACCAGCTGGCAGAAAAACCAACCCGCTCACCTTTGGCACTTTTCCTTGATCAGTTCAGGAATTTTATCATCTGGGTGTTGATCGGGGCAGCTATCTTATCCGGATTTCTTCAGGAATGGGTTGATTCCCTGGCCATTCTCTGTATTGTGATCATTAACGCCATTCTGGGGTTCGTTCAGGAATTCAGGGCAGAAAAATCTCTCGCTGCCCTTAAGAAGTTATCCTCTCCAAATTCAAAGGTCGTTCGTGATGGACGGCACCATGTAATACCTTCTGTTGATATCGTTCCGGGCGACCTTGTTGAAACGGAAGCAGGCGATTATATTCCGGCCGACTGCCGTATAGTCTATTCAACCGGCAATTTTTCCACCCATGAAGCCAGCCTCACCGGTGAATCCACCTCCGTTTCCAAATCGCAAAAGACAGTTCCGAATGAAGATACTCCCCTTGCAGACCGTTCCAATATGTTGTACCTGGGGACTTCCGTAGTTTCAGGAAAGGCAAGGGCCCTGGTAACCTCGACGGGAATGCATACCGAATTGGGCAAAATTGCTGAAATGATCCAGGAAATTGAGGACAACACCACTCCCCTGCAAAAAAAGCTCGAGGAGTTCGGCAAAATAATTGTTTACATTTCCTTCTTCCTGGTAGGAGTGATTTTCCTCATCGGATTCCTGCGGGGCGAAGACGTGCTGAGCCTGTTCCTTACTGCTGTCAGCCTGGCTGTAGCAGCTATCCCCGAGGGATTACCGGCTGTTGTGACTATTGCCCTGGCCCTGGGGGTACAGAGAATGGTGAAACGCAATTGCCTGATCCGTAAATTGCCTTCAGTTGAGACCCTGGGCTGTACATCGGTGATTTGTTCCGATAAGACCGGAACCCTCACCAAGAACGAAATGACGGTTCAGATGGTTTACCAGTCGGGGCAATATTATGAAATCACCGGAATCGGCTATGCTCCCAACGGGGATTTCCTGCACAATGAACAAAAGATAGATCCGTCGGAAAATCAAGGGCTTACCAAATTATTATCGGGTTCGGTGCTTTGTAATGGCGCACAGCTTATACAGGAAACGGAAGGTTACAGTATTATCGGGGATCCGACAGAGGGTGCATTGCTCACCATGGCTGCAAAAGCAGGGTTCCGGAAAAAGGACCTTGAGGCTGAATATCCTTTCTTTGAAGAATTACCGTTTGATTCGGACCGCAAGAGCATGACCATTCTTCGTCACAAGGATGATCATCATGTGGCATTTGTGAAAGGTGCCCCTGACATTTTGTTGAGCAATTGCACATGGGCTGAGGAAAATGGCGAAAGAATACTATTGGATAAGATTGCCATGGAAGATATCCTGAAAGCCAATGCCATATTGGCAGACAAGGCAATGCGAGTTTTAGGCCTGGCTTACCGAAAGTTCGATATCCTCCCTGAATCTACTGTTCCTGAAACAGTGGAAACAGAACTTACCTTCCTGGGCCTGGTAGCCATGATCGATCCTCCGCGACCGGAGGTGAAACTGGCCATGCAGGAATGCCGGAGTGCTGGTATCCGTTCGGTGATGATTACCGGGGATCATAAAAATACCGCGGTAGCCATTGCACGGGATCTTGGCTTTTATGAAAAGGACTCCCTTGCGTGTACAGGAGATGATCTTGACCACATGACGGATGAAGAGTTTTTAAGTAAGGTAAACCAAACGGTTGTTTACGCACGTGTGTCTCCCGAACATAAATTAAGGATAGTTAAAGCCTGGCGTGGTAAGGGTGAAATCGTTGCCATGACGGGTGACGGGGTAAACGATGCGCCTGCCGTGAAAGAGGCGGATATCGGGGTGGCAATGGGCATTACAGGTACCGACGTTACCAAAGAGGTATCGGAAATGGTAATCACGGATGATAATTTTGCCTCCATTGTGGCTGCTGTTGAGGAAGGACGGGGAATCTTTGATAACATCCGGAAATTTATCCATTACCTGCTTTCCTGTAATGTAGGTGAAATTCTTGTCATGTTTATAGCATCTATATTGCAGCTGCCTGTCCCCCTTTTACCAATCCAGATTTTATGGATTAACCTTGTAACGGATGGCCTCCCGGCATTGGCACTGGGTGTGGATCCCACCGACAGAAAGATCATGAAACGCCCTCCACGCCAGAAAAATGAACCTGTCATCACCCGTGTGATGGGGGGATTGATTTTAGCCCAGGGAGCCTTTATAGCCTTTTGCAGTCTCCTGGCATTCTGGTTTGTCTTGTTTATTGAAAATGAAGGCCTTGAAAGAGCCCGCACAGCTTGTTTCATCGTTCTCGCCTGCAGCCAGCTTTTTCATTCATTTAACTGCCGCAGCCAGCGCGATTCTATCTTTACTCTCGGATTCCTCAGCAACAGCAAGTTGTTGTGGGCAACTTTCATATCGTTTTTACTTCAGATGTCTGTTGTTTACATTCCGGCACTCCAGGTGGTTTTCAAAACCCAGCCCCTGGGATGGAACGATTGGGTGCTTGTACTGATCATTTCATCATTCCCCTTGTGGGCCATGGAATTGATTAAGCTGATCAGCAATATCTTTCGTAAACCAACCTCATCATGACCCGTTTCCTTTCTAAAAGGCATTTGCCTTTGCTGGTTGTTTTGGTACTTTTTATAATTCAGCCTGCAGGGATGTCCTATGCTCAGGTCAAACCTCCCAGGTACCAGCCACCCGAAAGCCGTATCCTGTTTATTTTTGATGCTTCGCAAAGCATGGCCGGCACCTGGCAAAAACAATCAAAAATTGCAATTGCCCGTAAAGTTCTGATCGACATCATTGACAGCCTGGAATTCCTGCCTCATGTACAGATGGGCTTG
>Ga0105104_10001209_pt1 | contig 19468 bp, 22 predicted proteins | sample PPLLaktember2015_3_FD_87034 | JGI IMG/M metagenome (GOLD analysis project Ga0105104, IMG submission 87034) | Freshwater sediment microbial communities from Prairie Pothole Lake near Jamestown, North Dakota, USA - PPLs Lake P7 Core (6) Depth... | ecosystem: Environmental > Aquatic > Freshwater >... | reverse complement strand
GCCAGGGGGCGAGACTCCTCGATCTGATCCACCTCTCCTCCCTGGCAACTACACCCAACCGTTTTTACTTGACGTGGATCAGGCCTTATCATAAACTGAATATCCAGGATAAAAATGCTCCATATTTGAACGGGTAAGGAGGAGCGGATGCTCGAAAAAGTGGATCTCGACAAGGAATTATCAAAAGAAGAATATAAGGCGCGCTGGGCGGGGCTGCGCAACCATCTCTACGATTTGCAAAAGGCCTGTTGGGAGGCAGGCGTTCCCAGTGCGATTGTGTTCGAAGGCTGGGATGCGGCCGGAAAAGGCACCACCATCAACAAGCTGACCCAACGCCTGGACCCGCGCGGTTTCAAGCTGTACCCAATCCAGGCGCCGCGCACCCACGAGCTGCACATGCCCTGGCTGTGGCGCTTCTGGCTCAAAATCCCAGGTTATGGTCAAATGGCAATTTTCGACCGCTCCTGGTATGGACGGGTTATAGTTGAACGGGTAGAAAAGCTGACCCCCAAACGGGAATGGCAGAAGGCATTCCAGGAAATTGCTGATTTCGAACGGACGCTGACCGATGACCGGCTGGTGTTGATCAAATTTTTCCTGCACATCAGCAAAAAAGAACAAAAACGGCGTTTCAAGAGCCTGGAGAAAGACCCGCTCAACCGCTGGCATGTCCAACCGGAAGATTGGGAACATCATAAAAAATATGATCAATACGTCATCGCCATAGAGGAAATGCTTGAACGAACCGAGACAGAATGGGCTCCCTGGACGATCGTCGAGGCGACGGATAAGCGCTGGTGCCGGGTTAAAGTACTGGAAACCATTACCCGCTGCCTGGAAGAAGCCTTGCAAAAACAGGACATAGCTATTCCGGCTTTCACCGAAAGCTCCCAAAGCGATGATGACGGTAGTGAGAGGCTTGGAAAGATGACGGAGAGCGATGGCCGGGTTGAAGCGCAGCCCACTGGGGAGGTGTAGCCATGTTAGAAAAGGTTGACCTGAGTAAAAGCCTTGCGAAAGAAGAGTATAAAAAGCTGCTGACCCCCTATCAGATCGCGCTGCGTTCCTTGGGCTACCAGCTCTATCTCAAGAAGCGCCTGCTGATCCTCGTTTACGAAGGTTGGGATGCCGCCGGGAAAGGCGGGAACATCAAACGAATTACCGAGCGGCTGGATCCGCGCGGCTATGAGGTCTTCCCGATCGCGGCTCCCACCGGTGATGATAAAACCCACCATTACCTGTGGCGTTTTTGGCGGCGCCTGATCGCGCCGGACGAAAAACAGGTGCTGATCTTCGACCGCTCGTGGTATGGGCGGGTGCTGGTCGAGCGGATCGAGGGGTTTTGCACTGAGGCGGAATGGAAGCGGGCCTACCGTGAGATCAACGAATTCGAGCGACACCTGGCCGATTCCGGAGCGATCCTGGCGAAATTCTGGGTCCATATCAGCAAAGAGGAGCAGCTGCGCCGTTTTGAAGACCGTGATCGCGACCAGTACCGTTCCTGGAAACTGACCCAGGAGGACTGGCGCAACCGCGAGAAATGGGACCGCTATCAGGATGCTGTCGAGGAAATGCTGTTGAAGACCAGCACGCTGACTTCCCCCTGGACGGTAGTGCCCGGGAATGATAAAAATTATGCCCGTTTGTTTGCCTTGCGTGAGGTGATCCTGACCGTCAGCCGCGGGCTGCATGTGGACGAGCCAGAATTATCCAGCCTCGATCCGGATTAAAGGAAGATCTATTCTCCTTTTACCGTATCGAGGTCTTTCCCATCGATAATCATATCGGCGAATTCTTCCGGAAGGCCGTTTTCGCGAATGGCGCCCACGGCGCGCTCGATATCATATGGAATGCGGTGGTGCTCGACTTCGCGCTTCCCGCGTTCCAGCTTGAGCAGCGCGTAGCTGGCGCGCGGATCGCCATCGTCGGGCCGGCCAACCGACCCTGTGTTGATAAACCAGGTTTCTCCCACCTGGCGCAGGAAAGGGATGTGGGAATGACCGCATACCACCAGGTCGGCGTGGGCGATGGAGGCCAATTCTTCAAAGCGTTCCTGGGGAGTATCCGGGGATAGATATTCGTCCGGGTCGGCCGGGCTGCCGTGTACCAAAAGGATGTGCCACCCGAGCATACTGAAACGCAGGTCTTCCGGTAGAGACGCCAGGTATTTGCGGTTTTTCTTGGATAAATGATCGTATGCCCATTGGAAAGCCAACCATTTTTCAGGGGTCTTGGTAATCTTCCATTCTTCCAGCTTTTTCTTTACCTTGATCGTCTTCCGGTCGTAATTTCCCTGGATGCTGATGGCCCCGCGCTCGCGCAGCAAGCTCACCACTTCATCCGGGAAGGCATTGTAACCAACGAAATCGCCCACATTCCAGATCGCCTGGGCGCCATTTTCTTGAGCATGCGCCAGAACGGCTTCAAGCGCAGGTAGATTACCATGGACGTCTCCAAGCAGGGCGAAGATCATTTCCTGTTCTCTTTTCCAGCTTCAGGAAGCGGTGCAGAACCAGGATCTAGCTGCTCTCCCTGGTGAAAAGGGATTTGGATGGAAGCCAGGAGTGATTTCCAGGTATCCGGTTGGCCACTCTTCTGCCAGGTGGAGATAAACTCCAGGTACATTTGTTCGCGCCGGTGCCTCCGGTTATCGATTAGATACTGGATCCCAGGGACGATCCGTTGGTAACCGCGCGCTCTTCCATAGAACTGCACGATCAGGTTGTGCTCTTGTTGGAGGAATTCCGGCAGCAAGATCCCCCAGACATCGCTGTCATGGATCTCGCCCAACAGCTCCTGCATTTTACGAACGACCTGCAGCCCACTTTTCAACTCTCCCGGGTAAATTGGAGCGAAAATTTCCATCGTATAGCGCAGGCGTTTGGCTGCAATCCGCATGGCATGCAGTTCCTCCACGCATTCTGGCTGGAAGATGTACTGCTCGTACTCCAGGAAATCGTGCAAATGAGAGGCGATGGCCTCATAACCGCGCAGGTATACGTACGGAGTGTACAAATAGACCAGGTCCTGGCGGGCCAGGAACGGCGCCAGCCGTTTTTCGAGCTCTTCCAGTGCCCCGCTGGCCTGCAGGTGATCGAGAGCCTCCAGGACATCCACCTGTTGGGCGGTTCTGCGCTGGTTCAGCCGCAGCAGCATCCTGCGCAGGCCTGGCTGGCAGGTCGGGTCGTTCGCTTCGGCCGCGGCCTGTTCGAGCGCCTGGATCTGGACGTCCGTGTCGCGCGCGGCTCCCAGTGCCTGCGTGATCTTGCGGATCTGTTTGACCCAATCTTTATATGGTTTCTTTGGAAAACAAGACTCGAACTGGGGCAGCGCACTGCGCAGCCGCCGCGAAGCCACCCGCATCCGGTGGACAAATTCAATATCCTCTGCCTGGCGGACGCCTTCCATCTCACCGCGGAGAGCGGACAAATACCGGGAGAGCACCCCGGCTCCAAAGGTGCAATACCCCTCGTCGAGTTTTGGGGACATGTTTTTTTATTCTTCCTTGCTTAGGGCTTTGATCTGGCCGCGCAGATCCTCGAAGATTGTTTTGATCGGCCGGCATGCGTCAATCGTGGTAAAGCCGTATTCCTCTGCCATCTGGTCAAACTGTTGGATCAATTGGGATTGGTAGACACAGAAGCTGTCGTATAGATTATCCGCACAGCGGATATCCATGCCTGCTTCCCAGTAATTGAACCCGCGCCCGTGGACCATGCGGGTGACCAGGTGTTCAACATCGGTCTTCAAATAGAATACAGCATCTGGTCTGAGCGCGAACCCATAGACTTTACGAGCCCAGGCGGGGTTGACCCCGCGCACTACATCACGGGCGATAATCGAGTAAAAATAGCGGTCAGACAGAACGTAAAAACCGGCCTTGAGAGCCGGGATGATTTGGTTCTCCAATCGATCTGCAAAATCGGTGGCATAGAACAGGCTCGTCGTCAGGCGGCTGAGGGTGTGGCCGGTTTTGGCTTTGTCGAGGCCGGGTTGAGTCATCGGGCTGCGCCGCAGGCCCGTATCCGAGACCGCATAGCCCTCATCTTCCAGCCAGCTGCGCAGCAGCTGGATCTGGGTAGAACGGCCAACCCCATCGGTGCCCTCCAGAACGATGAGTTTGCCTGGCAAATCCTTGATCGAATCGTATGGGAAACCGGCTCCGTAAAACTGGACTTTTTTCATCCATCTCCCATTTCTGCGTTCTTGTCCAGAGCGGCTGCTTCCGATTTTGCCTGTTTCACAGCCTTACTTTTTCCCAGGCGGACGCGGAACCTGGGGTGAGGCAGCCCTTCGAACCCTTTGAGGACCTGCTTTACGAGCTCGCGAACGCGTTTCTGCTGTTTTTCTACACTCTGAGTCCCATCCACCAGGGTCATCCCATACTCAGATACCATCCCATCATATTCGTCGATGATCCGTTGTTGGAATAAGCGGAAACTGGTAATCCGATCGTCCGAGAGCCCCAGGTCCATGCCCGCTTCGTAGTATTTGATCCTGGCGCGCGCAGATGTGATCCTTTCAACGGCTACGTCCAGGGGGACTCGAAAATAGATCACCTTGTCAGGAAGGGGGGCAAAAGAATACAGGTTGCGCACCCAGGTTGGATCCACACCCCGCGCAACGTCGCGGGCAAAAGCGGTGAACGCGTAGCGGTCGGCCAAAACTACCACGCCGGCCTTTAACATCGGGAGGATATGGTTCTCCCAGCGGTCGGCAAAGTCCGTGGCCTGGAGCAGGCTGAACGAGGTAGGGGTAAACATGTGCTCTTTCTTTGCCAACCGGGTGGTACTCTTCACCAGCTCGGAAGAATTCCACTCGCTAAAATAAACAGAGATCCCTCGCGTCTGCAGCCATTTGTAGAGCAGATCGATCTGGGTGGATTTCCCGCTCCCATCGATGCCTTCAACAACGATCAATTTTCCGCGATAAGGGTTCTGTTGTAACATGGTACCCCTGCACCTGTCTCTACTGATCCAGTGTGTAATAAATTAGCTATTATCTATATAATTATAGCATCTATCGCTCAGAGCCTTTCCATCAAGCATCCGCTTGAGGCGGCCCGCCGGCTGGTCCCTCTTCAGGCACCTCCGGCAGGCTGACCCGCCGGCTTCGCCCCGGACACGGGGGTCAGCCTGTCCTGGACGGACAGTCCAGGGAGACCCCCTTTGAGCTTATTAATGCTCGCAGCGGGTCTCTGACCCGCGGGTCTTCCCACAGCCCAGGATTGCTGCCAACCTGATCTTGCATAGATTATCCAACCATCAAATCCCTTACATCGTCTAGATCAATGATTGCCGGACGGTTCGCCAGATAAAAGGCAGCCGACGACCAGGGGTATTCCTCTGGCGATGTAACCAGTCGCCACCGTGACTGACATGGGTTTTGATGGATGTAATCCACCTTTTGCCTCAGAAAATTTGTTGAAAATATGTCCCTTGCATCGAACCCGTCTTCCCAAACTTTATATTGTTGATCTCGAATAGACCTGGCCTCTTTTTCTAGCATTGATAGAGCCTGGGAGTTGATTTCAAATTGATACTTCTGGACTATCTGTCTGGCTGTAAATTTTTTGAAATCGCGCACACTCCCTGATAATCCTGGATCGCAAGCAAAGCGGGAGATCCAATGGATATGATTGGGCATAACGACGAAAGCGTACAGTTTTATCTTGCCAGATTTGTGCAGATGGCTCAGGCTGTCTACGAGTATCTGCTTGATCTCGGACCGTTGGAATATGGACATATGCCTTGCAGCAGTTGTAGTTACAAAGTATAGGTGGTCGGGGTCGAAAATTGGTTTGACGGGAGACATTAATGATCGAATCCTTATCAATCTGAAGCGGCTTAGGACCAGGGGAATTATCAGTCTATGGCAAGCCGCGGATCCCCGGCCAATGCCGCCGGATCGGAGACCCGGATGGAGCCTAAAAACTGCGCTCGCAGCGGATGAAGGTCCGACCCGCGTGTCTATCAATGACCCGCCGGCTTCGCCCCAGACACGGGGGTCGGCCCAAGTACTGGCGTCCTGTCCTGAGATCCAGGATCCCAGGATCATGGACCTGCACCTGGGCGCAGGCACAGGTGGGCCAGGGAGACCCCCTTTGAGCCTTTGGTTGTTCGCAGCGGGTCTCTGACCCGCGTGTCCTCCGAGAGAGCGCTCGCTCGTGCCCAAGGCCTGGCGTCCTGTCCTGAGATCCAGGATCCCAGGATCATGGACCTGCACCTGGGCGCAGCCTTCGGCAGGTGGGCCAGGGAGATCCCCCGGCGAGCCTTGAACTTTTTAGTGCTCGCAGCGGCCGAAGGTCCGACCCGCGTGTCTTCGCACAGCCAACTCTCCCCTGGCAGACATCGCCGGGTCGGAGTCAAAAAAACTGCCTCCAGCACTTGAGCCGGAGGCAGTTCTTCATCAAATATTATCGAACTGGTCTTCATCGTCGCTGGAAGAGAGCTCCATCAGCTCGCCGGTTGCGATAAAGACCGTCCTTTCGCAGATATTGGTTACCCGGTCGGCCATGCGTTCCAGATTGTGGGCAGCCCAGAGCAGGTAGTTAGCGTGGTCGATGGTCGCGGGGTCGGCAATCATCGACGAGACCAGGCTGCGGTAGATTTGATTGTACAGATCGTCAACCAGATCATCCTCTACCGGAATGGCGCGGGCCAGCATGTCGTCTTCCGCCACAAATGCTCCCAACGCGCGGTGCAGCATACTGACGCTGATCTCGGACATCCGGCTGATGTCGCGGATGGTACTGAGGTTGGCATCATCCCCCAGCAGCGAGTTAATCTTGGCAATCCCTTTGGCGTAATCCCCCATCCGCTCAAGCTCGGTAATAACTTCAAGGATCGCAGCCAGGAAACGCAGGTCATGAGCCATTGGTTGTTGGGTGGCGATCAATACCAGGATCGCGTTTTCGATGGCGAAACGTTTTTCGTTAATCAACCGGTCGTCACGGTAGATCCGCCGGGATGATTCCAGATCGCGTTTGCGCAGTGCTTCCACCGAAGCACTCATGGCCTGTTCAACCATGCTGCCCAGCAGCAGGACTTCATCCTGGAGGTGATGAATTTCTCGATCTAATGTTTCACGTGGCATGGGGCCCTCATTGTTTCCGCTTTCATTATCCAGAAAACCTGGTGTGATGTGCCTGGTGCTCCCCAACAGGAGGCGAAATCATCCGAAACGGCCGGTAATGTAGTCTTCCGTGCGTTTGTCGCGTGGGTTGGTAAAGATCTGGCCGGTCTGACCATACTCGACCATTACCCCTGCCCGATCCTGCTCCATGGTAAAGAAGGCAGTGTAATCGGAGGCGCGAGCGGCTTGCTGCATATTGTGGGTCACAATAATTATAGTGTAATTCTTCGACAGGTCCCGCATCAGCTCTTCAATCTTTAATGTAGCGATGGGATCCAATGCGGAGCACGGCTCATCCATCAGGATGATCTCAGGCCGCACGGCCAGGGCGCGGGCAATACACAGGCGCTGCTGCTGTCCCCCGGAAAGAGCTAATGCATTCTTCCGCAGATCGTCCTTGACCTCGTCCCAAAGCGCGGCCTTGACCAGGCTTTCTTCGACCAGTTCGTCCATAATCCCTGGGATACCGTTGATCCGGGCGCCCCAGGCAACGTTCTCATAGATGGTTTTTGGAAAAGGGTTGGGTTTTTGGAACACCATCCCGATCAACCGGCGCACCTGTACCGGATCTACCTGTGGATCGTACAGGTTCTGGCCGTGAAATAAGATCTCTCCTTTGACCCGCGTACCTGGGATAAAGTCATTCATCCGGTTGAAAGAGCGTAACACGGTGCTTTTACCGCACCCAGACGGCCCGATGATGGCGGATATTTTTTGGCGTTCGAACTGCAAGTTCACGTTTTTGACGGCCCGGAAATTCCCATAATAGAAATCCATATCTCGGGTTTCGATGGCATATTTTGCATTGGTTTCAGGATTCATCTTATCGCCTGCTAAAACGGTTGCGCAGCAAAATGGCGGCTGCATTCAAGGAAAGTAATGAAATCATCAGAACGATGATCGCGGCGGCGGCAATGTTGCGGAATTCGTCTTGCGGCCGGGTAGTCCAATTATATATTTGAATGGGCAGGGCTGTAAACTTAGAAAATGGACCGGATGGGTCGCGCGTGATAAATGTGGAGGCACCGACCAGGATCAGCGGCGCGGTCTCCCCGATGGCGCGCGATACAGCCAGGATCGTACCGGTGAGGATCCCGGGCATCGCGGAAGGCAGCACATGGTTCCAGATCGTCTGCCAGCGGGTAGCCCCCAGACCATAACTGGCCTGGCGTAAAGAATTGGGTACTGCCCGGATAGCCTCCTGGGCATTGATGATCAAGATTGGGAGGATCAGCAATCCCAGGGTAAGCGACGCCGAAAGGATCGTACGACCGTTCTGGTCTCCGATCCCAAACAAAGCGCCGCTGGTCAATAAACCGAGTGTGCGTACAAAAATCGCCAGCCCAAGGATACCATACACAATCGAAGGGACGCCTGCCAGGTTATCGATGTTCGTCTGGATGATCCGGTTGATCCGGTTGCTTTCTGCGTACTCTTCCAGATAGATGGCCGCGCCCACCCCTATGGGAAAGGCAAATAGGATGGTGAAGGCGATCATGTACAGCGAACCCAACAAAGCAGTGCGCACCCCGGCCAGTTCGGGTTGGCTGGACATCGAGTTGATGATGAAATTCCAATTTAACCACGAGCGGAATTCCACCTTTGCTTCGGGATGTCGCTGTGCAGATTCGGCGATAATCTGATTACGTTTTAGAAGCGAGTCGATAAGGCCCCAGCTTTGTTCGACTTTGGGTTGGACTACGCGTTCGTAAACCAGTTGAAGCATGTCCGCCTGGCTGCGCTGGGCGATGGGGTTTTCCCGTTCGATGGTATTGATCCTTGTTTGGGACAGATGGCTGGTCAGGATCACCGCCAGCTCATCGTGTGAAAGGTTTTCCAGCGGGCGGTCTGACAGGCTGGCCGGGTCGACTTTGTTCTCAACAGCCACCAGCCCCATGCTCTGGTTGAGAATACTTAACAGCAGTACAACCAGGGCCAGGACCCCGATTGTGGTCGAGACAAAGAACAGACTGCTCCATATTTTTCCGGTCCGGTGGCGAGCGCTGAGCTGGAGGGTGGAGCGGGTTAAATCGACCGGATCAGGTTCCAGCGGATAAGAACTCTCAGCGTTCATTCATACACCTCGCGGAAGCGGGCCACCAGGCGCCGGCTGAGTATGTTCAATGCCAGGGTAATGCTAAACAACAGCAGACCGATGGCAAAGATGCTGTTGTAATCGGGTGTGTCATAGGCTACGTCCCCTCCACTGATCCGGGCGATATAACCGGTCATGGTCTCGGCGGCTTCGAAAGGATTGAATGTAAAATTGGGACCGGAGCCCGCCGCCACAGCCACGATCATCGTTTCTCCGATCGCCCGTGAGACACCGAGAATGAAAGCAGCGATAATCCCGGAGAGAGCAGCTGGAACGACGATTTTGATGGCTGTCTCCAGGCGCGTGGCGCCCAGGCCATAGGAGGCATCGCGCAGCGAGTGTGGCACGGCGCTGAGCGCGTCTTCGCTCATCGAGGTGACCAACGGGAGGATCATGATCCCCATCACTATCCCAGCCGAGAGAGTATTGTAGATGCTGACCGTATTGGCGCCAAAGATAACCCGCAGAAGGGGGGTCATAAATGTCAGCGCGAAATACCCATAGACCACGGTCGGGATGCCAGCCAGGATTTCGAGAATGGGTTTTAATAGATTCCGCGAACGAGGAGTAGCATACTCGCTTAAATAAATGGCGGCAGCCAGGCCAAGGGGAAGAGAGATCAACATGGCAAAGAAAGTCGTCACCAGGGTGGCAGTCACCAGGGGCAGCACGCCAAATTTGCCGATCGCGGGCTGCCAGGTGGTCTGGGTGAGGAATTCAACCAGGTTTACTCCAGGCTGTTGGAAGAAAAGCAGAGATTCTTTTCCCAGCTCGAAGACGATCCCGAGCGTGGTCAGGATGGAGATCGCCCCACAGGCGAATAAGAACACCTGGATAAAGTTCTCCCCGATGCGCCGACGCTTGCGCAAGATCACTGAGATGCGGCTTTCGCTCAGCGCAGCCGATTTACCGGTTATGGGATAATTTGACATTTCTTTTTCCATTTTCATATAGTTGACTTTTCTCAAGATCCACCAGGTGTGTCAGAGATAAAAATAACGAGGAAGGATAAATAACGATAGGCGGTGTAAGAGGCCGGCCTTCGACATCGTCTCAGAAGGAAGGCCAGCCTCATTGGATTAAGAAACGGGTAGTACTATTGAACCGCTGCGAGCCAATTGTCGATCGATTTCTGCAGTCTTTCCTCGCTGGCGGGGAAGTAGCCAACTTCTTCGATCACGTCGGTGACGTTGGTCAGGTAGTAATTGATGAACCCGGCAACCTGAGGTTTGTCTTTCATGATCTGGGCGTCAGAGTAGATGAACAGCGGGCGGGAAAGGGCATACTCGCCGCTTTCTGCGGTTTCCAGTGAAGGAGCGACATCATCGAGGGAGACCAGTTTCAAGCGATCCTGCTGTTCCTGGTAGTAAGCGTACCCAAAGTAACCGATCGCGTACGGAGAGCCTTCCACACCCTGGACCAGGACGTTATCATCTTCCGAGGTCTGAAGGTTCTGGCTGTTCGCCAGGGCAACCTGCTTGCCCTCATCGAGCGAAGCGAGATCGCGGGCTCCCTGGTAGACGACTTCCACGAAGAAATCAAACGTGCCGGAGTCGGTGCCGGGGGTAAAGCGCTGGATGGGTTCAGCCGGCCAATCGGGGTTGACCTCGGCCCAGGTAGCGACCTCACCTGCCATGACCTTGCCCAGCTCTTCCATGGTCAGATTTTCGAGAAAGTCGTTCTCCGTACTGACCACTACGGCGATGGCATCCAAACCGACCAGGAATTCAACGGGCGTCCGGTCGATGGCTTTGCAGTTCTCGATCTCAGTGTCGCGGATGGCGCGGCTGGCGTTGGAGATATCGGTCTCACCGGTTTTGCAGAAGCGCTCGAAACCGGCGCCCGAGCCGATGCTGTCTAATTTCACTTCGCCGGTGAAGCCATCGGCGACAAAGTTTTCAACGATTGCCTCTGTAAGAGGGTAAACGGTGGAGCTGCCTGCGGCATAGATATCGCCTTCCAGGCTGGCGGCGTCGACTTCGGGTAACCCGCCTCCTGCCATGGCTTCGGTGGGTTCGGCAGGAGCCGGGGAGGGCTCTTCCATCGCGGTGGTTGCCGTAGGCGCGGCGGGAGCCTGGGTAGGGGCTTCGGTCGCGGCGGTTGCGCAGGCACTTAAGACCAGAACCAGGATGATGAGGGCGGCTATTACGGTGTGCAGACGATTACGCATGTTTCTCTTTTCTCCTTTTGAATTTTTCTATTCTCATCATAGCCAACGCAGTTTAAATCCCTGGGAAAGATAGGTTAATAAGTTGATATCCGAGGTAAACATTTGGTTAACAGGATGACCCGTCCTTTGACATCTGGTAGTGTCTGCGTTTGGACCGTATAATGGAGGCTGGACAGCTTAAATGGACTATCAGATTTGGAGGGTTCTATGGCTGATCAGATCTATGCGGGAGAGTACGTACATTTCGTTCGCCAGGGTGGCATCCCGGTAACCATTGCTCGTTATGGTGGGACCTACGTACGCGTGTCCAACTATGAAGGCAAACCAGTCACCTTTGTTAAATATGGCGGAACGCCGATTTCGGTAGATAACGAAGCCATGCTGCCGGAAGATGTGCGTGAAGAGCTCGGGTATTGATGATCTGGAAGACACCTGCGGGTATTACTATCCCCTATGAAACCCATCCGGCAAATCAGCATATTCTTTCTATCCCTGTTTTTCGGAACTTTCTCGTTTGGCGCTGCAGCGCCGCAGGTAGATATCGTCTACCGGGAGCCGCCGCACGCCGCAAACCCATTCCCGGACAATGAAGTTACCAGGGTCCGGATGGTCGCCGAGCAGGTGGTCATCGATATCAAATCTACCAGCCCGGAAGATCCCGGCTATGCGCGGGTAACAGAGACTTTTCAATTCCGCAACCTGGGCGAGAGCCAGGAAAAAATGCACATCCGCCTGCCTCTCAGCCTGTTTGGCAAGGGGGATGATTGGAGAAACTGTAAAAAGTCCTATTATCCATCGATCGGCGATACGAATGCCTGGGTTAATGGAAATCAGATTGCGATCCGTAACACCTATCTGACGCTCAATAATCCATGGGGGGATTACGGGGTGCCGTTTCAAACACGGGTTGCCTGTTGGGCGCATTTCCCGGTCGTGTTTCCAACCGGGAAAGACGTGACGGTCCGTGTGGCCTATACTGTCCGAGGATTTGCCCGGGATGGCGCCTGGGTCCAATACCCCTTCCTCCTGCAGCCTGGAGCAGGATGGCAGTCGGCAATTGGCAGTGTGGATCTGGTATTCCGCCTGCCATATGAAGCCAATGAGATGAATGTGGTGGACTGCTCTGGGTGTCTTTGGGATGGGGATGAGCTGCGCTGGCATGCTGAAAATTTTGAACCCCGCACCGCGGTTACCGCGACGATCCTTAACCCGGCATTGTGGTTGAGGATTACGAACGAGACCAAAATCACCCGAGAACACCCCAATAACGGAGATGCGTGGGGTAGGCTCGGAAAGGCCTATAAACAGGCCATCTGGCAGCCCCAGGGCTTGCGAGATGGCCCGACCGGAGAGGAAATGTACCGTTTAAGCCAGGCGGCCTACCAGCAGTCCGTATCACTTTTCCCTCGAAATGCAGATTGGCGTTTTGGATACGCTGAGCTTCTCTGCTGGCGCGCGGTTTGGGATGATCCCACCCAGATGGAAACCTGTCTTGAACAGCTTGATATGATTTTAGAGATCAACCCCAAACATACAAAAACGTTGAATTTTATGCGCCAGTATCTCCCCGCAGAACTGGCCAGCCCCCGGGGAAAACCATAGCCTTTTAATTTCCCGGTCTTGAAAATTCTGGACGATTTCGCTACACTATTTGTGGAATCGTTCTATTGGATATCCATCTGTTGTTTTCGCAATGGGGTCCAAATCCCAGGTGGATTGCTCGCGATGAAATCTCCCGAATCTACACTTTACCGTGCAAAGATTGGCCGTCATTTGTTACTGGTCTGGTTACTGGCATTGGTTCCACGGCTGCTGGCGACGATCCCGTTCCTGAATCACCCCATTGCCCTCGATGACATGTTCCAGTACGACATGCTCGCGCGATCCTTGTTGTCAGGGAATGGCTACCGCTGGTATTCACAGGCAGACCTGGAAGCATTACGTCCGTACTATTCCCAATTCCTGGATTTTTCACAACTTAATGTACCAGAGGAGGGTTTGGAAACAACCTTCCGCCCTCCCGGATATCCGTTTTTTCTAGCGGGGATCTATGCCCTCACCGAATTTGAACAACGATTTATGTGGGTGCGGTTGATCCAATGTGCTCTAGGGGCGCTGTCGGCTCCTCTGACTGCGCTGCTGGCTTCTGCCCTGGGGTTGAAGCGCCGCGAGGCGGTCGCTGCAGGGGTAGTGATGGCCATATACCCAATCTTGTGGATGTATCCGATCGCTCTGGCATCCGAAAATTTATTCATCCCGCTCGTGATCGCTTCGCTGTTGGGGATATTGTGGGCAGAGAAAAAATCTTCGCCAGGGTGGGGTGTAATCCCAGGCATGCTGCTTGGAACAGCGATGTTGACCCGCTCGGTGTTGTTTTTATTTGTGCTGTTGGCCGCGGTATGGATGGCTCGTTTTGGATTATCCCGCTGGCGTGGATCGTTGGTGATGGTGCTGGTGGCCTTTGGTTTGTGCCTGCCGTGGGCGGTTCGCAACAGCCTGCTGATGGGCAAACCTTCTTATATAGATACTTCTTTGAGTTATCAGCTGTATATCAGCTACCATCCAGGGGGAAATGGCAGTTTTATATCCAGGTTTGCCATTGAGCCGCTGGCAATCCTGGACGATGCACAGAGGGATGCTTTTTGCTCCCAACACGTATGGGATTTTGTCCGGTCGGACCCGCTGGGATCCGCACTGACCATCGTCTACCGGACGGTTTATTTTTTTGGCGTAGAAGATCGGGAGATCATTTATTTTTACACCAATGGCTTTTTTGGCCCAATTGCTCAGCCGTGGCTGACCCTGATATACCTCTACCTGATCCTCCCCTGGATTGGGGTAGGTCTTCTATCGCCTTTGGGTTTCCGCAAACCACCCGTGACTGCGTGTGGACTGCTGGCTGCCTTATTTGTCGGCGGTTATACCTTGCCTCACCTGCTTATCCTCGCAGAACCTCGCTTTCACCTGGCCATCGTGCCGGTCCTGATACCGTTTGCCATAAAGGGCTGGTCCAGCCTGCGCCAGGGATGGCTGCAAATGGAGCAATCGGCGCGGGCGCGTTTTCAGGAGCGCCTGTTGAACTGGTTGGTGCGCTTTAGCGTGGTCTTCCTGGCGATATTATGGGTGTGGGGATTTGCGACGCGCTGGAAGGATTTGATCGCCATTCTCTCGCCCGGGGGCGACCGGCTGCGTCTTTATTATTGAGCCGGTATATCTAAGAGACCCAAAACGATCGGGTACATGGTATTGCCGTTTTCAAAAGCGACCAGAACTACATCTCCGATTTTTACTCCATTAAGGGATTCGGTTTTCATCGTTGGCGCCCAGACTGCCATAGTCTCACCCAGTGCATTCGGCGGAGAAACGCGCAGGCGGCCTTTTTTCATCGGGTCATTCACATCTACAATGGTTGCGCGATAGACACCATATAGGGGGGTACTCATCCTGGCTCCTTTAACAACTAAAGATTGAATTAAGGTGTTCGAATAGCCGTCAGGTCCTTTACAGACCTGTTTCATTCCCAATGCTTCATTCTTCCTTAAGGGATACTCGAAAGGAAGCTCCACACCGCTTTGGTATAAGCCACCCGGAGCCCAGCTCGTTCCTGGTTTCTTTGGCTTACACTGGTGGGGTGGGCAGAGCAAGTCACCAGGTCGCACTGTGACAGCGCAGCGTCATAGATGCGCTGTCTTAACAGGGCGGTCTGGCAGCCAAAATTTCGATATTCTGGCCGGGTTGCCGCAAACATGGTTATTGCTACACCGCTGTGCACTCGCATCACACCGTGCGCCGCGGGATTCCCGCTGACAAATCCTACGTAACAGCGCCAACCCTCGAATTGGGCCTGCATCACTTTTTTCCAAAGGTTCTGATCCAGCTCAGGGATCTGGTCGATGTTCACGACCAGGCTGGCGAATTCATCCAGGGCATGCGGCGGGTATTCTTTGACCTTTACCCCAGCCGGAGGCGACGGCGGTTCCGGGTTCGGCCGCCCGTACAAAACGGTCAAAAAGCGGGATTGGTAGCAGCCACGTTCAGCCAACGCGCGCAATAAACTTTCGCCAGACCGGTAAGGCGAGAGGTCAATCGATGGATTTAAATGCTGCATTCGGAACCAATCGAGCAGCTCTCCAATCTGCCCAATATCCGCATCGCTCAACCCGGTCACCCGGCTGAGCTCCAGGTGGGGGGCGCCGCGTACGATAAAGGCAGCCGATCCACCAAATTGGCGGATCTCCACCCCCAGGGGGTTGCCGGGTAAGCCCTGGATGTTGAGCATCCGCGAAAGAAGAGCGTCATTTTCGTGTTGCTCGATCCGTTCGGCCAGCTCCTGGGTGATGATCGGGATGTCCATGATTATTTCACCGAAATAACCTCTCCTCCGGTCATGGCTAACAAATCCTCTGGGGTAAGCTGGAAGACAGCGAACGGGTTGCCAGCCGCGGCCCAGATTTCTTCATACTGCAGCAAGTCTTCATCAACATAAGTCCGTAAGAGTTGGGTATGTCCGAGGGGGGCTACGCCTCCGATCACAAAACCAGTTCGCAGCAGAACGTACTCGGCATCCGGTTTTTCAACCATCTCGCCTAACCGAGCGGACAAATTGGCTTCATTGACCCGGTTTGTCCCACTGGCAATCACCAAAACCGGTTGGGAGGTTTCTTTGCCTTTAAAGATCAGCGATTTGGCGATCTGCTCTACCCGGCAGCCGATGGCCTGGGCGGCTTCTTTGGAGGTGCGCGTAGTTTGGGGCAGCTCGACCACTTGCAAATGAAAGCCGCGATTTACGAGTGCATCTTGTACTTTTTGAGCGCTTGTGCTGAGTCGGGGTTGGTCCATAAGTTCTCAATCCATTGGGGAATCTTCCTGATCAAAGTGTATACCAAAATCAGGCGGCTGGCAATTAGTGGTTTTAGGATAAAATCAGAACAGCATACCACTCCCGAGGAGAAGCATCTATGCCACAAGCGACTTTCCATTTCCCAAGTGGATTTTTGTGGGGCACGGCAACGGCTGCCCACCAGGTGGAGGGCAGCAACACGAATAACAACTGGTCAGACTGGGAGCAGCAGCCGGGGAGGATCGTCCAGGGACAAAAAGCCGGTTTGGCCTGCGATTGGTGGGGTGGACGCTGGAAAGAAGATTTTGACCGCGCCGCAGAGACCGGGCAGAATGCGCACCGCCTCTCGGTCGAATGGAGCCGCATCCAACCTACCCCCGATCGTTGGGATGAACACGCTCTCGATTATTACCGCCAGATTGTGCGCGGCCTGGTGGACCGTGGTTTGACTCCCATGGTCACCCTGCACCACTTCAGCGATCCGCTCTGGCTGGTCGAGCGCGGCGGCTGGGAAAATGAGACGACCGCAGATCTTTTTGCGGTTTTTACAAAAAAAGTGGTCCAGGCGCTCCAGGAATATGTCAACCTGTGGGTGACAATCAATGAGCCCAATGTGTACGCGTACAGCAGTTATATCAGTGGTGACTTTCCACCCGGAAAGCGCGATCCAAACACAGGTTTTCGGGTCATGTCGAACCTGGTCAAAGGGCATGCCGCCGCGTATGAAGCCATCCACAAGCAGCAGGTCACCGCGCGAGCCGGGATTGCCCTGAACTACCGCGGGTTCCACCCGGCGCGCTCCTGGCTTCCGATGGATGCCTGGGTAAGCAGGATTCAGCACACTCTTTTCAACCAGTTATTCCCCCGCGCCCTGACAGACGGGATCGTCAATACCATCATCAAACGAGAACGGATCCCAAAAGCCGCCAAAACCCAGGATTTTCTAGGCGTCAATTATTACACCTGCGACGAAATCCGCTTCGCTCCTTTCTCACCCGGTACCGGTTTTGGCAAGCAGTCCTTCGCCAAAGACGCAGATTTAAGTGATACCGGCTTTCTGGCCAATGAACCGCAGGGTATGTTTGAGGCTTTGAAATGGGGCATGCAGTTCAATATCCCACTGATCGTCACAGAGAACGGGGTGGAAGATGCCGACGACCACCTGCGCCCACGCTATATGATCCAACATATCCACCAGGTTTGGCGGGCAGCCAACTTTAGCTGGCCGGTGAAGGGGTATTTCCACTGGTCGTTGGTCGATAATTTCGAGTGGGAGCGGGGTTGGACGCAGCGCTTTGGGCTGTGGGAGCTGGATGTGGATACTCAGGTGCGCCGCAAACGCCCCAGCGTTGATCTGTACGCCGAGATCTGCCGCGAAAACGGGATCTCGTCAGAGATGGTGGAGAAGTATGCGCCGGAGGTATTGAGTAAGCTGTTCCCGGGGTAACCGGAAGCCAAAATAAACGCCTGTGGGCAGATGCATCTGCCCACAGGCGTTTTAATTTCTATTCCAAACCGGATAAACGGCCGGGATTATGCTTCCATGAACCGGTTGACCGTCTCGACAATCTTCTCCAAATCCGCCTGGCTGAGGGAGGGATGGACGGGCAGGGAAAGCACCTCGGCTGCCGCGCGCTCGGTCTCGGGCAAAGATTGGTGATAGCCCAGGTCCTTGACGTAATAATTCTGCTGGTGGATGGGGACCGGGTAGTACACTTCGGAGCCAACCCCATTTTCGTTCAAAAACTTACGCAGGGCGTCGCGTTTCCCATCCGGTACGCGTACGGTAAACTGGTGGTATACGTGCTCGTACCCTTGAGGAACGCAGGGTGGGACTACGCCGTGCAGGTGCTCGCTCAGGTAGCGCGCGTTGCGCTGGCGGAGCTGGTTGAAGCCGGATAATTTTTTGAGCTGTTCCAACCCGATGGCTGCCTGGATGTCGGTCATGCGGAAGTTAAAACCCAGCTGGTCGTGGTAATAGCGTACGCGCATCCCATGCTGGCGGATCACCTTGCACTCCTCGGCATAGGCCTGGTCGTTTGTGGTGATCATCCCGCCCTCACCAGAGGTGATGTTCTTGGTAGGGTAGAGCGAGAAGGTCCCGCTCCCAAACGACCCCGCCTTTTTTCCCCGGTAGGTTGCGCCGTGAGCCTGGCAGGCGTCTTCTATGACCAGCAGGTTGTGTTTGCGCCCAATTTCCAGGATTGCGTCCATATCACAGCACAGCCCGAACAGGTGCACCGGTAAGATGGCTTTGGTGCGGGGCGTGATGGCGGCTTCGATCAGACTGGGGTCGATATTGTAGGTAGCTGGGTCGATATCTACGAACACGGGACGGGCGCCGGCGTATAAAACACTGTTGGCCGAAGCGATAAAGGTAAACGGAGAGGTGATTACCTCATCCCCAGGCCCGATCTGGTGTGCCAGCATGGCTACATGCAGGGCGGTAGTGCCTGAGCTGGTGGCGACCGCATATCCCACCTCGCACATCTCCGCAAAGGCTTCTTCGAATGCCTTCACCCGCGGACCCTGGGCAAGCATCCCGGAATCGAGTACTTCCATGACCGCTTTCTTTTCCTCATCACCGATCAAAGGTTTTGCCATGTGGATCATCGGATCTTCTCCCATTCTTGTTTGGCTATGTGGATCAGGTCGCCGCAGGCCGGGCAGCGCGCGGAAACCGTTTCATGGTTCTGACTTTCCAGGGCTACCTGTTCCCCACACGGGCAAACAAATCCGTGCAGGTGAGCCGGGTTGCCGTACACCAGCCCGTAGTCGGGCACATCGCGCGTGACCACGCTCCCCGACCCAACCATGGCCCAGCGCCCGATCGTCACCCCGCAGCGGATGGTGGTGTTGGCCCCCAGCGCCGCGCCCTGACAAATGCGCGTCTCGCTGAGCACCCAGTCGTCGGCGGACTTGAGCGAGCCATCCTTATTAATGGCACGCGGGCGCAGGTCGTTGGTAAAACACACGTGCGGGCCTACAAACACGCCGTCTTCCAGGGTGACGCCGTGGAAGACAGATACATAATTCTGGATCTTTACGTTATCTCCAATGTTGACGCCGGCATCTACATAAACTCCCTTGCCGAGGATGCAGTTCTGTCCGATTCGGACATCCTCGCGTACCTGGCAGTGGTGCCAGATACTGGTCCCTTCACCGATGGAGGCTTGAGATGATACGTCTGCGGTTGGGTGGATGCGGATTGGCATGAATTTCCCTCCTG
>Ga0105104_10001208_pt1 | contig 19469 bp, 19 predicted proteins | sample PPLLaktember2015_3_FD_87034 | JGI IMG/M metagenome (GOLD analysis project Ga0105104, IMG submission 87034) | Freshwater sediment microbial communities from Prairie Pothole Lake near Jamestown, North Dakota, USA - PPLs Lake P7 Core (6) Depth... | ecosystem: Environmental > Aquatic > Freshwater >... | reverse complement strand
CATCTACTCCGATTCAGGAGGGCTTGACGACCTGCAGAAGGCAGTTGTCTCCGACATCAATTCGATGTTGTCGGCCCTGGTAGAGCGTAACAACCTGTCGCTAAACGATATTACCGCGGTTGTATGCTCGGGGAACACCACGATGGCCCACCTCCTGCTGGGGATCTCGCCCGGGACGATTCGAAAGTCTCCTTATGTGTCGGCCTCCGCGTTCCCTCCGCCGGTTCGTGCCGTTGAAGTGGGGATCCAGATCAATCCGCGAGGCTTGCTCTACGTGGTTCCTGGTATAGGCGGATGGGTTGGTGGTGACATCACGGCCGGCATTATGTCCGTCGGCCTGCACAGGTCCGAGAGCATCCGGATGCTGATCGATATCGGCACCAATGGGGAGATAGCGCTAGGCAACAAAGAATGGATGATCGCCTGTTCGGCCTCTGCCGGTCCGGCCTTCGAAGGATCAGGCGTCAGGCATGGCATGAAGGCGATGCGAGGCGCGATCGAGCGGGTGACGATCGGCTCCGACGGCCACGTTCAGTATCGGACGGTCGGCAACGCCCGTGCACGCGGCATTTGCGGCTCCGGCCTCATAGACCTCGTCGCCGAGCTCTATCGGGTCGGCTCAATCGATCGTTCCGGGCGGCTGCTGTCAGGCAGTTCCGATCGAATCCGTGAAGAAGACGGCCTGCTCGAGTACGTGGTCGTTCCCGGGACTCGCACTGAAACCGGGAAGGACATTTGTCTCACCCAAACCGATCTGACAAACGTTCTCAGCGCGAAGGCGGCGATTTATTCCGGGGCGCAGGCGTTGGCGGCCAGTGTCGGGTTGGATTTCAAAGATATCGAAACAATTCTGATAGCGGGCGGCTTCGGCAATTACATCGATCGTGAAAAAGCCGTGACCCTCGGCTTGATCCCGGATCTTCCACTCGAGCGAATCCGGTTTGTCGGCAACACCTCGATCCTTGGTGCCGAGATGGCCTTGCTGTCCGTCGACGCCTGGCAGGAGTTGACTCACATAGCCCAGTCCGTCACCTACTACGATCTGATCAGTCACCCTCAGTATTTTGACGAATTTCTGGCTGCCCGGTTTATCCCGCACACCGAGCTGGATCGGTTCGAGTCGGTTGCGGCCAGGCTGGCCAAGGAGCGTGCCTGATGGCTTTTACAGTCGCAGTGGCAGGCAAGGGCGGGACGGGCAAGACAACGATTGCCGCCCTGCTCGTTTCCTCGCTGGTCAAACAGGGACGCCGGCCGGTGCTGGCAGTTGACGCCGACCCCAACCCGAACTTGGACATTGCCCTTGGTGCGCGAATCGTCAAGACCATCGGCGAATTGCGTGAGGATCTACTCGATGCCATTCGGAAACTTCCTCCAGGTATGACCAAGGACGATTACCTGGAGATGGGGATACAGGAGTGCCTGAGCGAAGGGAAGGGAATCGACCTGCTGGCCATGGGCTGCGGTGAAGGTCCACGCTGCTACTGCGCGGTCAACCATGTCTTGCGACGCTGTATTGACCGGTTGCGCGGCTCTTATCCCTATATGGTGATCGACAATGAAGCGGGCCTGGAGCATTTGTCCCGCTCGACCACCCAGAATGTGAATGTCCTGCTGGTCATCAGCAGTGCATCACCGGCGGCCGTAAAGGGTGCACAGCGGATCCTGAAGCTGTCCCATCAGTTGGCTCTGGGTATCGAGCAGCGGTTTGTGATCCTGAATAATTCGACGGATTGCGACCCGGGCCAGCTGAGGAGTTACTGCGAAGGACTCGGGCTGGAGGTCGGCGGAATCATCCCCTATGACCGCCAGCTGATCGAGCTCGGTCTCGCAGGTCGCCCGGTCAGTGAGCTGACGAACGGCTCGCCCGGGAAGAAGGCTGTTGAGGAGATCCTGGAGAGAATCTTGAACGAAAAGGAGAGTCGGATTGGTCCCAATCCGACCCAGAACTAAACCCTAAAGGGGGATTTATGATTCCGGAAACGAAAAAGACTTGGGCCGGCAAGTGTCACACGGTGACACTCGGAGCGACCGCGGCCGAGGGCGGTAGCCGGACTTCCGTGGTGAAGATCGGAGGGGCCTCGACGCTGCCGTTCCTCCATTTTGAAGGGACAGTGTCTGAGCCTAAGGTCGCACTCGAAGTTTGGGATGTCTTCCCGGAGGACTGGCCCGAGCTGTTGAAGCAGTCTTTGGCAGACACGGATCTCCGAGACCCGGCCAAATGGGCTGCGAAATGCCAGGAGTACGGCGCTGACCTCGTCTGCCTCCGGCTTGCCGGCTGCCATCCGGAACGGGGCAATCGTGGGCCGGCCGACGCGGTCGCGGTGGCAAAGGCCGTTTTGCAGGCCGTGGGTGTGCCTTTGATCGTTTGGGGAACCGGAAACGCCGACAAAGACAACGAGGTCTTCCCGGCGGTGGCCGAAGCGCTGGCGGGAGAGAATTGCCTCCTCGGCACGATCACCGAGGACAATTACAAGACACTGGTCGCCGTGTGCACGGCGTACAAACACAAGCTGATTGCCGAGTCTCCCTGCGACGTGAACATGGCGAAGCAGGTGAATATCCTCGCCACCGACATGGGCTTTGCCGCCGAGAATCTGGTCATTTATCCGACCAGCGGTGCTTTGGGCTACGGCCTCGAATACATTTACTCGGTCATGGAACGCGCTCGACTGGCCGGTTTAAAGGGCGATCGCATGCTGGCTCAGCCCTTCCTTTGCGATATCGGGGTTGAAGTGTGGGGATGCAAAGAGGCGAAGGTGTCCGAGGCGGAAGTCCCCGAGTGGGGAAGCCAGGCGTGCCGTGCCCCGTTGTGGGAAGCCTCCACGGTTGCGGCGTACTTGCAGAGCGGCGCGGACCTCGTGATCCTGCGGCATCCACAGGCTATCCGATCTGTGAAGGCTACGGTAGCCGGCCTGATGGGAGCCGGAGCGCAAGCCTAAGGAAGGAACATATGGGAATCATCTTGATTGGTGAACGAATCAACGGGTCTTTTAAAGATGTCGGCCGTGCGATCCAGGAAAAGGCGGTGGATGTCATCCGCGAGCGAGCTTGTAAGCAGGCCAAGGCCGGAGCTCATTATCTCGATGTGAACATGGGGGCCGCATCCCGCGATGTGCAGGATTACGCCTGGTTGGTGAAGACGGTCGCGGAGTCCACTCACCTGCCTCTGTCTCTCGACTGCAACAAAACCGAGCATTTCAAGGTGGGACTGGAGACCTATCGCGAAGTGGCAGGCGATCGGCCGGTCCTCATCAACAGCACCACTGCCGAGGACAGCAAGCTCGGGCCGCTACTGGAAATGGCTGTGAAATACGACGCCAGCGTTCTCGGTGTCGTTATGGACGAACGAGGAAGTCCTCAGGACGTGGATCGCCGAGTCGAGCTTGGAGCGAAGATTTTCGGCGCGGCCCTGGAGGCCGGCATTCCCCAGGATCGCATCATTCTGGACCCGATCGTCATGCCGGTGAAGTTCATGCAGGACCAGCCCAAGAACGTGCTGGCCGCCATTCAGCAGCTGACGATGCTGTCGGATCCGCCGCCGCACATTTCGATCGGGCTCAGCAACGTCGCCTCGAAGACCGAAGAGCGCAAGCTGATCAACCGGACTTTCATGGTCATGGCAATGGCGATGGGGCTTGACTGCGCCATCCTGGATGTCTCGGATGCCGACCTGATGGCGTCAGTCCTGACTGCGGAACTGCTGATGAACAAAGAGATTTACAGTGACGGCTATTTGAAGTCGTATCAGAAAAACATCGGCCTCGCACCAGAGGCCTGATTTTTGGTTCTAGGCGGAAGGTCAGTGCCAACGAATAACACGGATAACTCGGATGGATTCGTGGCATCCGTGTTATCCGTTGGCCAGACCCGCGGCTTTTGGAACTTCGGAGGAGACCATGAACGAGAAGAGCGTGGATCGAGCTTCCTTACAGATGCTGCAGCACGCCGCAAAAGAGCGTCTCGAGACGGCTTGGGACCGGTGGGAGGCGCAGCAGCCGCAGTGCGGATTCGGGCAGCTCGGTGTCTGCTGCCGGATCTGTAACATGGGGCCTTGCCGCATCGATCCGTTTGGGAGAGAGCCCAGGCGAGGCACCTGTGGAGCCGATGCCGATACTATCGTCGCACGCAACCTGGTCAGGATGGTCGCGGCCGGGGCTGCCGCTCACTCGGATCATGGCCGCGATGTGGCTCACACCCTGATACTGGCGTCCGAAGGCAAGGGTGGCTACGAGATCAAGGACCCGGTGAAGCTGCGGAAAGTGGCGAACGATTTCGGAATCACCCCCAATGGCCATACCGATCAGCAGATAGCGCGCGAGCTGGGAGAGCGCGGGTTGGCCATGTTCGGCCAACAGGAGGGCGCCCTCAATTACATCAAGCGCGCCCCCGAAACCAGGCGAAATCTGTGGCAGAGACTCGGGATCGTGCCACGGGGCATCGACCGTGAGATCGTTGAAGTCATGCACCGCACGAACATCGGCGTCGACGCCGACTACCGCAATATCCTCATGCAGGGTTTCCGGGCCGCTTTGGCTGACGGCTGGGGTGGCTCTATGCTCGCGACCGATTTTCAGGACATCCTGTTTCGACAGCCGCAGCCCATTCGTGCGCGAGTGAACCTCGGGGTCCTGAAAAAGGACCAGGTGAACGTCGTCGTTCATGGGCATGAACCCACTCTTTCGGAGATGATTGTCGCCGCGAGCCGCGATCCGGAGATTTTGAAACTTGCGGCCGCGAAGGGCGCCAAAGGCGTCAATATCGCAGGCATTTGCTGCACCGCCAACGAGATCCTCATGCGTCACGGGGTCCCGGTGGCGGGGAATTTCCTGCAGCAGGAGCTCGCTGTCATCACCGGCGCCGTGGATCTCATGGTGGTCGATGTTCAGTGCGTCATGCCGGCCCTTGCCAGCATTACGAACTGTTTTCATACCAAGCTGGTCACAACTTCCGCAAAGGCCAAGATTCCTGGTGTTGAGCATGTCCAGTTCTCGGAAGAATCGGCCTACCGGATTGCGAAAGAGATCGTCACTCGCGCCGTGGAAAACTTCCCGAACCGGAATCCGAAAAAGGTCAACATACCGGAAGACGAAACGGACCTGATCGCCGGTTTCACCACGGAGACCGTGTATCAGTTCCTTGGCGGTCGCTACCGGTCCACTTTCCGGCCGCTCAACGACGCGGTCATGGACGGCAGGCTGCGCGGCGCCGTCGGGGTTGTCGGTTGCAACAACCCGAACATGACGCACGACTACGGACACGTCGCCTTGACGAAAGAGCTTCTGAGAAATGACGTCCTGGTCGTCACGAGCGGGTGCTCGGCCATTGCCGATGCCAAGCAGGGGTTGTTGCAGCCTGAGGCGGCGTTCCAATACGCGGGTGCCGGTCTTCGGGAGATTTGTGAGACCGTTGGCATCCCGCCGGTACTCCACGTCGGCTCCTGCGTCGACAACTCACGCATCTTGACCACCCTCGTGTCGATCGTGGATGAAGGCGGGCTGGGCAAGGACTTTTCACAGCTGCCGATTGCCGGCTCAGCGCCCGAGTGGATGTCGGAGAAGGCCGTGACGATTGGCTTTTATTGCGTGGCCAGCGGCCTCCTGACCCACTTCAGCACGCCTCAGCCGGTGCTCGGGAGCCCGGGTGTAACCAAGTTTATAACCGAGGAGGTTGAAGGAATCCTGGGCGGCAGATTCTTCTTTGAGCCGGATCCGATCAAAGCGGCAGGTACGATTCTCAACCACCTCGACCAGAAACGCGCGGAGTTAAAATTGAAACCGTTGATGTACAAACCGGTGGCCACTCCGGTTTGAATGACAAAAACTAGAAAGCGGCGTTGCCGGGTTTGACCGACAATTAGAAAGTATATGAATCCCAATCAAAAGTGGGTTGAGAGTCTCGAACCTCAGATAAAAGAAGCACGCGAGAGACTTCGCCAACTGGATCCGGCAAAAATCGCGGCGGATTCCGGAGTTATCTGGGTCGCCGGAGATCCCTCCGGGTTCCAAGTCTCCTTCTTCGGTCAACCCTACACCGCCTCCTGGCCCGATCTGGAAGTCTTCAGACCTGACGGCCAGCTTTGTTCGAACCTCGACCAAGCCTTTCTTCTGCAGTACTTGCTGACTGCTGACGATGCGCCTCTTGCGGATTCCTGGGTGTCCCTCGGTGGGCTCCCGAACGGGAGTTTTTACGAGCAGGCGTACCAGGGATACTCCGGCAATGTGCTCGCCCGCGCCTTTCGCGGTCGCCCCGCCGATCTCAGGCGAGCGGCCGTGGCGGTTGGATGCGAGCCGTTGACGCTCGGCGATCTCGCCTTTCGTTACCTGGCTCTTCCGCGCATTCCGCTGGCCCTCGTTTACTGGTCGGGCGGTGACGAATTTCCTGACTCGGCTCAAGTCCTGTTCGACCGGTCCGCATCTCATTACCACCACCTGGAAATGCTCGCGCACCTGGGTTCTCTACTTTGTCAGAAGGTCATCGCCGCAGACAAGGTGGAGGCGACGACGAAATGAAAATCGCCATAACCGGCAAAGGAGGCGTGGGAAAGACCACTCTGACCACGTTGCTGGCTCGGGCAGCGGTGGGCGACGATCGAAGGGTGTATGTGATTGACGCCGATCCGAACCCGAATCTGGCTTTTGCCCTCGGTTTGCCCGAAACCCCGACGCCGCTGATTGAGCTGAAGGCTCTCTTGCTGGAGCGACTCGGTGCTCTGGATTCGTTCTTTCGACTCAACCCGAAGGTCGATGACATCCCCGAACAATTTGCGGTTGAACGTGACGGAGTGCGTCTATTGGTGCTCGGCGGCGTCCGCCAGGGAGGGGCCGGCTGTGCCTGCCCTGAGAACACCTTCCTGAAGAGCCTGCTACAGCACCTGATGCTCGAGCGACAGGACTGGATTTTTGTCGACTTTGAGGCGGGGCTGGAGCACCTCGGCCGCGCGACAGCGCGGGGAGTCGACGCTTTGCTGATCGTGGTGAATCCGGATCGGGCCTCGGTCGAGACCGCAGTTCGCATTGAACGCCTGGCTGGAGAGATCGGCATCACCCGTGTCCATGCAATCGGCAACAAGGTGGTGGATGACGCTGAATCCGACTGGCTGCGCTCCAGCTTGCCGGGACTCGATTTCCTCGGGTTTCTACCCGACAGCGGCCAAGTTCGGAAGGCGGTGCGCAGGGGGTCAGGCATTGCGGATCCGGAGCTGAGCGAAAAGGCCAAAGCGATCCTACAAGCGCTGGTAACACGGACAAACACGGACTAACACGGACAAGCACCGACGGTCCCAAAATGCGCTACTCGGAATGCCTCCACTACCTGAACCGGCTTGGCCATGAAATCCCAGCTGCAAAGTCCGGCCTCGACAATATCCGGACGATTCTGCAAGCTCTCGGTGATCCGCAGCATAGCTACCCGTCGATTCTGATAGCAGGCACTAACGGCAAAGGTTCCGTTGCTGCCTTTCTCAGTGCCATTCTAACCGCCTGCGGGCTTCGCACGGGGCTTTACACATCACCTCATCTGATCAGCGCCGACGAGCGCATTGCGCTTGACGGCCAGTCGATCACGCCCGAAGCATTTGCCGACTGCATCTCGAGAACGGCCGAGTTGATCCAGAAGCTTGATTTCCCCTGCCATCCCACCTTCTTCGAGACCATGACCGCGGCTGCCTTCCTCTATTTTGCTGAAACCAAGGTCGATCTTGCCGTAGTCGAAGCGGGGATGGGAGGACGAACCGACAGCACGAATATCCTTGAACCGGTGCTTTCGGTGATCACGCCGATCTCTATCGATCACCAGCAGTATCTCGGTGAGACTTTGGAGGAAATCGCCTATCAGAAAGCAGGGATCATCCACCCGCAGGGTATGGTAATCAGTTCCAAGCAACGGCCCGAAGTCCAATTCGTGTTGGAGCAGGAAGCGAAGAAACAGGAAGCGCTGCTTTGGTATGCTGACGACAACGCTGCCGCGATAACCGATTCGGCCGACGGTCGCTTCTCCTTCACCTTCCGAGGATCAACTTTTGCGCCGATGCTCTATGGCCGCCACCAGGTCTTGAACGCCGTTCTTGCGATCTCAACCGCCAATCAACTCAAGGAGGTGGGATACCCAATTCCGATTGCTGCCTTTAGCGAAGGGGTCAATCGGGCGTCGATTCCCGGGAGACTTCAAAAGATCTGCGATAGCCCGGCCGTTTTCCTCGACGGGGCGCACAATGACGAAGCGCTCACCAAGCTCGCGGAATTCGTCTGCGTGCACACCCGAAAACCGCGATCCCTGGTCTTTGCCACCATGGGCGACAAGCGTTTCTCCTCATTGCTTGATCGGCTGGCGCAGTGCTTCGACACGATCTACTTGACACACCCGTCCTCTGCCCGAGCGGCCCAACCCGATCAATTGATGGCGATCTTTCCCAATGGTATCTGGGTTGAAAAGCCGGTCGAGGCGCTAAAGCTCGCGAAGCAGAATGCGGAGACCGTCGTGGTCACCGGCTCTCTCTACCTGGTTGGCGAGATTCTGGCTTCTTATTGTGGCCGGACTCTCCAGAGTCCGGTGCCGGGCTCGCCGCGAGCACGGCCAAAATCGACCAGCTACCGAGATCACTAATCAGCTCCACCTTCCGCCCCAATGTTCCGGGTTGTCTCGAATGTATTGTCTGATTAACTCCAAGCTGGCGGCCGAACGCACCAGATGATCAAACGACTCTTCCTGCCAAAACCCGCCCTCTGTCCCGAGGATCTTGTTGATCCTTCGAGCAGTGTATTTCTTCCAAGACGCCGTGATATCGGAGAATTCCCATCCGGTCAACGGCTGCACTAGGACATGAGCATGGTTTGGCATGACAACGCGTTCATCGAGGCAGTACCGAGTCCCATCGAAAAATCGAACTGAATCTTCCACGATCCGCTTTAGCTCCGGTTGCGCAAGAACGCATGCGCCCTGCCCGGCATCCAACCATTCGTGCATTCGGGCAGGAAACAACCGGAAGTATTCTTCGGCTGGCCGACGGTATGAGGAGGGGGATTCCTGCGCAACCATTCGTCTCTTTCGCGTTTCCAGAGCCGGACCTTTTCGACCGGCAAGGAGTCGGCGGTGCGGAAGGTGACAAAGTAGATGGCCCCCTCTTGACGCCAGTGAGGCAGGCAACCGTAGTATTCCTCAATGGGCTGGTTGGGATCGAAGAAATTGTAGACGTTAGGCACGGCGGGAGTCTGCCCCTTGAGCTTGACTTCTGTCAACAGCTTGCCGGGCTTTTCATTGTGGCCGGACTCTCCAGAGTCCGGTGCCGGGCTCGCCGAGAGCCCGGCCATAGAATGTCATGCCGGCGAGATCGAACAGCACGTTTCACAATCGGAGCGCTGATTTGAGACAAGGCCACGACGTGGCCGGGCTTTCGAAGCCCGGCCAGCCGGACTCTGGAGACTCCGGCCACGATGAAGAGCCTGCAAGGATCTCACATCAGCCCTTTGCTCTTCAAAAGCGTTCTCGGGTCGGTGAGGTTCTTGTGTAGGGCGGCGGTCTTTTCCGGTAAACCCAGGGCCAGGGCGAGCAGCTGGGTGAAGTAGAAGATCGGCGTGCTTTCGGGGAGTTTCATCTGGAACTGTCGCGCATCGAGGTTAGCGTGGCACAGCGGACAGGCCACGGCGATCGCTTCGGCCCCGGCTTTCCCCGCCTGTTCGATCAGCTGACGGCTCAACTTCAATGCGATATCCGGACGAGTGAGTGAATGCGACCCGCCGCAGCAGGACGTCTTATACGACCAGTCCTTCACCTCCAGCCCAGTGGCTTCGAGCAGATGATCCATCTCGGTCGGGTTCTCCGGATGACTCGCCTCGACGACCTGGGGAGGGCGGGTTAGCAGGCAGCCGTAGTAGCAGGCAACTCGAAGCCCCTTGAGCGAACGCTTGATTTTCCCCGCTAGTTTTTCCGGCCCGACATGTCTCTGGATCGTTTCCACCAGGCTGCTGACCCGCACCCTATCCTCGTAGTGGTGACCGCTAGCCTTTTCCAACCGGCCCCTCGTTTCAGGCGACTGGCGGATCTCGTGCTGAACCGTTTTGTGTCGGTTGAAACAGGAGGCACAAGGCATCGTAACTTCCGTGAACCCGCTTTGTTCGATGATATGCAGGTTCCTCAGAGGCAATTGAAGCGCGGCGAGCGGATCACATCTGTGGGCCGCGGTACTCCCGCAGCAGAGCCAATCACGAGGTTCCACGAGGTTGATGCTCAGGGCCTTACACACGCCCCTGGCGGAAGCGTCAAACTCGGCCGCCGTCGAGTGGAGCGAGCATCCCGGGTAATAGGCGACGGCGCCTGCCGGCTGCTTCTGCGGCGGAACCTTCGAGCGGCGCCGGGTGGGACGGGGCAGGAAAGCCAACTTGTTCCGGCGGAGCATCTGGGCGGCCAGGTCCATGTCCTCGGTCATCTTGCCGGAACGGAGCTTCATCTCACCCATCATGCCTAACTCGTACGCACGCCCCCAGAGTCGGATCTGGCGCATGAATGCCTGGTTGAACACCGCCACTTCCGGCACCTCGGGTCGTATCCCGCGAGTGTGAGCCTCACGAGTGAGGAACTCCATGATCGCGGTAACATCCAGGCCCTGCGGGCAACGCGTGGTGCAGGTCTGGCAGGATGCACAAAGCCAGGGGGTTTCAGAGTGAAGCGCGATCTCCTCTTCTCCGAGCTGCAGAGCGCGCATGACCTGATGCGGCTGCCAATCGAAGAATTCGCTAACAGGGCAACCGCTCGTGCACTTGACGCACTGGTAACAGAGGTAAACGTTCTGTCCCAACTCTTCCATGACACGGCTGGCCAATTTGCCGCTGATGCCAAGAAGTGGTCCGGCCGGTGGTTGTTTCGGTTCCATAAAGATTCAAGACAAATTCGGCCGGGGCAGCAGCCCGGCGCCATCGACGATCGGCCTGACGGCTTCTTCCCACTCAATCGCCATGATGTGGGCGCCTGCGACTCCTTCAACGGCCCGCACCTTCTGAATCAACTCGATGCAAATCTTGATTCCCTCCGCCTTCCAGGCCTCGGAACGGGTTTTCTTCTCTTCCTTGGACAGTTCCTCCGGCTTCCTGCCTGCCCATTGTGCCCCGGCCCGGTTCATCCTCTCGATCAACTGATCCGGGACGAGGATTCCGGGGACGCTCTCTTTCATGTACCTCGCCATTCCGGGGCTCTTCAGCGGGCCAACTCCGACCAGGATATAAGCCTGCTCGTGGACACCCAGCTTGCGCACGGTTTCCATGAAGATCTCGAAAGCCTCGATATCGTAAACCAGCTGTGTCTGAATGAAGTTCGCGCCCGCTCTGACCTTCTTCGCCAGTCGGTAGGGGCGAAAGGGTACCGGGGCGGCGAAAGGCGACGCACCAGCCCCTACAAAGAAGCGTGGTTCCGGCCCCTTCATGGCTTCGCCACATTGGAAGACACGTTGGTCCCGCATTCCACTGACCATCCGGACGAGCTGAATGGAATCGAGGTCGAAAACGTTCTTCGCCGTCGGGTGGTTGCCGAAGCTTTGATGATCGCCGGTCAGGCACAGAACGTTGCGGATTCCCAGCGCGTAAGCACCCATCAAGTCGCTCTGCATGGCGAGACGGTTCCGGTCCCGGCAGACCATCTGAATGACCGGTTCCAGGCCCTCCTGCACGAGTATCGCCCCGGACGCAATGCTCGACATCCGGACGATGGCTGTCTGGTTGTCGGTCAGGTTGACCGCGTCCGAGCAATCGCGCAGATGCCGGGCTTTGTTTCGAATCGCAGCGTGGTCGGCGCTTTGAGGCGGACCCAGCTCCGCGGTGACTGCAAAATGGCCGGCGCGTAGCACCTTTTCGAGGTTCGATCCGGCCAGTAAGCCGCTCTTATTTGTTTCAGGACTTCCGGTTGCTCCCAGGCTCATATTCATTCCTCGTGAGGCAGCCTCAAGTCTTCCCGGACGATTTTTCGCGGCCCCCCGTCACGGGACTTTTGCCAGTTCTTGGGCGGCTGCAAATCCATCAGCACCTCGAGCTTGCCCAATTTTTCCATCCGGTCGTAAATCAGCTGCCATCCGCACGGCACATCGGGGTTGATCTCGCAGTGCCCGCCTTCTGACCCCCCGCAAGGGCCGTTCAGGAGTGACTTCGAGCAGCGGGCGATCGGACAAACGCCACCGGTCACGCCCAGAAGACACTCCCCACAGGCCGCGCACCGTTCGGCCCAAATACCCTGTTCCGTGGGTAGTCCCATGAATTTGGTGTCGAGACCCGGCACCACCCAGGTATTGGGAAACCGTTCGGCAATGGCTTGAACGCCGACTCCGCAGCCTATCGAAAGAACCACATCCGCGTCCTTGATCTGGTCGGCTGCGGCGTCGAGAAATTCCCATTCACATTGCCGTTGGACCGTCACATCCGTGATTTCTCTCGCATGGCCGTCCAACTGGCAGGCCATCCTCAGCGAGCAGGCGAGGACCCCAGCCTCCCTCTCCCCGCCGGCAAAGCAGACGGTCACGCAGGTGCCGCAGCCAACGACCAGGACCCTCCGGCCATCCCCCAAAAGGGTCTTGATCTCATCCAGTGTTTTCTGTTCGGCAACAATCATGCTGTACCCCCCAAAGCTCGGCCGGCCTTGACCTTCAGCGGACTGGGCCCTAATTCCCTGATACGGGTGGTCATCGTGCGGGCCGCGTCGGCGAACGCATTCGCCTGGCTTCCCGACATGAAGAACATGTCCACGCGGCTTCCCCCAATCCCGATCTCATCCAGAAGCTTCTTAGCCCTATTGACTCTGGCCACCCCGCGTTCGTTTCCCCGAACATGGTGACAGTTTCCAAGCGGGCAGGCGACCAGGTAGACCGCGTCTGCACCCTGCTCGAAAGCCGCGAGCAGGTATCGGATGTCGGTTTTCCCGATGCAAGGCAGGCGGATGAACTTAACGTTGGCCGGGTACTGCACTTTGAGAGCGCCGGCGGTGTCGGCCGCCATGTAGCCGCAATAGCCGCAGTAGAAGGCCGTGATTTCGGGCTCAAACGATTGATCAACCGGTTGGCTGCTCATATATCAATTCTTTACTGCCAGGCCCCGAGGCCTTTGATGCTCGGGAGCATCATTTGCGCGTCCGAAAAATTCCGGAGCTCGATCGCATTGGCCGGACATTCACACGTGCAGGTACCACAACCCTGGCATAGAGCCGGGTCAATGAAAGACGCGCCACCCAGCCCGCCGACGCCCGAACGCCCTTGCTCCACAATGACCCGCGGGATGTCGAAGTGACATATTCGTGTACAGGTCAGGCAACCGACGCATTTCGCCGGGTCGACCTGGGCAACAATTCCCCCGAGGTAGAGCGACTCCTGCGAAAGAACGCTGAGCGCCCGCCCCGCAGCTGCCAATGCATGACTGATACTTTCCTCCAGGAACTTCGGGTAATGAGCCATGCCGGCGAGAAAGATCCCGTCGCGTCGGAAATCCATGGGACGGAGTTTCAGTTGAGCTTCTTCGAAAAAACCTTCACTGGACAGCGGTATTCGCAATATGCGGGCCAGCTTGCCTGCGTCCGCCGGCGGTGCAATAGCCATGCTCAGTGGGATAAGATCCGCCCTCAGTATCAGTTCGCGCTCAAGCGCCTGGTCCTGAACATGGACGGTCAACTGCTTCCCTTCGGAGACAACACGAGGCGGTCGGTCGTCGGTGTAGCGGACGAACACGACTCCGCGCCTTCGCGCCTCCGTGTAGAACTCCTCTCGGAAACCGTAGGTGATGATGTTCTTGTGTAAGATCGTTACGTTGCAGGAGGGATTGAACAACTTGAGGCGGATCGCATTCTTCAAGGCATTGGTGCAACAGACGCGCGAGCAGTATTCAGCCATCCCCTCCTGCCGCACACACTGAATCATCACCACGTCGCGTAGAGCGGCAATCTCCTCCGGGCTGTGAATGACTTTTTCTTCCAGCTGCCGCTGGGTGATAACCCCGGGGAGCTGGAGAAGCGGATGGTCCCGCGTTTCCCGAGCACCGGTCGCGAGCACGGCCACACCGTGTTGCACCGCAAACTTTTCGGTAGACCCATCCGGACGCCTTGTTGCCACCTCCGTGCGGAACTGCCCGATGTGCCCAGAATGCCCGACGACTTCTGTCCGCGTGTAGGTAGTGATCTTCTGATGGCCGCGCACTCGGTTGACGAGATCTCGCAGGAGGCGCTGTGGGTTGTAGCCCTCGGCCACGTAGTAGAGATCGAGGAGGTTTCCGCCCAGCCGGTCGGCGCGCTCGACCAGGTGCACGTCATATCCACTGTCTGCGATTGCGAGCGCGGCTGTCATGCCCGCCACGCCTCCGCCGATGACGAGCGCGGCAGAGAGACAATGGCTCTTCTCCCGTCGGATCGGCTGTGCGGCCGCTACACGGCCGGCGGCCATCCGAATGAGCTCGACTGCCTTTCGGGTGGCCAGCTCCGGCTGATCGACATGCACTTGAGCGCACTGCTCGCGCAAGTTGACCGCTTGGAGCAGGTAGGGATTGAGTCCCGCTTCGGCCAGCGCTCGCTGAAACACGGCCTCGTGCGTCCGCGAACTGCAGGCGGCGACAACGACGCGGTTCAGGGAGGTCTCTTTGATTTGCTGTTTGATGCGGTCAAGGGCCTCCCGGAAGCAGGCGAAATCGACGACCTCGATGGCCTGTATGTCCGGCATCTGCCTGCACTTGTTGACCACGCCCTCAAGGTTGATGCTTTTCCCGATCGTCCCTCCGCAGGAACAAAGGAAAACCCCGGTTCGCGGTGCCTGGTCCTGCACATTTATCTCAGGCGGTAAGTCCTCGACGGCGAGGAATGGCCAGGCGCGCGTGTACGGATGAGTATGCAGGCGATCGTTAAGGAAGCGCATGACTTCTGCAGCCGCCCCGCTGGCATCGATCACCGTCTCCGCAATTTCTTTGGGGGAAGAGAAAGCGCCGCACACGAAGACCCCCGGCCGGGTAGTCTCGAGTGGCGCAAACTTGTCCGTCTGGCAGAAGCCGTGCGGGTTAAGCTCGATGTCGAGCACTTCCGACAAATGGCGTGCTGTGCCGGGGGGTTGCAGCCCAGTCGCGAGGACCACCAGTTCAAATCGCTCTTCCTTCAGCTGGCCCGAGACGTCGGCGAAGCGCAAAATCAGGTCTTTCGTCTCCGGATCTTCCTGGATAGCAGACACCCGGCAGCGCTCGTATTCGATGCCGTGTTTCTCGCGAGCGCTTTTGCTGTACTTGCTGTACTCCTTGTTGAAAGCTCGTTCATCCATCAGGAAGATGCTGCATTTGACGTCGGACCCCAGCCGTTGTTTGGCGAGAATAGCCTCCTTGGTCGCATACATGCAGCAGATCGACGAACAGTAGGTATGCTGCTGGTCGCGAGAACCGATGCACTGAAGCCAGGCGATCGATCGAGGCGGCTGACCGTTGGAGCGCCTCCTGATTGCGCCCTCAGTGGGCCCTGAACGACTGGCCAGCCGTTCGTATTGCATCGCCGACATAACGTCGGAATAACGCCCGTATCCGAACTCCTCCAATCCGGTGGCGTCGTACAGATCAAATCCGAGCGCCAGGATGATCGCTCCTACTTCCGCTTCGAGCAGCCGGGGCTGCTGGTTAAGGTCGATGGCGCGGGTAGGGCACGCCTCCGCACACTTGCCGCAGTCGTCACAATACGGTCCGCGATCGACCGAATACGAATCCGGGATGGCGCGGGCGGCCATCTTGAAAACCGCCTTACGGGTGCTCATCCCCAGTTGATAGGAATCGGGAAGTTCGACCGGGCACGCTTCTGAACACAACCCGCAGCTTGTGCACTTGAGGGGATCGACGAAGCGCGGCTCCTGACGCAGAGAAACGGTAAAATCGCCTGCCTGGCCGCCGACGTCGACCACGCGGGTATTCGTCAGGATTTCGATATTCGGGTGCTGATCATGCTGGAGGTAAGCCGGAGAGATGGAGGGGCGGGTACAGCCGTAACCATGATCCGAAGTCCCGCGGCACAGGACGCAGTCGTGTTGCGGGAACATGAACCCGAGCTGTGCCACCCGGCCACCCAGGCAGGGTGTCTGCTCTATGAGGTAAGCCTTAAGCCCGGCGTCCGCAAGGTCCAGAGCCGCCCGCATTCCGCTGATGCCCCCTCCGACCACCAGGACAGCGGCCGGCTTAGCCCTAACCGCCTCACCATTCATCTGGGAACTGCCTTTCAGCTTTACAGAAACATCCAGTTAGTGCATGCCTAAATCCGCAATGCAGTCTACCAAAGCCGCCGGAAAATGCAACAAAGATAACATCGAAGTAAACAGTAAGAAGAAATTGACGTCTCCGTGCGATCCGTTGGTCTTGCCCGCCCGGCACATGCCCTTACCCTCATTGCCTTTGACAGCCCCTTCGCCCGGCCGGTATAATCATCTTTTTCTAAAAACCGGGTAGCGGTTTGTGTAGGCATTGGCAGCAAGGAGGCGGTCATCTTGTACGCGATCATTAAGAGTGGCGGAAAGCAATACCGAGTAAGCGAAGGCGCGACCCTGGAAGTCGAGCGTCTGGCAGGTGAGGTGGGCCAGGAGGTCGAGTTTCAGGACGTCCTCTTTGTGAACGACGACAATACCGTCGCGGCCGGGACCCCGACCGTCAACGGCGCTCGGGTGGTAGGCACCATCGTGGCTCAGAAGAGAGGCGACAAAGTGCTCGTCTTCAAGTTCAAGAAGACGAAGATGTACCGGAAACTGCAGGGGCACCGGCAGAACCTGAGCGAGGTTTCGATTTCGCGAATCGAACTTCCGCAGAAGGATGATAAGGATAAAGAGTAACGTATGGCACACAAAAAAGGACTTGGCAGCTCAAGAAACGGCCGTGACAGCCAGGCGCAGCGTCTCGGCGTCAAGCGCTTTTCCGGCCAACTGGTGAGCGGCGGATCTATTCTGGTTCGCCAGCGGGGCACGCCTTTCAAGCCCGGGCGCAACGTGGGACGCGGCAGTGACGACACCCTGTTTGCCAAGGTGACCGGCATCGTGGAGTTTCAGAATCGCGGCCGCAAGGGCCGGTTCGTACACATTGTCCCGCAACAGGCCTGACAAGGTGACAGGGTGACAAGATGACAAGGTGAAAAGCTGAGTCACACCGGAACGCTTTTCCACCCTGTCACCTTGTCACCTTGTCACCTTGTCACGTTGTCGCCCCTTCCATGTTCGTAGATCATGCGAAGATTTTCATCAAAGCGGGTTCAGGGGGGAACGGATGCCTGGCTTTCCGGCGCGAGAAGTACGTCCCGCGGGGTGGCCCGAGCGGTGGCAACGGCGGCGACGGCGGCAGTGTTTACCTGCGCAGCAATCCTCAGCTGAACACTCTCCTTTCGTTTAAGTATCAGCAACATTTTGAAGCCGAACGAGGCCGGCACGGCGAAGGCAGCAATCGACACGGCCGGGACGGAGAAGACCGGTTCATTGACGTGCCAGTCGGGACGCAGGTGTACGACGAAGCGACCAGGGAACTGCTTTTCGATCTTGACCGCCCCGACATGATCGTCCTCGCGGGCCAAGGAGGACGGGGAGGGCGCGGCAACGCCTCTTTTGCCACTTCCACGAACCAAGCCCCACGTCGGGTTGAACAGGGCCGTTCCGGGGAAGAGAAGGTCCTTGTACTGGAACTTAAGGTGCTTGCAGATGTGGGCCTGGTCGGTTATCCGAACGCCGGGAAATCGACCTTGATTTCCGTCATTTCGGCCGCCAAGCCCAAAATTGCCGACTACCCTTTCACCACCCTGACACCCAACCTCGGAGTGGTTAAGTACGACGATTACTCCACCTTCGTCGTCGCCGATATTCCGGGTCTGATTGAGGGTGCGCACGAGGGAAGCGGGCTTGGCGATCAGTTTCTCAGGCATGTAGAACGGACGAAGCTCCTCGTCCACCTTATCGATGTCAGTGACTTGGGCGATCCCGATCCCGTCCAGGCTTACGAGACCGTCTGTCACGAGCTTGAGCTGTACAGCCCTGAGTTGACCAGGAAGAAGCAGATAGTCGTGGCGTCGAAGATGGACGCGGTCAATCCGGACAAGCGGGCGAGGCTGGCTGACTTCTGCCTGAGCCACGGCTTTCTTTTTAACGAGATTTCGGCAGCCACCGGCCAGGGAATCCGGGAGCTGAAGGATCGAATCGTACAGCAGCTCGCAGAGGTACAGCCTTGAAAATCGGGATTTTGGGCGGAAGCTTCGATCCCATCCACAGCGGTCACGTGTACATCGGTCTGCGGCTGTGTGAGGTCTTGACGCTGGACCAGGTCTGGTTCATGGTCGCCAACGTTCCTCCTCACAAGGATAAGAGGGCGGTCAGCGGCGCCTACCATCGCTATGCGATGACCGTGCTGGCGCTGCAGGAGCACAAGCAGTTGCTGGCCTCGACCTGGGAGCTCGAGCGCGAGGGCCGTTCCTTCACGATCGAGACTCTGGAATCCGTAGGCCGGAGCTGGCGAAACGATCGGTTTTGCTTCATCGCCGGAAGTGATTCCCTGCGAGACCTCCACTCCTGGAAGGATTATGATAAACTCCTGCTTGAACACTGTTGTGTTTTTGTGCAGCGTCCTGGTTTTGAGGTGAACGTTGCCGGCTTGCCTCTGGCCCAGGCGCTAAAGGAAGTGATACAACCGATTTGTTCAGAGACTCACCACGAGATACAACCCGGCCGGTCTTTCCTGATCAACCTGAACCCTCCGCCCGTCAGTTCAACTGCTATCCGGGAGACGCTCGCCTCCGGGGGCACCCCTTCGCTGGACTGGCTGTCGCCCGCGGTACTGAGATACATAAACAAACATCGACTCTATGAAGACAACCCAGGTAGTTCTTAAGAAGGTCTGCGAGACAATCGATAGCAAGAAAGGCGAGGAGATCCTCGTACTGGACGTCTCCAAGATCTCATCTTTTACTGATTTTTTCGTCATCTGCCACGGCTACAACGAAAGACAGAATCAGGCGATCTGCGACGGAATCAGGGAGCGCCTGAAGAAAGAGGAGCGGATCAGTCCAAGCCACGTCGAGGGCTACCAGCAGGCTGAATGGATACTGATGGACTATCTTGACTTCGTGATTCACATCTTCTCAATCCAAGCCAGGCAGTTCTATAAGCTGGAGAAGCTCTGGAGCGATGCCGACGCCCTGCAGCCGAAAGCGCTGGAGGCGTGAGACTCTGTCCGTGTCAGTCTGCGCCCCCGGTCCCTTCCTGCGGCTGAACTCCTCCGGCCCCCCGCCGCCCCAAAAACGCTCTGAGCGCGGGCACCGGCAGGATCTCAGCGGCGGTTGAGTGACTCCAACTCGGGAGGGGCGTCCGCCGGGAGCGCAGGCGTCTCGCCTGCACTGGGGTCGCAGGCGACTCGCCTGCGCTGCCGGCTCGCTCGCGCATCGCAGTCGAGACGCCTGCGCCCCCAGGGGAGGCGGGAGGCCCCCGCGCCCGGCGCACGCCCCGCCCGACGTGGGGCCGGTGGAGCGCAGCT
>Ga0105104_10001207_pt1 | contig 19470 bp, 13 predicted proteins | sample PPLLaktember2015_3_FD_87034 | JGI IMG/M metagenome (GOLD analysis project Ga0105104, IMG submission 87034) | Freshwater sediment microbial communities from Prairie Pothole Lake near Jamestown, North Dakota, USA - PPLs Lake P7 Core (6) Depth... | ecosystem: Environmental > Aquatic > Freshwater >... | reverse complement strand
CTCGACGGGGCTTGTTAGCGCGCGCCCCTTGACCCCGGGTTCCCTCACCCCTGCGGGGTTCGGTCACCCGGGGCTACGCGGCCGTCGTCCCTTCGGGACCAAAAAGTAAATGGCATTGGGCGGGACGCCTGCGCTCCCAGCGGCAGACCGTGGGGCTTCCGCGAACCCGTTGGTCGAAGAGAACGAGAAACGAAAAAGGCCCATGTCTCTCAAACGCTCGTCAAAGATCCGGCTGGTAACAGCGCTCATGGTCTGCCTGCTCCCCTATATAGGGTGCGGTTCCGACCGGAGCGGCGCGAGTCGGTCGGGAGGCGCGACCACGATCCAGAACAAAGGCTCCGACACGATGGTGAATGTCGCGCAGGCTTGGGCGGAGGAATATCGGACGGTAAACCGCAAGGTCAACGTGGAAGTGTCGGGAGGCGGCTCCGGCGTGGGTATTGCGGCGCTCATCCGGGGGACGATTGACATTGCCAACGCCAGCCGCGAAATCAAGGAAGAGGAGATACGGCAGGCCAGGCGGAACACCGGCCAGGAAGTTAAGGCATTCATCGCCGGTTATGATGCTCTCGCAGTTTACGTCAATCGGGCCAACCCTCTTGACGAAATCGCGATCGAACAGCTGGCCGGGATTTTCGTCGAGGACGGTCACATCACCCGATGGTCACAGCTAGGGGTCCGAATCCCCGGAGTGCGGGATGACACGATCGTCCGCGTGAGCCGGCAGTCGAGCTCCGGGACTTACGATTTCTTTCGGGAAAAAGTGCTGGACAAGAGGGACTTTGAGCTCGGTTCCCGTGACATGAACGGGTCTAAGGAAGTGGTCGAACTGGTCGGGAATGCGCTGACGGCGATAGGTTACAGTGGAATGGGGTACGCCAACAGCGGCGTCAAGATGCTGCGTATCGTCGAAAAAGCCGGGCAACCGGGAGTGGCGCCGACGGCCGAGACCACACTGAACAAAACATATCCCATAGCGCGTTCGCTCAACCTTTACGTTCTCGGAGATCCTAAAGGGGCCGTGAAGGAGTACATTGACTGGATCTTGAGCGACGCCGGGCAACAGATTGTCGAGGCAAGTGGATACGTCCCGTTATCACTCCGAAAACGGCAAAGATAGGCGGCCGGACTCCAGGTCTGAACCGTCGGCCGGGAGCAGTCAGCCATTGCCTGCGTACGGTCGCGCTGTCCCTGGCCGTTTACGACCGCAGCGCCCCCGCTGGGCCGTCCTTGGAGAGCACATCGTCGAACTGCTGATTCGCTTTAGCGGCATCAGCGCCATCCTTTTTGTGCTCGCGATTTTCCTTTTTGTGTTCAGAGAAGCGCTGCCGGTGCTGGGCAGCGAGAATTTCAGTCTCATCGAGTTCTTTACCAGCATCGAGTGGTACCCCACGTCCGTCAACAATGTCAGGTACGGAACGCTGGCCCTCATCGTCGGGACGTTCAGCGTCACCCTGTTGGCGATGGTCTTCGCGGTCCCGCTGGGCCTGGGCGGCGCCATTTTCCTGTCCGAATTCTGCGGTCCGAAGCTGCGAGAGACCCTTAAAATCGTGATCGAGCTGCTTGCCGCAATCCCGAGCGTCGTGTGGGGGTTTATCGGCTTGACCGTCATGAGTCGGCTCCTGGTCGAGTACACCAGCGCCCCGGTCGGCGTGAACATGCTCAACGGCAGTATCATTCTGGCCCTGATGGCGGTCCCGATCATTGTGTCGATCGGCGAAGACGCGTTGAAGGCGGTTCCCGACTCCTTTCGCGAGGCCGGGCAGGCACTGGGCGCGACCCGGTGGCAATTGGTCTACCGGGTCTTGTTGCCGGCCGCCAAGAATGGCCTGTTGGCGGCGGTCCTGCTCGGGGTGGGACGCGCGGTAGGCGAGACGATGGCCGTCCTCATGGCGACCGGTCATGCGGTGACCATACCGCACGGCATTCTCGATTCCATCCGGACGCTGACCGCGAATATTGCGGCTGAACTAGGCGAGGCGCCGGTGGGCTCCGAACACTACCGGGTGCTTTTCCTGACGGGCGTTTTGCTCTTCACGATCACTTTCCTGGTCAACCTCAGCGCGGACCTGGTCATCCGCGGAGTGAGGAGGAAGTGACTATGGGAAGCGCCGCACAGCCGCAGACCTCCCGCTTTTCAAAAACGGAATTTTCTCAACGCAAGCAACGTGTCGAAGGTGTGGCGCGATGGCTTTTTTTCGCCATGGCCATCGCCATGATCATCCCGTTGCTCGCGATTATCGCTTACCTGCTGGTTAAAGCGTGGCCCGCGCTCAGCGTTGAATTTGTGCTTGACGTTCCGCGGAAGGGCATGACGGAAGGCGGGATCTGGCCGGCCTTGGTCGGTACGGTCTACCTGGTATTCATCTCACTGGCCGTGGCGACACCGATCGGTGTGCTCGCGGCCGTTTACTTAAATGAGTACGCGAAAGACAATTGGCTCAATCGGACGATCAACCTGGCGGTTATCAACCTCGCCGGGGTGCCGAGTATCGTGCACGCGCTCTTTGGCCTGGGCGCGTTCGTCTACGCCGCCAGGTTCGGCTATTCGATCCTCTCCGCCTCCCTCACGCTCGCTATCATGACGTTGCCGGTCATCATAGCAAGCACCCGAGAAGCGCTGGCATCTGTCCCGATGGCGTTTCGCGAGGCCTGCTGGAATGTCGGGGCTACGCGGTTGCAGGCGATCCGATCTATCGTCCTGCCGAACTCCACGAGCGGAATCCTGACCGGCGTGATCCTGCAGGTCAGCCGAGCCGCGGGTGAGACGGCTCCAATCATGTTCACGGGGGCGGTATTCTATAAGGCGATAGAACGCGGAGACATTCTCGCCTACAGGCTCGACGAGCAATGCATGGCCCTTTCGATGCACCTCTACACGATGGCCACGCAGGTTCCAAACGTCGACGAATCGGTTCCTTATGCCACGGCTGTTGTTTTGTTGGGTTCTGTCCTTCTGGTAAACGCCAGCGCGATTGCTTTTCGCGTGTGGCTGCGCAGCCGAAAGAAATGGTGACGTAGAATGCCCGCAGGGGAAAAGATACAAGTCCAGGATCTGCGCCTCTCCTACGGTTCCAGGGAGGTACTGCACGGGATTTCGTTCACCGTCACCCGGAACGAGATTCTCGGCATCATAGGACCTGCACAGTCCGGCAAGAGCACCCTGCTTCGCTGTCTCAATCGGACCATCGACCTTATCCCACACGCGCGCGTCTCCGGGAGGATTCTCCTGGACGGCAGGGATATCCGATCGGGGATTAACGTCTACGACCTTCGGAGAACGATCGGCATGGTTTCTCCCCTGCCGGTCGGACTTCCGCTCTCAATTTATGACAACGTGGCGTTTGCGCCTCGGGCGGCAGGGTTGAAGAGCAGGGTAGACCTGGACGAGATCGTGGAGCGGTGTTTGCGGCAGGCTGCCCTCTGGGATGAAGTCAAGGATCGACTGAACAGCCTGGGGACCAAGCTGTCCGGTGGTCAGCAGCAACGTTTGACGATCGCCCGCGCCTTGTCACACCAGCCGGAAGTACTCTGTCTCGACGAATTCTCGATCGCAATCGACCCGGTCACGACCATGCGCATTGAAGATGTGCTGAAGGAACTGCGCCGGGAGATTACGATCATGCTCGTGACCAATCTGACTCAGCAGGCCCGTCGCCTGGCTGACCGAACCATGTTCCTGTTGAACGGTGAGATCGTGGAGTTGGACCGGAATGAAGTGATCTTCTCGGACAACCCTGCGAGCCAGAAGACCTACGACTACGTGAATGGAATCTACGGATAAAGAGTTAACGAACGAAGCTCAGGAATTCGCGATCGAGACACGGGGACTGAGCCTCTGGTACGGGGACTTCCAGGCGCTCAAGAACATCACGACCCGGATCAGACAGGGGCTCATCACTTCGCTGATCGGACCGTCGGGATGCGGAAAAACGACACTTCTGCGCTGCTTTAACCGGATTAACGAGCGGTACACGTCGGTGCGAACCGAAGGGGAGATCCGCATCCTGGGGAAGAACATCTATGATCCGGACGTCTCGCTCGTCGAGCTTCGCAAAGGGGTCGGTATGGTGTTCCAGCGCCCGAACCCCTTACCCATTTCCGTTTACGAAAACATCGTATTCGGGATGCGCCTTCACACCCCGCGCCGGACGCTGAAGAAGGCGGAACTGGACGAAGCCGTGGAGAAGGCTCTTGTCGAGGTGGGGCTTTGGAGGGATCTGAAGGATCGCCTGAATGCGCAGGCGACGAACCTGCAGCTGGAGCAACAGCAGAAGCTCTGTATAGCGCGCCTGCTTCCGCTCAAGCCGGAGGTCATCCTGATGGACGAGCCGTGCTCCGCGCTGGATATTGAGGCTACCCGCGCCGTCGAAGAAGAGATGTTTGAAATGCGCGGGCGATACACGATCGTGATCGTTACTCACAATATGGCGCAGGCGCGCCGCGCCAGTGATGAGTGCATCTTCATGCTGCTGGGAGAGTTGATCGAGCACCGCCGCACGGAAGAGTTGTTCCTCTACCCGGAGAATCAAAAGACTGCGGATTACATCGAAGGCCGGTACGGCTAGCGGACTCGCCGTGGGAGCGCATCCCCTGGGAGGGCAGGCGCTGGGAGCGCAGGCGTCTCGCCTGCACTGGGGCCTCAGGCGGCCCGCCTGCTTGTCCCGTAAGCACACCCGATACTCTTTCGGCACATGGGCTAGATGCTTGCGTTCCCGGGAAAAGGCCTTAGCCCCCTCCTGGAATTCTGGTATATTAATGTTTCCCACCGGGTCGGGACGTAGCGCAGCCTGGTAGCGCACCTGAATGGGGTTCAGGGGGTCGTGAGTTCGAATCTCACCGTCCCGACCAATGAAATCAATAAGTTACAGCGATTGAGAGGCCTGAATTTCGGCCGCCTGAGACTTAGTCAGGGGGCTGTAATCCGGCCCGCATGCCTAGCATTGCGTTTCCTATAATTTACGGCGACTCCTCGGGTTGGTCTTTTTCATTGTGTCAGTTTTTGGGTCGGTGGCGATGTGGCCGAACCAATTCAGTTGGGCTGCCCCGCAGGCTCCCAATTCAGAATGATCGCGATCGTCGGGCCTGTCTTTTCCTGCTGCGATCTTTCGACCAGGAAGCGTCCATCGCGGGTCACGCATATCCCGGGGCCCATCAATGGCCCACCGGCGTTACCCGAATCGTGGGCAAATCTGCTGGGGGGAAGAGGGAACAGAGCCAAAGGGTTTCCTGCATGAAGCTCTTTGCCCGCTATTGTGACATCTGCCGACATCAAAGCCCCATTGGCCTCGTAGAAGAGCCGGTCTCCATTGGGACTCCATGCCGGGGAAGTGCCACCGGCTGTCGATACCTTGCACTTGTGCTTACCGTCGGGAAACGCGCGGACGTACACTTCCCGAAAGGCGGACTCGTTTGATACATATGCCATCCACTTGCCGTCAGGTGAGAATTCTCCTTGCCATTCAGAGAAGGCGGTCTCCAGAAAAGGCATCGTTCTGCCAGTCGAAAGGTCAAGAGCCATCAGATTCCAACCCGATTCAATTCGAAACTCGCTGAAGGCGAGCCACCTTCCGTCCGGGGACCAACTGGTCGGTACACCACCGATGTCCGCCAGCAGCCGCTCGTCCGAGCCGGTTGATGAAATGACCGACAACGCGGCCGAGGCATCGAACCTGAAGCGCGCGAACGCAACTTGTTTCCCGTCGGGTGACCATACCGCTCCGCGCAAAACTCCGCCGTTCGACGTAATTCGCGAGGCGGCCTGCCCCCTGTCGAACCCCCAGAGGTCCCCCGTTCCGTCCTTTGCCCGCTTTGCCACGGCGACACGCCTGCCGTCTGCTGACACCGCGTAACCCCAGTACTCGCCCGGCGGGGCTGCTACGTTCTCGACGTGGCCGGTGGGGCTCAACCATACCAACTCGACTGGCTCGTCTCCGACCGTGTAAAGGATCGACCCCGTGGTCGAAACGCTGAAGGCCGAGCGGCCCGTCACTTCGTTGTGCGCCAGGCCATCCGCCACAACCAAGGCCTCCCCGGTAATGCGTTGGCTCCTGATATCGAAAGGCTGAGCCATAAGGACGCGATCGCGAGAGAAGAAGATATGGCTGGCGGCATAGGCCGCATTCGAATTCTCCGCGGTCACGATGGTGCGCGTTCCGTCCTTGACCGAAGCGACCCAGATGGCTCGCTTGTCACGGTTTCGTGTGACGGCAAGGAAGAGGAAGTGATCGCCATCAGGAAGAAACCAGGGCGTCACATGCCTTAGCTCGCCCGCAGTAGTGTCTAGCTTTGTCACGGCCAGGGGGGCTCCGCCTGCCGCTGACACTCGATAAATCGGGCCCTCTGACGGCCCGAATAAGATGATGCCTTTACCATTCCAGCTTCCTCCTGCGCCTGCCGTGGACGGGAGCTCGCAGATCGTCTGGACCGCACCCCCGGAGATCTCAGCTCTCTTCAGCTTTCTATCCGAAAAAAACGCTATAGCCCGGTTGTCGGGGCACCAGAACGGATCTAAAGCGCCTTCGGTGCCTGACAACACGCGCGTATCAAGAGAGTCGACACTGCGGACGTGAATCTGCCGTTGACCGTTCTCGACTCTAGCGAGGTAGGCGAGATGCTGCCCGCTGGGCGAGATAGACGCGGCCGACGCGCCTGACTTCCCAGGGACTATCGTTCCCACCAGAGACTCCAGAGTCAAGCGTATATTGGCCGGGCGCTTTGGCGGCTCGGTTCTCAAGGAAATAACAGTTGCGACCACTCCAATCAGCGGCAGAGTGATTAACACCGTCGGCAAGAGCCACCTACGCCTCCCGAACTCAACGCTTGACTCCTCGCGACTTTCTCCGCCTTTGTTCAGTTCCTCCCGAATCTCGATCGCGGCATCGGCCACATCGCGCAGACGCTGGAGAGGCTCCTTGCTAAGGCATCGTTTGAGCAACCTCCGAACAATCCCTGGCGTCGTCGCGGGCAGGAAATCCCAGTCAGGTTCTCGGAGAAGAATCGAAGCGATGGTGTCCGAGACGGTGTCGCCCGGGAAGGCGCGCCGGCCGCTCAAACACTCAAACAGGAGACAGCCCCAGGCCCAAATGTCGGCGCGTTTGTCGACAGGCTGGCCCTTGGCCTGCTCCGGGCTCATGTAGGCCGCGGTGCCGAGAATCATGCCGGATTTAGTCGAGCGGTCTATGACGTCAGGCGGATGGGAGAAGTCGGTCGATTTCCCATCGTCTGCCAGTGCCTTCGCAAGCCCGAAATCCAGGACTTTGATCCTTCCATCAGGCCTAGTCTTCACATTTGACGGTTTCAGGTCCCGATGCACGATCCCCTTTTCATGGGCGGCTTCGAGCCCGTCCGCAATCTGGCTGCATACCTCAAGCGCTTCCTGAATAGCCAGTGGGCCGTTGAGCAGGCGCTCAGCCAGAGTCTGGCCTTCGATGAGCTCCAAGACGAGGAATGGCCTGCCGCGGCACTCTTCCAGTCCGTGGATGGCGGCGATATTGGGGTGATTGAGTGAGGCGAGCAGCATCGCCTCGCGATTGAATCGTGACCGTCGTTCGGGATCTCGGCTGAAAATGTCGGGCAACAGCTTGAGCGCTACATCTCGTCTGAGCCTCTCATCCCGGGCTCGGTAGACCTCTCCCATGCCGCCGGCGCCGATTTTTTCGCCGACAAGGTAATGCAGCAGTTGCTGGCCGCTGAGGGCTGGAGGAGGGTCTGCGAGGCGATCACGGAAGAGCACTTGAGCGGCAAGATCCATGGCCGGAGACTCGATGAAGCCGGCCGCGTCCGAGCCAACGGCCAGAAGAGACTCGACTTCCTTCCTCAAGGAATCGTCGCTGCAGGCTTGCCGGAGATAGGGAACCCTCTCGTCGGGTGGGCGCTCCAGAGCGCTCGTGTACAGTTGTTTGATTTCCTTCCAGCGACCGCCCTGCATGTCTTCGCCCCACAGTCAGAGTTGAAAACGCGGGACTTCGAGAAGGCCGGATACCGAGCAGATTATACAGCAGAAACGGCCGCGAAAAGTCGCCTCGAAATCCGTTCGATGCGAAAACGCACGGGCGAGAACTCCACGCTTGAACCTTGTAAGGGGTTGTATAATGCGGGGCTGACCGGTGATTGACTTCCGGCCACGGGCGAGCCTCTATGGCTGAACACTCACCTACTCCGCGGATGAAATCGGAAGGCCCCTGATGAATCCTGATCGCTGGCGCAGAATCAAAGAGATTTACAACGCGGCGCTTGACCTCCAACCAAGCCGTCGCGATGCGTACGTTGAGGAGGCTTGCGCGGGCGATGAATCTCTCCTGATGGAGGTCAAAACCCTACTTGATAGCCGCTCGGACATCGGAGATTCCCTTGAGGAACGAGCCATAGGGTTTGTCGCGAAGGCGCTGGTGGAAGACCGGGCAGGTCGGACAACGGAAGATCTGATAGGCTGCAGCGTCAGTCATTACCTCATCGTTGAGAAGATCGGCCAGGGAGGGATGGGAGAGGTCTTTCTCGCGGACGACAAGTCACTTGGCCGCAAAGTCGCCTTAAAGTTCCTACCCCCACATCTACAGCAGGACACAGCGGCCCACAAGCGGTTCATCCGCGAGGCCCATTCAGCCGCGGCACTTAATCATCCCAATATCTGCAGTATTTATGAAGTCGGCAATTCGGGGGGTAAAGACTTCATAGGCATGGAGTACGTCGATGGTCAGACTCTCAGAGACAGGCTGGCAAAGGGGCCGCTGCCTCTGCTGGAAGCGGTGCGCATCGCGCTCGAAGTCGCCGAAGCACTGGAAGAAGCCCACGAAAAAAGCATTATCCACAGGGATTTGAAGCCGGCGAATATCATGCTGACCCGGAAAGGCCACGCAAAAGTAATGGACTTCGGGCTGGCGAAGCAGCTGATACCGCCGGGTGAAATCGAGAGTCAGGAAGAGTCGTTGACGCTGACGCGAAGCGGGATGACTCCGGGCACACTGGCCTACATGTCTCCCGAGCAGTTGCGTGGTGAGTGCCTCGATGCCCGGTCGGACATGTTCGCGTTCGGCATTGTTCTCTATGAAATGATCTCCGGGATTCATCCTTTCAAGAAAGCGACAGGGCTGGACACGGCGAGCGCGATCCTGAAGGACATGCCACAACATCTTGGAGAGCTTCGCCCGGATGCGCCTGTGCTTCTTCAGCACATCGTGGAGAAGATGCTTGCCAAAGATCCAAATGACCGGTTTTCATCGATTCACGACGTCACCATCGACCTGAAAGAGTTGCTCGAAAAACCAGATCAACCGTTAGATGAGAAACGTAGACCGCGCAAAACGCGACGGCGTTCACTCGTGCTGCGGGCTGGCGCAGTAATTCTGACGCTAGGCGTCGTGGTAGGTGGCGGAATCTGGTATCTGGCTTATCAAGAAACAAAGCCCATCGAATCGATTGCGGTGCTGCCGTTGGAAAATCTTTCAGGGGATCCGCAGCAGGAATACTTCGCAGACGGGATGACCGAATCGCTGATAACAGACTTGAGCAGACTGACCGGGCTGAAGACCGTGATCGCGCGGGGATCGGTAATGCGTTACAAGAAAACGCAAAGGCCGATCGCGGATATCGCGAAGGAACTAGGCGTAGACGCGTTGATCACTGGGGCAGTGGCGCGATCGGGGAAGCAGATGCGGTTGACGGCGCAACTGGTTGACCCGCAAACCGGGAGGCAACTCTGGACCGAGCATTACGAGCGCAATCTGGGCGATGTCATGATATTGCAGAAGGAACTGACGAGTGTGATCGCCGGGGAGATCCGGGTCAAGCTCACGGCCAAGGAGCGACAAGCTCTGGGAAAGGTCCGCGGAATTGATCCCGAGGCCTACGATGCCTACCTCATGGGACTCCACCACATTTACACGTTTAGTGCGAACGACATGGACAAGGCGCTGGGATACTTTCAAGATGCCGCGGAGAAGGACCCCGCCTTCACCCCGGCCAGGTTAGGGATCGCCGCGGTGTGGAGTTTGCGTGACTACCTGAGCCTCGTTCCGAAAGGCGAGGGTTACGCAAAGTCGGCGCCGATAATTAAGAAAGTCCTGGAAAAGGATGATTCTTCGGATGAGGCCCACGAATTGTTGGGTACGTACTTGACGTGGGGGGCATGGCAATGGGAGCCGGGAGTGAGGGAGTTCAAGAAAGCAATTGAGATCAATCCCAGCAATGCGCGTGCGCGCTACTTTTACTCGTTGACTCTCCATGCGATGCGACGGGCTGCGGAGGCCCGTGGCCAGATGGAACGAGCGATTGAATTGGACCCCTATAATCCAACCTTTCACTCCTGTCTGGCGTTGGAACTGATTAGCGAGGGGAGGCCAGACGAAGGGCTGGTTGAATTGGAGAAAACTGCGACTCTCGATGCGCGTGATCCACGGATCTACTGGCTCCGCTGGGAAGTCCATGAGCGAAAAGCGGAGTTCACGGAGGCCATCGCTCAAGCAAGCGAATACTTTGCGAGACTCGGGAGAAGTGATCTGGTCAGAACGGTGCAGGATGGGTATGCAGGCGCCGACTACAGAGTGGCGATAATCAGGTTGGCAGATGCCCTTTCAGCGGAACTTGACGGCGCCGGTCGTTGGGAGGCTATTGTCGCCATTCGCAACCCTGTCAGGATTGCTTGCCTCTATGCCGCAGCAGGCCAGGATGATCGCGCACTAGACTTGCTGGAGAGGGCGTGCCAACGAGGATTCGGACCGTTGCCCTATGCAAATGCCTGGAAACAACTGGAGCATCTGCGCGGCAATCCACGATTTCAGGAGTTGTTGCGCCGCATGAACCTTCCTCAATAGGCTGAGGTACAGTGGCAGTTGCTCGATGCGCTGCCAGCGATCGTTACTCATCGCGGGTTTCCTTCCTCCGACTGCGATTCAACTCGTTGCGCAGCCAAGCCCGCGCCAGGCGCCAGTCACGCAGGACACTCGCCTCGGAGATCTTCAGGACTTCGGCCGTTTCGGCCACATCCAGTCCTCCGAAATAGCGCAGTTCAATCACCTTCGCCTGGCGAGGACTAAAGGTGGCAAGGGCTGCGAGCGCGTCATCCAGCCGCAAAAGATCCATCTCTGGCTCGGCCGAGACCGCCAGGTCGTCAGCGATCGGAATCTTCTGCACATCCCCACCCCGTTTCTGGTAAAGGCGGCGCCGGGCAAAATCAACCAGGATGCGGCGCATCAGCTGAGCTGAGATGGCAAAGAAATGGGCTCGGTTTTGCCATCGAATCTCCTGAGCGCCAATCAGCCGTAGATACGCCTCGTGGATCAGCGCTGTCGTTTGAAGGGTGTGGTCCGCCGCCTCGCGAGACATGTAGCGATGTGCAAGACGGCGCAGTTCCGGGTAGACCAGGGGAATCAGTTTGTCAAACGCCTCCCCGTCGCCACCTTCCCACGCCAGCAACAGCCGCGTGATTTCCGGTTGCGTTTGATCGGCCATAAGGAGCCCGCCAGGCGTTAGCCGCGCCGGATTATACACGCTCTCCACGCCCTTTTTTCACACACTCTCCTGTGGGCTTTCAAGTTTTGGCCGGGCGTTCGCGCATTGCCTTTTGGAGGCAAGACAATGCGCAACTGGTTCTCTTACGTTCTGGCGGCGAATCTGCTGGCGCTGATCGGCGCCACGTGCGCAGCAGAATCGATCCCTGACACAGGACTCGCCGGTCGTCCCGCCCAGCGAACGGGACTCTTGACGGATCGGCTGAACAAGAAACAGCTCCAGGTATGGCGAGCCATGGAGCAGGTTGTGGGTGCCAAAGACGCTGCCGGGCAGCCCTTGTATCCTTCGCTTCACGAGCTGTACGTATGGGCCCAGACAAGTGGGTTTTCGATTAGCATCGAAATGCCCCAACCTGACAGTATTTCTCCCTACGAAGCGGCCGAGTGCGTTTTGGCGCAAACACCCTCGGGGATGATGCCTGGACTGACAATCCGCATCTATGTGGGGGTTATCGACAAGGCCCGCGTCGAGAGGACTGAATCCCGGGCGAACGATTTCATCCCCTTCCTCGGACTGTCCGGTGTTGCCCGTTACTGCGAGACGCTGGCGCACGAGCTGACCCATGCCCGTCAGTGTTTCACAGACCCTGCATACGTTCAGATGCTAAAGGAACAGGCGTCCCTCAACACTCAGTTCCTCGAGATGGTCCACCGAAAGGCAAAGGACGATCCGACCAGACAAAAGAAGCTTGAGCTTCAGCATCGTCTCTCCGAGCTGGCGAAGAGAATAGAGGCTTCGGCTATCGACGCCGAAAAACAGGTCTGGCGCGAGCTGACCTCGTCGCCCATGATTTAAACCACCAAACCCACGAGACGCTTATCTCCCCCTGTGGCTCAGTCATTTCCGTACCAGTCTATACGTAGACTGTTCTACTTTAGAACAACAGTTAAGACAACTCCGGCCTCGACGCCGATCCTCTAGAGCTCCTGCCGGGGTGGAAATTCGGGCCCAGTCTACTTAAGTGTTTCAAAAGAGGAGGGCGGAAAAGCCGGCACGATTCTCGATCAAGCTTTAAGATCGGGAGTCGCCGTGGGTGGCCGGCGGGGAGCCGTCAGGGGCGGCCGGCGCTACGATCACCGGAAGTTCTCGATCAGATAGAGGTCGGATGATCGCCGGTCGACCTGCGAATAGACAAGGCGCTGGCCGTCGGGAAATGCGGAAAGGAACCAGGCTGGGTCTTTTTCTATGACCGTTACAACCCGCCTCGCCTGAGTGTACGAGTCAAGGAATACTAGTTCCCGGCCTTTCCAGAAGTAGTACCCACGAGCAGTTGGGGCAAACCGCTCGATTCGGGCATCGGGGAGAAACATCACTTCTTCTCCACCATCGATTTGCATCCGATAAATACCGACCGTGGCTCGATCTTTGGCGAAAAAAAGAGTCGTGCCGTCGACAGATTCTTGTTGGTACCACCCGCCGTTGCGCGTAACCTGAACCGGCTCGCCGCCCGATGACGGCATCTTCCATACCTGCCATCGGGCGGTTCGGTTGGAGGTGAAGTATATCCATCGCCCGTCGCGTGAAAACTTCGGAAGGACGTCGGCCGCCGGGTGATTCGTCAACTGCTGAAGCGGGCCTCCTTCGGAGGCGATCGCATAGACTTCGCTTTGACCTTTCTCGCGTGAGTCGAAGAGTAGCGTGCGACCATCCGGCGACCAGGCGGGTGACCCGCACCAGGTTCCGTCGAAATTGGTGACCATCGAGAGACCAGACCCGTCCTTCTTGCAGACCCAGACATTTGCCACGCCAGAGCGCTGCGATCTGAACGCTATCTTTTCTCCGTCGGGCGAAACCTGACACTGCTCTTCGCGTCTTGTCGAGGAGATGAGTTTCCGCGCGGTCGGCCCGGTCTTTCCGTCCCCGGGGTCGTTCAAAATCCATGCGCTGCTCTCCCAGAGCGCGACGCAAAACGCCAGGCGATGGCTGGCTTCGGAAAAGGTTGGAAACGTGGCGCCGAAGCCAGCAGCGTCGAGCCTCGTACTTGACCCGGGGTCGTCCACCGGAACCCGCCAAAGACGGGCTAATGTGCTCCCGCTTTCAATGGAAAGGACGATCTCTTTTCCGCCGATTCCCCAGGCGTGTCCCAAGATATTGCGCCACTTAACCGGCACCCGGTCGGTTAGAATTTCAGGTTCGCCCACCGGCTCATACTCCGGTGTCACGTGAATCAGATACAGATCCATGGCATCCAAGTCCCGCATCCGCAAGAATGAGAAAAGGCTGCCATCCGGCGAGAACGCGGGGTCGGCGTCCCCGTAGAATCCGCTCGGTGGTGCTGTCAGCCTCCGTCTTTCTCCAGTGCCAAGAAGGACGAGGAACAATGCATTCGGGTCGGCATCCGCCTCGCGCTCCGAAATCACGATCCCTTTGCTGTCGGGAGTCCAGGTGACCCTTCGTCCTGACAATTGATTTTTGGTCGAAAACTTGGTTTCGTAGACTTTCCGCTCCACTCCCCCAAGAGGGGGGATAGTGTAGGCCGATACACCTGTGGCGTTGGGATTGCTTCTTAGAAAGAGGATTTGGCTGCCGTCCGGGGACCAGGCAGGATTGGTCTCGACTCCTGGGTCAGAAGTCAGGCGAAGCGCCTCTCCGGAGCCTACGGTTTTGACGTAGATATCCCAATTATCTTCCTTTTCTCTATTCGAGAAAAATGCCAGTTGGTGGCCATCCGGCGAGAAAGCCGGGCTATTTTCTGCTCCGGGGTACGTGGTCAAGGGAACGGCAGTCAGAACTGCCGGCAATTCATGAGCGGGGCGGCGTAGCCACCAACCGATAATGAGAGCGACAGCGATGACGACGACCGGAACAATCCAGCGCAGGTTTCGTACCCGCGGTTGTCCTGCTTCCGGATGGGACCTGAGCGCTTCCTGCACCTCCTGCAATTCGACGCTGACGTCCAAGATCGATTGGAAACGCCGGTCCGGCTCTTTTCGCAGGCAGCGATGGATGATCCTCGCGAGCTCGTCGGGAACGTCATTTCGAACCTGGCCCAGGGGTTTCGGCTCATCGCGGATGATCGCCGCCATGGTCTCTGCCACCGACTCGGCCTCGAACGCGCGGCCGCCCGAAATCATCTCGTAGAGCACCGCTCCAAAAGAGAAGATGTCGGAGCGGGCATCGACCTTCTTCCCCTGGGCCTGCTCGGGCGACATGTAGGTCACGGTCCCCAGGATCATGCCTTCGTCCGTAGCAGGGAGGGCGGACGTCCGGTCCGCTTCGGCGGTTGTCCCGCCTGCCGTTTCTCTCTCGGCCAGCTTGGCCAGTCCGAAGTCGAGGATCTTCACCTGGCCGTTGTTGCTCTCGATGATGTTGGATGGCTTTAGATCGCGGTGAATGATGCCCGCCGCATGCGCGGCGTAGAGGGCTTCGGCTATCTGGATACCCCATCCAAGGACCTTGTCGAGCGCCATTCCTTTGCGTGGGATCTGGCGATCGAGAGTCTTGCCGGCTACGTACTCCATCGCTATGAAGTCCATGCCTCCGGCTTGATCGATGTCGTAAATGGTGACGATGTTCGGGTGGGTCAACGCGGATGCTGCCCGGGCTTCCTTTATGAAGCGTCGCTTTCGCGCGGGATCCGAGACGCGCTGCGGTGGCAGCAGCTTGAGGGCGACCGAGCGCTTCAAACGGGTGTCCTCGGCTCGGTAAACGACCCCCATGCCGCCCTCGCCTATCTTTTCCAGGATCCGATAGTGCGAGAGGGTTTGGCCGGTCAGGTCGTTGGCCGGCATTTGCGCTTCATCTCTCGCAAGCGCTTTCGCAGCGAGCTCGAGCGCAGGGGAGTTGAAGAGGCCTTGTACTCTCCCCTCCTTAGCGAGCAGCGAGGCGACCTCCTTGCGCAAAGTCTCGTCGCCTGCACAAGCCTCCTCCAGAAACGCCTCCCGTTGTTCGGGTTCACGCTCCAGGACCGACCCGTAGATCCGTTTAGCCTGACGCCATCGCTCCGCGTTCACCGGTACGCCACCTCCCTCCAGAAAGTGACCCTCCCGGGGGTGTCTGCGCCGATCAGACGCCATCGGTCGAACCAAGGGACAATTTTGCAGCTGATTATAGGTCATCGCGTGGGAGTTTTCGAGGACGGTTCTCGCCTTGAGAGATCGCGGGAGGCAACCAAAGCCTCCCGGGGAGCGACCGCATGGCGAACTCAACCGTTCTGGCACAGGCGCTGGTCTTCAGCCTGCTCAACCTAGCCCAGTCCTCATCCCTCTTTGCGGATCAGTGCCGCCCGGCAGGAGAAGACTCTGGCAGGCAGGGTGAAGATCCGTCAGATCTACAGGAGAGGCAACCCACAGTGAATCGACAGAGCGACCGACGAGCCGGTGTTTTCACAGACCGGCTCAATGCCAAACAGATGAAGATCTGGAGAGCGATGGAGCGAATAGTGCTCGCAAAGGATTCCTTGGGGCGCCTTTTGTACCCGGAGCTGAACAGCGTGTACCGGTGGGCTATGACAAGCTCCATCCCGATTCACATCGAAATGGCCAGGGAGCAAAACCGCTGGGCCTATACGGCAGGCGAGTGTTTGTTCGACAAGCAGCCGGATTCGCTGAGTAACTCGCTCACGGAAATAACGGTTCGCCTCTACCTGACCGCTGTCGACCAGGCGCCGGGACGAAGAATACCAGGCGAGCAAGGTTTCCTTCCTTTTGAAGGACTCAAAGGGGAGAAGCGCTATTGTGAAACCTTAGCGCACGAGTTGTTCCACGCCCGCCAGGCGATCAGCCACCCGAAATTCCTTGAAATGGCGGCAGTACAGGAGAGCCTGAATCAGGAGCTCCTTCAACTTGTCCCGCTCCTCCAACGCGACAAAGAGTCAGCCAGGAAAGAAATGATGACGATACGAGACCGCCTCAACCTCTTGTCAGACATGATGGAAGGTCCCGCAATAGCATTCGAACAGCAGGTCTGGAAGGAGCTGCAGGCGAGACGGTGACCCATACTGCCTTACCGCTAGAATATATAATCGGGTCTGCGCGCGCCCTTGAAGGAACCAAGGTGGTGAAATCGGCCCCGACCATCGGAGGAAGGCTGTGGATAATCTCTCCCCCAAAGAGGTGACAATCCTGCTGAAGGAATGGCGGGGCGGCAACCAGGCCGCTTTGGATAAGCTCATTCCTTTGGTTCACCAGGAGTTGCACCGACTGGCTCACCGATACATGATGCACGAACGAGCGCGAGTCACCCTACAGACCACAGCGCTGGTCAATGAGGCGTACCTCAGGTTGATCGATATTCGCCAAGTCGAGTGGAAGGACCGGGTTCACTTCTTGTCGATGGCCGCGACAATGATGCGCCGGGTCTTAGTCGATTTCGCCCGTGCCCGCGGGTATCAGAAACGGGGCGGCCGGGTGCATAAGATTGAGCTCGACGAGGCGCTGGTCGCGTCGCCGGAGCGCGACGCCGACATGGTCGCTGTTGACGAGGCGCTGGACAGGTTGGCCGAAATCGATCCCCGCGCAGCCAGGGTGGTGGAACTGCGCTTCTTCGGCGGTCTCAGCGTGGACGAGACTGCGGAGGCGTTGGGAATCTCGGACAAAACCGTGATGCGGGACTGGCAAGCGGCAAGAGTCTGGCTTTTCCGGGAATTGGAACAAGGCGACCCGTCTGCGTGAGCGCCCCGCAGCACGTTCCGTATATGCTGGATTGGCTCAGTCGTGCGGACAGTTCGGTACGTCCTTGACAGGCCGGCCGGAGCTGCGGAGCTCCAGTCGATGATCACCCGGGATGCTTCGGGCATCATTGCTGGGTCCGTATCGACGGATTAGGGTCAGTCCTCCGTCCTGTCTTCCGGCTGCCAGTTTAGAATGGCGATGATCGTCGGGCTCCGCTTTTCCGCAACCGATCTTTCGACCAGAAACCGGCCATCTCGCAGGACGCTAATGCCTGGTCCCATCATGGGCCCATCCCCGCCGCCGCTAAGGCCCATACCGGCTCGGGAGAATCTGTCAAAGGGAAGAGAAAAGAGCGCAACCGGGCTGCTCGCGTGAAAGTCGCCCCCGGTGACGGTGACATCGACCGCCAAGAGAAGGCCATCGGACCCGTAGAAAAGCCGATCCCCGTTCGGGCTCCAAGCGGGGCCGTAACCGCCGGTGGTTGAAATCTTCCACTTCGCGTCCCCGTGCGGAAACGAGCGCACATAGACTTCACGATCGCCGGACTCGTTGGACACGTACGCCATCCACTTGCCGTCCGGGGAGAACTGACCGTGCCATTCCGCCGCGGGTGTTTGAAGGACACGGATGACCTCCCCATCTGAAAGATCGACGGCGTACAGATCCCACTGAGAGGAATACCGGATAGAGCAGAAGGCGAGCCACCGTCCGTCACGAGACCAACTGGTGGGCATTCCCCCAGCCTCGCACACGATCCGCTCTCCAGAACCGTCCGCCGAGATCACCCTTAAGTCAGCGGAGGCGTCGTAATTGTAACTCGCAAATGCGATCCGCTTCCCGTCCGGCGACCAAACGGCTCCGCGGACGAAGTTGTGAGTCACGCGGGAACTGCGTCCGTTCGCGGTTTCGATCGCCAACAACTCCGCATTAAGCTCCTCGCCTTCCTGGTCGCGCTTCACCACCGCGAGGCGCGTGCCGTCTGGCGAGAGCCCGTAACCCCGGTAGTCATCCGCCGGGGCGGCCACTCCTTCCACCTCGCCCTCGGGACTCAGCCAAACCAGTTCGACCGGCTCATGCTTAACGCCGTAAATGATCGTGCCGCAATCGGAAACCGTAAAAGCGGCAGGGCCCGACACGGGATTCATCTCAACATTTCTTGCCACGACGAAACTATTGCCCGTAACTTGACGGCTTTCGAAATCGAAGGGCTGTGCCATCAGCAGGAAGTCTCGACAGAAGAAGATGTGTCCGGCGGCAAAAGCGGCGTTTGAATTCTCCGTAATCACCTTGGCCCGGCTGCCGTCGTTGACCGAGGCGGCCCAGATTGCTCGCTTCTCCCGCTTCCGTGTGACTGCAAGGAACAGGAAATGCCGGCCATCAGGGAGAAACCACGGTGTCACGTGACCGATCTCGCCCGCTGCCGGGTCCAGCTTGGTGACTGGCGTCGCGCGTCCCCCACCCGCGGCCACCCGAAAGACAGGTCCCTCCAACGATCCGAACAGGATGGCGCCGTCCGGGCTCCAAGTCCCCCCTATTCCAGCGAGCGATGGCGTCTCGCAGATGGTCTGGACCGACCCTCCGGAAATATCCACTTTCTTCAGCTTTCGCTCCGAAAAGAAGCCTATACTGCGATTGTCCGAAGCCCAGAAAGGGCTGGACGCGTTTTCGGTCCCTTCTAGGATGCGATTTTCCAGGGAACCGAGCGGGCGCAAACACAACTTACGAGGACCATTCCCTGCTTTGGCGACGTAGGCGATATGGCTCCCATCAGGCGAAAGGACCACTCCCGTAGTGCGTCCCGGGCTCGGCGTAATTCCGGGGGGAAATTCCAACGCCAGACGCACCATGGCCGGTTTGTTGACAGCCGTGGTTTTGAGATAGATCACCACTGCAACCCCTACCGCAATCAGGAGAAACCCCAACACCACAAGCAGGCGCCCAGGCTGCTTCGATCTGCCGCCCTCCGCGCGGGTTGGCTTTCGGGTTGATACGACCTGGCCCACTTCCGACCTGCTCAACTCCTCGTCGATCTCAATCCGCGCGTCACCGATGTCGCGCAGGCGTTTCCTGGGATCCTTTTCGAGGCAGCGGCGCACCACTTCCTTCACCGGCTGGACAGCGGTGGCGGGCAGCAGGTCCCAGTCCGGTTCTTCCTTCAGGATTGCGGCCACCATTTCACTCGTCTGCTGGCCCTGGGAGGCGCGTTTGCCGGTCAGGCATTCGAACAGGATGCAGCCAAAAGCCCAGATGTCGGCCCGCGTATCCACAGCTCGGCCATTGGCCTGCGCGGGACTCATGTAGGCTGCAGTTCCGAGAATCACTCCTGTACGAGTCTGGAGGTTGCTTAACT
>Ga0105104_10001206_pt1 | contig 19480 bp, 12 predicted proteins | sample PPLLaktember2015_3_FD_87034 | JGI IMG/M metagenome (GOLD analysis project Ga0105104, IMG submission 87034) | Freshwater sediment microbial communities from Prairie Pothole Lake near Jamestown, North Dakota, USA - PPLs Lake P7 Core (6) Depth... | ecosystem: Environmental > Aquatic > Freshwater >... | reverse complement strand
GGAGCGACCCAGCCCGCACAGCTCGCAACATCGCTTCAGAGGCCAAGGGGAATAGATCGAAGTTACCACAGACGGGCTGGGGCGAGCAAAAAAGTGAGCTCTGCCCCCGTAGGGGGCGGATGTTTATAGTAAAACCGGGGTGGAAAGCAAGGCGCCCCAGCGGGGCGCGATGTTCCGTGACGACGCGGAACATCGCGCCCCGCTGGGGCGCCTTGCTTTCCACCCCGGTTTTACTATAAACATCCGCCCCCTACGGGGGCAGAGCTCCTTATTTGCGCGCTTATTCCCCTTGGGGGTCGCGTAGCAAAGCCCAGAAATGCTCCCCCTCACACCCCGTGCGCCTGGGCGTGATACTTCAGGATTGCCAGGCTGAGTCCGGGCTCCGTTGTGAGCGCATCCAGCAGGTCTTCGCTCGGCATTACGAGCAAACGGCATTCGGTCAGGCATCTGGCGCCAATAGTACCGGGACGGCCGGCAAGACAGGCCCAAAAGTTGACCGGGCCCCGCTCGATGACCTCGCCGGCTTCTCCACTCTTCTCCAATTCGACCCGGCCTTCCAGCAGCAGCTGGAATGAGGAACACGGCGCCCCGGGTCGAAAAAGATGCCGTCCAGCAGGGACCGTTTGCTCCTCGAACAGATCCGCCAATAGAGCCAGATGGTCGGCCGATGCCTGACTTAGGAACTCAATGTCCTGCAACAGGAAGATCTTCTCGATGGTCGTCAGCACTGTGTGTCACCCGCATCTCTCAACCCGCGACCTGGCTCAAATTCCTGAGCACCAACTCGGCCGTCTCACGGACCAGTTTGTTTGAATCCCGGCTGGCGTTTCGCACCTCGTCAACCAGTCCCATTAAGCTTTCCGCGCCCACCACGGCAAGAACCGACGACCGGACCAACGGGTCGGCATCGAAAAGTGCCTCGCGTATCACCGATTCTTTGTCGGCCGGCAGTCCAAAGAGTCGTCTCCCAATCTTGACCTGTTCCCTCCGGTCCTTCTCTCCGAAGATCGGGATCAATACCTGTTTTGCCTCACCCTTCAGCCGGAGGTCGATAAGCTCGATGGCATTGTCCCGGACCAGCGTTCGGTCGTCCATGGCCAGGTAAGAAAGAAAGCCTTCGCCGCGCGGCAGGAACAGGTCCAAAGTCCGAAAGATCTTTTCGACACTCCAGCTCTGGCGCTCCCTGACCACCTTTTGCAGCAGCCGCCAGGCAGGCGTGTTTTCACGTGACCCGCCCGCTCGTTCTTTCCCGCGATCCGGCCCGCTGGGAATAATGGATTCCAGATTTCGAGCCTGGTAGTACTGCCGAGCCCACTGCATCAGAACAGGGACGAAAGAGGCCTCCAAATAGGAAAGGTCCCGGTACGCGCGGGTCTTATTCAACACTTTTAGAGCCCGAAAAGAAACGACCGGATCCGGCCAGAAAAGCGCGACCATCAGAGCCGCGCGAGCCGCCGAAGTCCTGATCTGACCCAGGATCAAGGGCACTTCCCGCTTTACCCCCAGATCGACATCCGGATTCCTGAGCAGGGCCATGAGGCGATCAATCGAGTCGGCCCCGTAGTTGGCCAGCCCGATCCTTGCGGACTGGCGAGTTCTCCCGGCGTGGAGAAAGGAAACCAGTGTCTCCCAGAACCTCTCATCGCCGAAGTGGCCAATTGCTTCCACGGCTCCCTTCTGCAGTTCCGAATCCGGGCTGTGCAACCATTCGGAAAGCACCAGCAAATAAGCCGGGTCTGCCGTGCGTCCCATAATCCTTGCCAATGCCGCACCTTGGATGCCCCGCACCTCCCGACTCCATCTGAGCACTTTGGCCGGTTCCAAGACCCGCTCCGGCTGGTCCCCGTAGTTCGCGAGATAAACCAGGTAGACAGTGTCGGGCAATTCGTCCTTCTGGAGTTCCTTCTTCAGTCTGCGCAGATAGCCCTTGGGGTCGTACCGCACCAACAAATGAAAGGCGGCGGCGCCGGTTTCCGGATCCGGATGGGAAACGAGACTGGCGACCATCGGAAACCAGGGCGGGACAGCCGTGTAGAGTCCCGATATGTGGGACTCCAGCATCTCTTCCGCGGCAACAGGGCGCGGGGCTGGAGAACGTCGTTCTGTCTCCGAGGAGGTGGCCAGCTGATCCAAAGCAACACGCAGCCGCCAGCCGTCCGTTTCCCGCAGCTGTTCCGTTACCAGATCAGCCGACCGGAAATCCTGCAGGTGAAGCCGGCGGCGACTGCGAGCCGCCTGGCGCACGCTTGACCGCAAATCTTCGATATAGGCGCCGGCGGTCCGCCAGGCCAGGAATGCCCAGGCGAGGGCCGCAAACAGGATCAGAACCGGGATCACTCGGGCAGAGCCGCCCAAAACGGTCAGACCAATAAGAAAGACGAACGCGCCGCTTGCGTCGCCCAGGCGAAAAATGACAAGATCCACCAGGCTTTTGACGGTGACTGCCCCTTGCCCGGCGACCGGCACATACAAGACCTCGACGGCCGTCCGATGAAGCGAAGGTCGCAAGGACCCGTCGATTGCCTTCAGGGCTACCGCCGGGCTGAAGCCTGGGGCCACTACCGCCAGGATCGAGCCACTCACCAAACCGACTGGCAGTACCATCAGCGCAACCGGAATCCCGAATCGATTTAGCAGACGACCGGTGGCCAACAGCTGAAAAAAGCCCGAGACCAGGAACATGCTTCCCAACAAACCACTGATGAACTGCGTGAGATCCTGCGAAGAGGCGAGATGACGGCGCAGGAACCAGACGTAATGCAAATCGATGACCGTGGTCGCCAGGCCTGAGATGAAAACAAGGCCGGCAATCCAACGGAGGTAGGGAGAAGCGAGCAGTCCCCTCGAGGAGGGCGCCTGGGTTTCATCTTGACGATCGTCGTCCGTTCCGGACAAGCTCGAGGAGGGTCGGATCGGGTTACGCGCCTTATGCCTGCGCGAGCGGTGAATCAGCAGGAGCACAACCTGCAGCAGCAACAGGTTGACGAGAACCTGTTCCACTAATTGACCGGTATGCGACGGGTCGCTCCAGAAAAACGTCCAGTACCCTCCGGCCGCGCCCCCCAGGATTCCCCCCATTCCGAGAAGCCCGAAAACCCGCTTTCCCTCCCGTGCCGTAAAGAGATCGTAGGAGACTACCCACCCGAGCGTGGGCAGGAGTAACGCGAAAAGCCCCGCCCAAAGAAAGAAGGCGAAGTTAACCCAATAGCTGTGCTCCTGAAGCAGACGCCATGTGCCGGCTAAAGTCAGAAGGAAGAAAAAGAGGGTGCCGCTCGACAGGGCGAGATGGGACACGCGACGAGCAAGCACGCGATAAAGAAGCACGACCGGAACCGACAGGGCGGCCGAAATCATGTACAGCAGCGGCAACCGCCAGTCAACACCGATGTTCTTCAGGAAAAGCGTGTACTGCAGTGCTTTGATGACGCTGACACAGCCCAACGCGAGAAAGAAATAGCCGGCCACCATTAGAACCGCCGGCGCTTCCTCCGGCCGCAGCAGCAAAGCCCTAAAGAGACGATTCAGTAAACCCTCCTGTCAGAATCATTCTAAACGCTGAATCCGCTTGACCGTAAGACCGGGGGCCGTGTCGACCCGAACACGCGTGTGTGTTAAAGCAGACAGAGCCGCAAGCGCAGCGTTTTTTGCGGGGCGCGTCGGGTTCGTGCCGTTATATCACCCAACGAGCGTGATAACGGCCCGAACCCGACGCGCTCCGCAAAAAACGCTGCGCTTGCGGCTGTGTTGGTATCTGCCTCTTTGGCACTTCAAATGCAACCCCAACTCCGACCAAATCTGCGGAGGGGGTAGTGTAGAATGATCTCGATGAAGAATTCGGCGGGCGGCAAGCGAAAGCGTTATTCCTTGTTCTGGGCCACGTACGCCCTGGTTGTTCTTGGTGTGGCTGTAATTGGCATGACCCTGGGACTCATGTTTGGCTACGCCATCGATTTGCCGCGGGTAGATGAGCTTCAGAAAGTCCGTCCTAATGTCGTCTCGTACGTTTATGCCGCCGACGGCCGCGTGCTCGGGCAATTTGCCACGGAGAAGAGGATCCTGGTCACGTACGACCAGATACCGAAGCCCTTGAAGAACGCGATCCTCGCCGCCGAAGACTCGCAGTTTTTCCGCCACTCCGGAATCGATTTTAGCCGGGCGTTCATGACGCTGTTCCGCGACGTCGCCTTCGGCGAGCGGAAAGGGTTCTCGACTCTGACCATGCAGCTGAGCAAGCTGCAGTTCACCAGTCGGGATCGGACTCTCAAGCGCAAAATCACCGACATGCTGTACGCAATAGAGATCGAGAAGACCTACTCCAAAGAGCAGATTTTCACCATCTACTTCAATCAGATCTACATGGGTCATGGGACCTATGGCTTTGCGGCGGCCGCGGATTTTTACCTGCATAAAGAACTGAAGGACCTGACGGTAGCGGAATGCGCCCTGCTGGCCGGCATCGTGCAATCCCCCGAACGGCATTCGCCGATTAATCATCCGGACCAGGCACTCAGACGGAGAAATAACTACGTCCTCCCTCGGATGCTCAAAGAGGGGTTCATCGACCCGGCGACCTATGAGAAATGCCTGAAAGAGCCGATCGCGGTCCAGGGACGGAACTTCGAATCGGGCCCCGCCCCCTACTTCATCGAATGGGTCCGCATCAACCTTGAGCAGAAGCACACCGCGGACGAGATCTGGAAGAGCGGTCTCAAGATCTACACCACGGTTGATTACGACATGCAAGTGGCCGCCAACCGGGCCGTCCGAGAAGGGTTAAAGCGCTTCGATCGGGAACGCCGCCGCTGGCGCGGACCGATCGAGCAGGGCCAGGATCCGAGCACCTATCGTCACCCCGACTGGCTGGAGATCTTCTATGAGGGGCTGATGGTCCCCGGCGTCATCATGCAGTCAGGACCCGTCCAGGCGCAGGTGAAGATGGGCAGCTACACCGCGCTTCTCGGGGTGGACGACATAGCATGGACCGGGAAAAAACGGGTCAACGACGTGCTTCACCCCGGCGATGTAGCGATGTTCACAATCGTGAAGATCAACCAGAATGAAAGGACGCTCCAGGTCGCCCTCGACCGGGTACCGGAAGCCCAGGCCGCACTTCTCGCTATTGAGAACAAGACTGGTGCGATCAAAGCCATGGTCGGCGGCTTCGACTTCCGATACAGCAAATTCAACCGGTCGACGCAGGCGCTAAGACAGCCTGGCTCCATCTTCAAACCGTTCACTTACGTGACGGCTATGGAGAGCGGCTACTCCCCCTTTGACACCGTCCTGGATGCTCCCATCAGCTTTCGTGACGGCCTCGGACGCCTCTGGGAACCGACCAACGAGGACGAAGAATACAAGGGTCTGATCACGATTCAACAGGCGTTGTACCAGTCGCGTAACGTCCCAACCGTCCGGCTGGCCAATGCGCTGGGGATCAAACGGATCATCGACGTCGCCCACCGGTTTGGCATCCACCGGGGATTCCCTCCCTACCTTCCAGTCGCCCTGGGCGCCGGGGAGCTCACTCTGCTCGAGATTACTTCCGCCTTTACAAGCTTTCCGAACAACGGAGTGCGGGCCGAACCCTACTTCATCAAGCGCGTCGAAGACTACAACGGTGTCACGCTTGAGGAACACCGGCACCGGGTCGAGGAAGTCATCTCGCCGGAGACAGCCGGCAAGATGGTCCACATGTTGAGACAGGTACCCGAGCACGGGACAGCCGCTACAGCAGTCCATGCGGCGGGAGAGGGCTTCCGACGCCCGATGGGCGGAAAGACCGGGACGACGAACGATTTTACCGACAGCTGGTACGTGGGATTTGTCCCGCAGCTGACCGCCGGCGTGTGGGCAGGACGGGATGAGAAGAAGTCTTTGGGCAACCGGGTCTTTGGCGCCACTCTCGCGCTTCCCATCTGGATCGATTTCATGCGCGAAGTGTTCAAACAGGTGCCGGCGGCCGACTTCGAGACAAATTACCAGCCAACCGGGCCTTCAGAAAACAATAACCAACTGCTAATCAGTCAGCCGGCTTCCAACGAACCAATCACCGTGGAAGACATCAAGCCGCCGCTGTAAGGGCACGGAAGGCCACGGACAAACACGGACTACCACGCAAACACGGACAGGGCTAGTGCGTGCCGCTCCGTGCTAGTCCGTGTATGTCCGTGTATGTCCGTGTATGTCCGTGTATGTCCGTTATGATTCCCGCGTGGTGACAAAGTCGGGGATTCTAAGCAGAGCGTCCCGGTAGACCGAATCGGGGAAACCGGCCAGGCATTCTTTCGCCTCCGCCGCATATTTTTCTGCCAGTCGCTTCAGTTCGATCCCCGTCTCGTAGACATTGACCAGCTCAATGATCTTGCTTTTGTTTTCCGCGCTGAAATCCTTGTCCCTTATGACGGTTTGAACGAACTCCTTCTCTCGAGCGGTGGCACGCTCCATGAGGTAGGTGATGGGAAGCGTGACCCGGCCCTCCTCCAGATCCTTGAGGACTGGCTTTCCGAGAACGCTTTGAGTCGAGGTGTAATCGAGCAGGTCATCGATGAGCTGGAAGGCCATGCCCAGCGAAGTGCCGTACTGCTCGATTTTTTGTTCCAGCTCCGGGCCGACCTTTCCCAGCATTCCGCCCAGCCGGCCGCAACCGCCAAACAGGTAGGCCGTCTTGCGGTGACAGATCTCAAGCTGCTTGGCCACGGAAATGTCCGAGCGCCCGTTCTGGTCCAGCTGCAGCAGTTCGCCCTCAACCATTTTCCGGGTGATGTCGATCAGCAGCTCCAGGATCCGAAAATCCTCGAGGTCAAGGGCCAGTCCAAATGAGGTCATGTACAGCCAGTCGCCCATCAGGACCGTAATCGAATTGCCCCAGACGTTATTGACGGAAGGGCGGCCGCGCCGCAACGAGGCGTTGTCGATAATGTCGTCGTGAACCAGGGTGGCAACGTGGATCAGCTCGACGACGACGCCCAGCTTGATCGCCGGCGCTCCTTCATAGCCACACAAGCGGGCGGCAAGAAGCAGGATGGCCGGCCTGAGCCGCTTTCCCCCGCTCTCGTGAACGTATTGGTTAATGTCTCCTACCAGGGAGACTCGCGAGTGCGAATGGGTGCGAAGCTCGGTCTCCACCTTGACCAAGTCTCGCTCAACCAGTCGGAAAATATCCTTCGCGGTCAGGACTGACCCAAGTGCCATGTTCTCTACTTTCCGCGTTACTATAGCCTAAGCCGCCCGGTCACTTCAAAACCGGACCGCTGGTTTAGAGGCCAAACAGCCGGTTGAAGTTGGCTTTCGTCTGTTCCCCGATCTCGGCGGCTGACACTCCTCTTTCACCCGCCAACACCTCCGCCACCCTGACAACAAAGCTGGGTTCGTTGCGCTTTCCCCGATACGGGACGGGCGCCAGGTAAGGGCAGTCCGTCTCGATCAGCAGGCGATCAGACGGAATCTGCCGGGCAATCGCCCGCAACCTGTCGGCGTTGCGAAACGAGATAATTCCCCCAAAGGAGATGTAGAAACCCAAGCCCAGCGCAAACTCGGCGGTCTTCTCATCCGAGGTAAAACAGTGCAGAACACCGGCTGCCGCAGACTGGAGCTCCTCGCTCAGGATCTGGCGGGTTTCCTCGTCCGCCTCCCGTGTGTGAATAATGACGGGTTTCTGCAGCGCTTGCGCGATCCGCAGTTGCTGTCGAAATGCGTCGCGCTGCTGGTCGCGCGGCGAGTAATCGTAATGGAAGTCGAGCCCGATTTCACCGAGTCCCACGATTTTCGAATGCGCCAGCAGCGAAATCAGTTTCTCACCCATTTCAGGCGTGAAGCATTTTGCGTCGTGAGGGTGAACGCCGGCGGCCCCGAGCAGATCCGGTTGACTCGCGAGCAGTCCCAACACCCTGGCAGCACTTTCCGATTCTGCCGTCAGGCAGCCTACCGTCAATATTCGATCGACACCTGCGACTCTTGCCCTCTGCAAGACCTCCGGCAGATCGGGCGCAAAGTCCTCCGAGTCCAGGTGCGCGTGGGAATCGACGAAAGTCATCTGAAAGCTATCCGACTGACAACTGACAAACTGACAAACTGACAGACTGACAGACTGGCAACTGACCAACTGACCAACTGACCAACTGACTACTAACCACCCTACAACAGTCTCACTTTGCCAGTTGGTCAGTCGGTCAGTTGGTCAGTTGCCAGTCTGTCAGTCTGTCAGTTTGTCAGTTTGTCAGTTTGTCAGTGTCCTCATTTCAACCGGGAGCCGAGAACCACCGGTTCAGTGAAAGTCGCGAGCACCGGGACACCGCCATGAGACGCGGCTACAATCATTCCGTTTGAAACGACTCCCATCAGCTTCGCCGGCTTCAGGTTCGTTACCACCACGACAAACCTGCCCACCAGCGTTTCCGGGGGGTACGCCTTCCCAATCCCGGCCACTAATTGGCGCGTCTCCTGGCCAATGTCGACCTGCAGCTTCACCAGCTTATCCGAATTGGGCACGCGTTCCGCTTCGAGGATCTTCCCGACCCTCATCTCCACTTGGGCAAAATCCTCGATGCTGATTTCGCCGGATTGTGCCTGCGGTTTTTGTTCGACAGGCGGCGCTTCTAATTTGCTGCTGACCTGTTCTTGTTGCCCGCGTCTCGCCGCCAGTCTCGTCTTGAACTCTTCCGGATCCACCTTGGCGTAGACCGGTTCCACGGGGCCTATCCGAGTGTGCGGCTTGAGCTCTCCCCAAATCAGGCCCCCCAATTTGTGATCCTTAGCGGCCCCTCCGGCGCCCAGCTGTTTCAGAATGGCCATCGAACCGTCCGGAACCACCGGTCCGAGCAGTGTGGCAATCACCCGCAGCGTCTCGGCCACACTATAGAGAACAGTCCCGAGACGGGCTTTCTTGGATCTATCACGGGCGAGTACCCACGGTTCATTTGCCACGACGTACCTGTTAACCACGGAAATCAGTTCCCAAACGCTGTCGAGCGCCTTGTTAATGTGCAGGCGATCGAAGTGGTTCTTGTACAGCTGCACTGTTTCCTTGCTGAACCGCTTGAGCTCTTCCTCGCCGCCTTCCGCATCCCCCGGCTCCGGTATGGCGCTGTTGAAATAGTTCTCAAGCATTTTGAGGATCCGGCCGCTGATGTTGGCGAAATCGTTGGCCAGATCGGCATTGACCCGGTTGATGAGGGCCGGGTAGGCGAACTGCCGATCTCCGCCGAGCGGGGTATCCCGGAGGATAAAGTATCTGACGTAATCCGCGGGAAGGAGCTCCGTGAGCTCGGCCGAGGTTATAGGTTCACCCTGGGACCCGGCGCCCTTCTCAGCGTCGAAGTCCGACCAACCGTGCGCGACGATGCGACGGGACGGCTCGAGTCCGGCGGCCATGAGGAAGGCCGGCCAATAGACGGCGTGAAAGCGGAGGATGTCCCTTCCGACCAGCTGGACATCGGCCGGCCAGAGCTTCCGAAACCGCGCCATGTCATGCGGGAAGCCGGCGCCCGAGAGATATCCGGTCAAGGCATCAAACCACACGTAGAAGACGTGCTTCTCGTCGTCGGCTACCTTGATGCCCCACTCGGAAGAAGTCCGGGTGATCGGAATATCCCTCAATCCTCCTGTGACAAAACTGACTATTTCGTTCATTCGGGTGGAAGGAACGATGAAATCCGAGTTGTCCTGGTAAAAGGCGAGGAGTTTTTCCTGAAAGCTCGAGAGCTTGAAAAAATAGGCGGCTTCCGACAACGACTCGACCTGCCCGCCGCAATCCGGGCAACTCTTCTGATCCTCCTGGACGTACGCCTCACAATTGACGCAGTAGTTTCCCCGGTACTCACCGAGGTAGATGAACCGGTTCTTCTTTATCCTGCGGAACAGTTCCTGGACTGCCTCGCCATGATGTTCCTCGCTCGTGCGAATGAAGTGATCGTACTGAAGCCCCAGCTTTTCCCAGGTTTCACGGAACACCTGGCTGTTCGCGTCGGCCAGTTGCCGCGGCGTCACGGATTGCTCTCGGGCGGCCCGTTCTATTTTCAGTCCGTGTTCGTCGGTCCCCGCCAGTGCGTACACCTGCTGGCCTACCATCCGCTTATAGCGGGCAATGGCATCGCCGATTACGGTGGTGTAGGTTTGGCCCACATGAGGAGCCGCGTTCACGTAATAAAGAGGAGTCGTCAGGTAGAACGTCTTACTCATAATCTTCGAATTTCCCTATTTGCTCCAGTACCCGCCTCCTCAGTGATTTCAGAGGCTCTCCTGTCTTCTCCGCAATCGCTTTCAAATCGTCATACTCCGGGGAGACGTTGATGACCTGCCCTTCCCAGCGGGCCACCTTGACGCGCACCGGACCAAACTCGGTCGGTACCTCCCTGATCTCTCGGGGAACCACCCACCGCTTTGTCCTTGTCGCGCGAACCCCAAGGGTCGTTGTCTCTCGGAACAACAGCCCGGCCATCCTGTTTTCCTGCTGCTGCGAACAAAGCACCGTGAGTAACACGGCCGGCCGGTTCTTCTTCATTTGGACCGGAGTGTAGTAGACATCGAGGGCGCCTTCGCGCAGAGCCTGGTCCATGAAATACCCAAAAACCTGCGCTTCCATGTCGTCGATCGTCGCCTCGAGAACAACGATCTCCTCTTCCTGCGACCCGGCATGACCGGCCGGCGAGGAGGATGCAAGAGTATCCCCAATTATTAGTCTCAGCATGTTGGGGATGCCCGGCATTTCACGGTCTCCGGCTCCAAAACCCCACCGGGAATAGTCTGCTGCCGGCGGGCTGGTGGAGGGTTTCGCCAGCGTGCTGACGATCGCTGCTCCGGTAGGAGTGGTCAGCTCCGCCTGTGCAGTGCCGAGCACTGTGGGGAACCCCCGAACGAGCTCAGCGGTCGCCGGGGCGGGAACCGGCCACGTGCCATGCGAGAAGGTCACTGTCCCGCCACCAAGGTGGATCGGAGCCGTGTAGAACTGGTCGATTTTGAAATGCGCAAAGCCGATGCAAGCCCCGACGACATCAACAATGGCGTCAACCGCGCCGACCTCGTGGAAATGGACGTGATCGAGAGTCGTGTTGTGCGCTTTGGCCTCCGCCTCGCCCAAACGCCGGAAGATCAGAACCGCCCTCTCCTTGATCGCCTGCGCCAAAGAGCTCGATTGGATGAGATTCTCGATTTGGTTGAGGCTTCGGTTGTGATGATGATGCTCATCGGGAACAACAACATGAAAATTCGTTCCCCGCAGCCCTCCCCGTTCGATGGGTTCGGCCCGCAGTTCGTATCCGGTCAGGTTCAGCTTCCCGAGCTCCGAACGCAGGTGGTCAAGGGGTAGACCCAGGTCGAGCAGCGCACCCAAAATCATGTCGCCCGCGACGCCGTTAAAGGTGTCGAAATATAGGACTCTCATCTGATCGTTAGTGCCCCGTGTGGCGGGAAGTCAAAAGAGTATTACAAGCACGACGGTTTGTAAACCGGCGTGGCAGTGAGGTAAGGGGTCTCGCTGGAGTCGCGTTCCAGAGCCGCGCGGCTCGGGAACGCGACTCCAGGCAGATCATTAAACAAGCACGCGCCGGCTTGATAGAATCAAATGCTAATGCGGTTCAGAGTCAGCATCTTCTTCCTGTTGCTCGCTATGCTTGGGGCACCGGCCGTTGGGGCCGACACCCCGACAGGGCAGTGGCGCGTCTTCCGGTACACGATGGCGGGACGAGTCAGAGTCCTTTTATTCTGGGTCGGGCGCGACGGCGTGGGCGGCGGAACCATCGCTCTTTTTCAGGACAAGGCGGCGGGCGGGCAGATCACCGACTCGGTGGAAGTCCTGTTCGGCTCTAACCCTAGTCGCGTTCCTGGAAAAATCAACCGATGGGGCTACGGGCGCGAATCGGCTCTGTGGAAGAACGGCGTTTCCGTCAACGAAGGAGGCGTGCTTCTGGCCAGCACGTTCGAAGGGTTCATGCGCCACTCAAGTGAGGAATCGCTCGGGGAAGTCAGAAGCAGCGCCTCCAAGGATCAGGCTGAGGAAACGTTCTGGTATGACGCGATAATGAGTCGGGTAACCCCCGAGCAGGCGTCCTCTACTGTTCATATCTTCGCTGAGAAGAAGGATTTCAACTACACGCAGCCGGCGGCCGTGGAGTGCGGATACCGGCGGCGGCTCAAAGCCGGTCCTCCGGATCGGTCACATTTGTTGAAGAAAACGCAATTCTCCTATCCGGCGCCTTACGGCTTTCTCACCGCAGTGAAAGCCCTCGTCGGAGACATCTCCAGCCGGCTGAACCGCAAGACTCCTAAGTGGTCGGCATATCGACCCAGTGTCACCTATCTCTACAGCGCCAAGGCCTACAAATTGAATTTGACCGACCTGGAGCTACACAGGGAATACGTGGCCCCCGGATGGAAACTTAAGGACGTAATCGAAGCGGAGTTCGAGATCACGAACTTGAAAACAAAGGAAGAACACAGTTTCGTGCTCTGGTTCCCCGCCAGCGGCCCGCTGCAGAACATCCCCGTCAAGATCGTCGATAAGCCGAGATGGTGGCTGCGAGTCGAACTAACGCTCGACCCGGCGTCGGCCCAGGGCGGAACTCTGCAGAAATCGGGAGTCATGCCGGAGTGCGACGGGGCGGAAAGAGCCGCACGATAAGCAGATCCACAGAGCCGCAAGCGCAGCGTTTTTGCGGAGCGACCCGGCCCGTGCCACCTTCGCCGAACGGAAGTGGCCCCGAAATCTGTTCGGGGTCGACCAGCAAACAGGTTGCAGGTACCACAAGTAAGTGCGATCTGCCTAGCTGGTCGACCCCGAACAGATTTCGGGGCCACTTTCGTTCGGCGAAGGTGGCACGGGCCGGGTCGTTCACGTTGAGGGGCTTTTACACCCCTTCGAGCAACTTCCGGGGGGCGTCTTCCTCAAGCGGCAAGATTGACCGGGATTGCCAAAGCTGTTCGGTCGCAGCGCAGGCAGCCGGGTTCTGGAAGAACTCGAGCCAAGCTTCGGCAACACGGTCAGAAACCGGCCAAGCCTCAAAATCCAGCCAGGGCAAAACGCGCGCTATCAAGCTGTCGGAGACACCCGCCTGCCTGAGCACCTGATGCAGCTGAGAAACCGCGCAGCCTGTCCGGAAGGCATTCAGGTTCACATGCACCAGCCGTTCACTTTTCCGCGCAAACAGCTCGGTCACGTGTTTTTCCAGCACGCTCGACGAGTAAGGGAGGCGAGAAGACGCTGCACCGAGCACGATCATGTTCTGAGCCTTGGGAGAGCCGGCCTTGCGAGCCAGATGCGCACCGTTGACCAGCAGGACCGATGGCAGCTGGAACAGCTGACCGTAGATCGACGACGGGTCAGGATAGTCGGGGATGTTGACGAAGGGCGTGATATCCGTGATCACGCAGCCATCCTCAGCCGACAGGTATCGCAGGTAGCGCAAGGATTCGAGCGGCTCCAACGAAACAATCAAATCAGCCTCGCCGAGCGGTATGAGTTCACTCGCGATCGGCTTGTCGCTCACCCGGATGTGGGCTTGCACGGCGCCGCCACGCTGCGACATCCCGTGGACCTCCGGCTGTTTCAGCGAATACCCCGCCTCCATGGCACTGTAATCGATGACGTACGCCATCGAGAGAATGCCCTGGCCTCCGACGCCGCACAGCAGCACGTCTTGCTTCATCTCAATTCTCCTTCGCGGTTGCGTTGTGCCGTCTTGATTTCCTTGTAATAGGTCACACACTCGCGTCGAGAGATGATGACCGAAAGGCCGCGGTACTCAATCTCTTGCCGCACCACCTTGACATTCTCTTCCAGGCTTCGGGGCAAAGGTTTGATGACCTTAATGTGTTCGGGCGGAACGCCAAGGCCCGCCACGATCTGCACCACGGCCTCATCTGTGACCATTGTCGGTTGGCCGCCCGTCATGGCTACAATACTGTTGTCGAGCACGAAAACCTTGATATTGGTATTCTCTCTCGCGGCATCAAGAAGAGGGGTCAGGCCCGAATGGGTGAAGGTGGAATCGCCGATCACGCAAAGGACCGGGCTGAAACCTGCGTGGCTGATTCCGGCTGCCATCCCGATGCTCGCTCCCATGCAAATGCAGGAGTGAAGCCCCTCATGCGGCTTATAGAACCCGAGAGTGTAGCAACCGATGTCCCCCATGATTCGGACATCCGGGTACGTCCGCGTGGCTTCTCGGATAATCTCGTAAGTGTCGGAATGAGGGCAGCCTTCGCACAACAGGGGCGGGCGCGGCTTCACTACCGCGTCGCTACCCGGCAGGGTCAGACCGTGACTCGCCTCCATGCCGAACGCCGACTTGACGAGATCCGGCGTTAGTTCCCCGCTTCGCGGAAGATCGCCGCTCATCCTGCCTCTGATCCGCGCTGCCGTGTGGAGACCGTCTCCGGTCAACTGCTGTTCGATCAACGGATAGCCGTCTTCCATGATCCACACCTCGGAACTGGCCTGGATAAGCCGCTTGATCTTGTCCGCCGGCAGCGGGTAAACCCCGATAGACAGGAAGTTGTATTCAGCCAGGCGATCTCCGAGCACCTCGTGCACGTAGCCGCAAGCAATGCCGGAAGCGATGATTCCCGGTTTCCCTTTCCCGGAAATCGACAGCTTGTTCGCTCCGTGCTCTTCGGAAAAAGCCCGCAGCTCAGCTTGCTTGTTGAGCAGCCGGTCGAAGCCTTTTCGGGCATTGGAGGGCAGCAGGGTCCACCGAGATGTGTCCGGGCAGTAGGAGGCGCGATTCTGTTTCCGAGACTCGGACAGCGCCACGATCGAGCGGCTATGGGCCAGCCGAGTGACCAGCCGGAGCATGACCGGTATTTCCAGTTTCTCGGAAAGGTCCAACGCTTCGCGTGCCATCGAGTAGGCTTGTTGCTGATCCGCCGGCTCAAAGCACACGATTTGCGAAAACCTGGCGAAGAAGCGGGAATCTTGCTCGTTTTGAGAGCTGTGCATGGAGGGATCGTCGGCGACGACAACCAACAAGCCGCCGTGCACTCCCGAAATCGTGGAACTGATAAAAGGATCGGCGGCGACGTTCAGACCGACGTGCTTGAAAGACACAATCGCGCGACGACCGGCATAAGACATCCCGAGGGCTTCTTCGTATGCAACCTTCTCGTTGGTCGACCAGCGCGCATGAATCCCCAAATCGTCGCGGGCCGACAGACTGTGGATGTACTCGAAGATCTCAGTCGAAGGGGTGCCCGGGTAGGCGTAAGCGCCACTGATCCCCGCGTCAATCGCCCCCCTGGCCACCGCCTCATCGCCCAGCAGGATTAGTCTGTTCATTGCCTTCATCCATCCTCCATGCGCACATTTGGTACAAAACCCCCGTTAACCCACCTGCATTTCCGATGCCCGGGCGGGCGGGCGGGACAAATCGTGAAGAAACAAGGAATCCGGTTGAAAGCTTGTCCCCGTTCTGAGTCAAATCGCCCACACTTTGAGTAAATTCCCGCCGGGGGCACGGAGCCGCGTTACTAATGGACGGCATGGACGGAGTGGACGGAGTGGACCGATCCACTGTCCACTGAGTCCATGCCGTCCCGTGTCGTCCCTGTCGTCCATTAGGGAAATTTGGGCGGGCAATAACCTGCATTTTGAATTAGAATAAGGCCGGTGTATGAAGGCGTTAAGCCAGCGATTTAGTGGCAGTATTCAGGGCCACAGCCAACCTCGAATTGCCCTTCCAACACTGGCGGAGAGCCATGATTGAAATTGTGATCTTTGGCCGCGGAGGCCAGGGTGGCGTCACCCTTGCCAAGCTGGTCGCGATGACCTACTTTCTCCAGGATCAGTACGCCCAGGCCTTCGGCGTCTATGCTGCTGAACGCTCCGGCGCGCCCGTACGCGCCTTTGTCCGGATTGACAGCAAAGAGATCATCTGCCGCAATCAAATCTACGAACCGGACCACGTCATCGTCCTGGAGCGGACCTTAATTGATGAGAGGATAACCACGGGACTCAAACCAGGGGGATGGATCGTCCTCAACTCACCACGCCCCCCGGAGGAGGTAGCCCACCTCTTTCCGGGTTATCGGGTCGCATGTGTAGACGCCAACGCGGTCGCCATCGAAAACAATTTGGGAACGCGGACGACACCCATCGTCAACACAACAATGCTGGGAGCGGCCGCCCGGGTTTTGGGGGAACAGTTTTCGGCAGTCGAGGCTGCTTTGGCTGAGCTGCGGTTCCTGGGACCGAACCTGAGCGCGGCCCGCCGCGCCTATGAGTGCGTTCTCAGCCTGCCCAATCCGGTCGGCGTCAGTTCGCCTCAGCCTCCAATCCGGATGCCCGGAGCCACCCTGAGCATTCTCGACCCCGCCTCCGGCACTCTACCGACCATCAAAACAGGGACATGGGCGACCCAACAACCCCGACAGAGGCAACTCCAGTCTCCGTGTAATGGCGGCTGCCCGGCTGGTAACGACGTCCGTGGATTTGTGGCCGCCGTTCGAGAACATGACCTGGACAAGGCCCTCGCCTTACTTCATGCTACGTCGCCTTTCCCCGGTGTCTGTGGCCGGGTGTGCCCAGCTCCCTGTATGGAAGCGTGCCACCGGTCAGACTTCGACCAGGCCGTGAATATCCGGGAACTGGAGCGGTATGTCGCGGATCATGCCAATCCTCCCCCGCCCGCCGCAAAGAAGAGTTTCAGAGATCGAGTGGCGGTCATCGGATCGGGGCCGGCAGGGTTGAGCGCCGCCTACCATCTGGGGCGCCTTGGCTATGCCGTGCACGTCCTGGAGAGCCAGCCGTCCCTGGGTGGAGTCATGAGGAACGGGATTCCGGCTTACCGGCTGCCTGCTGATGTCCTCGATCGGGAGATTCAGCTCATCCTGACCCAGGGAGTGACGGCGGAGACCGCCAAACCCGTCAGCAAAGGTGACGTGGTGAAGCTGTCGCAAGAATACTCCGCCATCTTCATCGCTACGGGCCTCCAAGAGCTTCGCAGCCTCAATCCTGGCGACTTTGACCCTTCTGTGGCGATGCAGGGCATCGATTTTCTTGACTCTTACCGCTCGGGCGAACGGCGGCTTGATCAAGAGCGGGTCGTTGTCATCGGCGGCGGAAACACCGCGATTGATGCGGCCAGAACGGCGAGGCGCCTGGGCGCACAGGTTCAAATAGTCTACCGAAGAACCCGTGCCGAAATGCCCGCCATCCGAGAGGAAATTGAAGAGGCTCTCGAAGAAGGTGTCTGCCTCACCGAGCTGCTTGCTCCGCTGAGCTTAAAGGGAGGCAGCCTCTTGTGTCAGCGGATGAAACTTGGAGAGCCGGATGCGAGCGGGCGGCGCAGGCCGGTCCCCGCCGAAGGAGCGCAAGGAAGAACGGTGATGCCCTGCGACCGACTGATCCTGGCGACCGGTCAGTCGGCCGACCTCTCTATCTTTCCGGAAGGCACAGAAATTAAGGAGAATGGACAATTGCTCGGCCTCGCCGGCGCGCCGATCTTTTCGGGTGGCGATCTGCAAACCAACGAAGGGACCGTCGCCGGCGCCATTGGAAGCGGCCGAAAGGCAGCCTGGCACATTCACCGTTTGCTGGCCGGCGAAGACCTCTTCCCTGCGGCTGAAGCCGAAACGGTGTCTCTCGAATCGATGCGCTTCAGCGCATTCAATCGAGTGCCGCCGCGGGAGGCCCGGCTCCGCAATCCGGAGGAGCGGCTGCTCGACTTTAACGAAGTGAGACTCGGACTGGAAGAGCGCCCCGGCGACGCGGAAGCCTTGGAAGAGAGCCGCCGTTGTTTCAGCTGCGGCAGCTGTACCCATTGTGACATCTGCCGGGCCAACTGCCCGGAAGCCGTCCTCGCCCGGCGCGGCGACGAATACTCTTTCAACTACGATTACTGCAAGGGCTGCGGCTTGTGCCAGTTCGAGTGCCCCAGGGGCGTGATTTTGATGGAGCAATTGTGAACTGACAGACTGACAAACTGACAGACAACTAACAGGGTTGTTTGTCAGTTTGTCAGTTTGTCAGTTTGTCAGTTTGTCAGTTTGTCAGTTTGTCAGTTTGTCAGTTTTGTCAGTTTGTCAGTTTGTCAGTTCCCAGAGGAGAAACCAACATGCCCCGTAAGCTTTGTACCGGGAACTATGTAGCGGGCCTTACTCTGGCTTCGGCGGGAGAAGCCAATCGCTTTGCGCGCGGCTGTGTCGCAGGCGGGTATCCGATCACTCCGCAGACGGAGATCATGGAGTTTCTCCGGGGCTTCAAGTTCACGAAGGGAATTGTCCAGGCGGTCGAATCGGAGCACAGCGCGATGGCGATGTGCATCGGCGCCTCTCTGGCCGGCGCCCGCTCGTTCACCGCCAGCTCTTCCAACGGCCTGGCTTACATGACTGAAAACGTCTTCATGGCCGGCTTCTGCCGCCTGCCGATCGTTATGGTGGCCGTCAATCGAGCGCTCGGTCCGCCATGGAACATCTGGGTCGATCAGGGAGACACGCTCGCCCTCAGGGACGCTGCCTGGCTCCACTTTTACTGCGAATCGCACCAGGACGTCGCTGACACGATTCTTCTCGCGTTTCGAGTCGCGGAAGACAAACGCATTCTCCTTCCCGCGATTGTCGCTTACGATGGGTTCATCATCTCCCACACCTCGACAGGGGTGGACGTACCCGACCAGGAGCAGATAGACCGGTTTCTTCCGTTGTGTGAAGTCCCTCGGCGTTTGGATCACGATCGGCCGATCATGGTGGGCGCCATGATAACGCCGGAGGATACCGCCGCCCACCGGCTCGAGCTGGAAGAGACCATGAAGCGAGTCCCGGCCGTGCTGGACGAAGCTCGTGAGGAGTTCCGGTCGGTTTTCGGACGGCTTCCTGACGGCGCGCTGACCGGTTACCGTTTGGAAGACGCCGAAACCGTTCTGATTGCGTCGAATTCAATCGCGAGCACCGTGCGGGGAGTAGTCGATGCGCGTCGTGAACGGGGAGAAAAAGTCGGACTTCTCAAAGTCAAAATGTTCCGGCCCTTCCCGCGCTCGCAGGTCGTCGACATGTTGAGCAAAGCCCGCCGCGTGGGCGTCATTGACCGCAACATCTCACCGGGATCGGGCGGAATCTTCTGGCTGGAGCTTTGCGGTACGCTCAGGCAGCGCCCCGACGTCATCCTGCAGGGTTACCTGACAGGTCTCGGCGGCGGCGACGTTGTCCCGTCCACCATCGAAGACATCGTCGAAGACCTGTCGAACCGCACCTCCTCCGGCGAGCCCGCCTGGAAAGTGCCGGCATACGAGAAGATGTTCTGACGGGGACGAGCGACCGCTGACCGCTGACCAGACTGACCGACTGACCGACTGGCCAACTGACCAACTGACCGACTGACCAACTGACCGAGACTGCGACAGACGGGCTGAGCAGCACGATCGGAGGCCTGAAGGGCCGACAACATAATAGCCCAGGGCGGAGCGCTGTTTGCGAAGCCCTGGGCTATTATGTTGTCGGCCCTTCAGGCCTCCGATCGTGCTGCTCAGCCCGTCTGTCGCAGTCTCGGTCAGTTGGT
>Ga0105104_10001205_pt1 | contig 19484 bp, 14 predicted proteins | sample PPLLaktember2015_3_FD_87034 | JGI IMG/M metagenome (GOLD analysis project Ga0105104, IMG submission 87034) | Freshwater sediment microbial communities from Prairie Pothole Lake near Jamestown, North Dakota, USA - PPLs Lake P7 Core (6) Depth... | ecosystem: Environmental > Aquatic > Freshwater >... | reverse complement strand
TTAAATATTTCATCAACGAATCAATTAAGAACTATTATGGAAAATCGATTACCACTTGTCACTGTTATCACCCCCACATATAACCAAGCTCATTATTTAGCACAGTGTATCGACAGTGTACTGATACAGGATTATCCTGTTATCGAGTATATCGTTTTGAATGATGGATCAAAGGATAACACAGAAGAAATCTTAAAAAGATATATGGGTAGGATTATTTGGGAAACCCAACCAAATATGGGTGAATACCGGACAATTCATAAAGGTTTCGGTATGTCTCGAGGGGATTACATCGTAATTCTCAGCTCGGACGATTATTTATTCCCTGGAGCCTTATCTACGCTAGTAAGTTTTATGGAAGAAAATCCAGGTTATATTATTGGTTATCCCGATTACAACATTGTTGATGAAGATAATCAACTGATCCAGTATGTTCGGAATTATGACTACAATTTCGAAAATGCCGTTAGATGGTTTGCCTGCATGCCTGGACCAGCAGCAATACTACGAAGAGAAGTGTATGAAAAGTTAGGTGGACGGGATACAAATTTTCGTTATGTTGGCGACTTCGATTTTTATTTACGTGCAGGTTTGCTAGGTCAATTTGCACGAGTTCCAGCTACGGTTGCCGCTTATCGATGGCATTCGACTTCTGCCACTCAAGGTCGCAATAAAATAGTTGCAGAAGAACATTTACGCCTTGCACGAAAATTTTTTTCCACCCCTAATCTTCCCAAATCAATCTTAAACCTTAAAAAGGAATCACTAAGCAGCGCCTACTATCTTGCCGGCATTGTTTGTTCAACAAACCCATCTGATTTGCGAAAAAGATACTATTTCTTAAGAGCATTTCTCAGTTCACCACGCATACATTTAGGCGAATACAGCTATCGATTGCAACTTATCCTTCAATCACTTGTAGGAAATATGATACAGAAGAAAATTTGCAACTGGGTAGAAAATCGGAAAACAAAAATTTTGGCAACCGGGTAAACTTTCGATGAATATTTTACATCTGACATCATGGGATTGTTATGGTATCCAGTTTAATGGTTACTTATTAAGCAAAACCATAAATAAGCTTGGCCATACATCCCGTATGCTGGTTGCAAAACAACAATTTGAGGATGAAAATATCGGATCACTTGGATTACCTCTTCATAAATTTCTCGATAAATTCTTGATCCGCTTGGAACAACGCCTGTCCTTACAACGTGTTCTGACCCTATCTTTCTCAACGTTATTTAGTCACCCATGGTACAAAGAGGCAGATGTTATTCACATCCAGTTAGCACATGCGGTGCCTTTTCTTAATTTGCTCACCATACCAAGAATTTCTAGAGAAAAACCAGTAGTGTGGACAGTTCACGATCCATGGCTGCTTACAGGACACTGTATTCACCCACTCGGGTGCGATCGCTGGAAAATAGGATGCGGTCAGTGCCCTGACCTGAAGATTGAATTTCCCATTCGCAACGATAGAACAGCAATTAATTGGAAGATAAAAAAGTATATTTTTGACCGCTCTCATGTAAACCTTGTTGTGGCTTCGAATTGGTTGAAAGATTTAGTAAACAGGCATCCATTTTTAAACCGCTTCCCAACTCACTTGATCCCATTTGGCATAGATACAATGGTTTTTAAACCAATTGATAAGATTACTGCCCGTCGACAGATGGGCATACCAAATAATGTTTATGTTGTTACCTGCCGTTGGAGTCCTGACAACCCTTTTAAAGGAAACTCGTTTATTGAAGAAGCTCTACTCGCACTATCATTAGACAAACCACTCTGGATTATTACATTTGATGGCGATTCATCTGGGTCTCCGTTGCGTAAAAAGTATCATATGATAGACCATGGGTGGGAAATTGACCAGAATAAGGTTATCCGGGGTATAGGTGCAGCAGATATTTTCCTTGCGCCATCAATTGCGGAATCATTTGGGCTCATGGCGGTTGAAGCTATGGCCTGTGGAACTCCTGTCATTGTTTTCGAAGGGACTTCATTACCTTCTGTAGTCCATGCTCCATACGGAGGAGTATCAATCCCACAAAGCGCGAGTAGTCTCGCTCATACAATTCAGGAACTAATTCAATCCCCTAACAAAAGGGATATTCTCATCGAGAATGGATTAAATATAGTAAGGAGAGAGTATCAAATGGAGAGTTATGTTTCTAAACATTTGGATTTATACAGGGAAGTCATAGAGCAACGCAAAAGAATTATCGATTGATCGTTATTCTTATGAAGAAAATCCTACTAGTTTCTGATATCCCCCCTTGTACAAATTTTTCTGCCGGTATCTATTTACATAGACTCATTAATCTTCTCCCTGAAAAATCTGTTCTTTGTTTTTCTGTCCTCAACCGTCACATCACTCCAATCGTTCCTGCTGATCTCTCGTGGATGTTGGAAAAGCGGGTCACAAAACCAATTGAGACTTATGGTATTGGTCGCTTTGGTAAGTTACGATCGCTTGCCATGGAGACTTATTTTCGTTCGTATACTCTACCCTGGCTGGCAAAAAAAGTTATTGAATTTTCAAACGCAAATTCAATCGAAAAAATTTGGGCCCCGATTGAAGGGCAGACTATGATTGGATTGGTGAAAAAAATAATAGAATCTTCCAAAATCCCCGTTTATCCCCTGGTTTATGATCCTCCCGGTTGGTGGCTAAGAGAGCACCAGGTTCACCCAATAATATCGCGACAAGTTCTACACGATTTTGCCATAATCATGAATAGAGCAGAAATGGTTGCGTGTTGTTCATGGGCAATGGCAGAACACTATCGTCATATCTATAGCGCAAATACAATTCCAGTTGTACCAGGACTTGACTCCGAATTGGCCAGGGAACCAATTGTGGCAACACAAAATCGGGATACATTCACCATCACCCTCTCCGGTCAGTTATATGCTTCCCATGAATGGAATGCACTACTCAGCGCCCTTCGATCAGTTAAATGGCAAATTCATGGGAAAAAAGTAAAACTTCAATATTTAGGCGCTCAACTGTCTCTTTTCGCTAACGATCAACCTGCCGATATAGAATTTCTTGGTTGGAGATCCCAAGCTGAGACCATCGATATTCTCTCTCAATCCGATCTTTTGTACTGCCCATATTGGTTTGATCCTGCATTTGAAGAGGAAGCCCGTTTCAGTTTTCCCTCAAAGTTGGCCACTTACCTGGCATCTGGTAGACCGGTATTTTTTCACGGTCCGGAATATTCTTCCCCCGGCAGATTTCTTGCCGACAACAATGCTGCAGTTCTATGTCACAGCTTAGAACCAGGTATCATTATTGAGAAGTTGAGCCAAGTGATCAACAACCCTCAGTTTTATGCTGAAGTTACAAGGTGTGGAAGGTTGGCCTTTGATCAGTATCTAACCTCAGAGGCTATGCGAGATCACTTTTATGCTTACCTCAATCTGCAATAAACAAGCCAAGATAAAGCAAGACATCGGGTAGAAAGAGAAAAACCGTGAAAATTCTTTTTGTCGCAAACGCCTGGAGCATTCATACTGCCCGGTGGATTAATCAGATATCAAGTGAAGGATGGGATATTCATATCTTTCCCTCAAGAGATCTTCAAGTGAATCCATTAATAAGGAATGTAACAGTACATGATTTATCGATTCGTGAAGATGATCTCCACCCATCTGTCATCACCCCTGGGGCAGGCATTCATAAGAAAGGTTTTCGTTCTCTTCTCCGACGGTTTCATGTGATTGATCAGATTTCCCGACCTATTCCACCGGGAATTACTTCTTTCGATGAACTCAACGATTATGCAAGAATACAAGGGAGACGGTTAGCCTCTCTGATCCGCAACCTAAAACCTGATCTCGTTCATTCCCTTCAATTCCAATATGATTCCTATCCAACATTAGAAGCGAAAAAATTACTGGGGAATGGTTTTCCTAAATGGATTGTATCAAACTGGGGTGCTGATATTCATTACTTTGGCCAGTTTTCCGATCATGCCGAAAAAATCCGTGAAGTGCTTGCTCAGTGTAATTACTATAGTTGTGAATGCCATCGGGACATTGATCTGGCCCACCGCTTTGGCTATCAGGGGCCAATTCTACCAGTGATTCCAAACACAGGAGGATACGACCTGGAATGGGTAACGAAACTTAGGATGCCCGGCGCAACTTCAGAACGAAAAATCATTGCTGTTAAGGGATATAAAGATTGGGTATATAGAGGATTGGTCGCACTTGACGCCCTAAAACAATGTAGGGATTTAATTCTAGATAATGGATATATTTTACATATATATCTAGGTGGAAAAGTCATGGAAGATACAGCCTCAAGTTATGGACTACCTTATCAAATGATCCCATATAGTCCTCACGAGGAGATACTCAAACTTCACGGGCGATCACGGGTTTCTATTGGCTTAAGCTTGAGTGATGCAATAAGCACCTCGTTTCTAGAAGCTATCGTTATGGGTTCTTTTCCCATCCAGTCCTTTACCAGCTGCGCTGGAGAATGGGTAAGGGATGGGGAGAGTGGCTTTCTTGTTCCACCTGAAGATCCAGATGCTGTCGCAGTCGCTATTCGTGAGGCATTGACAAACGATCATCTGGTAGATAATGCTGCGAAAGAGAATTGGGTTACTGTAAAGAATCGACTTGATAATACAAAGATTCGTCCATTAGCCATCGAATTCTATAGAGGTATCAATTAATCCCCCTGCTATGGAATAAACAAATATAAGGGTTACCGGCTATGTAGCCACCAAAATCAGTAACCCTGAAAATTATGTTTAGACCGTATCATCTTACGGATAGACTAAACTCCACATCTCCCTTGATGCTTTATTACAGAAAACCTGTTCTGGGGCTGATTCTCTAGGAAGATATTCAATCTCATAAATGCTCATAGGTCCATGTTCAAAAACCCTTAGCAAATTTACCCATTGTGGTGGATTTTCAATATTCAGGCCCTGTAAATATATTGCATAATCCTTATCATATAGCAAATAATGATAACCTTGCTTGTAGATTTTTTCCCATAATACAGAAATGTTATCAGGCTCATCCGGGTAAAACTCAGAATTCACACATTGCAATAGATCTGCCCTTAACCAGTAAGTGTGAAATGCATTTGTCAGAATACGTGTTCCAGGTTTAGTATTTTTGTTTAACCACACCATCGCACTACACCTTGGTTGTAATACACCATAATCACCTGATTTCTGACATTCCGACAGTTCTCCATTCAAATAATGAATTGTTTGCTTGAATTCAAAAACCGGCACATTTTGTGAAGAAAACCAGAGACCTGCCCAAACAATTATAGAAAGCAGAGCAAGTTTGATTGTTAGATTTAGCCAACGATATGAATTGCTAATAAAACTTATGTTTTCCGCTGAATAAGCCACAATAGGAATGAGTAATACTAGAACGGGTAGATAAAACCTTACTTCAAACAACATTGCAGGGAAAACAATGATCATGCAAATATTTCCAATAAGCGCAGCCAATGAAAGAATTGCAATAGAACTTTTCGACCACTGAATCTGTCTAATGTCAAATAAAATCAGCGGAGAAAATGCCAACCATAACGGAGATATACCTCGGATGTTGTAAGTCAAATCGAGAAAATAAGTGAGATATATTCTTTTTGTGTAAGGGGTATTATCCCACCCATTCCATTTGAACAAACCTCCTGAAGCAAAAAATGATATGGGAAGTAAATCTTTGAAATATATATAGTTCTTAAGAAAGAAAGGAATAAATATCAGAATAATACCTATACCAATGGGAAGAATTGTGGATCGGAGAAATTTCAAAAAACTCGTGATGAATTTCTTTTGTAAATAATCCTTTTGAAAGATCAATTGCTGCCAAATTAATATAATGGCGACAGCGGGACCTAATGATACCAAATATGGGTTTTTCGCAAGTATCGCAGATCCCAAAAATATCCCGGCTAGAAAAGGTTTCTCTCCCTTAATCACCCAGTAAATAGAACCAAGAGCAAATGCTAACGCAATCGTATCAACTTTTCCCTCTCCGATAAACCAGATTACTGCAGGAGTTGTTAGGAAAATTACAGCCGTTATCCATTGTCCCCGTTGCTTTAAACCCACCTTTCTACCAATTGCACCAATCATAAAGAGACAAGATAGCAAGAGCGGTAGCGAAAATAATTTAACCGAATCCTCATTTCCCAGGGAAATCAGTGCTGCATGATGCATCTCACCAACAAAGCCAAAAGTCTCGTAAATACTTTTCCCTGGGATGGGTCTCAATATTTGGGAATCTGCCAATACTTTAGGCATTGTCATATAGAAATAAGCAGCATCCGCTGCTAAAGCTGATCCAATAACTGAGAAAAAACTGACACAATAAATCATTATCAATACTATTAATAATTTCCAAAAAATCGTTTCTTTGACAAAATATTGCCAAAACTCTACGATCTGAGCCCTGATATATTGTTTTCTCTTGAATAAAGTATGTACCCCGCAAATCAACCCTAAACCAATAAAGCTCCATACAACCCTAGGGGAAAACTCACCAATTAATCCAAGGATTAACCATATAGAGCCATAAACCGATAAGCCCAGTAAAAACAACGTATTGATGAGATTCCAAGATAGATAGTGAACATCTGCTTTTTCATTATGAGATAATTTTAAGGAAATGAAATAAACTAGCCACCCTATTCCGAATGATGCCAGAGAATAAATCAATACCAGGCTTACAATTTCTATGATTTGCATAAATGCTCCAGATATCTACGTTTGATCAGTAATTGGCAATGTAATCATAAAAAAAATGCACAATCAACGGTCTTACATCCCTAAGAATTTCGGTGAATTTTAATTTATCCATAACCATCCAAAATTCTTGAGGTGGAAATAGTAGGATAAAAATAAAGACAATCAAGAGGATCCAAAAACTAATTCCAAGCGACAATATTTTTCTCTTCTGAAATCCACGCATAAAAGCACCTCATTCTCAGGTTGTGAGGGGTTATTTTGATAAACCAAACAGCAGGGAAGAATAACCCGTCTTAATCACCTAAAACGGACCTACGGTAAGAAAAAGCGTCAGATTAAAACAGATTACGAGACTAATTCACTAAAGATTAATTTTTTTTGAAACGGGAGATGCAATACTTTGGTAGAAATCGACTACTCTTTCTGAAATTTTCTCGTGATCCGCTATAGAGCGTACGAGTGATAGATTTTGATTTGCAACAGCATCAACCAGGATATCATCGTTCATGGCACGAATAATCATGGAAGCAATCTCTTCGGGATATAGGTTTCTAGCAAAAAGTACGTTTACTTCTGGCTTTACCACTGGGATGATGGTCTCTAATGGAGATACAATTGGGAGAGCGCCTGCTGCCATAGCCTCATACATTGTATTTGGGACACCATCAACCAGGGACGGAGCAAGCATTACCCGGGCAGAAGTCATTAATTGCAAAGCCTTTGAACGATCTATTCGATCGTAGAGAAAGCATCTTTCAAGAATATTTCCTGGCAATGCTTGAATCCACATCCGGGTTTCTGGAGAGACGGCCAACATATGGATTTGACAAGGCTGGATTTTTTCCCAGGAAAGCTTAATTGCTTCCAAAACGGGCGAAGCCAAGGACCATGGGGAATCGTATGCCTTTGGCCATAAGATATCCCTTCGCTTCGATGGAGGTAGTACAATTGTTTTTACAATCTGGTTAATATCTATCCCCCCTGTGCCCGGCACAGGACTGATCGGTGCGAATTTATCTTCAGAGATATACAATTCGCGTGCATACTGAAAATTTACCAGATTATCACTTATGATTTGATCGCAATCATTTAGAGCATTCCGAATCTGTTCAACAACATCTGGATCAAAACGAGTTAATGTCAAGTCGGATCCGCCCCGTAATTGGAGCATCCATTTGCCAATTCCTGCCAATTTATATTCTCTACGTACTTTATGATAGAAGTATCCAGCTGGGTCTAAACCTAAAGTGTGGATGATATCCGGTTGCCATTCTCTAATAATATCTGCGAGCCAATCTTCTATAGTAGGAAATCTGGTTGAATATTGGACCACCGGTTGAGGGGGAATTAGCTCTTCTAAGCTGTTTTCTATAGGAGGGAAACCCGGTTCACCAGTTCCCACCTGAACATCTTCTATAATTTTTGATACTGAAGAATTTGAGGATTTTGAAGGGGAGAGCAAGCGCTTGATACGTTTGATGGCTACCTTAGATTGATAATAAAGGGATTGCTCTCGGTTTTGTTGAAGATAATCCTCCATTGTTTGAATTAATTCGGATTTCAACTGATCAAATTCCAAATTCAATGTAGCCTTGACTACTTCCCTGGATAAATTGATCTGTTTATCCAGATTCTGCCTAATTGCTTCCAGCGTTAGGGCATATTGACGGACTTCTTGTTTCTCCTGGGGTCTCGGGTAAAACCATAGACGTGTGTTCACATCCAGATCATAAGGAAGGTCATCTATCGTGACATAGGTACGCACACTCCAATCATCGGGTGGTAACCCAGTCGGTAGCCCAAAGAGACGAATGTTGAATTCCTGGCCTTTTAATAGATCTATCCACGATACCGTATGGCTGCTCGATGGATGTCCAATAAACAAGATTTTTGGTTTTCCAGGGAATGGATCGGTTTCGAACATATAGGCTTTGCTCTGATAATTATCTCTGCTTTGACGAAGGAAACAGCATCAAATATTATACCAATTTATGTCTGATGTGAAATCAAAATTGGGTTGATAGGTAGAACAAAGAAATCAATGAATCCGTTTCATCCAGAAACTAGAGCTTGTTAGTTTATGAACATCTGGGTTATTGTGTATAAAAATTTTTCTGAATTCTTCTGGCTTATCTTTCATAATATAAGACATTGAAATTAGAGTAGAATATGAAGAATTTAAAGAGAGAAATCCTTGTAATAAATATGCTTCTGTCCAGAATACGCGGAATTGGGGATTTGAAAAATAAACGCGTGGATATTCGTAAGGTAGAGGGATATCATGGATGTGCACAATAACGCCTTTAGCTAAACGGGGAAGTACATCCAAATACAAAAAGTTTACATCTCCGCCCGTTCGAACAGTATGACCGGAATCAATGAATAATAAATCGTTTTCTCCTAATTCTTCAAACAATTTAGGGTTAGTAAGTTCAACTCGTTCCTTTATGAGCCTGCTTAGATTCGGCAATCCATTCGTAATAATTTCCCCAGGGTAAGGATCAATCATCAGATATTCGCATGCAGGGTTTGAGGTTTCTTGCGAATTGATGGATATTGCCTTAGAAATAATGAGTGACGAATTTCCCGAACCGATTTCGAAGATGCGTTTGGGCTTCAGCTCTCTGATCATACAATGCAACATTGCCGCGCAACCAAAACTAAAGCTATTGTTTTCTGTAAAGAATTGATAAGGATCTGACGTAGCATTTGGAGGCCAATTACATTCTTCTCCATACTTTTCGCCTAAATCCCTTAAAAATTGCACCTGTTCTTCCAAATCAAAATGGATTCCTTGGAGATCGCTTTTTCTCTTCCATATATTTCTCGAGTCTAAATCTCGAATATTAGGCACCGGGAAATAGTACCCAATGCTCATCGGTAGTACATCTTGTCTTAAGCATTCATCTGTAGCATGGCCTGTTATAGCCATGTAACGAACAAATGATGCTGCATACGCTTCGTGCTGCATAATCAAATCTCGTAGCCATGGGCTTCCCGTAGCGACCATATTGTAAATAGTCTCATTGATTATCGAATGGGAACCTAGCATATCGGGGTTGCTTGAAAGAAGTTGAGTATAAATTTCCTGGTACAAAGATGGCCATTTTCTTAAAATTTTCACAATACCTGCCAAAATTTTTCGAATAAGTCGCTTGTTGTTCATTTAGATTTGGCCCCATTTCACATTATATTTTTTAGTAAACATATTGAACTAATTGGGGAGTTTATATATAAGAACTCCCCACTTGGTAGAAAACCTAATGGTTTCTCCCGTTTGCTAAGATTCTCTTTTCGGAGAGAAACCTCAGAAAGGTGTGGCAGAGCACCAATTTGCTCTAGATCTTCATCACCTTTCATGGCTAAACTAAATTATTAGAGTTAATATCTTTCAACCTATATTAAATCAATTCACGAAATTATACGACTGTATAAGAATATCCAATAAACAAGATCTCCGGTCTATTGAGTAATGGTTGCTCGTAAACATACAAGAAAAATTATTGAGCTATTAGAATTCTTAATAATTTGATTCTATCCCATAGTTCGGTTTATTTTTCGGCATGTTTATGAAAAATAAGAGTTGCATTTTTCTAGCATGAAATTATTGAGGTAGCTCGAATCTTCGATGTACATACAGCAGGAAAATGTTAGAAATGGTGTGCTTATACTGGATTATAATCAGTGGAATCTTCCAAAAAGAAGCAAATGAAAGTACATGGAGACTCGTTCCTGAAAGGGAAAATACAGAATATTGGAGGTAAATAAATCCATATGAAAACCCTTGTAACTGGTGGGGCAGGATTCATCGGATCGAACTTAGCCAGGCTCCTCATAAGTAAGGGACACAATGTCCGCATCTTAGATAACCTCTCAACAGGTTACCAATCAAATATCAAAGATTTACCAGTTGAATTTATTCATGGGGATATCCGGGAACAAGAACTTGTTGAACGATCATGCCGTGATATAGAAGCCATATTCCATCTGGCAGCAAATATTGGTAATGTTAAGTCCTTAAAGAATCCTCAGGAGGATTCTGAAATAAATGTATTAGGTACTCTTAATGTGTTAGAGGGTGCAAGGAAATCAGGAGTCAGACGAATTGTCTATTCTTCATCGGCGGCAATTTTTGGCGAGCTAATTACTATGCCAATTGCCGAAGATCACCCACAAAACCCAGATTCACCTTATGGGGTCAGCAAGCTAGCCGGGGAAAAGCATATGCTTTGCTATGCTAAATTATTTGGGTTATCTGTTGTCTGTTTACGGTATTTCAATGTATACGGAATTAATCAACGGTATGATGCCTATGGAAATGTAATTCCAATATTTGCTGATAGATTACTATCAGGAAAACCTCTTACAATTTACGGTGATGGGGAACAGACAAGAGATTTCGTGAACGTTAAAGATGTAGCAATGGCTAACTATTTAGGAGCAACCTGTGCAAACGCACAGGGAACTTACAATGTAGGCTCAGGTCGGAGTATAACAATTAATCAATTGGCACAGTATATAAAATATGCGAGTGGGGTTGAGGCGAAAGTTGAATATGCTCCGCCACGTGTGGGAGAAGTCCTACATTGCCGAGCGGATATTTCTAAAGCCAACCGGGAATTAGGTTTCAATCCAGAGCCCGACATAATAAAAGGCTTAAATCAATATATTGATTGGTTTTACGCAGATCGGGGGATTACCAGGCAATAGGAACCTCGTTGGGGTTCTCTTCACAACGATATCAGAATTGATTACTGTGTTTCTCTTTCCATCAAAACAGTGGATGATTGAAATGAGCTTTTCTTGCTGGAGAACAGATTATATTTTATGATAAAGTAAATTGCTTGAAGTCCATCGATCATTCCAATTTTCTTTCCTTCTTTGACCGAGCGGCCATTATAGGAGATAGGAATTTCGACGATCCTACAATTTAATTTTGTAATTTTTGCCGTTACTTCTATTTCAAATCCAAACCGTTTCGAATCAATTATCATACTTCTTAAAATATTACCGTCTATTGCATTATAACACGTTTCGACATCGGTTAAGGTCAGCCCTGTAAATATGTTTGACAAAAAAGTAATAAATCGATTCGCAATATAATTTTTTAAATAATAGGAGCCCGATTTTCCTTTACCCATAAACCGGGAACCATAAACTACTTTTGCTTTATTATTGAGTATTAATATTACAAGATCTGGGATATCTTCTGGATCATATTCAAGGTCGGCATCCTGAATTATCACCACTTTTCCTTTACTGACGCATATCCCAGTTTTTAATGCCCCAGTTTTCCCGCAGTTAACTCGATGAATAATTAAATGAATGTTGGGGAATTTTTTAGATAATCCCTGGACAATCGTCGCTGTCCCGTCCTTGGATGCATCGTCAACTATGATTATTTCGTTAGAAAAACCATCTAAACTTCTAATTAATGCATCTATAACCTGAGCTATTGTCTTTTCTTCGTTATAGGCAGGGATTATGACAGAAACTTGTGGGGAGGGTGAAGAAAAGCTCATCTAAACATTATCCTACATCATACTAAATATCACCTTTACTAATTGTGTTTATTAGCTACACAATCAACAATAACTTAGCAAATCCAAGGGAAGATTTCTCAATCATACCATGTCCCTTTGCCACAGAACAGGTCTTGCCTTTTTGATGGTAGATCGGATTATTTTTTTATACATTGCTATCAAAAGATCGCTTTCCAAATAGAATTTCCTACCAACATCCATTTGGCAAATGTATACGATAAGGTTTGGATACTTCCTGCACAAACCTCCCCCATCCTCTCCGCCAGCTCCCCCGCATCTCGCGGATCGAAATACACCGCCCTATCGCCGCAAACCTCCTCGATTGAACCGGCCCGGGCGCAGATCACCGGGCAGCCGCAGGTCATAGCTTCCAGGGGTGGCAGGCCAAAGCCCTCGTAAAGCGAAGGGTACACAAAGGCCGCCGCCCGTTCGTACAAGGCGCGCAGCTCGCCGTCGGTGATGTAGCCGACCGGGATGGCGTTAGGCGGCATATCTAGCGCATCGTATTGGAAGACGGTCGAGTACAATCCCCCAACGATAACCAGGTCGAAGTCGGCGCGGTCCATGCGGCGTACGGCATCCAGCACCACCGCAAGGTTCTTGTGCCGGCTGCGGCTGCCGACCGTCAGGATGTAGGGCCGGCTCCCGATCGAGAAACGGTCGAAGATGGACGGGTCCGGTGAGACGCGCAGGATATGGTCAGCTGCTTCAGGGATGACGGTCATATTACCCGGGTCGATGCCCGCCCAGCGCGCCAGCTCCTTCTTCGAGAACTCCGAAGGGGTGATGATCCGCCGCGCAGTTTTTCCCAATACCCAAAACGCCACCCGGTACTTTAACCGGAATAGGAGCGAATACGATTCTGGGACTGCGTATACTGAGGCATCATGCAGGGTCACAATCTGACCAGGCAGCAGCAAGGGGCCGCTGTTGGCTGGTGAAAAGAGCAGCCCACCCCGGGCATACCAGGCGAGGTCGATCTGCTCCCAAAGGTTGCCATCCAGACGCCCTACCCGGCGGACTTCGATATGCTTCCAACCTGGGTCGTCCAGATAGGAGCGTGGTACCAGGCAGACGATCGGGTAGCGGGCGGGGTCTATCTCCCCACAATCGATCATCTCATCCCAGGCGCGCAGCAGCTCCAAACAGTAGCGCTGTACTCCGGTCACCGGCTGGGCCAGGAAACGACCGTTGATATAAAGGGTCTCCCTGGTCGGCTCAGCCATACAAATAACATCGCCTCACTCAATCATCTCCAATCTTGGGCTGTGGAACTCTACCTTCCCAATCCCCCCCATCAGAACCGGATACAAACAAGCCGTGTTCCCGGGCACGTTGGACGCGTTGATTGTCCGCTCGTAGAATATCCAATCCGTCCCACCCGACAATCGTTGCAGTTCAGGCGCCCCGTTGATAGCCAGGGCCGTCCAGGTAGTTGTCTCGGACGCTGAGACGCGCACCCAGCTGCTCGCGCGGTAATCCTTCTCCGGCTCCAAAGCGGTACATTGATAAAAACCCGCAGGCTGTTGAGCATTGTTCTCAAAGCCCAGGCATACGCCTGCAGGGCATGGCTCGGTAAGATTGGGCGATAAGACCAGGCCATCCACGCTGGCATGCCAGACTGGCGCGGTTCCCGGTTCCCATCCTAACAGCAGGTTACCGGCTTGCCGATTCAGCGCCACGCCGCATATATCTGCTTCCGCATAGCCAATTACCTGGCACAGTCGACCGATTTCGGTCAGGATTCCAGGATTGTTCGGATCCATTTGCATCGCTCTGCGCATCCAGCGCACTGCTTTCTCATAGCGGAGCAGTTCTATCCCCTCCCGGTTGGTGACATTGAAATCATTCGTTCCTAATCCGGTGGCGACCAGAAAGTCACCGGAATCCTGACCGGCTGCCTTCCACTCCGTCACAGCATCTTTCTCCCGGCCCGCCGCCTCCAGCGCAAACCCCAACTCCAGGTGAAAGAGCGGGTTGCCTGGCCGGCGCTGCGTGGCATCCTGATAATATCGCACGGCAGCCTCCGCGTCTCCCATCAGGCAAGCCGAGCGCCCCAATAATAACGACACCCGGCCTGGATAGGCTATTGGTTGCGAAGAAATCCTTTGCAGGAAATCCCGTGCTTGAACGATGTTTTCTCGCCGGATAGACTCCCGCAGGGCGGTATCGCAGTAATTGCCGCCAGCCTGGTCATAGAGATCTTTGGGCATGGCTTCTACAAGATATCGTTCAGCCCTGGTAAGCAGAAGAGTATCTGTCAGTGGTTGAACCAGGAACCCTGCCAGCAAGATGACGCCCAGGATAGAGATCATTATAGATTGTTGGATCAATCCCCCCCGGGATCGGGTTTTGGAAGAACTCGACATAGAATTAAAATTTGGCCGATTCGAAGCTATTGGGGATCTCCCGCGGATGCAGAAGTCAATACTGCATTATAATCAGCAGGGAATACCCTGTCAAACCAGATGAGATTGATGGCGAATTGAAGCACCCCGGCAATTTCCTGATCCCTGTGATCCATAGCGAGAGAGCGCGCATCCGCGCGATTTTTTTGTTCGGAGCCCTGATGGGGCTCTTATACGTTTTCATCATCCCGCCGGGGCAGCATTATGATGAACCAGGGCATCTTGATTACGCCTGGCTGGCAGCAAACCGGCCTGCGTGGCCGGAAACAGGCGATTATGACCAGTACATGCGCAGGGAACAGCTGGGGATGCTGGCGGAGACCGATTTTTTCACAGTGAATCGTCTGACTGCCCCGGATCTGGTTTTAACGACGATCCCCTTGTGGTCGGGTGTCAGCCAGGTGGTGGATCCCCCATTGTATCATTTTCTGGTCTCTCTACCTTTGAGGGTCCTCCGGTATACAGACTTACGGGTACAGCTCTATACTGGCCGGTTGGTTTCCTGGGTTTTCTACATGCTGGCCATCTACGCAGCATGGAAACTGACCCAAGAGCTTACTCCGGCCGGGCACCCGCTGCGCTGGATGGTTCCATTTAGCCTGGCGGCTCTGCCTGCATTCTCCGATTTGATGACGGCCTTGAATAATGATTCACCAGCGATCGCCTTTTTTTCTCTATGGCTGCTGGCAGCTGTACGGGTGATCCGGCGTGGTTTTTTTGGGTCACAACTGATACTCTTGGTGGCCGTTACAGTGGCCTGCTTCCTTACCAAAAAAACGGTTTGGGTCGCCATTCCCTTCCTTGCACTGGTCGGCATTTTTACTATGCTGAAGAGAAAACCCCTGTATTGGATTGCCTTACTGCTGGCGGGGTTGGGGATTATTACAGGCATGCTCATGCTGACGGGAGGAGACGCGGCATTCTGGATCCGCGGCACCGGCCAAAATCTGCCGACCCGAAAGACAAATCTTGAAACCCCCATCGCATCCAACGCCATCCAATTGGAGATCAGTCCAGGTGACGGTTGGCCCAAACTATATCAATTACTCCCAGACATCGATCTGGAACAATTGCGTGGGAAAGTAGTGACGGTAGGAGCATGGGTATGGGCCAGCCAGGATGCAAGCGTCCATTTGCCCGGCCTGGCCTGGCTGGACAATCAGCTTATCATACAAGAGACCGCCCAAACTCAAAAAGTTTCTACCCAACCTCAATTCTTTTATAGCCAGTACCAGATCCCTGAAGATGCAGCCAGACTCCACCTTTTACTAACCCCAAAGCTAGCCCCGGATATCCCCTCAGCGGTTGTCTATTACACCGGCGTCACCCTGGTAGATAGTGCGGTCCCCGCCGATGCTGGCCAACCGCTCCTCACCAATGGCGGCCGCCGGGTGGAATGGGGTGGAATGGAGCTTAATAATCTCTCACGGAATGCTTTCCTGGTACAGTCCTGGCCACGCTTCCGCCCGGAGGTAATAAACACCATTTTTTCAAGGCTCGGCCTGGATGTTTTCTCTCTGTCCAACTTACTGGCCGGATTTATGGATCCGGCTGGGGCCGGGTGGTATTTCCGAATCAGCGCAACCTACATTTTTAACAGTTTTTGGGCCGCTTTTGGTTGGGGTTATGTTCCGGGCTTCTTTCAACGGATTTCCCCGTTTCTGGCTGTAATGACTGCCATAAGCTACACAGTTCTCATCATTTCCAGTCTGCGTAAATCCAGGTCACAACCTATCTCACATCCGGCCATATTTCTGCTGCTGGTTAGCCTGTTCGTTTGGGGCACTGCGCTTTGCAGCAACCTGCTTCTAGACTCCCTGGTGACCAGGACATACATTCCCCTGGCCCGCTACGCATACCCGGTGATCGTACCAACCTTGATCGGCCTCTGGTCGGGATACCTGATCATCTTCCAGGAGTTGACCTCCAGATTTAAGCTTCCTACCTGGCTTGGGTCCCCTGTTTTTATCACCGGTTTTATCCTTCTGGATTTATTCTCCATTTTGAGCATCGTTCGATTTTTAAAGATTGCTTGATAAGATTCATGAGGGTCTCTTGAAACCTGCTGCCAACCCCACATCACCGCTCATCGGTCATTTTCCACAGTTCCCACGTCTTCTTTCCCTCGTTGTTATGCTCGCGATCTTGCTCGTTTTTTTGGCAGGGTGTAAACCGGTGGTGGGTAGCGGCCAAACGAACGTATCTCAGCAATCTCTTATTTTATCTACCGCTATCCCCTTCGGCCAAACCCTGACGGCCAAACATGCCGGGCTTTCAGCTATCTGGCTGTATCTCGAACCCATCGAGATGGGTCAGGGGACGGTTCATCTTCAAGTCTACAAGAACCCGGCGAATTCCACCGCACTAAGGGAAGCGCTTATCCAGTATGAGACAGTTACTTCCCCAGGCTGGTATCGTTTTCCATTCGAGCCAATTCCCTCCTCGAACTTGAGTGATTTTTTCGTATCGGTGTCGCTTGAAGAAAATGGGGTTCTCGGATTGGGATATGCACAGGGAAATACATATCAAGATGGTTCAGCCTATCAAAGTGGTAAACCGCTACCCGACGCACAATTGGCTTTCCAGCTCGAATACTCGCCCACTTTCCTTGCATGGGGAATTGTCCTGCAATCGATTGAATGGTTGCGGATCCTACTCGTGGGGATTCTGCTCTTCATCGTTCCTGGATGGGTCTTATGGGACCTGCTTTGGTCTGGGTGGAGCCGAATCCATTGGCTGGACCAGCTTGGGTTGGCGGGTGGGACCGGCATAGTTATCTATCCAATTTTATTTGTATGGACCAACTTGATCGGATTGCACCTAGGCCCTGCTTACGCATGGATTCCGGTGGTTTTGGGTGGGTGTTACCTCTTGTGGAAAGTTATCAGGTCAAGGCATACGATTTTATACCAGGTGCGCTCATCCATAAAACAAGGGTTAGCTCCGTCATGGAAAAATCAAAATATTCAACATGTCATCGCATTAAGTCTGGTAGTGCTGATGATCATCGTGATCCGGTTTTACATTGTTCGTACGTTGCCCCTACCCCTATGGGGTGATTCGCTACAACACACCATCATTACCCAGCTCTTGGTAGATAATGGTGGACTTTTCGACTCGTGGCAGCCGTATGCTGAACTAAACTCTTTTACCTACCATTTTGGTTTTCATGCGGCATCTGCAGTCTTCCATTGGGTCAGTGGATTGGATGCCCCTCAAGCCGTACTGTACACTGGCCAACTATTCAATATATTGGCGGTAGTGGGCCTCTATTCCCTTACCAATCGTTTAGCCCGGAACCGTTGGGCCGGTATCGTAGCTGTGATCGTCGCTGGGCTGCTTTCACAAATGCCCATGTTTTATGTAAACTGGGGACGTTATACACAACTGGCTGGCCAGGTTATTATTATCCCGGCTGTCTATGCTCTCATCGAGATTTCTGAGACTCGAGACCGCAACCAAAGAATATTGCCCGGGATTATCTTGGCCGGAATACTTTGGGGAGGTCTTGGCCTGACACATTACCGTGTATTGATCATGGCAATTTTCTTTGTGCCAGTCTTATTCCTCATCCGCCTCATCCAAACCCGCCGTTTGCAGTTTTTAACTCCCATAGCAATGGCCGGGGGATTGGGTGGATTACTTTTTTTACCCTGGTTTATAAAGACCATCCCGGGAACAATCGTCACGCAGTTTACCAGGATACTGAGCACCCCGGCAAATCAGGTTTCGGATTGGACACTTGAATATAACAGCATTGGCAACCTGACGACATACATGCCAGGTTATCTCTGGATCTTGGCTGGAGTTTTATTAGGTATCAGTCTTCTGCGTCGCAGGTCAGCAGCTGCTTTGATTGGATTCTGGTTCTTACTGGTTGTTTTTTCTGCCAATCCAAGATGGTTGAGACTTCCGGGTGACGGGGTTATTAGCAATTTCACAGTATTTATTGCAGCATATTTGTTTGCCGCTGTACTGATTGGGATCGGAGTCGGTGAGTTGCTTCACGCAGCCAGACAATGGAAAATTCCTGCTATGGGACTGGCGCTGGTTACCGGTTTGATCATCATCAGCAGCTTGGGCGCCCGACAGCGGTTGAAGGACATCCAAGCCAATGTACATTCCCTTGCTACACGACCGGATATTCGCGCCATTTCGTGGATTACTCAAAACACGGATCCGGATGATGCATTCATCATAAACGGTATGCTGGCCTATGGAGGGAGCTTGGTAGTTGGCACAGATGGTGGATGGTGGCTTTCCTACTTAACGGGACAAAAATCTTCAATTCCCCCTCTCACCTATAGCATGGAAAAAAGCCCAATCCCAGAGTATCGAAAACTCGTAAATGACACGACTGGAATGATATTTGAGAACGGGCTCAAAGATTCCAATACGATACAAGACCTAAAAGCCAGGGGATATCATTATATTTATATTGGACAATTGCATGGGTCATCCAATAACCCAGGAAAAAAGTTGATTCCTTTGGAGGAGTTAGAAGACAATCCTTTCGTGGAGCTAAGCTATCACCAGGATCGCGTGTGGATTTATAAAATACGCTAACTTAATTCCATACAATTTTCAATCCCTGGATCGCCAACCCACGGCTCACATTATCAGCTATAATTTTCCTAATCAATCTGATTTCGTTGACTGGCTATTTTATTCAGGAGGGAAATTCATGCCAATCCGCATCCACCCAACCGCAGACGTATCATCTCAAGCCTCCATCGGTGAAGGGACCAGTATCTGGCACCACTGCCAGGTACGCGAGGATGTCCGAATCGGAC
>Ga0105104_10001204_pt1 | contig 19499 bp, 17 predicted proteins | sample PPLLaktember2015_3_FD_87034 | JGI IMG/M metagenome (GOLD analysis project Ga0105104, IMG submission 87034) | Freshwater sediment microbial communities from Prairie Pothole Lake near Jamestown, North Dakota, USA - PPLs Lake P7 Core (6) Depth... | ecosystem: Environmental > Aquatic > Freshwater >... | reverse complement strand
CGTGGTGAAGGCCTCCATCACCGGGAGCATCCTGGGAAACCTCCTCTTCGTCCTCGGGGCCGCCGTGCTCGCCGCCGGGCTGAAGGAGCCGCGCCCCAGGTTCAACGCGACGGCGGCGCTCTCCAGCTCGGCGCTGATGTACCTGGCGGTGGTGGGTCTGGTGGTGCCCGACCTGTTCCACGCCACGCTGGGGAGCTCGGTGGAACACCTGATGCGTCCGCTCTCGGTCCTGGTCTCGATCATCCTGGTCCTGCTCTACGTCCTGAGCTTGCTCTTCTCGCTCCGTACCCACGCGCAGCTCTTCGAGGCGTCGGACGCGGTCCAGGCCGAGCTCGAGTCCGAGGCGACGGTGGCCCCGAAGCGGTGGTCGGTCGGGCTCGGCCTGGGCGTGCTGCTCCTGAGCACCGCGGCCACGGTGGTGGTCTCCGAGCTGCTGGTCGGCTCGCTGGAGACCGTCATCCACGCCTGGGGGCTCACCCCCACCTTCGTGGGAGTGATCGTCATCGCGGTGGTGGGCAACGCCGCAGAGCACAGCACCGCCGTTCTCCTGGCCCTGGAGAAGCAGCTGGACCTGGGCATGACCATCTGCTTCGAGAGCAGCAAGCAGATCGCGCTCCTGGTGGCGCCGGTCCTGGTGTTCCTCTCCGGTCCCCTGGGGCACCCCATCACCCTCGAGTTCAGCCACCTGGAGGTGCTGTCCCTCGCCCTGGCGGTCGGGGCGACCGCGCTGATCACGCTCGATGGTGAGACCCACTGGCTCGAGGGGGCGATGCTGATCGGCGTCTACGCCATCCTGGCCCTGGTCTTCTTCTTCGTCCCGTGAACGATCGCGCAGAGAGAGCAGTCCTCGCCGACGGCGTGCTGGTGGTGGTGACCGCCATCTGGGGGGCAAGCTTCGTCGTGGTCCAGGACGCGCTCCGGCTCGCCGACCCGTTCACCTTCCTGGTGCTGCGATTCACGCTGGCAGCGGGGTTGCTCACCGTCCTCGACTGGCGGGGTCTGTTCGACCGGCAGATCCTGGTGGTCGGAGCGGCGCTCGGTGCGCTGCTCTTCGTCGGCTTCATCACCCAGACCGCTGGACTGCAGTTCACCACTCCGTCGCGGAGCGGATTCCTCACCGGGCTGAGCGTGCTGCTCGTGCCGTTCGTGGGCCTGTTGCTCTTCCGGAAGTGGCCGAGCCCGCCGGTGCTGCTGGGCGTCGCCCTGGCGGTCGCAGGGCTCTGGTTGCTGACCGGCGGGATGTCCGGCAGCGCCGGGACGACCGCGAAGGGAGATCTCCTGACCATCGGCTGCGCGGTGGCCTTCGCCTTCTACATCGTCCTGCTCGAGCCCGCGGCCCGCGTGCACCCCTCGACGCCGCTGGTGGCGGCGCAGCTGTGGATGGTGGCGCTGCTGGCGCTCGCCGCGCTTCCGTTCGTGCCCAGGTACCTGAACCCGACTCCGGCGTTCTGGTGGGCGGTGCTCTACACCGGGGTCCTGAGCACCGCGGTCTGCATGCTCGGGCAGACCTGGGCGCAGGCCCGGACCTCGGCGGTGCGGGCCGCGCTCATCTTCGCGCTCGAGCCGGTGTTCGCGGCGGTGTTCTCGGTGGCGGTCGGGCGCGAGCGCCTCGGCATCCGTGAGCTGACCGGCGGGGCGCTCATCGTCCTGGGCATCGTCGCCGCCGAGCTCGGTGGGGCACTGTGGGCTCGTCGGAGGGCGGTCGCGTCCTGAGCTCGGCCGCCCCGCGCTCATTCCTCCTGGAGCGCGATGGACGGCAGCTGCACGAGCCGTACCGGTTCACCCCCGGGGACGTGGGCCCGGGGGGAGGTCGCAACCGGGCCCCGGCGTCCGCTCCCGGGACGACGCTCCGCTGCTCGCTGGAAGCAGGCGACCGGACGTGCCAGACAAGACGATCGGGGGTGTCACCCGCGCACGGTATGAGGCGGGCTGCCCGGTCCGTTCCGAGGGCCGGCCTTCGACCGATGAACGACGGGCGTTCGATCGTCCTCTGCGCAGTCGAGCTGGTCTCGGCGGTTCTCCGCTAGATTCGGCCCCCCACGGTCATGCCTGTCGAGATGCGACGCGGAGGTCTTCACCTGTCGGGCACGGCACTCTGGCTGGATGCCCACCGGAAGGCGCCGCTGGCCTTCGTCAGCCATGCGCATTCGGACCACATCGCGCGCCACGAGCGGGTCATCGCCACGCGCGCGACCCTGCGGCTGATGGCGCACCGCCTGGGAGCGCTCCCGTCCTGCCTTCCCGTTCCCTACAACCGGCCGTTCGAGCTCGGCGCCCTGTGCCTGGAGCTGCTCCCGGCGGGACACATCCTCGGCTCGGCCCAGCTCCGCGTCATCCGGTCCGATGGCAAGCGGGTGACGTACACCGGGGACCTCAACCTCGAGGCGTCCTCCACGGCCGAGGCGGCTCAGGTCGCCGAGTGCGACACGCTGGTGCTCGAGTCGACGTTCGGGCACCCGCGCTACCGTTTTCCGCCCAAGGCCGAGGTGGTGGAGGCCATCGAGGCCTTCGCCCGGACGACGCTGGAGCGTGGGGCGACGCCGGTGCTGCTCGGCTACAGCCTGGGGAAGAGCCAGGAAGTCATCCGCGCGCTGACCTCGCGAGGCCACAGCGTGGTCGCGCACGCGTCGGTCTGCGCGGTCGCCGAGGTGTACCGCTCACTCGGCGTCGAGGTCGGGGCGGTCCGCCGGTTCGACGGGACCTGGCTCCCGGGCGAGGTGGGGGTGTTCCCGCCGCACGTGTGGAAGTTCGAGCGGCTGCTGCGCCCCTGGCCCCGGAGGACGGCCATCCTCACCGGCTGGGCGGTGGATCCGGGAACCGCGCGCCGCTACGGCGCGGACGAGGCGTTTCCCCTCTCGGACCATGCGGACTTCGAGGGGCTGATTTCTTACGCGAAGTCGACCGGGGCGTCCGAGGTGCTGACCCACCACGGATTCGCCGAGGAGCTGGCGCGGGCGCTCCGGGATCGCGGCATCGAGGCGCGGCCGCTCGGGACGGTGCGCCAGCTCGACCTGTTCGGCTGAACGCTGCGCCGCGACGCAGAACTTGCCCAATCGCAGGCTCGGAAACGCCGAGCCGCAAGTCACCCGCTGCCTCTGAGGACGGCCACCGGCCGATCAGCTTCCCTCTTCCGGCGACTGGACCAGCAGCTTCTCCTTCCCGCACACCGCGCAGCGCAGGTGGATGAACAGGTCCCCCTCGCTGTCCTCGGGCACGGTGCCGGCCGGGATGCCCAGCTCGGTCTGCGCGAGCTCGGGCACGCGCTTGGGAACCTCCGTGGCCGGGAAGGCCTGGAGGGTCAGCATCTCGCGGTCGTGACACTCACGGAACTCGGGCCCGTGCAGCCACGCCGGCTCGGTGCCCGCCGGCAACCGCGCCAGCTGCTCCAGGTGGGTCGCCGATTCCGCCAGGTACGCCAGCCGGCGCAGTCGCGCCTCCTCCGGGAGCCCCGCGTAGGTAGAGAACGCTTCGCCGAGGGCCTGCCGGTCGTCGCCCACCGCCATCGCCACCAGGTCCAGCGCCGCCTCGTGGGACTCGACCGCCTCGTCCCAGTTGTTCTCCGGGGTGAAGCCGGCCTCGAGGAGAGCCTCGAAGAGCTGCGTCGCCGCGAGCCGCCGGCGCACCTCGCCCAGCGCCTCCTCCGCGTTGTGGGCCAGCCGCAGCTCCCACATCGCACCGGCGACCCGCGGGTCCACCGCTCCGGTGAGGTCGTCCACCTCGAGCTCGGCGCGGAGGAGCTCGCGAAGCGCGTTCGCCGCCGAGAACCGGAAGGCCGGCTCCACGCCCACCTCCCGCAGGTACATGACCGCGAAGGGCGCCTCCTTCGAGCCCAGCCGGAGTGCAGTCTGCGCCCGCTTCACCGCGTCCGGGTCGGTCACCGGCCGGCTCCCCTCGAGACGCTGCTTCACCGCCTCGCGCAGGAGCGACTCCAGCCCCGCCCCCGGAGGCAGCCGGGTGGGCAGCGGGGGACGGAGCCCGGGCGCGTCCAGCACCCACGGCGGCGTCGAGCCCAATCGCCTCAGGGCCCGGAAGAGCAGCGTGCCCGGCGGATCCTGCGGCTGGAACGGAGGCGGCTCGTCGCCGCTCGACCCGGCCAGCGCAGCCACCGTGGCCTGCCGCTGCTCGCGGGTGAACGAGGTCGTCCCGTGCACCGGAGGCGGCGGGGGCGGCGGCGCCTCTTCCCCGTCCAGTCCGTGGACCCGGTCCATGTCCACGTCGTCCAGCTCGAGGGAGTCCAGCCCCTGCGCGCCGGAGAAGTCGCACCGGAGCAGCTTCAGCCGCTCGAAGGTCGCCCCGTCGAGGTTCGCGCCCCGGAAATCGCAGTCCTGAAGGCGTCCTCCATGAAAGTAGGCGTTCGACAGGTCGGTATCACGGAAGGTGACCTTCGAGAGGTCGCAGCGGTCCCACTCGCTCCCCACCAGGACCAGGCCCGACAGGTCGGTGTTGGCGGAGAACAGGTTCTCGAACGTGGCCCCGGTGTGGTCGGTGGACACCGTTCCGGCCTTCCGCAGCCTGTTCCACTCTGTGGAGCCGTTCTTCAGCAGCTCCTCGATTTTCAAGGTCTTCGGCATAAATGGATCCCCAGTCTATCGGTGTGCTTCCATCCGCCGCCCGAGGAAAATGCTCGAGTTTCGCATCGACAGTGACCATGCCGGGGTACGGCTCGACAAGGTCCTCCGCCAGCGACTGCCGCGCGTCCCGGCCAGTCACCTCCAGAAGATGATCCGCACCAAGAAGGTGCGGGTGAACGGGCGTCGGGCCCGCCCGGAACAGCCGCTGGCCGAGGGAGACGTGCTCACCATCCGGGGAGGCGAGCGAGCGCTGCTCGGCGAGGCCCCCGTCCCCGCTCGGGCCCCCGCGCCGGAGGAGGTCGCCCGCCTCCGCATCCTCCACGAGGACGGCTGGATGATGGCGGTTGACAAGCCGTCGGGCCTGGCGGTGCACCCCGGGAGCGGCATCCGGGGTGGAACCCTGGTGGACCTGGTCCGTGCCCACCTGGGGCCGAAGGCCGAGCGCAACGGCTTCTCCGCCAGCCCTGCCCACCGGCTCGACCGCGAGACCTCCGGCGTCATCGTGGTCGCGACGCGCCGCCCGGCGATGGTGCACTTCACCGAGGTGTTCACCCACGGCGGCGCCCGGAAGCAGTACCTCACCCTGGCCAAGGGCACCTTCCCCCGGGCTGAGGGCCGGATCGACCTGCCGCTCTCCGAGCACCAGCAGTCCGCCGAGTCCCGCGCCCGCCGCGGCGTCAACATGCAGGAGGCGGGGACCCGCTACCGGGTCCTGCGGCAGGGCGGCGAGGCCGCCCTCCTCGAGGTGACCCTGGAGACCGGCCGGACCCACCAGATCCGCCGTCACCTGGCCGCCATCGGGCACCCCGTCGCCGGCGACCGGAAGTACGGCGACTTCGGCTTCAATCGAGAGGCCCGCGCGCGCTGGGGGCTGAAGCGGCTCTTCCTGCACGCCGAGCGGCTCGAGCTGCCGCACCCCGAGACGGGTGCGAGGGTCCGGCTCGAGTCCCCCCTGCCGGCGGAGCTGGTCGATGTGCTCCGCCGCGCGGGCATCGCCCCGCCCGCCTCGATCACCGCCGGCCGCTGACTTCCCGGGCCGAGCGTCAGACGGTGAGGAGGACCTTGCCCCCGGCGCCGCGCTCGGCCGCCCGGAACGCCTCGCGAACCTGTTCCAGCGGAAAGCGCCCGGCGATCGGGACGACCACCTCGCCCGAGGCGAGATCCTCGGCGAGCTGGGCGAGGCGGGGCGAATCCGGATGCGTCTGCATCGCCCGGACGTCGATGCCGCGCTCCCTGGCACCGGGAGGTTCGCCCACCACCGACCCCAGCCTGCCGCCGGGAGCGAGCTTCGCGAGCAGGGGCACCACCGTCTCGCCACCGAGAGTGTCGGCGATTCCCTGGAGCTCCGGCAGCCCCGCGACCGCGCCCGGGTCGTCGAGAGCGACGACGCGCTCCGCTCCGAGCGATGCGGCCTCGCCGATCTGCCGCTTTCGGACCCCGGCAATGACGCGGACCTTGCGCTTGAGCGCTGCACGCACGGCGTACCGGCCGACCCCGCCCAGGGCGCCCGTGACCAGAACGACGTCGCCCGGCGCCGGTGCCAGGGTCTCCTCGAGCAGCTGGGTGCCGGTGAGCGCGACGACGGGAATCGCCGCGGCATCGATGAGCGACAGGCCCTGGGGAACCTTGGCGATCTGCTCGGGAGTCGCGAGCGCGAGCTCGGCCTGCCCGTGGCGGATCTGCCCGAGCACCCTGTCTCCCACGCGGAAGCCCGACACTCCAGGACCGAGCTCGACCACCTCACCAGCGGCGTCGAAGCCGAGGATCGCCGGGAGCTCGAGCGGGAACCACGACCGCAGCGCTCCGCTCCGGATCTTCCAGTCGATGGCGTTCAGGCTCGAGGCGGCGATGCGCACCTTGAGCTTGCCCGGCCCCACGCGTGGCTCCGGGACGTCGCGTACCTCCAGGGCATCCACATCCCCGTAGCGGGTCAGCACGGCAGCTCTCATGGCGCGGTCCTCCAGTCGGCGTGCGCGGAGCGAGTAACCCCAGCGCGGCGTGCTCGCACGGGAGGACGGGGATTGCTGGTGCGTCAGGCACGATCCAGTCGCGACCGGTCAGCCCGAGGAGACGGCGGGATGCGTCACCTTCGACGGCCTCTTCTGCGCGGACGAGGTCCGGAGCCGGCCCCTGCTTGCGGGATTCCCTCGGAGTCCTTCCGCTCGTCCGCGGCGACCGCGAGGATCCACTCCCGAAAGGCGACGAGGGCCGGGTGCTTCTCGGCGCGCGCCGGATAAACGAGGTAGTGCGCGTACCGGTCCGGGAGCCGGTTCGCGGTGAGCGCCACCAGCCGCCCCGAATCGAGGAGCGGCCTCGCCATCGTCAGCCGCCCCAGGGCCACGCCCATCCCCTCCACCGCCGCCCGCTGCAGCGCCTCGGTATCGTCGAAGGCCGCCACCCACCGCGCCGGGGGCGCGCCGCCGAAGCGGCCGAACCAGGCGTGCCAGCGCTCGCCGAGATCCCGGAGCAGCGGCACCCCGGCGAAGTCCCCGCGCTCCGCCTGTGGAAACCGCCGGAGCAGGTCCGGGCTGCACACCGGAAGCAACCACTCCTCGAACAGGAGGTGGGCATGGAGCCCTGGCCAGCCGCCCGGCCCGAAGCGGATCGCCGCGTCCACCTCTTCCCGCTCGAAGTCCACCACGTCGGTGGTCGACTGCAGGCTCAGCTCCACCTCGGGGTGCAGGGCGGTGAAGGCGGGCAGCCGCGGGATGAGCCAGCTGGAGGCCACCGACGGCATCACGCTGAGCGTCAGCGAATCAGGGCTCCGCGGCGGCTGGGGCGAGAGCGCGGCCGAGATGGCATCGAGATGCGGCGCCACCTGCCCGAACAGCCGCTCCCCCGCCGGGGTGAGGCGGAGCCCGCGCGGACCCCGGTCGAAGAGGCGCTGGCCGAGGCGTTCCTCCAGGCCCCGCATCTGGTGGCTGAGCGCGCTGACGGTGACGTGCAGCGAGGCCGCGGCCCGGGAGAGGTTCCGGGCCCGGGCGGCGGCGACGAAGCCGGGAAGCACATGGAGGGGGACCTTGCTCATCTTGAGCCCGGCTCAAGCCGGGGTTGAGAAACTATCGCCTGTTCCGCTCGGTTGCTTGGGATTACTTCTTCTACCGAACTCAAGACGCACGGAGTCCTGTCATGAGCATCTGGAGCGACCTCCTCTCACTGCACGGCTATGTCATCCGCGTCCACGAGGCGCACAACGACGACGCGGAGGCGGCCGCCGCCCGCCGCGCCGAGGCGGCCGATCGGCTCCGGGAGGCGATCGGCTGCCGATCCTCCTCCGCCAGCCGCCCCGAGGACCGGGGACCGCTGCTCGGGGTCCGCGGCCTCGCTTGACGCCGGGCCCGGGCAGCTGGTAACCATTTGGCTACCAGATGCACCGGGCCCGTGCACACGCCGACGTCTTCCGCGCCATCGCCGATCCCACCCGGCGTGCCCTGCTGGACCGGCTGCGCGCCGGAAGCCGCCCGGTGAACGAGCTGGCGCAGGACTTCAAGACCAGCCGCCCCGCAATCTCCAAGCACCTCCGCGTCCTTCGCCAGGCCCGCCTCGTCAGCGAGCGCCGCGAGGGCCGTCTCCGCCGGTACGAGCTCACCCCCGGCCCGCTCGCCGATGCCTACCGGTGGATCGAGGGCTACCGCGCCTTCTGGGCGCTCAACCTCCAGAGCCTGAAGCGCCACCTCGAGGGAGAAGACCGATGACCGCAGTGGCCGACGTGCAGGCCGGGACGGTGCATGCGACGGTGGAGATCGCCGCCCCGCCCGAGTCCGTCTTCCGGGCGCTCACCGACCCGGGCGAGCTTCCCCGCTGGTGGGGAAGCCCCGACGTGTACCAGACCCACGACTGGAAGCTGGACCTCCGCCCGGGCGGAAGGTGGAGCTGCCAGGCCCGGAGCGCCGAGGGGACCGGCGAGGTGCGAGGCGAGGTCCTCGCGGTCGAGCCGCCGCGGCTGCTCGAGTACACCTGGGAGGCCAGCTGGGAGCAGTACAAGCAGAGCATCGTCCGCTACACGCTGGAGAAGGTGCCCGGCGGAACGCGGCTCAGCCTGCTCCACCGGGGCCTCGCCTCCGACGAGTCGACCCGCGGCCACGCCGAGGGGTGGACGCAGGTGCTCGGCTGGCTCGCGAACCGGTTCGCCGGCACGCAAGCCGCCCGGTCCTCTGCCTAGCTGCGACGCCGCCGCGCGAGCGCCACGAGGCCGAGCAGCGCGAGCCACGGCGCCGGCGGACCGAGGGCGGTGGTGCATCCGCCGTCGCCTCCGCCGCCGGAGGAGGCCTGCACCGTCACCGTCAGGTTGGCCACGTTGGCGGCGCGGGTCGCGGAGACCGAGTCTGCCGTGAGCGAGGCCGAACCGTGGCCGTCGCTGCTCGTTCCGGGCTTGAGCGTGGTGGTGAACGCCTTGGTCTGACCCACGGCGAGGTCGCCCAGCGCGCAGGGGAAGCTCGTGGTGCAGTCACCCGAGTTGGAGACGAACGTCAGGCCCGTCAGCACGCTCGTCACCTTGACCGCGGGCGCCACGTACGGGCCCGGGTTGGTCACGGTGAAGGTGAACGTGCCCTGCTGCCCGTTCGACAGGGACGACGGGCCCGTTCCGCTTATCGACAGATCCACCGGGAACCACCCGATGTCGCGGAAGAGCGGCAACGTCAGGTCCAGCGTGTGCGCTTGGTCAGCGTTGATCACCGGCTCCATGAGGAGGTTGGGGAACGCCGTCCTGTCCCAGTGCGACACCGACGAGCCCGGCTCCAGCGTGGTGGGCGAGTACAGCAGCGCGCGATGCGCTGGATCGGCGCCCGCGTAGCCCTGGCTCGAGTCACGGACGATCGCTGCCTCCACCGGACCCGCCGCGACCGCGTCCTTCAGCGAGGTACCGTCGGCTTTGGTGATCAGCAGCACCGGGATGGTGACGTCCGCCGCGGTTCCCGACGGGGTGAGGAGCGGCGGGTCTTCGAGGTGGTTCGCGACGAGCAGGCCGATCGCTCCCGCATCCTGGGCGTTGCGGGCCTTCTCCACGAAGGTGCAGCCGGCGTCGTTGGGGCCACCGCGGTCGAGGATGGCGATCCTTCCGTCGAGCGGATCGAGCGGGCCCTGCGAGGAGCAGCCCCAGCCGGTGGAACCCACTCCGAGCGGCCCGGAGACCCCGCCGTCGACGGGGATGGGCCCGCTGAACTCGGCCAGCCGGAAATCGTACGCCTTCACCACCGCGGGGGTGTTGGGCGCCGAGATGACCTGTAACAGCGGGGGAAAGGCCAGCGTCTCCGGGACCGCCTGGGTGACCGAGGGCCCGTCCCACGCCAGCGCCCCGCTCACCGCCGAGGCCACTCGCGCCGAGGCGGTCATGTCCTTCCAGTGCGTCGCGGAGCCCTCGTCGTAGAGGAAGTACGACCAGATGTCCGGCTCGTTCATCGCCGGGAACGTGCCGGCGCTGTTGCTGGTGAGGCTCAGGAACCCGAGGCCGTGACCGAACTCGTGAAGCACCACGACGAGCAGGTCCTGTGCGTTCTCGTGGTTGCCGTCCAGGCCGTAGTACCAGGTGGCCTGGCAACCGGACCCTTCGAACGTGTTGAACCGCGCCTGGATGTCGTAGTTCGCCGGATCGCTTCCCGTGCCCGGAAGCAGCTGCACCCCCGCGAAGCGCTGGGTCTCCGCCGAGACGTACCAGGTCTGGAGCCTGGGAAAGATGCTCGGCGGGACGCCGCCGTCCAGTGATGGATCATCACTGGAGAAGAAGTTGGTCGGCCCGGCGCTGCCCAGAACTGCTCCGGTGTTGTTGCATTCGAGGTTCGCCCAGCTCGCGAGGATGGTGATCGGCACCTCGCTGTCCAGCGCTTCGCCCCAGATGGCAGCCGCCTTCTGGAAGACGATGAGACGTTGCTCGCCGACGGTGGTCCCGGAGTTGCCTCCCACCGGCGCCGCGGGCGTGTTCTCGTTGAAGCCAGTGTTCGGTCCATCGCCGTTGACCACGACCAGGGTCGCGCTCGCGAGCGAAGCAGGGCCGACGAGGAGGAGCGCGGCCGCGAGAATCCTCCGGACCGTCTTCACTGGCCGGCCCCGGCGCCGCCGGCGAGGAACGCCTCCGCGGCGGGAGCGCTGTCCACGCAGCTGACGACGGACTTCCCGTCCGGACCGAAGCGAGCGACCATCACGTGGTTGAAGCCGTTCTGGAGCGTCAGCCGCCGGATCCGCTGCCCATTCGGCAAGGTCACCGCGTCCTGAGTGATCGCCGACCGATCCGTGGCCACCCGGACCGATTCCACGACCGGCGCGGAGCCCGTCCTGGCACCATGCGCCGGGGCCTTACCCTCGGGTGCACCGTTGCAGGCGCTCAGCGCACCGAGCGCGAGCAGCACCCAGGCACCGGCACCGCCGGCACGTCCCACACCTCCGTTCATGCGTCCTCCACACTCCCCACGCCAGCCTAGGACACTCTCCCGCTCCAGGGTCAGCCTTCCCCCGGCCGGCCACATCTTCCTTCACGGACACCTCACCGGGCCCTCGTTGTAGGACCGGTCTCATGCGCCGTCTCCTTGCGCTGCTCGCCGCGTTCCTCGCCGTCAGCTTTGGTTGCTCCCGGAGCCCATCGGCTGCCCAGCTCACCGACCCTCCGAACGTCACGTCCTCGGCTCCGGAGGGAACGCGCTCGCAAGAGGCCGTGGCCGCCGCGCTCCGCGATGGCGTCAGGCCGGATGGGGGGAGTCCCCCCGGCGTGCGTGCCCGGATCGAGCCGCTGAGCCGCTTCCGCGTCGTTCCGCTGGGAGAGGCCGCGGCCGCGCCCGCCCGGGGCATCCTCGACACGCTCCGGGCGCGGTACGTGTCCTACGGCTTCGACCTCGGGCCGGTGGTCTCCCTGCCCGCGCCGACGCCGCGCAGTTGCGGCGAGCTCCTCACGCGCACCGTGGCCGGACGGGGGACGATCTTCGTCCTGCCCGGAACCCTGGTGTGCTCGGCACCGTTCGGCGAGGTGAACGCTGCGCTGCAGGCGGCCGTGGTGCCGCTCGCCCCGCTCGGTCCGTCCGGCCCCGTGGCCCAGCGGCGGCTGACCGCGCTCGTCGGCTCGGTGGTCGAGGAGATCCTCGGCCTATCCATGCCCTGCACCGACGGCCGGAGCTGCTGCGCGCTGCGGAAGGCGCCACGACTCAAGGTCCTCGACGCCTGGGCGACCACGCCCTGCCCGGCGCACGCCTCGGAGCTGGACCGCGTCCGCGAGGCCACCGGGATGCAGTGAGCGCTAGAACGCGCGGCCGCCCTCGACCTCGGTCACCAGCCGTTTCCGGTAGTCGTGGTAGTCCACCTCGACCGCGTGCCGGAGCGAGTCGGTGAAGGCGAAGTCCGGATGCTCCATCTCCCGCCGGATCGCCGCCCCGATGTTCCCCGGCCGCTTCCACGCCCCGAGCAGCGCCCGCGCCACCAGTCGCCCCTGCCAGTCGGACAGCGGCCAGATGCATCCCTGTGGCTGGAAGAGCCCGATGAAGAAGAGGTCCGTCAACCGCGGGTGGAAGACCTTGAGGTAGAGGGGAACCTCTCGCCCCGAGTAGTCGCCCACCTCGCCGGTGTCGAGGAACGGGAAACGGGTCACGTACCCGGTCGCGGCGATGATCACGTCGAGCTCCGACGAGCCCCCGTCGACGAAATGGACCGTCCTCCCCTCGAACCGGGCGATGTCCGGACGAGGATGGATGCGCCCGTGCCGGATGAAGTACAGCAGCTCGGAGTTGATGGTGGGGTGCGCCTCGAATGGCCCGTGCTCGGGCTCGGGGAGCCCGTACTGCGAGTTCCTTCCCTGCACGAGCCAGACGGTGAGCTTCCCCATCTGCTGGCGGATGCCCTTGGGGAACTTGCGCATGAGCCGCTCGTTGATGACGTCGGTCGGGACGCCCATCAGGAACTTGGGAACGAACCAGTAGCCGCGGCGCATGCTGATCTCGGTCCGCGCCGACCGGCGCGCGCTCTCCACCGCGATATCGCACGCCGAGTTTCCGCCGCCGATGACCAGCACCCGTTTCCCCACGAAGGGCTCGGCGCTCTTGTAGGCGTGGCTGTGGAGCAGCTCGCCGCCGAACGTCCCCGGATAGCTCGGCATCCGCGGGTCCCAGTGGTGGCCCGAGGCCACCAGGAGCGCGTCGAACTCCTCGCGCCGTCCGTCGCCCAGCGTCACCGTCCACCCGCCTCCCGGACGGGCCCGCGCGCTCGTCACCTCGGTCCGGAGCTCCAGCACCCGGTCCACCCCGAAGTGGCGGGCGTAGCTCTGGAAGTAGGCCTTCAGCTCGGCGTGCCCCGGGTAGTCCGGGTAGCCGTCAGGCATCGGGAAGTCCTCGTACTGGGACAGACGCTTGCTGGAGATGATGTGCGTGGTCTCGAAGACGCTCGAGTGGCTCGGGTCGGGCGAGTAGATCCAGTTGCCGCCCACCTCGGCGTTGCGGTCGTAGACCACCACCCGACGAAAGCCCGCGGCGAGGAGGTTCTTCGCCGCGGCGATGCCGGATGGCCCGGCGCCGATGACGCACACCCGCTGCTCGGTGCCCGCGGGCCGGGTGGTGGAGAGGGCGGGGGAGTGGGTCGGGTGCGGGTGCATGCGCTCGCCTGGCTCTTCCGGGCCCGTCCACGTTCGCACAACCGCGCGGCCGGATGGCAGCGGTGGGCGGGCGACCGGGCGCCGCACGCGGAGATTCGCCGGGGGGTTCTGATAACCTCGCTCGCCGCTTCAGCCCATGACGTCCCCGCCCATCCCCGAGACTCCCCCGCCCGAGGACCGTTCCCGGCACCGCCTGGTCCTCGCCGAGCGGCCACCTCCTCCGCCCGGCCCGCCCTGGAAGACGTGGGCGCGCCGTGGGGGGAGGGTCCTCGCCTACCTCGCGCTGGTGGGGGCCACGGCGGCGGTGGTCGGCTCGCTCGTCGTCTACTACGCGTTCAGCGAGGGGCTCCCGGATATCCCCCGGGTCGCCGCGTGGGCGCCGCCAATTCTCACCGAGGTCTACGCCGACGACCAGGTGCTCGCCGGCGAGTTCTACGACGAGCGCCGGAAGGTCGTTCCTTACGAGCGGATCCCCAAACGCCTCGTGCAGGCGTTCATCGCCTCCGAGGACGCGAGCTTCTTCGACCACCCCGGCATCGACGCCTTCGGCACGCTCCGCGCGGGGATCAAGACCGTGCTCAAGAAGTCCACCGGCTCGGGCAGCGTGCAGGGCGGCTCCACCCTCACCCAGCAGACCGCCAAGGCGCTCCTCATCTCCACCGAGGGCTTCGCCAAGGCGACGAAGCGGAGCGGCGCGGCGGGGCTGAAGCGGAAGGCGCGGGAGGCGATCCTCGCGCTCCGGCTGGAGAAGGCGCTCACCAAGGAGGAGATCCTCTACCTCTACCTGAACGGGGTCTACCTCGGGCACCACAGCTACGGCGTGCAGTCCGCGGCGGAGAACTACTTCCGCAAGGACGTGCGCGACCTCACCCTCGCCGAATCGGCGCTGATCGCCGGCCTGCCCCAGGCCCCGAGCCGGTACTCGCCGTTCCTGAATCCCAAGGAAGCGAAGCGTCGCCGGGCGTACGTGCTCGGGCAGATGCGAGACAAGGGGATGATCTCCAAGGCCGAGCACGACGCCGCGATGGCGGAGGAGGTCCGCGTCCATCCGGTGGAGGACGTCTTCCACGAGTTCGCGCCCTACTTCGTCGAGCAGGTGCGCAAGGACGTGGTCCAGCGCTACGGGAACCCGTCGCTGCTCCGGGGCGGGCTGAAGGTCTTCACCACGATGGATTCGGAGAAGCAGCGGGCCGCGCAGGACGCGATGCTCGGCGGGCTCCTCCAGGTCGACAAGCGGCAGGGCTTCCGCGGGCCGGTGATGACCCTCGAGTCTCCCGAGCAGCGGAAGGCCTTCATCGACCGGAGCGAGAAGGCGCTCGGGGGCAAGCCCATCGAGAACAGTCGCTACTACGTGGCGCTGGTCAACGCGGTGGACGACACCCGGGTCGACGTGCAGGTGGGCACTCACAAGGGGGTGCTCCCGCTGCTCGGCATGCGGTGGGCCCGCAGGGTGAACCCCGAGGTCTACTACCCGGGGGCGATGCTCACCTCGGCGAAGAGGGTGGTGAAGCCGGGCGACGTCATCGTGGTGCGGGCGGTGGGACCGAAGGACCTCACCGACGACCGCGAGCAGTACGACAGGCGGCTCTTCGATGCGCTGCCCCAGAACGTGCAGCTCTACCGCCTGGAGCAGGAGCCCGAGCTGCAGGGCGCGCTGGTCTCCATCGATCCCCAGCGGCAATACCTCTCGGCGATGGTGGGCGGGTACGACTTCGACGCCAACGAGTACAACCGCGCCTTCCAGGCCTGCCGCCAGCCGGGGAGCAGCTTCAAGCCGGTGGTGTACTCGGCGGCGCTGGAGAAGCTCGACTGGACCGAGGCTCACGTCATCGTGGACAGCCCCATCGTCGAGAACGACCCCGAGCACCAGGTTCGCTGGAAGCCGGAGAACTACAGCGAGGACTTCCACGGGGACGTGCTGCTCCGCACCGCGCTGGTCAACTCGATGAACATCCCCGCGGTGAAGACCTTCATCGCGGTGGGCATCGAACCGATGGCCCAGTGGGCGAAGAAGCTCGGCCTGAGCACGCCGATGAACCGCGATTTCTCCGCGGCGCTGGGCAGCTCCTGCGTCTACCCCTTCGAGCTCGCGCAGGTGTACGCGACGTTCAACCGGCTCGGGACGAAGAGGCCCACCTACGTGCTGCGGAAGATCGAGGACCGGTACGGGCGGATGCTGGAGGACCACACCGCCTTCGACGACCCGTGGGCCTCGCTCACCGACCGCATCGCCGGCGGCTACGCCCGGCTCTACGCCCCCGGCGAGCAGGTGATGGCGCCGGAGACCGCGTGGATCCTCATCGACCTGCTCCGCGGGGTGGTGCGCGAGGGCACGGGGACCCCGGCGCAGCGCCTGGGAAAGCCCGCGGCGGGAAAGACCGGCACCACCAACGACTCGTTCGACGCCTGGTTCGCCGGCTTCACCCGCGACCTCGTGACCGTCGCGTGGGTGGGCTACGACCTGAACCCGCATCCCCTCGCCCGCTTCGAGACCGGCGGCCGGGCCGCGCTCCCCATCTGGGTCAGCTATATGCAACGGGCGCTGGACGGGAAGCCCCAGCCGGAGTTCGCCCCGCCGGAGTGGCTCCAGGACTCGCTGGAGCGGAAGGTCATCGACAGCAAGACCGGAAAGATCGCCTCCAGCGCGAGCCGCACCGCGGCGGTGATGTGGTTCAAGAAGGGCAGCGCCCCGGACGAGAAGACCCCGCCGAAGGACAGCGTCGACCCGTCTAGGTTCATGACCCTGCCGAATTAGCTGAGTGCGGCCGCCCTGGCCTCGCCGACTGCAGCCCGCCTAGCGACACCCTGACCCGGACCTCGACTGCGGTCGCCCTGACCTAGGCGGGCTTCACCCCGGACTTGCCCATCACCCGGGCCACCACCGCATCCGGTACCCAGCGGGCGGCGCGCGTGGCGAGCACCATCGGCCACGGGTAGGCGAACTGCTTCTCACCGCGGAGGATGGCCCGCCCCATGCGGTCGGCAGCGTCGTCGGCCTCGAGCAGGAACGGCATCTTGAACCTGTTCTTCGCCGTCATCTCGCTCTTCACGAACCCGGGGTTGATGCAGGTGACCTGGACTCCGGCGGACCTGAGATCCAGGTGGAGGCCATCGCAGTAGACCTCGAGGAACATCTTGGTCGCCGCGTAGACGCCCATCTTCGGGGTGACGATCCAGCCCGCGAGCGAGGAGATCCCCACCAGGTGGCCGCGGCCGCGCTCGGCCATGCGCGGAGCGAGGGTGGCGAGCGTCGCCGCCGCGCCGGTGACGTTGACCTGGATCATCCGCTCCACCCGTTCCCAGGTGTCCTTGCGCGGATTGGCCTCGCCGCCCACGCCGGCGTTCGCGATGACCACGTCCAGCCCACCCTCGGCCTGCCGGTCGACGTCGGGCAGCACTCGGCGAACGGCCGGGATGTCGGAGACGTCGAGCGCGAGCGGCACGATGGTGCCCGGGCGGCCGGAGGGGTCGGCGGCGAGCGTGTCCAGCAGCTCGGTCCGCCGGGCGGCGGCCCACACCTTCGCGCCCCGGCGGGCGAACCACAGCGCGAGCGCGCGGCCGAGGCCGCTGGAGGCGCCGGTGATCAGGACGTTGCGAGGAGAATCGGTCACGGGGGCGGACTCTGTACCAGCGCCCGGTCTCTCTCCAGCGCTCCGGATCCGAGGGGGTGGCCGGCGACCACGCGGGTGGCCCCGGCGGTTCGATGGAGGTCGTCCGCCGCCGGCCGCCCCCGTGCAGCGAGCGACCGCAAGGTCCGGAAGTGCCCGGGCGTTCTCCTCCCCGCCACTACGGGAGGTCCCATGCACCCCGTCCTCGCCGTCCTGGGAGTGTTCCTCCTGTCCGCGGCCGCGCCGCCGGACGCCGGGGAGGCGCCGGGACCGCGGATGTTCGAGCGGCTCAAGACTCTGGCCGGCGAGTGGGAGGGCACCTTCGAGTGGTCCCAGGGGCGCACCGGCTCGGGCACGCTCCGCGTCAGCTACTACCTGACCGGCGGTGGCTCGGCGCTGGTCGAGAATCTGGTGATGGGCGGCGTGCCGACCATGACCACCGTCTATCATCTGGACGGCGCCGACCTCCGGATGACGCACTACTGCGCGGCGCGGAACCAGCCCCGGCTGCGCGCGGTGCGGTTCGACGAGGCGCAGGGCTCCGCCGAGTTCACCCTGGTCGACGTGACCGGAGTCGGCCCGAAGAATCCGGGACACGTCCAGGGGTTCTTCGTCCGGCTGCTCGACAGCGACCGGCTGAACCTTCGCTTCACCTTCGGCGGCGGCTCCGGCCCGGGCGGGGTGGAGAACATCCTCGTCCGGCGAGTCAGGCAGGGCTGAGACTCCAGCTCACCGGACCGAGATCTGCCCCGCGGACCGGACCGCCTTCCGCGTCCACAGCGCGTAGGCGGGAATTCCTGCGAGCACCAGACCGAGCCCCGCGAGCGTATTCAGCGGGTACGCCCGGGCGGTGGAGAGCACCACCAGCGCGGAGACGAGCACGAACGCGCCGGTGGTGAACGGATGACCGGGCACCCGGAAGCGGAGCCGTTCCCCGCCCACCGCGCGCCGGCGGAGGACGAACAACGAGGCCGCCGACAGCCCGAAGAACACCCAGTCCGCCGAGACCACGTAGCCGAGGATCTGCTCGTACCGCCCCGAGAGCGCGACGCCGATGCCCAGCCCCGCCTGGAGCACGATGGCCACCACCGGGGCACGCGTCCGCTCCGAGACCCGGGCCACGCTGGAGAAGAAGACCCCGTCGGAGGCCATGGCGAAGTACACCCGAGGCATCGTCAGGAGCGAGTGGCTGAGGAAGCCGAGGGTGGATACCGCGATGCCGAGGGCGATGAAGGTGGCGCCTCGCGGGCCGAGGATCGCGCCCATCAGCGTCGAGGCCGGAGTCCCGGTCGCGGCGAGCCCCGCCGGGCCGAGCCCGCGCAGGTAGACCCAGTTCGCCCCCAGGTAGAGGACCACCACCCCGAGGACTCCGGCGACGAGAGCCCGGGGAAGGTTGCGCCGGGGCTCGCGCACCTCGGCGGCGACGAAGTTCGCCGCCTGCCAGCCGCCGTAGGCGAAGAGCACCGGCACCATCGCCGCTCCGAAGGCGAGCAGCCCGTCCGGGCCGGCGGAGGCTGCCGGAGCCGGGGGCCGCTGGAGCAGGAGCCCGAGGACCACGAGGGTCAGGAGCACGCCGATCTTCACGACCATCAGCGCCCCCTGCACCAGGCTCCCGCTCCTCACCCCGAGGCAGTTCACGGCCGCGAGCGCGAGGAGCGTGAGGACCGCCACCGTCTTCTCCTCCAGCGGCACGCCGGTGAGCTCGACGGCGTAGCGACCGAAGGTCATCGCCACCGCGGCGGTCCCGCCGGCGTTGATGACCATCAGGAGCGCCCACCCGTAGAGGAAGCCCACCACCGGATGGAACGCCTCGCGGAGGTAGGCGTACTGCCCGCCCACCCTCGGCATCCGCTCCGCGAGCTCGGCGTAGACGAAGGCGCCCACCAGGGCGACGGCGCCGCCGGCCACCCACGCACCGAGGATGAGGCCCGGGGAGTGCACGTGCCGGGCGACCACGGAGGGGTTGATGAAGATCCCCGAGCCGACGATGCCGCCCATCACGACGAGCGTGGCCTCGACCAGGCCGAGGCGGGGCAACAGCTCAGCGGTCGGCGGCCGCGTCACGATGCACCGGAGCGTACCCCCGGCTCAGAGCTTCCAGTACGGCTTCAGCGCCTCCCGGCTCGCCTCGATGGCGCGCATGGCCTCGCGGCTGGCTCCGCGGGGGAACTCGTCCCGGCGCCCGGCCATCACCTCGAGGCAGGCGTGCACGCTCCGCGGCAGCCCGAGCAGCGAGTACCCGCCCTCGAGCAGCAGCACCAGTCGCCCGCCGGCGACCTCCTCGGCCAGGAGCTTGATCGCGCTGCACATCGCCGCGAAGCCACGCTCGGTGGCCAGCATCCCGCCGAGGGGATCGTCCTCGTGGGCGTCGAAGCCCGCGGAGACGATGACCAGATGCGGTCGGAAGGCCTGGGCGATGGGCAGGAAGATGTCGTGGAAGGCGGCGCCCAGGTCAGCATCGTTCCGGCCCGCGGGGAACGGCACGTTCACGGTGTAACCCGCGCCGGCCCGCTCACCCGTCTCGTGGGAGGCGCCGGTGCCCGGGTAGAAGGGGTACTGGTGCACCGACTGGTAGAGCACGTCCCCCCGCTCCCAGAAGACCGCCTGCGTCCCGTTCCCGTGGTGCACGTCCCAGTCGAGGATGAGCACCCGGGCCGCGCCCAGCGCCCGCGCCGCCTCCGCGGCCACCGCGGCGTTGTTGAGGAAGCAGAACCCCATCATCCGGTTCGGCTCGGCGTGGTGCCCCGGCGGCCG